>Ga0209253_10004469_pt1 | contig 12192 bp, 4 predicted proteins | sample FrelakmetBRP12BR_FD_187145 | JGI IMG/M metagenome (GOLD analysis project Ga0209253, IMG submission 187145) | Freshwater lake sediment microbial communities from the University of Notre Dame, USA, for methane emissions studies - BRP12 BR (SPAdes)... | ecosystem: Environmental > Aquatic >...
GTCATCGCCGCCGTCAACGTGGTCTTGCCATGATCCACGTGCCCAATCGTCCCCACGTTCACGTGCGGCTTGGTCCTTGCGAATTTGCCTTTTGCCATTCCAAAATCTCCGTATCAAAAGAGCGTTGCCAGCAGGGGTTTAAGGTCTCCGCGCGGCGCGCACGATGCTGGCTGCGTGCGCTGAAACTCGGCCGAAGACCATCGTGACATCAGGAACGCGGCTACTTGGAGCGCGACGTGATGATTGCCTCGGCGACGTTCTTGGGCGCCTCCGAGTAATGCTTGAACTCCATCGTATAGGTGGCACGACCCTGCGACATCGAGCGCAGGGTGGTCGAGTAGCCGAACATCTCCGACAACGGCACCTCGGCCTTGATGATCTTGCCGCCGCCGGGCATGTCGTCCATGCCCTGGACCATGCCGCGGCGCGACGACAAGTCGCCCATCACGTTACCGGCATAGTCCTCCGGCGTTTCGACCTCGACGGCCATCATCGGCTCCAGGATCACCGGCCCGGCCTTGCGGCAGCCGTCCTTGAAGCCGAGCGATGCAGCCATCTTGAACGCGTTCTCGTTCGAGTCCACCTCATGGTAGGAGCCGAACGTCAAGGTCACCTTCACATCGACGACCGGGTAGCCGGCCAGCACGCCATTGGGCAACGAATCGACCACGCCCTTTTCCACTGCGGGGATGAACTCGCGGGGCACCACGCCGCCTTTGATGGCATCGACGAACTCGAAACCCTTGCCCGGTGGCTGCGGCTCGATCTTGAGCACGACATGACCGTACTGACCCTTGCCACCGGACTGGCGGACGAACTTGCCTTCGATGTCCGAGACGGGCTTGCGGATCGTCTCGCGGTACGCCACCTGCGGCTTGCCAACGTTGGCCTCGACGCCGAATTCGCGCTTCATGCGGTCGACGATGATTTCCAGGTGCAGCTCACCCATGCCCGAGATGATGGTCTGGCCGGACTCCTCGTCGGTGCGGACGCGGAACGACGGATCTTCCTGCGCCAGGCGCCCCAGGGCCACGCCCATCTTCTCCTGGTCGGCCTTGGTCTTGGGTTCGACCGCCTGCGAAATCACGGGCTCCGGGAACACCATGCGCTCGAGCGTGATGATCGCGGCCGGGTCGCACAAAGTCTCCCCGGTGGTGACCTCGCGCAGCCCGACGCAGGCCGCGATGTCGCCAGCCAGGATCTCCTTGATCTCCTCGCGCTGGTTGGCATGCATCTGCAGGATCCGGCCGATTCGCTCCTTCTTGCCGCGAATCGGATTGAAGACCGAGTCGCCCGACTTGAGCACGCCCGAATACACGCGCACGAAGGTCAACTGGCCGACATAGGGGTCGGTCATCAGCTTGAACGCCAGCGCGGCGAACTTCTCCTTGTCGTCCGCCTTGCGCGACGTGTCCTTGTCGTCGTCGTCGATACCGGTCACCGGCGGAATGTCGATCGGCGACGGCATGAACTCGATCACGGCATCGAGCATGCGTTGCACACCCTTGTTCTTGAACGCGGTGCCGCACAGCATGGGCTGGATCTCGCAGGCGATCGTGCGCATGCGAATGCCCTGGCGAATCTCGGCCTCGGTCAGTTCGCCGGTTTCCAGGTACTTGTTCATCAGCTCTTCGCTGGCTTCGGCGGCCGCCTCGATCATCGACTCACGCCACTTGACGCACTCGTCCATCAGGGCGGCCGGTACCTCTTCGTAGTTGAACTTCATACCTTGGGACGCCTCGTCCCAGATGATCGCCTTCATCTTGAACAGGTCGACGACACCCGTGAAGCTCTCTTCGACGCCGATCGGCACCACGACTGGCACCGGATTGGCCTTCAGGCGCGCCTTCATCTGGTCGTAGACCTTGAAGAAATTGGCGCCGGTGCGATCCATCTTGTTGACGAACGCCAGCCGCGGCACCTTGTACTTGTTGGCCTGGCGCCAGACGGTTTCGGACTGCGGCTGCACGCCTCCCACGGCGCAATAGACCATGCAGGCGCCGTCGAGCACGCGCATCGAGCGCTCGACCTCTATCGTGAAGTCGACGTGTCCCGGCGTGTCGATGATGTTGATGCGGTGCTCCGGGTAGGACAGGTCCATACCCTTCCAGAAGCAGGTCGTGGCTGCGGAGGTGATCGTGATGCCGCGCTCCTGCTCCTGCTCCATCCAGTCCATCGTGGCCGCGCCATCGTGCACTTCACCGATCTTGTGGTTCACACCGGTGTAGTAGAGGATGCGTTCGGTCGTGGTGGTCTTGCCGGCATCGATATGCGCTGAAATGCCGATGTTCCGGTAGCGCTCGATGGGGGTCTTGCGGGACATGATGTCACTCCAAATACAGGGGCCGCCCTCGGATCGGTACTAACCCGGTGCGGGCGGCCAAGGGCGGAACAGCTCAGAAACGGAAGTGCGAGAACGCCTTGTTGGCCTCGGCCATGCGGTGAACCTCGTCGCGTTTCTTCATTGCGCCACCTCGGCCTTCGCTGGCCTCCAGCAACTCATTGGCCATGCGCGCCGCCATAGACTTCTCGCCGCGCTTGCGGGCCGACTCCTTGAGCCAGCGCATTGCGAGCGCGACACGGCGAACCGGTCGCACCTCGACCGGCACCTGGTAGTTCGCGCCGCCGACGCGGCGTGACTTGACCTCGACCATCGGCTTGACGTTGTTCAGCGCGGTCAGGAAGACCTCCATCGGGTCCTTGCCCGCCTTCTTCTCGACCTGTTCCAGCGCGCCGTAGATGATCGCCTCGGCAATGGCCTTCTTGCCGGACTCCATGACGACGTTCATGAACTTGGACAGGTCCACCGAACCGAACTTCGGGTCGGGGAGGATCTCGCGCTTGGGTACTTCGCGACGACGTGGCATGGGACGACTTCCTTCGATGCTTCAGTTGGCACCCGAACCGTTCGGGTGCCTCGGACGACCAATGCGTGCAGCGGACTGCACGCGGGCCATCCACTTACTCGGCGCCGCCCGATCCGGGCGCGCCGCGACTGCCGCGGCCGCGCACTGCGCGCGAAGCCGCGGCGAGAAACGATCAGGCCTTCTTCGGCCTCTTCGATCCGTACTTCGAGCGTGACTGCTTGCGATCCTTGACCCCTTGCAGGTCGAGCGATCCACGCACGATGTGATAACGCACACCCGGCAGGTCCTTGACGCGGCCGCCGCGCACCAGCACGACCGAGTGCTCCTGCAGGTTGTGACCTTCACCGCCGATGTAGGAGATGATTTCGAAGCCGTTGGTCAGCCGGACCTTGGCAACCTTGCGCAATGCCGAGTTCGGCTTCTTGGGCGTCGTGGTGTACACGCGCGTGCAGACGCCACGACGCTGCGGGCTGTTCTGCATCGCCGGCGACTTGCTCTTCGTCGATTCGACTTGGCGGCCGAGGCGCACGAGCTGGTTGATGGTAGGCATGGATGACGGATTCCGGTGAATGTTCGCTCGTAGGTTTCGGTGCGATGCCGAACGCTCCGATCGCGGCGGCGGCCACATGATCCGGGGCGGCGAACCTTCGATGACGACTGTTCGAACCGGGCCGGCGAGCCGCTCACAAAAGAGCGCAGCAGAATCTGCCGAAAAGCCGAGCATTATATGCTGCGCGTCCGTGCCCGACAAGCAACTGCCCACTGCAAACCGCGAGTCAGCCCAGTGTTGAGACCCACTCCGACGCGCCTGGTGATCGACACCAACGTCTTGCTCGACTGGCTGCTGTTCGAAGACCCCGCGATCGGCCCGCTCGCATCCGCCGTCGCCGTTGGCCGAACGAGATGGATCGCCACGACCGCGATGCTCGAGGAGTTTGCGTCCGTGCTTGCGCGACCTCTGGCCGAGCGATGGGAAAGCTCCAGAAAGCGTGCGCTAACTCTTGCAATTGATGTTCTTTGCGAACATTGGTCGGATCCGGTGGCACCGGCTCCATCGGGTCTGCTCTGCCGCGACCCTGCCGACCAGAAGTTCATCGATCTGGCCATCGCTTGTGGCACGTGCACGCTGATCACGAGGGACCGCGCACTGCTCGACCTGCGGCGTCGAGCGCATGCACAAGGCGTGAGCATCATGTCGCCCGCCGAATGGTCGGCATCGAGAGCAGCCGTCGCATCCGAGCCATGAAGAAGAAGGGGCGGCCCGCAGACCGCCCCTCTCACCGTCGTTTGCCTTGAACGCGGCGGCTATTCGGTGGTCTCGCCGGCGCCCGCGGCCGCTGCCGTTGCGGCATCGAGGGTGGCCAGCTGCGCCGCGGCCAGCTCTTCGGCCTCTTGCAAGGCGATCGCACGGCGCTCGGTCTCGTCCATCTCCTCCTTGACCTTGCGCGCCTGGTGAAAGGCCATGCCGGTGCCCGCTGGTATCAGGCGGCCGACGATGACGTTCTCTTTCAGGCCCCGCAACTCGTCACGCTTGCCCATGATCGCCGCTTCGGTCAAGACACGCGTGGTCTCCTGGAACGACGCGGCGGAGATGAACGAGTCGGTGGACAGCGACGCCTTGGTGATGCCCAGCAACAGGTCTGCGTAGGTCGCCGGCATCTTGCCGTCGGCGCGCAGCGCATCGTTCTTGCCAAACAGGTCGGAGCGCTCGACCTGCTCGCCGGCGATGTACTGGCTGTCGCCCGGGTTGGCCACGGCCACACGGCGCAACATCTGGCGCACGATCACCTCGATGTGCTTGTCGTTGATCTTCACGCCCTGCAGGCGGTAGACATCCTGGACCTCGTCGACGATGTAGCGCGCCAGCTCTTCGACGCCCAACAGGCGCAGGATGTCCTGCGGATCGGCCGGGCCGTCGACGATCAGTTCGCCCTTGTTCACCACCTGGCCCTCGTGGACCAGGATGTTCTTTTCCTTGGGCACCAGTTCCTCGTAGACCTTGCCGTCCGGGTCGGTGATCTGCAGGCGCACCTTGCCCTTGGTCTCCTTGCCGAACGAGACCGTACCGGTCTGCTCGGCAAGCGTGCCCTTGTCCTTCGGGCTGCGCGCCTCGAACAACTCGGCCACCCGCGGCAGGCCGCCGGTAATGTCGCGCGTCTTCTGGCCCTCGACCGGGATACGCGCCAGCACTTCGCCCGGCGCCAGGTCCTGCCCGTCGCGAATCTGGATCAGCGAGCCGACCGGGAAGCCGATCGTCACCGAGTGGTCGGTGCCGGGGATTTTGACCTCCTGCGCCATCGAATCGAGCAATTTGACCTGCGGGCGCACGACCTTAGCCGCGCCACGACGCTTCGGGTCGATGACCACGAGTGTCGACAGGCCGGTGACCTCGTCGACCTGCCTGGCCACGGTCACGCCCTCTTCGACGTTCTCGAACTTCGCTCGACCGGCGAATTCCGTGATGATCGGACGGGTCAACGGGTCCCAGCTGGCGAGCATGGTTCCGGCCTTGATCGGCCGGTCGGCCTTGACGTTGAGCGTGGCGCCGTAGGGCACCTTGTGCCGCTCGCGCTCGCGACCATGCGTGTCGGCAATGATGATCTCGCCGGAGCGCGCGATCACCACCAGCTCGCCCTTGGCGCTGGTGACATAGCGCATCGTGGCGTTGAAGCCGACATGGCCGTCGGACTTCGCCTCGACGCTCGAAGCCACGGCCGCACGAGACGCGGCACCGCCGATGTGGAACGTGCGCATCGTCAACTGCGTGCCGGGCTCGCCGATCGATTGGGCGGCAATCACGCCGACCGCCTCGCCGACGTTGACCAGCCCCCCGCGCCCGAGGTCGCGGCCGTAGCACTTGGCGCAGATGCCGAAACGGGTGTCGCAGGTGAGCGGCGTGCGCACCCGGACCTCGTCGACACCGGCTGCCTCGATCGCATCGAGCGCCTCCTCGTCGAGCATCGTGCCAGCGGGCAGCAGCGGTTGCTGCGATTCCGGATGCAGCACCTCCACCGCGGCCACGCGGCCGAGGATGCGGTCGCGCAGGCTCTCGATGACCTCACCGCCCTCGACCAGCGCGCGCATGGCGAAACCACGCTCGGTGCCGCAATCGTCTTCGGTGACCACCAGATCCTGCGTCACGTCGACCAGGCGGCGAGTCAGGTAACCCGAGTTCGCCGTCTTCAACGCGGTATCGGCCAGTCCCTTGCGCGCGCCGTGCGTCGAGATGAAGTACTGCAGGACGTTCAGCCCCTCGCGGAAGTTCGCCGTGATCGGCGTCTCGATGATCGAGCCGTCGGGCTTGGCCATCAGTCCACGCATGCCGGCAAGCTGCCGGATCTGCGCGGCCGAACCGCGTGCGCCCGAATCGGCCATCATGTAGATCGAGTTGAACGACTCCTGGTCGACTTCCTTGCCATGGCGATCGATGACCTTCTGCTTGGAGAGCTGGGCCATCATGACCTTGCCGACTTCGTCGCCGGTCTTGCCCCAGATGTCCACCACCTTGTTGTAGCGTTCGCCGGCGGTCACCAGGCCCGAGACGTACTGCTGCTCGATTTCCTTGACCTCCTTCTCGGCGCGCTCGATCAGACCGGGCTTCTCCTGCGGCACCAGCATGTCGTCGATCGAGATCGAAATGCCCGCCCGTGTCGCCAGCCTGAAGCCGCTTTGCAGCAGCCGGTCGGCAAACACCACGGTCTCTTTCAGGCCGCAGCGACGGAACGACGCGTTGATCAGGCGCGAGATCTCTTTCTTCTTCAGCGTCTTGTTGATGTTGCTGAACGGCAGCCCCTTGGGCAGGATCTCGCTCAGCAGCGCACGGCCGACCGTGGTGTCGACCAGTTTGGTCACTGGCTCGAAGCTGCCGTCGTCCTGGTTCTTGACCCATTCGGTCAAGCGCACGGCCACGCGTGCCGTGACCTCCACGACGTTGTTGTCCAGCGCGCGCAACATCTCGGCGAGGTCGGCAAATACCATGCCCTCGCCGCGTCCATTCACGCGCTCGCGCGTGGCGTAGTACAAGCCCAGCACCACGTCCTGGCTGGGCACGATCGACGGCTCGCCGTTGGCCGGGAACAGCACGTTGTTCGACGCCAGCATCAGCGCGCGCGCTTCCATCTGGGCCTCGATCGACAGCGGCACGTGCACGGCCATCTGGTCGCCGTCGAAGTCGGCGTTGAAGGCCGCGCACACCAGCGGATGCAGCTGAATCGCCTTGCCTTCGATCAGCACCGGCTCGAACGCCTGGATGCCCAGGCGGTGCAGCGTCGGCGCGCGGTTCAGGAGCACCGGGTGCTCCTTGATCACTTCCTCGAGGATGTCCCACACCACCGGCGTGCCGGATTCGACTTCCTTCTTCGCCGCCTTGATGGTGGTGGCGATGCCCATCGCCTCCAGCCGCGAGAAGATGAAGGGCTTGAACAGCTCGAGCGCCATCAGCTTGGGCAAGCCGCACTGGTGCAGCTTGAGCGTCGGACCGACCACGATGACCGATCGGCCCGAGTAGTCGACGCGCTTGCCGAGCAGGTTCTGGCGGAAGCGCCCGCTCTTGCCCTTGATCATGTCAGCCAGCGACTTCAGCGCGCGCTTGTTCGCACCGGTCATCGCCTTGCCGCGACGGCCATTGTCGAGCAGCGAATCCACCGCCTCCTGCAGCATGCGCTTCTCGTTGCGCACGATGATTTCGGGGGCCTTCAACTCCAGCAGCCGCGCCAGGCGGTTGTTGCGGTTGATGACGCGGCGGTACAGGTCGTTCAGGTCAGAGGTGGCGAAGCGACCGCCGTCCAGCGGTACCAACGGCCGCAAATCCGGCGGCAGCACCGGCAGCACTGACATCACCATCCAGTTCGGCTTGATACCGCTCTTCTTGAACGCCTCCAGCACCTTCAGGCGCTTGGAGTTCTTCTTGACCTTGAGCTCCGAGCCCGTCATGTCGCCGCGCAGCTTCTCGATCTCGGTGTCGAGCTCGATGTCGCCCAGCAGCTTCTGTACGCCCTCGGCCCCCATCAGCGCCACGAACTCGTCGCCGTACTCGATGCGTTTGGCGTCGTAGTCCTCCTCGGTCATGATGGAGAACTTCTTCAGCGGGGTCATGCCTGGGTCGACGACGACATAGGCCTCGAAGTAAAGCACCCGCTCGATGTCGCGCAAGGTCATGTCGAGCACGAGCCCCAGGCGCGACGGCAGGCTCTTCAGGAACCAGATGTGCGCGCAGGGCGCTGCGAGATCGATATGACCCATGCGCTCGCGGCGCACCTTGGTCTGGGTCACCTCGACGCCGCACTTCTCGCAGATCACGCCACGGTGCTTCAGCCGCTTGTACTTGCCGCACAGGCATTCGTAGTCCTTGATCGGACCGAAGATCTTGGCGCAGAACAGGCCATCGCGCTCCGGCTTGAAGGTGCGGTAGTTGATGGTCTCGGGCTTCTTCACCTCGCCGAACGACCACGACCGGATCTTCTCCGGCGACGCGATACCGATGCGGATCGCGTCGAAGTGCTCATCGGGTGTGAATTGACGAAAGAGGTCCAGCAAACCTTTCATGTGTTTCTCCTGTTCCTTCCGTCGATCAGTTGCGTTCCAGTTCGATGTCGATGCCCAAGGAGCGAATCTCCTTGACCAGGACATTGAACGACTCGGGCATGCCGGCCTCGATCGCGTGCTCGCCCTTGACGATGTTCTCGTAGACCTTGGTGCGGCCGTTCACGTCGTCGGACTTCACGGTCAGCATCTCCTGCAACACGTAGCTGGCGCCGTAGGCCTCGAGTGCCCAGACTTCCATCTCGCCGAAGCGCTGGCCACCGAACTGCGCCTTGCCGCCCAGCGGCTGCTGGGTGACGAGCGAGTACGGTCCGGTGGAGCGCGCATGCATCTTGTCGTCGACCAGGTGATGCAACTTCAACACGTGCATGTAGCCCACGGTGACCGGCCGCTCGAAGGCCTCACCGGAGCGTCCGTCGTACAGCACGGCCTGCGTGCGCGTCGCGGTCAGGCCCTTGACCTTGGCGATGTCCTCCGGATACGCCAGGTGCAGCATGGCGCGGATCTCCTTCTCGGAGGCGCCATCGAACACCGGCGTCGCGAACGGTACGCCGCCGCTCAGGTTCTGCGCCATCTCGACGACCTCGTCGTCGTTCATGCGATCGATCGTCTCGGTCTTGCCGCCCGACTGGTTGTACAGACGGTCGAGGAACTGCCTGAGCTCCGACGCGCGCGCCTGCGCCTGCAACATGTCGCCGATGCGCTGGCCGATGCCCTTGCCTGCCCAACCCAGGTGCACTTCGAGCACCTGGCCGACGTTCATACGCGAGGGCACGCCCAGCGGATTCAGCACGATGTCCATCGGCGTGCCGTCGGTCATGTAGGGCATGTCCTCGACCGGAACGATTTTGGAGACGACACCCTTGTTGCCGTGGCGGCCCGCCATCTTGTCGCCAGGCTGGAGCCTGCGCTTGACGGCCAGGTAGACCTTGACCATCTTCAACACGCCCGCCGGCAGCTCGTCGCCCTGAGTGAGCTTCTTGCGCTTTTCCTCGAACGCGAGGTCGAAGCTGTGGCGCGTCTGCTCGAGCGAGTTCTTGATGCTTTCGAGCTGATTGGCCAGGTCCTCGTCGGCCGGTCGGATATCGAACCAGTGGTACTTCTCGACGCTCGCCAGGTAGTCCTTGGTGATGGTCGTGCCCTTGGCGATCTTCTGTGGGCCGCCGTTGGCAGGCTTGCCCACCAGCAACTTCTCAATGCGGTCGAACGCGTCGGCTTCGACGATGCGCACCTGGTCGTTCAGGTCCAGGCGGAAGCGTTTCAACTCGTCGTCGATGATCTGCTGGGCGCGCTTGTCGCGCACGATGCCTTCACGGGTGAACACCTGCACGTCGATCACCGTGCCGTTGGTGCCTTGATCGACGCGCAGCGACGTGTCCTTCACGTCGGAGGCCTTCTCGCCGAAAATGGCGCGCAGGAGCTTTTCCTCGGGCGTCAACGTCGTCTCGCCTTTGGGTGTGACCTTGCCGACCAGCACGTCGCCCGGATTAACCTCGGCACCGATGTAGACGATGCCCGACTCGTCCAGCCGCGCCAGCTGCTGCTCGCTCAGGTTCGGAATGTCGCGCGTGATCTCTTCGGCGCCGAGCTTGGTGTCGCGCGCCATCACCACCAGTTCCTCGATGTGGATCGAGGTGTAGCGGTCATCGGCCACCACGCGCTCGCTGATCAGGATCGAGTCCTCGAAGTTGTAGCCGTTCCAGGGCATGAACGCGACCAGCATGTTCTGGCCCAGCGCCAATTCGCCCAGGTCGGTGGAGGCGCCGTCGGCGACCACGTCGCCCAGGGCGACCTGGTCGCCGCGCTTGACGATGGCGCGCTGGTGGATGTTGGTGTTCTGGTTGCTGCGCTGGTACTTGATCAGGTTGTAGATGTCGACGCCGACCTCGCCGGCCACGGTTTCGTTGTCGTTGACGCGGATCACGATGCGATTCGTGTCTACATAGTCGACCACGCCGCCGCGGCGCGCCGTAACCACGGTGCCAGAGTCGATTGCGGCAACGCGCTCGACTCCGGTGCCGACGAGCGCCTTCTCGGGGCGCAGCGTGGGCACGGCCTGGCGCTGCATGTTGGCGCCCATCAACGCGCGGTTGGCGTCGTCGTGTTCGAGGAACGGCACCAGCGAGGCCGCGACCGACACGATCTGCGCCGGCGCGACGTCCATGTACTGCACGCGTTCGGGCGATGTCAGCACCGACTCGCCCTTCTCGCGCGCCGATACCAACTCGTCGGTCAGGTGGCCGGCATCATCCAGCGACGCGTTGGCCTGCGCGATGACGTACTTGCCTTCTTCGATGGCGGACAAGTAGTCGATCTGCATCGACACCTTGCCGTCGGCGACGCGCCGGTACGGCGTCTCGAGGAAGCCGTATTCGTTCAACTGCGCATACAGCGCAAGCGAGTTGATGAGGCCGATGTTCGGGCCTTCGGGCGTCTCGATCGGGCAGACCCGACCGTAGTGCGTCGGGTGCACGTCGCGCACCTCGAAGCCGGCGCGCTCGCGCGTCAGGCCGCCCGGGCCAAGCGCCGAAACCCGGCGCTTGTGCGTGATCTCCGACAGCGGGTTGGTCTGATCCATGAACTGGCTCAGCTGGCTGGCGCCGAAGAACTCCTTCAGGGCTGCCGAGATCGGTTTGGAGTTGATCAGGTCGTGTGGCATCAGCGGCTCGGCCTCGGCCTGCCCAAGGCGCTCCTTGACCGCCTTCTCGATGCGGGCGAGGCCCGAGCGATACTGGTTCTCGGCCAGTTCACCGACGCAGCGCACCCGGCGATTGCCCAGATGGTCGATATCGTCGACTTCGCCGCGTCCGTTGCGCAGTTCGACCAGCAGCTTCACGACATCGAGGATGTCGTCGTTCGACAACGTCATCGTGCCTTCGGGCACGTCGCGTCCGACGCGAGCGTTGAACTTCATCCGACCCACGCGCGACAGGTCGTAGGTGTCCGGGTTGTAGAACAGTCGCCCGAACAATGCCTGCACCGCGTCTTCGGTCGGCGGCTCGCCGGGGCGCATCATGCGGTAGATGGCCACACGCGCGGCCAGTTCGTCGGCCGTCTCGTCCAGCGCCAAGGTCTGGCTGATGAACGCGCCCTGGTCGAGTTCGTTCGTGTACAGGCAGTGCAGCTCCTTCAAGCCCGCCGCACGCAACTTCTTCATCAGGGCCTCGGTCAACTCGTCGTTGGCCTTGGCGACGATCTCGCCGGACTCCGGATCGACCATGCTGCGTGCGAGGATGCGACCGATCAGGAAGTCCTCCGGCACCGAAACGAACTGTGTGCCGGTCTGCTCCAGCTGGCGCACGTGGCGGGCGGTGATGCGCTTGTCCTTCTCGGCCACCACATTGCCCGACTTGTCGGTGATGTCGAAACGCGCCACTTCGCCACGCAAGCGGTCGGCAACGAACTCCATCTGCGCGCCGGTGTCCATCAGCCGGAAGCTGTCGGTGACGAAGAAGTTCGCCAGGATCGCCTCGGGGTTGAGCCCGATGGCCTTGAGCAGGATCGTCACCGGCATCTTGCGGCGGCGATCGACGCGGAAGTACAGAATGTCCTTGGGGTCGAACTCGAAGTCCAGCCAGGAGCCGCGATAGGGAATGATGCGGGCCGAGAACAGCAGCTTGCCCGAGCTATGGGTCTTGCCCTTGTCATGCTCGAAGAAGACTCCGGGCGAACGGTGCAGCTGGCTCACGATGACGCGCTCGGTGCCGTTGACGATGAACGAGCCGTAGTCGGTCATGAGCGGCACTTCGCCCATGTAGACCTCCTGCTCCTTGATCTCCTTGAC
>Ga0209253_10004470_pt1 | contig 12191 bp, 17 predicted proteins | sample FrelakmetBRP12BR_FD_187145 | JGI IMG/M metagenome (GOLD analysis project Ga0209253, IMG submission 187145) | Freshwater lake sediment microbial communities from the University of Notre Dame, USA, for methane emissions studies - BRP12 BR (SPAdes)... | ecosystem: Environmental > Aquatic >...
GTAAGCACTGCTATTTCTTGTTTTACTCCTTAGTGCTTACTGTCTTCTGCTTACTGACAAAAGACGGTCCCATCGTCTAGCGGTCTAGGATATCGCCCTCTCACGGCGAAGACAGGGGTTCGATTCCCCTTGGGACTGCCACCGAAATTCCAAAGGGTTAGCCCCTGGGCTAGCCCTTTCTTGTCCTCAAGAAAAATCCGATGCGAAAATAAGGGATACAATCCTGTATTTCTCCTTGACACGCGGGAGGTAAATCAGCTATATTTTATTTATAACTAACAGGCACAAAAGAAAGATTTGTCAATTATGGATTCCCTTCGTCAAATGATCTCCTGCACTATGATGAGCACGTGCACGACCATGTGCACCGTCACGGGCACACCCAGGAGGGTCATTCGACGGCGGATCATGACATAGCATAGCGTTTCATCAAGGGCAGTTCAAAGGCCCGCCGTCGAATAAGCGACGGCGGGCCTTTTCTTTTTCACTACACAACAGGAGGTGAATGTCATGTCTCAAAGAATCAGTGTGGGCGTCATTGGTGCTACAGGGATGGTAGGACAGAATTACATCCGCTTGCTGAATAGCAACCCGTGGTTTGAGGTAGCCTACGTCGCCGCCTCTCCCCGTTCAGCCGGGAAACAGTATCGAGAGGCCGTGGCAGGAAGGTGGCATATGGCTACAGACATACCCCCGGTAATCGGAAACCTGGTCGTCGAAGACGCCAGCAACGTTGGTTCCGCCCTGGGCAAGTGTTCGGTGATCTTTTCGGCCGTGGACATGGAAAAGGATGCTGTCAGGAAGCTGGAGATGGGGTATGCGTCAAAAGGATTTGCCGTGATCTCCAACAACTCTGCCCATCGGCAAACTGAAGACGTGCCGATTCTCATTCCTGAAATCAATTACGACCACTGCGACATTATCCCTGCTCAGCAAAAGCACTATGGGTGGAGCAAAGGGCTCATCGTGGTCAAGCCGAACTGCAGCATCCAGAGCTACATGATCCCGATTCACGCGCTTCTGCAAAAAGGTTTTCGCGTTGGAAGGATGATTGTGACGACACTACAGGGTCTTTCGGGCGCCGGGTATCCCGGTCCTTCCAGTCTCGACATTGTGGACAACATCATTCCCTACATCGGCGGAGAAGAGGAGAAATCGGAGAACGAACCCAGAAAGGTTCTCGGCAAGGTGACCGGGGACAAGATCGTACCGGACGAATCGATCACCATAGCAGCCCACTGCACCAGGGTTCCTGTCATTGACGGTCACTCCGCCTGCATCAGCATTGAATTTGCCGGTCCAAAGCCTTCCCTGGCTGACACCAAGAAACTGTGGCGATCCTACCGGTCGGTTCCACAGGAACTCGGTCTTCCCTCAGCTCCGCAACAGCCGATCATGGTTCGTGAGGAAATAGACAGGCCTCAACCGCGGAAGGACCGGGATGCAGAGAACGGCATGGCGGTTGTCGTGGGCAGATTGCGGCCGTGCAAAGTGTTTGATTACCGCTTTGTTGGGCTATCGCACAATACGGTTCGCGGCGCTGCGGGCGGCGCCATTCTGATGGCTGAGTTGCTGAAGGTGAAAGGATATCTGAGCTAGCCTCTCACAAGAGTATCCACGGTATTCTTTCGATCTTCCTTCGATTCTCAGAGGTGCAGGGCACACGGTGCACGGCACACGAGGAAAACCTGTCCTCGGCATCATGCAAAACCAACGAAGCAGTTGCGGCGCCCATTTCAGAACTTGGTTCATCGGGAGAGTCTGGCGGGAAAACATCCTTCCCGCATGAAAAGTAGAATGCCATTACCGAGACGACTACACCGTTCTTGATGATCCCTTTTCTTGCTTTACCCATGCTCATGAATCAGACTACTTTACCTTCTGATTTCCTCACGAATAGCCGAGTTCTTCGAGCCTCTCCTCACTGATCCCAAAGTAGTGAGCGATTTCGTGCACCACAGTCAGTTCGATTTCCTGCTCCAGTTCCTCGACCGTCTCACACATCTCCTCCAGAGGCTCCTGGAATATGAAAATGGTGTCCGAATAGAGCGACGGGGAGGTGACGGACTGGTCCACAAGCGGAATGCCGGAGAAAAAACCGAGAAGCTCTTCACCCGGCGGGACGTCCATCTCCTCCAGCATCTCTTCGGACGGCCTCTTGCGAACGGTGATCAGCACATTGTCGAGGTGCTGCCTCAACTCCTCCGGGATGCGGCGGATGGCCCTCTTCACAATTCGATCGAATTCTTTGTCCGTCAGCTTCATTGGCCCGAAGCGTTACCCGTCCATTACCTCGGAAAAAACCTTCACATACTTGATGACCCCTGGTACCTTTGGAAGACCGCCAAGGTTCAATTCCAGCGCCATGAACGGGTCATCAACTCCATATTCATTGCCCAAGCCGAACATGCTCGCACGGCGGAACCCAAATCTTCCATAATACTCAGGCTCACCAAGGACGACCATATAGGAGTATCCGTCGCGTCGGCAGTCCTCTATCCCTCTTATGATCAACTGCTCCCCAATGCCCTTTCGTTGCCATTCTGGCTGAACGGCGACCGGGCCCAACCCCAGACCCCGCTTCGCAGGGCTCTGCGGATCAACGGAGACCGGGCTAAAAGCAACATGCCCCACGACACCTTTTTCAACCTCTGCGATAAGCGACAGGGCTATCTTCCTCTCCTCGCGCAATCGATCGACCAAGCGCGCTTCGGCTTCGGTTGGAAACGCTGACTTGTGGATGGAATGGATCACTTCAACATCTGCAGGTTCTTCTGAGCGAATGGTGATCATTTTTCTCGTCTTGCCCCCTTTCTCGAACAGACCCTTCTTCAGAGGATGCGATCCTTATTGGCCGCTTTTAGCGCTGGCCCCTTCCTGAGAGGGTTCGATTTTGTGGTATTTCTCAGGAATTCGTGGTTCTGACAGGATTGCCAAATTCGGCACAGGATATCTGTAAGCCCCTTTACTTCGGACGTATTTCAAGCCATCAATCAACTGGGCAAATTTCGAGTTTGGCACTGCAAAAGACATCTCGTGATCCTGCGTTCCGGCGAAGATCCTTTCCCCCGGGCCCGGGACCATATAGGTGCACTCGTCGGCTTGAAGCACCCAGGCGATCCATGTAGAACACCCGTAACGACCGCTGCTTGTAGACTTTATCCCCGGTCCGCTTCCGTAATTTGCCCCCTGAATGAGCGCAAGTATCTGAGCGGGATTGCCATAGGCGACAACCAAGTCGGGAACAAACTCGCAACGATTTATCGGAGACAACCAGATCTCTTTGTAGACACCGAGTGGCCATCTTGGATAAGAAGCCTCCATGATCTTCTTGCGCTCAGGATTGTCCTGGTAGTAATCAGCAATCGTCCCTTCCAGAAAGACATCCGGACTGATGTGCCCCATGAAAACGCGAGGGAGCGGGCAAGCGTAGTCCTGATCCCTAAAAGCCATGGTCCACCCGATTGTCCTTGCTAGGGACATTCCCTGACAGACGGCCATCCGATGACCCATGTGATCAAGAGGATACTTGGTTTGCTGCTTGGGGGCATCCCCTTCTTTGACCAGCTTGATCGCCACGGGCATGGTCGCTAACCGGCAATGTTCCTCCAGAGCTTCTCGAAGCCTGTTGGTTAGTTCATCCATAAGATTGCTCCTTGAAAAGGGCTATTCTCATTCTGCTAATGGGTCGCGTCAGGTGCGCTGTTTTAATGGCCTCGGCTGAAGTGACTTAGTTAGCCCTTTAAATCCCGAATATCCAAGGCTATGCTTAGAGCCCTATTGAGCTCTTCGGTTCTTTGTGGAGAAAGCGATCCGACAAAGTTGGTCAGACGCGACTTAGGCAAACTTATGAGCTCATCGCAGTGAACACTGCTATCGTGCTTCAACCCCTCATCCACGCCAACCAATACTTGAGTGGAAAGGCCATCATGAGTTGAATAAATCGGAGCGCATATAACTGTGGAAAAGCGAGAATCGATGAGAACTTGGCGGCTTACAACAACAAAGACTCTGGATTTCTTGAGATCCTTCGCTGAAGGGTTGGCAACACGATACAATTCACCACGTTTCACAGATCGACCTGATAGGTAAGAACATCCGCTGCTTCCCGGTTTAGATAATCTGAACGATGATTGATAATCTTTAGGTCCCTGGCATCTTGCTGCCTGCGGATCAGTTGTATAATAAAAGCCCGGACAGCATCTTCGATGAATTCGGACCGGTTTTTGTATTCCCCTGTATATTCGTCGATCGCTTTCAGCAAATCCTCAGACAAGGTTATAGATGTCTTGACTTTCATACTACAAAAATACCCCAGGAAGAATACCTTGTCAAGAAAATTTCTATTCCCATGGAATCAGTTACATGGTGAGAAACGGGAACGATTTTCAGAGAAGACCCACGAGGCCAATGCTTTGGGTAATCATTGGCGGCTCATTGTCCGCATGCACGGTAGACTTGTGATGCTAATCATAAGCGCTTTTGCATCCCTGAGTGCCGAAACGGCCTTATTCAGGAGCTTGCGCTGCGCATGTCACAGTAGTCAGGTCTACCAAACCCAGACACATATCAGCGGCGTATGATGAGCCACAACATCGTGGGCTGGCTTTTTCCTTGGCACACCGGAGCATATTCCGCATACTCTATCTCGCAAATAGCGAGCTCTTAGCACCTCACCATGACCAGCACAGGGGTGGCCTCGGCGGCCTCCCAAGGGGGGCTCAAGCTTGGGAAAGTACCTATGAGTTCGTCCTTTGTTTTCAAAATAGAGTTTCCCTTGGCGCTTTTCAAGGGCTTCTTGTTCCCGGGTGTATTTCCTTATGGTCTCTTCATCAAATCCCACCGTGCTCACACAGTGTCTCGGGCTCCAGAAATGCTGCGCCATCATCTTCTTGTTACCCAGAATCTATGGGTAAATTCACCCCGCACTCTTGTCCTTGATAAACCCTATCGTAAAGGCGACACTATGCTTCGGGGGATGCTTGCGCACATGTGGTCCGGCATCAGGTGCCCTTCCGCCAGCTCGATCCCTCGCTGCCGGCATACTTCCCTTATCACCTCTCCCACGTGCTTTTTCACCTTCCCGTATGGCATCCTCTTTCAATACTTCGGGATGATGACAATATGGTATTTGCATTTCCACCGCACGTGGGATATACTTCGTTATTAATGCACACTTTCTTCCTCCTTGTCCTTTCATGGGATTTATCCGGGGGAAGAGGCCATTTTCTTTCTCCCTGGATCGGTAGAACCTATCCGGGTCCTCCAACCAGAGGTGGAGGGTTTAGTGACAACCAAGGAAGGCCGCCCACTTACAAAACGATGAAGCTGATGGACCTGGTGCAGGGAATGGCGTCTTAGGATCTAGAGTGAGTGGTTTTTACATGAGTTCCAGTTCCCCTGCTCCTATTCTCAACCAGATTTGTGATTTTTCCTTAGGGAGGAAGAGCCGTGACTGATGGCAAGGAGAGAATTTCAACGACCTACCACCTCAGGTACAAGAAGGGAGATCAGATTTTCAAGCAGAACGATTTCGGTATTTCCATCTATAAAATTGTCAGTGGTAAGGTCTTGATCTTCCGGGAATGTGAGGATGTGGATGTGCCGATCGCTATACTTGGAAAAGGCAGTATCATTGGTGAGATGATATTCTTTCTCAAGGCCACGGAGGTGCGCTCTGCTTCAGCAAGAGCCTTGGAGGATTCTGAAATAGAGGCAAGCCACCCCATGGAGCTTTTGAAGGAATATGAGGTAAGTGCACCCATACTGAAGCTAATGGCAAGGCAGGCACTGAACCGCCTAACGAGGATGAACAGATTCATAGATCGACTTATCGTTGATGAACAAGCAAAAGCTGAGAACTTCAAGCGTAACTTAAGCTTATGGAAGAGTAATAGGCGCTTTTATCGAAAAAAAGTTGAACTTGAGTGTACATATACTTCAAAGACTCGACTCACGGGTTCTAACGCTACACTGAAGGGCAAAATTATTAACATAAGCATGACAGGTCTGGGTTTGGATATTGACCCCAGGAATGAGAGCGTTATACCCCATGAGATTGGGGAAGTGTTTCAACTTGAAACAGTATTGCCCAACGCAAAAGAGCTGAAGCTGATTTGCGCCTTAGTGCGTGCATCAAAGGGGCGGGGATATATAAGTTTGGGAATGACCTATCTCGAGTTATCCGATGAGACAAGAAAGATTCTTGGGTTTTTTCTTTTACCCGCATGAAAGAGGTTAAGAGATATGCCAATCGACCCGGTGGTTTACGAGTATATATCTAGTGAAGTCGAGTGCCCAGCTAACCAGGTCATCATTGAGGAGGGATCCAAAGGGGACTGGGTCTATCTGGTTCTCGAGGGGCAAGTGAAAGTTAAGAAAAGAACACCAAAGGGCCTCATCGTAATCGATACGTTATCGGAAGGTGACATTTTCGGAGAAATTGCTTTTCTTGAGGGAGAATATGCCGATCGAAGTGCAACAGTGATGGCGGCTGAAGGTTCAGTCCGGCTCGGAATCCTAGACAAAGAACTGCTGATTAAACACTATAGCGTCATGTCTCCAACCCTCAGGGCAATAATTAAATCCCTTGCAATTAAGGTCAGAGAGACGACTACGAGGATATGTGCAGCCTTAGTTGCAGCTAACTGAGTGGACTCATCAAGGCACTCGGAGCTCCGGCAGGATTCCGTGCGTTGCGAGAAAGGGGTTGAGAATTCGGCAGCCATAGGGAGGACCCTGACGGATCAAGGATCTCTCTGCTACGCCTCAGTGGTTTTCTAGTTTGATTCCATTTCTTTGAGAAGTTCTTCTGCAATCTGGAGGTACGCGATCCCCAATTTCTCAACGATATACTCTCTCCCGCCATCCGTTTCCATCACTTTCGACAAAACTAATCTCAGCAGCATTCTTTCCTCATCTGTAACCATCAAAAGCTTCCCCCGGGTTTCAGGGATCAAGCACTGGTAATCATTTCTGCGCGTCTTTTGTGCCAACTCATCTTCCAGGTACCTAAAATTCTTAACGGCACTGTTGACCACAAACACCCTATGATTATTGCTCTTTGGGTCAGAAGGAAAGAGGAAGAAGCCGGGATCCTTCGGATTGTATCCCAGAGCAGAACCCTGCAAAATCTCTCCATCAACAAAGGCAACCTCCACTTTTCGGCCTTGCACACTATCTCCTTCGACAAAACTCTTTCGCTCCTTATAATCAGGATTCCCTGCAAAAGTCTTAACGAAAAAAATCGCCTTAAGGTCTGACATGCAAATCTCTTTGTGGTTGGCAGATCCTCTGGCAAGGTTCCTAACGAGATGAAAGACAGGCTTGTTGGGAAAGAAATCCTGAGAATAGCCTTTCAGAATTCGCCCATCGGCAAACCGTACGACAATCTTCACGGACTCCATAGAGATCCTCTTGGCCTTGCGAAGTCAAAGGGGTTCACGTCTGACTCGCCCTCACCAGCGGGCAAGTGATTACGCTGCCTTCTCCGGCAAACCGCAAATCGTATTGTATTGGAGAGTATACCATCTTAATAAGGCATATGCAATGTGTTAGCTGGCCGGGGGGGCTCGTTTCCCTAGAGAATAACTTGTGCTCTTTCATAATTGCGAGCTGGGCTCCAGATAATCTTTAGATAGAGATTGAAGGGGGAGGCTGATTCGGGCAGTTTTCAGGGACTGGGACCAATTTTTTTGCTTGATAGTGTCGCGTAATTCCTTATATTGCTCCCATCAATCAACTCAGGCTGCAAAGGACGATCGTTTATTGGAGATTATTTGAATGAATTCAATAGATAAAGATCTACAAGATCCAACTATCACGCACCAGCTTTTTCAGTTGATAGCGACCATGTCGGACGATGAACGGCGCGCTCTTCTGATGCTCTTGAAAAAAGGATTCCTGAAGAACAAGCGACGGAGAAAACATTCCAGAAAGCCACTTATGGCGCCACTTTACTATATCGCTGTGGGCCAAACATGCCACGCTTTCACTAAGAACATAAGCCTTGGTGGAGCCTTTATTATGACCCAAAGCAGGTTGTCTAAAGGACAAGAGCTTTCGATCATCCTTCCCGAATCCGAAGATGACAAGCCCGTGAAGATTCATTCTGTGGTTTCAAGGGTCACCTCGGTAGGGGTTGGCATAGAATTCAAAGCAATGAGCCGTGAGCAGAAGACGGGCATTCTGGCCTTTGCCTCGACCCCTAACAAACCTATCTAAAGGAAACTGTGAGAAATACTCTTTGTAACCTCTGGTCCTTGGTAATTTAGTTTAAAACAGCCGATATGTCTTTGAGGAATAGTAGTGTATTGCTCCGCCTTTTCTGTTTCAAGCAGGTTATGACTTGGATGGGTAACCGCTCATTTTTTCATCGTCGTAGCGATAAGGATTTCGTCTGCTTGGTCATGAGTCAGATAGCCAAGTCTAATGAGTATAATCCCAATGAGGGTATGCGGCTTTCCCGATAGGTCTTCTTCCACCTGTATTTTCAGGGCTTCAAAAAGCTGTTCCTTCGTTATGAATCGTTTTTCTACTGCTATCACCCCAAAACGTTTGTCGTGAACCTCTATCGTCATCTCATCACCCCAAATAAAAGGAAGCTCTTGCTTTACCCAAGATCGTCGACGGACCTGTAGAGCTTTGAACGCTGTCTTTTTTCCACAGTTTCATTATTCCCAATGACCCTCACTCCTCGGCCTCATTTTTCCGGCTTTCTTTCGACTGAGTATTTTTTTGCTTTCTTCATGATCAGCCCTTCCAGTTTCCCTGTTCTCTCTAGCACAGGTTGCATTGGTCTTTAGCTGATCGCACCTAAAGTCATCGCTTCCTGGGTCTCCTTCTTGACCCGGTCTCCAATGACCCAAATCATGATTTGAAGGTGATCACTCGTGCGTTCCCATCTTCTGATTTCTGTCTTTTTCATAGTATAGTGCTTTTATATGCGGGGAATCGAAAGGTCAACAGGTATTGTTAGGTTTCTTGAGGATTTTGGGTATTGCCTTTAAGTCTCGAATCCTGTTGTCTCGAATGCGGACGATCCTCAACATGTCGAGGCAAAAGGTCTATTAACCAAACCAAATCCTAATGTTCATGGGCCACTACGCTCGGTTATGACGCAGTTCTTGGTTTTTGCCCTTGCTGTTGGCTAATTTGAACCCCCATTTCCTCTAATAGACTTATGGCTATCTTAAGGCCCTCTTTACCGAATCGCTGTTCTAGAAATTCCCTGCCGGCCGCAGTCGATAGCGTTCGGCTAAGAACTTCTATCGTCAATATCCTTTCTTTCTTGTTGAGCATGTAAAGTTCGCCGGTTTCGCCTCTGATCCCAACATCAGACTGATCTTCCTTTTTCATTATGCGCCTCCTGGAGCCTTCAGACATACAGAGCTCATGAAGCCTCTGTAACGCTTCAATTCATGATCGCAAGTTGCACGATTATAGCGGAGAAAAAGAACTCTGCCAATGTTTTCCAATCTCCCCCCCAAAGTCAATCGAACCTCAGCATATTCTTCATCACTTCAAGCCCCAGAGGAGCGTTGCATTCGAGAACCTGGGAACTGAGAGGTTTTAGGAAGTTTAGAGACATTGGCGGTCTTCGTCTTATATGATTATTCTGTTATCGATATCCATCCTTTTGAGGGAAATCAGGAACCATGGTTCTGCGTTCAATATCAGGGTTATTCCGTCTCATGATTTGGCGATTGACCTTGGCACTACCAATACCCTTGTCTATATGAAAGGAAAGGGCATTGTCCTTAATGAGCCTTCATTCGTGGCGATGAAGAAAGATGATAGAGGAACCAGGAAGGTCTTGGCCGTGGGGAAAAAAGCCAAATCCATGCTGGGCAGAACCCCGGGAAACATTGTCGCCATTCGCCCCATGAAGGCGGTTTTTGCCTACATTTCAACTCGACGAGTTCTCCACTCACGGTTATCCTTTGGCCGTCCAGAGCACTACATTGGCGACAGGCGACCGCGGCGTAGCCCGTAAGGGCGAAGACGGGTTTACCTCGCCATAGCTTTGCGACCTCGGGTGGCTTCGGCGGAGTTCCGCTTGGCTTCGCCACAGATGCCCCGCGCGGGAGCGCGGGGAGCTTTACTTATCTCTCAAGCTAAGGTATAAATTTTGCTGGGATCTAACTTTCAAACAACGGCCGATTGGCCACAGACAATCTGCCAACGCGGAGCGTTCTTATGAAGCAAGGCAAAGACTACATCATCTTCCCTCTGGACGTGTCTGCCCGCGATGAGGCTGTGAAGTACGTCACCCTTCTCAAAGACACTGTCGGTCTTTTCAAAGTAGGCCTCGAGCTTTTCGTGAGCCAGGGTCCTGAGATCCTCAAAGCCATTCGGGGAATAACCGGCGCCGGGATTTTCCTGGACCTCAAACTTCACGACATTCCTGAAACCATGCGAAGGGCCTTTCTCTCCGCTGCGGAATACAAGCCCGAGTTTGTCACTGTCCATTGCGACCAGGGAGAAGGCATGCTCAAGGAGGTCGCACAGAACAACCCCGGGAATACAAAGATCCTTGCCGTCACTCTCCTGACAAGCCTTAACAGCAAAAACCTCGCAACGCTCGGGTACACCGATGATTATGTCAAAGATCTCTCGAGGCTTGTGCTTTTGCGGGCGAGAATCGCCAGGGAAGCGGGGTGTCAAGGCATTGTCTGCTCGGGACAGGAAGTGGGCATGATCAAGGAAGAACTTCCCGACCTCATTGCCGTGACTCCCGGTATCAGGCCGGCCTGGTCTGTGGTGGGCAAAGACGATCAGAAGCGCGTGGTCACACCCGGAGAGGCTGTAAAGAACGGGGCAGATTACATTGTGGTGGGCCGGCCCATTCGGGATGCCAAAGACCCGGCAGAGGCTGCAACTAAGACCGCGAAAGAGATCGAATCAGCTTTGAAGAAATGAAGAGTCGCACAGACAGAGTCCTCGCCTCAGCTGTCGAGGCCATTGGCAACACCCCTCTTGTCGAACTGGCTCGCCTGACCAAGGGAATGGACGGCCGGATACTCGCCAAAATGGAGTACCTCAACCCCGGTCTATCAAAGAAGGACCGTATAGCACGCCAGATCATAGAAGAGGCCGAAGCCCAAGGCGCCCTCAAGCCTGGCCAGACCGTGGTTGAACTGACCAGTGGCAATACGGGCACTGGTTTGGCGATTGTCTGTGCTGTCAAGGGATACCCGTTCGTGGCCGTGATGTCGAAAGGCAATTCCATGGAACGGGCCCGCATGATGTCCGCCTTGGGCGCAGAAGTCGTTCTCGTGGACCAACTGCCAGGTTCCAGGCCCGGTCAGGTTTCAGGCGGCGACCTGGAGCTGGTCGAGAAGGCGACGCGGAAAATCGTTCTGGAGCGTAGCTCTTTCAGGGCAAATCAGTTTCGACTGCAAGGCAACCAGCGCGCCCACTACCTGCACACCGCACGCGAAATCATTCAGCAATCGGGCGGCTCGTTTCACGCCTTCTGCGACTTTGCCGGCACAGGCGGCTCCTTTGCCGGTTGCGCAGCCGCCTTCAAGGAATACAATCCTTTGATCCGCTGCTTCATCGTGGAGCCTGAAGGCGCGGCAGTGCTGGCCGGCAAACAGGCTACCAACCCAAATCATAGAATCCAGGGCGGCGGCTACTCCATGGCCTCCTTGCCCCTGCTCAGGCCTGAGCACGTCGACGGCCACCTGCAGGTAAGCGAGACCGAGGCCATCCGGACCGCCCGCCGACTGGCAAAACAGGAAGGGATCTTCGCGGGGTTCTCCTCCGGCGCAAACGTGGCGGCAGCGCTTCAACTTCTCAAGGGGGAATGCCGGGGAAGCACGATCGTCGTTCTCCTTTGCGACTCCGGTCTCAAGTACCTGAGCACGGACTTGTGGGACTCCTCCCCATTACCAGATTAGGACCTGGAAAAATCACACGGGAGCGAGTTTGATGCCCTCGTAAAAAATTCGAAAAGCCCCTTTTCGTCATTCCGGCGAAAGCCGGAATCCAGGAAAAACAAGCAGTTCTGGACCCCGGCTTTCGCCGGGGTGACGCCTGTGAGGACTTTTTACGAAGCTGTCAACTTTGATGGCCTCAGTAATGTAGCCGTGGAGCAGGGAAAGGAGCGAAGGTAGGAGAGGGAGTCATGAACAGAACTGAAATCGGCTCTGACAGCCAGCCCCTCCAAGCTCATCCCACCAGGCGAC
>Ga0209253_10004471_pt1 | contig 12188 bp, 11 predicted proteins | sample FrelakmetBRP12BR_FD_187145 | JGI IMG/M metagenome (GOLD analysis project Ga0209253, IMG submission 187145) | Freshwater lake sediment microbial communities from the University of Notre Dame, USA, for methane emissions studies - BRP12 BR (SPAdes)... | ecosystem: Environmental > Aquatic >...
CGCGCGCAGCGGCAGCTCCCGCGCCCCGGCGGGCGCCGCGCCGGCGCCGGTGCCCGCCGCGAACGACCGCGCCAGCCGCCAGCCAAGGAACTCGTCCGTCGCTGCCGGCCACCGCCGCGGCGCCACCGGATGGCGCTCGACGACGAGGCCACGAAGCGCGCCGAGCGTCTCGCTCACGGCGTGGCTGCCGGCGTCCCAGCGCGCGTGCGCGACAGCTCGTGCCACCGCCTCCGTCGCGAGGCGCTGCCGCTCGTCCGCGCCGATGCCGAGAGCCTCGAGGTAGGCCACGGCACGCGCATGCGCCTCCTTCCAGTCGTGGAGGAGCCTCGCCGCGGGAACGGCGAGGACGCGCTCCCCCGACGACGGCCCGGCCCCCGCGGCCAGCGGCTCCTGGCGCACCGGCACGACCGGCGGAGGGACCCTGGCGCTCACGGCTGGAGGAGGTAGGACCAGGTCTCGGTCAGCGTATCGCCGCCCCGGTCCAGATAGGCCCGCAGCTCGACCGGCCCCCGCTGCCGGGGTCGTACCTGGAAGACCAGACGCCAGCCGTTCACGTACGGGTTCGGTACCACGTGATGGTCGATCAGCTCACCCGCGGCGGCGCCGCCGACGATGGTGACGACGGCCCGCACCTCCTGGTTGGCGGGGATGGCCGCGAGCGCCCCGCCCGCGAAGTCGACGACGAGGCGATGGACGTTCTCCTGGTTGCCGCGGTCGCGGCGCGTGGCGACGACGCGGCCACCGGGCGGCTGCCTCGGGTCGTCGCCCCAGTACATGGTGTACGCGAACGTCGCCGACGCGCCGGGCTTCGGGCGGTGCTCGGGGACCCAGAGCGTGACGACGTTGTCCTGCACGTCCGAGTCGGTGGGGAGCTCGACGATCTCGACCCGGCCCTTGCCCCAGTCGCCGCGCGGCTCGATCCAGACGCTCGGCCGCAGCTCGGTCTGCGTCTCCAGGTCCTGGTAGTGGTCGAAGTCGCGGTCGCGCTGGATCAGCCCGAAGCCCTTCGGACCCTCCATCGCGAAGCTCGCCACGTGCACCCCGGCAGGGTTGTCGAGCGGGCGCCAGAGCCACTCGCCCGTGGCAAGGCTCAGCTGCAGGCCGTCGGAGTCGTGCACCTCCGGGCGGAAGTCCTGGAACGGCCGCTGCGTGTTCTCGCCGAAGAAGAACATGCTGGTGAGCGGTGCGATCCCGAGCTTCTCGACCTCCCGCCGCGGGAAGATCCGACAGTCGACCTGGACGAGGGTCTGCTCCCCGGGCCGGATCGCGAAGCGATAGGCACCCGCGACGCTGGGCCCGTCCAGCAGCGCGTAGAGCACCAGCTCACGGGCACCCTGGTCCGGCCTCACCAGCCAGAACTCGCGAAACGCGGGAAACTCCTCCCGCGAGTCGAGCGCGGTGTCGATCGCCAGGCCGCGAGCCGAGAGGCCGTAGACGTTGCGCTGGCCGACCGCGCGGAAGTAGCTCGCGCCGAGGAAGACGATCACCTCGTCATGGTAGGACGGCGTCTTCAGCGGATAGTGGACGCGGAAGCCGGCGTAGCCGAGGTTCTCCGGCACCCGCGCCGCGAAGTCGTTGCGGCCGTAATCGAAGTCCCGCGGAGAGAACGCCACCGGACGCATGCTCTGGCCGTCGACCACGTTCACGGCGACGGGATGGGGGTAGAAGAGCCCCGGATGGAAGAACTGGACCTCGAACGGCAGCCCCCGATCCCGCCACAGGGCGCGCTCCGGCCGGAAGCGTATGTCGCGCCACTGATCGTAGCTGATCGTGCGCAGGAACTCCGGGACCCGCGGTGGCTCGCGGTACGGCTCCTGCGCGAGTCTCTGCGCCCTGGCCGCGACCTCCTCGAGACCGAAGCCTGCAGAAGCGGCGGGCGGGGCGAGACACCCAAAGACCAGCCCCAGGGCCGCGAGCCACATCAGCCCTCTCATAGCCCCATCCTCAGGAGGCGGCAAAGCGTCACCTCGGGGATCGCCAATGCATCGGGCGTGCCAAGCTCGCGCGCGCGGCAGTACGAGGCCCGGGCCCCGATCTTTCTCGTCGCGGGGAAGGGGAAGCCGCCTCTCTTGCCAGGCGCGAGAACCGCTGCCGGGCGCGAGAACCGCGGCACGCGCTGGTTCCTCACCACGCGCACCCCAGGTGCCTGGTCGGCCCTGGTTCACGGAGGGACGTCGCGCACGGGATGGCCGATCCATCCCCTCCGTGTCCCGCCGGGGCTGGGCCCGGAAAAACCAGTTGCTGCCCTCGCGAAGCGGGTGAGCCGCGTGGCGAGGCGCCGAGTGGTCGGCCTCAGGCCAGCCGTCGGGCGAGGAACGCTCGCAGCATCCACGCCATCTTCTCGTGCCGCCCATGAGGTCACGGCCCGCAGATCGCGCGCCGCACCGGGTGTCCCGGCCGAGCTCAGCTGCCCGGCGTTCCGAGGAGACCGCGGCTCAGGATGTCGCTCATGGTGAGCAGCAGCATCACCGCCACGACCGCGAAGCTCGCCGTCACCACCAGCCAGGTGAGTTGCTCGCTGTACCAGACGTGCATGAAGAACAGGATCACCAGCGTGGCCTTGATGAAGGCGATCCCGAGCATCACGACGTTGTTCAGCGGCCCGAGCTCGGTATAGGCCGCCCACACGGTGAGCGCCGTGAATACCATGAGAGCGAGGAACACGGCAAAGTACGATCGCGCTGAAACGACGTGTCCCGACATGGTCAATGCCGTCCAATCAGATAGAGCAGTGGAAAGAGGAAGATCCAGACGATGTCGACGAAGTGCCAGTAGAGGCCGCTCACCTCGACCGGCGTGTAGTAGGCGGGGCCGAAGCGCCCGCGCAGCGCCATCGCCACGAGCACGGCGAGGATGCCGATTCCGATGACCATGTGGAGGGCATGGAGGCCGGTCATCGCGAAGTAGAGGGAGAAGAACATCTCCGCGTACCTGGCCTCGGACCCGGGGTAGGTGAAGTTCGGGCCGGGGACGAAGCCCTCGTGGAACTTGTGCCCGTACTCGATCAGCTTGACGCCGAGGAACACCGAGCCGAGCGCCATGGTGAGGAGGAGGAAGAGGACCTGTCCCCCGCGCTTGCCGAGCTGGGCGGCGTGGACCGCCAGCGCCATCGTCAGGCTGCTCGCGATCAGGACGACGGTGTTGAAGCCGCCGAGCATGATGTCGAGGTGGTGGCTCGCGTGCGCGAACGCCTCCGGATGCGCGGAGCGGTACACCGTGTAGGCAGTGAAGAGCCCGCCGAAGAACAGGATCTCCTGCGCGACGAACACCCACATCCCGAGGGTGGAGGCGTCGCGCTGCTGCTCGGCGTCGTCGAACTGGTGCGCGTGATCGAGGGCGTGCCCCTCCGCCGTGCCGTGGTCAGACAACTTCGGCCTCCCTCAGGGGATAGGCGTACGCCTCCTCGCGCACGATCGGCGTCTGGTCGAAATTGAACGTCGGCGGCGGCGACGGCGTCTTCCACTCGAGCCCCGCGGCCTTCCACGGATTCGCCGGCGCGAGCGCGCCGTGCCGCAGCGACCAGAAGAAGTAGAAGAACGGCAGCAAGTAGCCGATTCCGAGGATCGACGCCCCCGCCGTCGACATCACGTTCAGCACCTGGAACTCGTCTGGGTAGAAATGATAGCGGCGCGGCATGCCGAGGTAGCCGACGATGAACTGCGGGAAGAAGGTCAGGTTGAAGCCGATGAAGACGATCAGCGCCGAGACCTTCGCCGGCGTCTCGGCGTACATCCGGCCCGTCATCTTCGGCCACCAGAAGTGGAGCCCGCCCAGGTATCCCATGATCGCGCCGCCCACCATGATGTAGTGGAAGTGCGCGACCACGAAGTAGGTGTCGTGGACGTGGACGTCGGTGCCGAGGGTGGAGAGGAAGAGACCGGTGAGCCCGCCGATCGTGAACAGGCCGATGAAGCCGAGCGCGTACAGCATGGGCGCGTCGAGCGAGATCGAGCCCTTGTAGAGCGTCGCCGTCCAGTTGAACACCTTCACCGCCGAGGGGATCGCCACCAGGAAGCTCAGGATCGAGAAGACGAACGCGGCGTAGACCGACTGGCCGCTCACGAAGAGGTGATGGCCCCAGACGATGAACCCGAGCACGGCGATCGCCATGCTCGAGGCCGCCACGAAGCTGTAGCCGAAGATGCTCTTGCGGGAGAAGCAGGTGATGATCTCGCTCGTCACGCCCATGCTCGGCAGGATCATGATGTAGACGGCGGGATGGGAGTAGAACCAGAAGAGGTGCTGGAACAGCACCGGGTCGCCGCCGAGCTTCGGATCGAAGATGCCGAGGTGGAGCGAGCGCTCAGCCGCGACCAGGAGGATCGTGATCGCGATGACCGGGGTGCCGAGGATCTGGATGACGCTGGTCGCGTAGTGCGCCCAGATGAAGAGCGGAAGCCGGAACCAGGTGAGGCCCGGCGCCCGCATGCGGTGGATGGTGACGATGAAGTTGAGCCCGGTGAGGATCGAGGAGAATCCCGCGACGAAGATGCCCAGGGCCGCCGGGATCACGTTGGTGTTGGCGTAGGAGGTGCTGTAGGGCGTGTAGAAGGTCCAGCCGGTGTCGACGCCGCCGGTGAAGAGGGCGAACAGGACGAAGGCCGCGCCGATGACGTAGAGGTACCAGCTCAGCAGGTTGATGCGCGGGAAGGCCAGATCGCGCGCCCCGACCATCATCGGCACGAGGAAGTTCCCCAGCACGGCCGGCACCGAGGGGATGAGGAAGAAGAACACCATCAGGATGCCGTGCATGGTGAAGAGCTTGTTGTAGGTGTCGGACTGGAAGAGATCGCCCGCGGGCGTGAGGAGCTCCAAGCGGACGAAGAGCGCGAAGAGCCCGCCCAGGGTGGCCATGGCCGTGACCGAGATCAGGTAGAGCATCGCGATCCGCTTGTGATCGGTCGTCAGGAGCCAGGATTTGACCCCGTACTCGGCGTTCAAGTAGTTGGTACCGCGGGTGGTGTCTTCCATCATCAGGGAACCTGTCCGCCCGCCGCTGCCGTCTGCGGCGCCGCGAGCGACTTGATGTAGGCAATGAGCTGCAGCAGCTGCTCCTCGTCGACCTGCCCCTTGAAGGTGGGCATGACGGGAGCGTAGCCGGCGACGATCTTGGCCTGAGAGTTGATGATCGACTCGCGCATGTAGTTCTCGTCGCCGAGGACGGTGCTGCCGTCGGCGAGCTTCACCTCGTGACCGAAGACCCCGGCGAGCGCCGGCCCGAGGCCTCCTGGCTGGCCGGAGTGGCAGGCCTGACAGCCGAGCTTGACGAAGAGCTTCTGCCCCGCAGCGACGAGTGTCTGCTCGCCGCCGCCAGCGGCCGCCGCGCCTGCCGGCGCCGCCGCGGCAGCGGCCGCGGCCACCCCCATCGGCACCGGCTCACCCTTGGTCGCGAGCCAGGCCTGGTAGTCGGCCGGCTCCATCACCACCACGCGGCCGATCATGCGGGAGTGCTCGGTGCCGCAGTACTCGGCACAGAAGAGATGGTAGGTCCCGATCTTCGTGGCCTCGAACCAGGCGGTGGTGTAGCGGCCTGGCACGGCATCCTGCTTGATGCGGAAGGCGGGCACGTAGAAGCTGTGGATCACGTCCTCGGAGGTGAGGGTCAGCTTGACCGGCCGGCCGACCGGGACGTGCAGCTCGTTGATCTCGCGCTTCCCCTCCATGTGCTGCAGCTTCCACATCCATTGCTTGCCGACGACGTTGACCTGCAGCGCGTTGTCCGGCGGGCGCTTGATGGTGGCGAAGATGGTCGCGCCCCAGACGAAGATGACCATCGCGATGCCGAGCGGAATCACCGACCAGGCGAGCTCCAGCAGCAGCGAGCCGTGGATCTGCTCCGGCGCCTCGGACTCGGAGCGGCGCCGGTACTTCACGGCGAAGACGATGATCAGAATGGCGATCAGCACGCCGAAGAAGAGCGAGACCGCCACCAGGAAGAGGTAGAGCGCGTCGACGCGTCCGGCGATGGTCGACGCTGCTTCGGGAAAGAGACCGAGTTTCGTGGACATAACCGTCAAGCGCTCCGCACCGCGTGGGCTCGCTCGCGCCGCCATGAGCGGTAGGCGAACGCAGCCAGCGCCGCCATGGTCGCGATCCCACCGAGACGCACCAGGTTCATCACCATCGCCCCGTACTTCCCCGTCTCGGGGTCGTACTGATAGCAGAACAGCATGAGCGCGTCGACCGGCGACCCGATCTTGCCCTGCGAGGCCTCGACCAGGCCGAGACGGAGATCACGCGGCGGGAACTCGACGCCGTAGAAGTAGCGCGCGATCCTTCCCTCGGGCGTGAGCACCATGATGGCCGCGGCGTGCGCGAACTGCTTCTCCTCGGGGATGTACTTGTAGCGATAGCCGAGCGCCTGCGCGAGCCGCGCGATGGATGCCGGCTCGCCGGTGAGGAAGTGCCAGCCCTCGCCCGCGCCGGGACGGCCGTACTCGCGGAGGTAGTTCTCCTTCTTCTGCGCCGCCAGCTCCGGCGTCTCGCTCGGGTTGAAGCTCACCGTCAACACGTTGAACTCCTTGCCGACGTCGAACGAGAGCGTGCGCAGCGTGCCGACGAGTCCGTTCAGGACGAGCGTGCACAGCATCGGGCACTGGTAGTACGCCATCACCAGGATCGTCGGCTTCTCGCCGACATACTGGCCGAGGCGCACCTCCCGGCCGGCCTCGTCGCGGAACGTCGCGTCGAGGGGGATCTGCTCGTTCAGGCGCTGATCGATGCCGACCTCGCGCAGCGCCTGCGGCCTGCCCTGCTCCTCCGCGCGTGCCGCGGCCGGCGAGAGCGCGACGATCAGGACGGGGACCAGCAGGCGGAGCGCACGTCCTCGCGTCACTGCGCCCCCGCCGCCGGCGCGCCGGCCGCCGACCCGGCCTCGGCGTGCCCCTTGAGGCCACGCTGCGCGACCAGCTCCAGCGCGCGCGCGATGGGGATGCGCACGGCGCCCGTGCCCCGGTCCACCCAGCCGTAGCCGTGCAGCGCGGCGTCCTCCGCCGCGTGCAGGGATTGCAGGTCGGCGATGGGAAGCGTCTGCAAGCGCGGCTCCGGGGGCTCCTTCCGCCCATACTCGGCCGCGAGCGGGCTCGCCGGCGGGCTCACCCTGGCCTGGTACGTCTTCAGGTAGCCCAGCATCACCCACACCAGCACGGCCGCGACGACCATCACGACGGCGAGGGCGACCCCCGCCACTGCGATGGGACGGACGTCGATGTCGCGGGTCTCGTGGCCGGCGCCGGTCGCTGGCTCCGGTCCTGCGGCGTGGCTTGCCATCAGATGCCCGCCTCCTCTGCGACACCCGGAAGATAGGGATCGTGCATCGGCACCAGCGGCCGACCCTTCAGCTGCCCGACGAAGGCCCACAGCCAAATGCCGCCTACCCCGACGACCGCCGCCAGGTCCAGCCAGTGCAACGCGAGATGCTCCGGCTCGGAGAACGGCCGGATCTGCCAGAAGAGATCGACCATGCGGAAGACGATCACCACCGACGCCACCGCCGCCAGCGTCCGCGCCCGCCGCTTGATGTCGCGCGAGAGCAGCACCAGGAACGGCAGCGCGAAGTGGAAGATCACCAGCAGGATGCCGAGGTACTGCCAGCCCCCCTGCGTGCGGCGGAGGTAGAAAGGTATCTCCTCCGGCAGGTTCCCGGACCACATGATGAGGAACTGGGAGAAGAAGAAGTACGCCCACAGGATGACGAAGGCGAGCATGAGCTTGCCGAGATCGTGGAAGCGATCGGCGGAGAGGATCTCCGACATCGGCGGCCGGTCCGCGAGCATGGCGCACACCAGGATCACGAACGCGAACGTGGACAGGCCCTGTCCGCCGATGAACATGACACCGTAGATGGTCGAGAACCAGTGCGGGTCGAGCGACATCGCCCAGTCGATGGCCGCGAACGTCATCGTGAGCACGTAGAGCACGATGCCGCCGCGGCTCAGCAGCTCGAGGCGACGCTCGCAGGCCGGATCCGGCCGCGCGTCCTGCTCGAGCGACCAGCGGTTCAGGAAGCGCGTGATCGTGATCCAGATGGCGAAGTACAGCACCGCGCGTACGAGGAAGAACGGCACGTTCAGGTAGAGGGCCTTCTGGCGCAGGATCTCGTCGTGCGCGACGGCGTCCGCATGCGCCCAGTGGTAGAGGTGCGGGATGCCGAGCGCCAGCGGCACGAACAGCAGCGCCATGAGCGGCAACGTGCGGCTCCCCGCCTCGAGGATGCGGCGCACCACTGCCCCCCAGCGCCCGCCGGTCAGGGACTGGAGCATGAGGACGGCAAGCGAGCCGAGGGCGATCCCGAACCAGAACAGGTACGCGATGATGTAGGAGTGGAAGAACTGCTCGCGGTCCACCACCAGGCCGGCAACGCAGAGCGCCAGGCCGACCACTCCGCCCATGAGCCCGGCACGCTGCACGCGGTTCAGCACGTTGTCCGGGCTGAGATGGAGGGCCTGTGCCCCGCGAGGCCTGGTCATGAGGCTCCTCCGTGTCCCCCGCCGGCCGGTGCGCCGGCCGCACCCGGCGCCTCGCCACGCTCGAGCTTCGCCTTCTCGGCCGCCGGCACGTCCGCGAGCCGCGCGTTCTGACTGAGCTGCAGGGCACGGATGTAGGCGGCGATCGCCCAGCGGTCCTCGACCGGCACCTGCGCGGCGTAGCTCGGCATGGTGCCGAACCCCTGCGTGATCACGTCGTAGAAGTAGCCGACGCCGATCTGGCGCAGGCGGTCGACGTGAAACGAGGGTGGGCGCTTGTAGCCGCGCAGCACGATCATGCCGCCGCCGCCCCCCGTCCGGTCGTGGCACGGCGAGCAGAAGATGTTGAACCGCTGCTGGCCGCGCTCGAGGACCGTGCGGGTGAGCGCGAAGGGCAGCGTGTCGACGTAATCTGTGCCCGCCTTGGCCGCGTACAGCCTGGCGTCCTCCTTCAGGTGCCCGCGGGCGACCGTGCCCGGAACCAGGGGCCGCCCGGCCCGGCCGTCCTCGAAGAAGGTGCTCCCCGCCTGCGCCTTGTACCTCGGCTGGTCATGCATGTCCTGCCGGCATCCCGCCGCGCCCACGAGCACGAGCACGGCAAGCGCGACGGACGCGCCACGCGCTCCTCCTCTGCTGCCGCCCGCGACCATCAGTGCTCGACCTCCGACACGCTCATCGGGTGCAGCTGCTCGAGAAAGCGCCGCGTCGACCCCCGCTCGAAGAGGGGATCCGTCGCCTCGATGCAGAGGAAGAACTGGTCACGGCTGGCGAGCGCGAAGCGCGGCACGTTGAACGCCGGGTGGTACGGCATCGGCAGGCCGTTCAGGGCGAGCATGCCGAACACCGCCGAGAGCGCCGCCCCGAGCACGGTGGTCTCGAAGGTCACCGGGATGAAGGCCGGCCAGCTGTGCACGGGCTTCCCGCCGATGTTGAGCGGGAGGTCGATCACGGAGGTGTAGTACTGCAGGGCATAGCCCGCGAGACCGCCGAGGATGCCGCCGATGAGGACGATCAGCGCCACGCGCCGATCGTGGGCGTGCAGCGCCTCGGCCACCTCCTCGACGGGGAACGGCGTGTAGGCGTCCATCGCCCGGTAGCCTTCGGCACGCGCCTTGTTGATCGCGACGACGAGGTCGGTCGGCGTGTCGAACTCGGCCATGATGCCGTGGATCGGCGGCCGCTTCATGGGTGCTTCTCCCCGAGCTCAGCGTGCTCGATCTCGGCCTCGGGCACGAGCGTGCGCATCTCGAAGATCGAGATCATCGGCAGGAAGCGGATGAAGAGGAACAGCAAGCTGGTGAAGAGGCCGAGCGTGCCGAGGAAGGTCGCCCAGTCCCAGAACGTCCCGCTGTACATGCCCCAGGACGAGGGCAGGAAGTCGCGGTGCAGGCTCACGACGATGATGACGTAGCGCTCGAGCCACATGCCGATGCTCACCACGATCGAGACCAGGAAGAGCAGCGGGATGCTGTGGCGAACGCGGTGGAACCACAGCAGCTGCGGGACGAGGCCGTTGCAGAGGATGAGCGCCCAGTAGGCCCACCAGTACGGCCCGGCGAAGCGGTTCATCATCATGAACTGCTCGTAGATGTTGCCGCTGTACCAGGCCATGAAGGCTTCGACCAGGTAGCCGTAGGTCACGACGAGACCGGTCGCCAGCATGACGCGCCCCATGTTGTCGAGGTGGCGCATGGTGACGAAGTCCTCGAGGCCGTAGAACGCGCGCAGCGGCACCGCCAGGATGATGACCATCGCGAAGCCGGCGAAGATCGCGCCGGCGACGAAGTAGGGCGGGAAGATCGTCGCGTGCCATCCCGGGATCACCGACACCGCGAAGTCGAAGCTGACCACGGAGTGGACGGAGACGACGAGCGGCGTCGAGAGCCCGGCGAGGAGGAGGTAGGCCGTCTCGTAGCGCGCCCAGTGGGTCGCGGAGCCGCGCCACCCCAGCGAGAGCAGCCCGTACACCACCTTCCCGACCCGGTTCCGCGAGCGGTCGCGGAGGGTCGCGAGGTCGGGGACGAGGCCCACGAACCAGAACAGCAGCGACACGGTCGCGTAGGTCGAGACCGCGAACACGTCCCAGAGCAGCGGGCTGCGGAAGTTCGGCCACATGGCCATCGTGTTCGGGTAGGGCAGCAGCCAGTACGCGAGCCAGGGCCTGCCGACGTGCAGGAGGGGGTACATGCCGGCGCACGCGACAGCGAAGAGCGTCATGGCCTCCGCGAAGCGGTTGATCGAGGTGCGCCACTCCTGGCGCAGCAGGAGCAGGATGGCGGAGATCAGCGTCCCGGCGTGGCCGATGCCGATCCACCAGACGAAGTTGATGATGTCGAAGCCCCAGCCGACCGGGATGTTGATGCCCCAGATGCCGATGCCGCGGATGAAGAGCCAGCCGACCGACACCAGGAGCAGATTCAGGAACAGGAATCCGATCCCGAAGCCGACGAACCACCCGACCGGCGTCCGGCCGGTCAGCACGACCGCGCTGATCTTGTCGGTGACCGAGGCGAAGGTGTGCCCCGGCCCGATGATGGGATGGCCGGAGCCCGGCGACCCTGGCGTCTCGAGAACGCTCTCGCTCACGCTTTCTCGACCTCCGGGTTCGGGTTCTTGAGCTCTGCCAGGTACCTCGTCCGCGGCCGGACGTTCAGCTCCGCCAGGAGACCGTAGCTGCGCGGATCGGCCCGGAGCTGCGCCACCCGGCTCTTCGGGTCGTTGATGTCCCCGAAGACGATCGCCTCGGCCGGACACGCCTGCTGGCAGGCGGTGACGACCTCGCCGTCCTGGATCCGCCGCCCCTCCTTCTCCGTCTTGATGCGGCCGGCGTTGATCCGCTGCAGGCAGTACGAGCACTTCTCCATGACGCCGCGCGCGCGCACCGTCACGTCCGGGTTGCGCTGCAGCTTGAAGGTCTCGGTCGCCCAGTCGGAGTAGAGGAAGAAGTTGAAGCGACGGACCTTGTACGGGCAGTTGTTGGAGCAGTACTTGGTGCCGACGCAGCGGTTGTAGACCATCGAGTTCAGGCCCTCGCCGCTGTGCACCGTCGCGTTCACCGGACAGACGACCTCGCACGGCGCTTTCTCGCAATGCACGCACGCGACCGGCTGGTAGTGCAGCGTCGGCGCGGCGGGGTCGCCCGCGAAGTAGCGATCGAGACGGATCCATTGCATCTCACGCCCGCGCGCCACCTGGTCCTTGCCCACGACCGCGATGTTGTTCTCGGCCTGGCAGGCGATCACGCACGCGTTGCAGCCCGTGCAGGCATTGAGATCGATCGCCATGCCCCAGGCATAGCCCTCGTAAGGCCAGGGCGCGTAGAGCGAGTCGTGCGGATCGTGGCCCATCTCGTGCACGAACTCGGGATGGGTACGGAACTCCTCGAGGGTCCCGGTACGGATGAGGTTCCGCCCTTCCATGCTGAAGTGGTCCTGGGTGCAGGCGAGCCGGAACCGCTCCCCGGTCTTGCGGATCTCCAGGCCCTGCCCGATCCACGGCACCGCCGCCGTGCGCAGCAGGTTGGCGTCGAAGCCGATCTCGTTCCCGACCTGCCCCGCACGCTTGCGACCGTAGCCGAGGTGGACCGTCACCGAGTCGTCGGCCTGCCCGGGCACGACCCAGGCGGGGGCACGCACCACCCGCTCCGCGGAGCGGAGCTCGACCACGTCCCCGTTCTCGAGACCGAGGCGCTCGGCGGTGGCGGGGCTCAGCTGCGCGACGTTG
>Ga0209253_10004472_pt1 | contig 12188 bp, 9 predicted proteins | sample FrelakmetBRP12BR_FD_187145 | JGI IMG/M metagenome (GOLD analysis project Ga0209253, IMG submission 187145) | Freshwater lake sediment microbial communities from the University of Notre Dame, USA, for methane emissions studies - BRP12 BR (SPAdes)... | ecosystem: Environmental > Aquatic >...
CGCCGCGCGCCCGACCAGCATCTCCAGAAGCGTCGGCTGGACCGTGGTCGTCACCCTGACCCTCATCCTGGGGCTGTCGGCCGCCGTCAGGCTGGCCGACCTCTCGCGCTTCCCCACCTACGTCTTCGACGAGTACTACTACGTCCACGACGCGCTGGCGATCGTGCACGGCGACATCGGGCCCACGGGCGCGGAGCCGTGGCGGCCCGGCAGCGAACGATCGGCCGCGCACCCGGAGCTCGGCAAGCTCACCATCGCGGCGGGCATCCTCCTCTTCGGCGACCGCCCCCTCGGCTGGCGTCTCATGCCGGCGCTCGCCGGCATCGCCCTGATCGCCCTCGTCTACCCTCTCGCGCGACTGCTCTTCCTCAGCCGGCGGTGGGCCCTGCTGGCGACCGCGCTGGCCGCCTCGGACTCCCTGCTGATCGTCGAGTCCCGGCTCGGCGTACTCGACATCCTGGTCGCCTTCTGGTCGACGCTCGCCGTGGTCTTCGCGCTCGCCTACACGCGCAGCGGCTGGAGACCCGCCTGGCTCGCGGCGACGGGCGTGGCGCTGGGCTGCGCGACGGCGACCAAGTGGTCCGGCGTCCTTGCCCTGCTGGCCGTGATCTGCGTCATGGCCGTCATGCGCCGCGTGTCGCCCGCCGACAGGCCGGGACGCCACCCGTTCCGGGCCGTCGCCGCCCTGACGGTGCTCCCGTTGTCGGTCTACGTGCTCAGCTACGGCGCCTACTTCCTCGCCGGACACACGCCGGGGCAGTGGCTCACCCTGCAGCGTCACATGGCGACCTTCGGCTGGGGAGTGCACGGCGACCTCAGCTTCGCCTCACGCCCCGAGACGTGGATCTTCGACGCCACGCCGATCTGGTACAAGTGGTTCGAGAGCGCGGACGGCACCGTGGGGCTGCTGGCCATCGGCAACCCCGTCCTCTGGTGGGCGGCGGTACCCTGCCTGGTCGTCCTGCTCCTGAGGGCCCTGCGCGGTCGTGACCTGCGCATCGCGCTCCTGCCCATCCTCGTGGCGGCGCTCTACCTCCCCTGGCTTGCCACGTCGCGGCAGACCTACATCTACTACCTGGCGCCGGTCGTGCCGTTCCTCGCCCTCTCGGTCGCCGCGGCGCTCTCCGCCTCGCGGGAGGCCGACCGCCAGTCGTGGCGCGCCGTGCTGGCCTGGTTCGTAGCGGGGATGGCGGCGGCGGCGCTGGCCTATCCGCTGCTCTGGTTGGCCGCCAGGACCTGGGAGACCGCATCGTCTTCCCTGCCGTTGACGGTCGCGGCCGCCGCCGGCGGCGTGGGGCTGGTCGTCGTGACCGTCGTCGTGCTGGTACGCGACGCGCGGGCACGCGCGGCGGCGACGTGGGTCTACGGCGGAGCGGTGGCGGGCGCCGGGGTGGCGCTCCTGCCCTTCCTCATCGGCCTGCCGGTGGCCTTCGACTACTACCACCGGCTGATGCTGTTCACCGCCTGGCGCTAGCCTCCGCGGGCTCGTTCGCGGGCGTACTCCTTGAGCACGACGATGACGCCGACGAGGGTCGCCGAGGCCAGCAACGCGTTCCTCGCCGCCACAAGGACGATGGCACCGGGCTGCAGATCGACCAGCGCGAGGTAGTAACGCGGGAACTCGATCTGCGTCAGCACGACAGCGGCGAGGCAGAGCACCCCGACGAGGCGCTGCCCCCTCTCCTCGCTCACCAGGACGAGCGCGACGAGCGGAAGGACCCAGACGAGGAACTGCGGGGAGAGGACCTTGCCCAGGGAGACGCCGACGAGCACGACGGTGAGCGCCGCGAAGGCCACCTCGGCGGGTCGCTCGCGAAGCCGGGTGCGCAGACGCCAGAGACAGCAGTAGACGGCCGTCATGCCGAGCAGGGCTAGCCACGGCGACAGCGCCGCCATCGCTGCCGCGCCGCCGCCGCCGATGTTGGTCGAACCGAACGAGGCCACGAGCGGCACCTCACGCCCGACGAGATGGCCGAGGAGGTACGGGGTGGCGAGCAGGCTCTCGATCTGCAGCGGCCGCTGGGCGTGATAGGCGAACACGTAGGCGAGGCCGTCAAGTCCGCTGAACAGGAACGGGACGAACGGGAGCGCCGCCGCGGCGGCGAATGCGATGGCGACCCGCGGCGCGGCCTTGCGGCCGGCCACGACGAGGACCAGCGGCAGCAGCACCAGCGGCGTGAGCTTGAGGGCGAAGCCGAGACCGAGCACGGCCCCGGCGGCTGTCCATCTGCCCCCGGCGAGCAGTAGCAAGGCGACGGCGATGGCGAGGCCGACGGCGATGTCGTAGCGGTTGGCCACGATGGCCCCGGCGGCGAGTGTGCACGCGGCGAACGCGAGCCCGGCGGCGAGCGTGCGGGCAGGCAGGCGCCAGTAGCTCGCCGCCAGCGCGGCCGTCGCGAGCGCGGTGATCACGCACAGCACGATCATCTCGACGCTGAACCAGCGCTCGTAGGCGGCGACGCTCCCGGTGGACGGCGGCAGCAGGAACAGCGGCAGGGCCAGCGGCGGGTACTCGAGCCTGAAGTCGACGTACGGCAGACGGTGCAGCACCGTCCAGCGGCTGGCGTAGCCGACGTATAGGAGCGTGTCCGAGAGCTGGTGGAACGCGTAGCCGAGCCGCTGGATCCAGAAGAGCTGGATCAGGACGACCCAGACGACGGCCTGCAGCGCGCCGCCGGCGACGATGGCGAGCACCGTCTCTCCCCGGCGCGCCGCCGGTCGGCCGGCGTCTCGAGCGAGGAGGGCAGGCGCGTCGCCCGCACCGGTCGCGTGGTTCATTCCTGCCGCCACCTGCCCTCCTTCCCGTCTTCGATGCGAACGTCGCGCTTCGGTTATCGGGGAGAGGAGAGAAGGGCTTGAGACGGACCCGATCGGGGCGAGACTGCGCTTGCGGACCGGGTTGGGTGGACGGAGGGTGAAAGCGCGGCGGCGCGGTCGGCCCGCAAGGCGGCAGCGGTGCAGCCGGGGCACCCTGAGCGGGCATGGTGGAGACGACGCAGCGCCCTACGCAGTGATCTGCAGGGCGGGGACCTCCACGCGTGCGCCCGGCGGAGACGATGGCCCCGCCGGGCGCAGATCGACAGACCGAGGGTCAGGGGACGGTGATGACCGGCCCGGTCTTGCCGTGGCCCACCAGCGTGAAGCTGCTGTAGGGGCCACCGGCAGGCAGGGGCGTGTAGAGCAGGTCGCCCTTCGTGGTCGAGTTCGTGACCATCGCCGCACCGGTCCAGGGGTTCGACGGCCAGTAGTCCACGTACGGCCTGCCGATACTGTCCTGAAGCGTGCCCGGCGCGGCATCGGGCGGGTACAGGTCGGCGTGATCGACGGCATAGCTTGCGATGCCCAACTCGATGTTGTGCGCGCCGGCCTTCACGGCCGACTCCTTGGCCTTGTCGCGCTGGCCGAGGAACATGGGGATGGCGATCGCGGCCAGTATGCCGATGATGATGATGACGATGAGCAGTTCTATGAGGGTGAAGCCGTCGGTCTTTCTGAGTCTCACCACCGTTTCCTCCCGGCGCTCTTGTCTTGAGCTCGCCCGCTTCACTCCCTAGTCTGCCCAAGCCGGTGGATGCTAGACAGCCCCCGGGAGATGCAGCCCGCCCGCCTGTTATCGGCGAGCCGCCACAAAAGATGAGGAGGCGGCGAGCCTTTGAGGGCTCGCCGCCTCCTCAGTAGAACGTCACATCAGGCCGGGGTCATCACGGAACGGTGATGACGGGGTTGGCCCCCTTGCCGTAGCCGATGAGGCTGAAGCCATCGGGAAGGGTGCTGCCTGCGCTGGTGGTCGGCGCGTACAGGGCGTTGCCCTGCGTCGACGCATTGGTCACCATCGCGACGTTGGTCCACGGGTTGCGCGGCCAGTTGTCGACCATGTTACCCAGGGTAGCCTGAGAAGCGTCGGCCGGGTACGCGTCGTTGTGATCGACGGCCCAGCTCTGGACGCCCACCTGGATCGAGTGCACGCCCTCCTTGACTGCCGACTCCTTGGCCTTGTCGCGCTGGCCCAGGAACATCGGGATCGCGATCGCAGCGAGAATACCGATGATGATGATCACGATCAGCAGCTCGATGAGGGTGAAACCCTCCTGCTTCTTGTGGAAACGCATCATGTGATGTGTCACCTCCTCTCGCTTCAATCTCTGGGAGGCGCCACAAGAAGACGAGCCCGCGGCGCTCTCCTGGCAAACCACAGACTCGACAGTGCGATCAGTATCTGCGGCGGCAGCCCAGCCGACTCGCTCTGAGTCCTGTGGCTTTGCGCCCCACTCTCACAAGTGGTTTGCCTTTATCACCTGCACCACTAGTCTGCCCCAGTGCCGGATCGCTAGACACTTTTGTCTCTCGAGGCCCGATCCAGTGACGCAGTCCCTGTATCGGCGCGGGGTTCGGCCGACTTTAGAAGCGAAGCGGGCGCTCGCCGAAGCTGTGGGCGAGCGTGGGCCGGGGCGTGAGCATAAAGCCGACCGGCGCACTCCCGACACCGCAAACGGCGCATACCGCGATGACGATGCCCGCCCCGCTAGATGACGTTGCGCTGGAGGACGCTCTTCAGCCTGGCCAGGGCCCTGATCGACTCGCGCGAGACCTTCTTCTGCGTGAGCCCGAGGGCCGTCGCCACTTCCTGCTGCGTGAACTCGCGGAAGAAGAGCAGGTAGATGATCCGGCGCTCCGCGGTGCTCAGCTTGTCGAGGGCGTCGTAGAGGGTGATCCGGTCCTCGACCGGGAGCGTGAAGGACTGCAGGCGCAACGAGTGCACGGCGGCGCGCTCCGCGCCGGCGGCGAACTCGTCCCCCGTGAGAGGCTCCTCGGGCGCCCCGACGCGCGCGTAGAGCTGGAGCACCTCGATGATGCCCTGCTCGGTGATGTTGAGCCGCTCCGAGAGCTCGCCGAGGGTCGGCGTGCGCCGCAGCTTGTGCGTCAGCTCGGCCTGCGCCGCGCTGATCTCCCCGTGCACCTTGCGCACCCAGCGCGGCTGCCGCAGCAGCAGCGAATCGCGCAGGTGGTGGCGAATCTCGCCTTCGATCAGTGCCGCAGCGTAGGTGGAGAACGTGCGGCCCTTCTCGGGATCGAAGCGCTGCACCGCCTTGAGCAGGCCCACGTTGGCCACCTGCAGCAGGTCCTCGTAGGGTTCCTGCGCGTAGGCGAACCGCTTCAGGAGGTGGTGCAGGAGGCGCTGGTTGCGGCGCACGAGCTCATCGAGCACCCGGGGGCTGCGCGTGGCCACGTACTCGGCTACGAGCTGCTCGTTGGTCACCCGCGACCTCCGCCCCGCGACGAGCCCTTGTTTCTGTTCGCCGGTCTGGCCCAGCGTGAAGCTACTGCTTCACGATGTTCATCATGTTGAAGATCGGCAGGTACATCGAGATGACGACGGTACCGACGATGACGCCCACGCCGAGCATCAGGATCGGCTCGAGGATCGACGTGAGCGACTTGACCGCCGCGTTCACCTCGTCCTCGTAGAAGTCGGCGATCTTCTGCAGCATCTGGTCGAGGGAGCCCGTCTCCTCGCCCACGGCGATCATCTGCGTGACCATGGGCGGAAACACCGAGATGCGCTCCAGCGGCTCGGAGATCGACTGGCCTTCCTTAACGTTGGCCTGCACCCCGGCCATGGCATCTTCGACGACGCTGTTGCCGGCCGTCTTGCCGGTGATCTCGATGGCCTGCAGGATCGGCACGCCGCTCGAGATCAGGGTGCCGAAGGTGCGCGAGAAGCGCGCCACGGCGAGCTTGCGCACGATCTCGCCGATGCCCATGGGGATCCTGAGCTTGAAGCGGTCCCAGGCCGCCGTGCCCTTCGGGGTCCGCTTCAGCCGGCGCAGTCCCCAGATGAGGGCGATGATGGCCGGGAAGACGATGAACCAGTAGCCGCGGACGATGTCGGAGAACGTGATCATGTACTGTGTCAGCGTGGGCAGCTTGGCGTTGCCCAGCTCCTTGTACATGCCGGCAAAGATCGGGATGAGGAACATGACCATACCCATCAGCACGATGATGGCGAAGCTGCCGATCATGATCGGGTAGACCATGGCCGACTTCACGGCGCGGCGGATGCTGTCGTCTTTCTCGAGCTGCGTGGCGAGGCGGTTGAGCACCTCGTCGAGGATGCCGCCGACCTCGCCGGCGCGCACCATGCTCACGTAGAGGCGGCTGAAGACGTCGGGGTGCTTGGCGAGCGCGTCGGAGAGGCTGATGCCGGCCTCGACGTCGGCGCGCACCTGGGTGAGGACGCGGGCGAGCTTCTTGTTCTCGGTCTGCTCCTCGAGGATGTAGAGACAGCGCAGCATGGCGAGACCGGCGTTCACCATCGTCGCGAACTGGCGCGAGAAGACGGTGAGGTCCTTCGGCTTGACGCGTTGCAGCGCCTGGAAGAGGTCTTTGCTCTTGAGGCCGCCCTTGACCTCGTCGATGTTGAGGACGGTCAGGCCTCTGTTGCGCAGCGCCGCCGCGACGGCGGCCTTCGTGTCGCCATCGAGCGTGCCATTCGCCGCCGCGCCTTTCGCGTCGAGTGCCTTATAGGCGAACGTGCCCATGGGACCTCCGCAGGTTCGAGGGTCGATACCGCTCCCGGCGCTGCCGCGGACGGGGCATCCTTGCGACTATAGTCGGCACGGCCGGGGATTCCTTTACGTGACGAGCCGTCGCGTGCCGCCTAGACGGCGCTGACCGTGCCCATGAGACGGCGCAGGTCTTCGGGCGTGCTCGAGCGGCGCTCGGCGAGCTCGCGCGAGATCTGACCGCGGCGCACGAGGTCGGCGAGCGCCGCGTCCATCGTGACCATGCCGTGCTGCGTCCCCGTCTGCATGACCGAGTAGATCTGGTGCGTCTTGCCCTCGCGGACGAGGTTGCGCACCGCCGGCGTCGGGATCAGGAGCTCGCAGGCGACGATGCGGCTGCGCCCGTCCCTCGTCTGCAGAAGCTGCTGCGTGCAGACGCCCATGAGGGTCGTCGAGAGCTGCACGCGGATCTGGTCCTGCTGGTAGGGCGGGAACACGTCGATGATGCGGTCGATGGTCTGCGGCGCGTCCTGGGTGTGCAGCGTGGCGAACACGAGGTGGCCGGTCTCAGCGGCCGTCAGCGCCGTGGCCATCGTCTCGGTGTCGCGCATCTCGCCGACGAGGATGATGTCGGGGTCCTGGCGCAGCACCGACTTGAGAGCGCGGTTGAACGACTTGGTGTCGGCGCCCACCTCGCGCTGGTTGACCATGCACTTCTTGTGACGGTGGAGGAACTCGATCGGGTCTTCGATCGTCATGATGTGCTCTTCGCGCGTCTCGTTGATCTCGTCGATCATCGCCGCGAGGGTGGTCGACTTACCCGAGCCGGTGGGCCCGGTCACGATGACGAAGCCGCGTGGCTTGGAGGTGAGCTGGTGCAGTGCTTTGGGTAGCCCGAGCTCCTCGAGCTTCTTGATCGAGATCGGGATGAGACGGAAGGCCGCGCCCAGGCTGTTGCGCTGGAAGTAGGCGTTGACCCTGAAGCGGGCCCTGCTCGGCACCGAGTACGAGAAGTCGATCTCCCACTCGTTCTCGAGCCGCTGCCGCTGGTCCTGCGAGAGGATGCTGTAGATGAGCTCCCGCGTGTCGTTGGAGCTCAGGCGGGGGTAGTCGAGCCGTTCGAGCTGTGCGTTGACGCGGATGATAGGAGGAGACCCGACCGTGAGGTGCAGGTCGCTCGCGTCTCGTTCGAGCACTTCCAACAGGATGTCGACCAGGTCCATATCGTCCTCCGCCAGGCTCCGCTACACGATCACTCGGGCGATCTCTTCGATCGAGGTCAGCCCCTGCAGCACTTTGTCGATGCCGTCTTCACGAAGGCTCTTCATGCCCTCCGCCGCGGCCACACGTCCTATTTCATCGGCACTCTTGCGCTCGACCGTTAGCCTTCGGATCGCCTCGCTGACGATCATCACCTCGTAGAGGCCGAGGCGGCCCTTGTAGCCGGTGTTGTTGCAGCGGGCGCAGCCCTTGGTGCGGTAGAGCGTCGGCAGCTCGTCGCGGTCGACCACGTCGGGCGGGAAGTCGTTCTTCTTGAGCATCTCGCGCGTGGGCTCATAGGGCTCCCTGCACTGCCAGCACAAGCGACGCGCCAGGCGCTGGGCAAGAACGCAGTCCACGGCCGACGAGGTAAGGAACGGTTCGATACCCATCTCGGTGAGGCGTGAGAGTGCGCCTGGCGCGTCGTTTGTGTGCAGCGTGCTCAGGACGAGGTGGCCGGTGAGGGCCGACTCGACGGCGATCTGCGCCGTCTCGCGGTCGCGGACCTCACCGATCATCACGATGTCGGGGTCGCAGCGCAGGATCGAGCGCAGCGCCGCCGCGAACGTCATGCCGGCTTTCAGGTTCACCTGCACCTGGTTGATGCCGCTCAGCCGGTACTCGACCGGGTCCTCGACCGTGATCACGTTCTTCTCGGGGGAGTTGAGGATGTTGAGCGTGGCATACAGCGTGGTCGACTTGCCCGAACCGGTCGGACCGGTGACCAGGATGGCGCCGTACGGCTTGCCGAACGAGCGCTGGTAGCGTTTGAGCGCTTTCTCGGCGAACCCCAGGTCCTTGAGGTCGAGCATCACGTTCGACTTGTCGAGGAGGCGCATGACGACCTTCTCGCCGTAGACGGTGGGCAGCGTGGCGACGCGCATGTCGATCGGCTTGCCCCCCACGACGAGCCCGATGCGCCCGTCCTGCGGCACGCGGCGCTCGGCGATGTCGAGCTCGGCCATGATCTTGAGACGCGAGAGGACGCCCGACTGCATGCGCCGCGGAATCGACATGATCTCGTGCAGCACGCCGTCCATGCGGAAGCGCACGATGAGCTCCTTCGCCTGCGGCTCGAAGTGGATGTCGCTGGCAGCATCGTCGACCGCCTGCGCGATCACCGAGTTGACCAGCTTGATGATCGGCGCCTCTTCGGTCGCCTCGCGGATGTCGGCCAGCTCTTCGTCGAGCCCCGCGAGCCTCAGCTCTTCGTCGTTCTCGGTGACGGCGCCGTCGAGACGGTTGAGCTTGGCGATGGCGGCGAAGACGTCTTCCGTGCTGGCGATCGCCGGCCTGATGTCGAAGCCGGTCATGATCTTGAGGTCGTCGAGGGCGAAGATGTTGGCCGGGTCGACCATCGCCACCTCGAGCATGCTGTCGCCGATGAACCTCACAGGGATGGCCGAGTACTTGCGGCACAGCTTGTCGGGGATGAGGTTGGCGGCGGCCATGTCGATGGTCGTCTCGGAGAGGTCGATGAACTCGACCCCGAGCTTGACGCCCAGAGCCTTCGTCAGGTCGAGCTCGCTGATGACGCCGGCCTCCAGAAGGAGCTGACCCAGGCGCTTGCGCGTGTCCTTCTGGCGGCCGATCGCCTCTTCGACCTGTTCCGCCGTTGCGAGCCCCATGTCGACGATGATCTCGCCGAGCCGCTTCTTGCTCGCCTGGATCGGACGCAGCACGGCGGCCTCGGCGGATCCGTTGCCGAAACGCCTCTCGGGCCGTACCGGGGTGAGGTTGTCGAGCAGGTGTTCGATCTCGTCGTCGGCCTTGCCGTTGCCGGGGACCGTCTCGAGCTCGAGGATGCCGATGTCACGCCCGCGGGCGGCTGCGGCGGCCGAGTGACCGGCGGAGTCCGCGTCGTCGGCGGAGTCGGTCGTCTCGTCGGCGGAGCCGGTCGTCTCGTCGGCGGAGCCGGTCGTCTCGTCGGCGGAGCCGGCCACCAGGTCGAAGGCGTCGAGACCGTCGACGGCGACGTCGGCATCGGTCGACAGCCCGACGTCGGTGTCGTCATCGGGCTCGGCGTCACTCTCGGGCTCTACGGAGATCTCGACCGAGGCGTAGTCGTCGAGCGACAGGCGGCGCAGGGTCTCGACGTCGGCGAGGGGACCTACGCCGAGGTCGTCGAGCCCGACCTCGGCGTCGACGTCGTCGTCGAGGACGTCGTCGTCGAGCGGTCTGATCTGCACGTCGGCATCGGCATCGAGGAAGCTGAGGGTGTCGTCGATACGCGCGTCATCGGTCTTGCGCCGGCTCCTCTTCCGCTGTTGCTCGTCGCGCCCTCGCGGCACTACGCATCACATCCAGTGGGGCCGGACGTCCCGTCCACAACTCGAACGATCCCGCGGCCTGCCATACCAGCATGGACAGACCGTCGACCGTCCGAGCCCCGCGCAGGCGGGCCTCGTCGAGGAGGTTCGTCGGCCGTTTCCTGTAGACCAGGTCGAAAACGACATGACCACGCCGTATGGTATCGACCACGACCGCGGGGAGCTTGAGGCTCCGGGTCATGCCCAGGGGCGTGGCGTTGACGATCAGGGACGCCGAGTCGACGTCGGCGGGTGCGAGCTGATCGAGCGGCACGACGCGACACGCCACGTCGTCGAGGCACGGACGCAGCCGTTCGATCAGCCGCTCGGCCGCCGCCGGCGTGCGATCGGCGATGGTCAGCGACCCGACGCCCTCGCGCGCCAGCGCGAGGGCGACGGCGCGGGCGGCGCCGCCGGCGCCCAGCAACAACACAGCCGCGCCGCCGGCGCCGCCCGACTCGACCTCGCGCAGCGCGCGCGCAAAACCCTCGCCATCGGTCGTGTGCCCGGTCAGGCGTCCGTCATCGACGACGATCGTGTTGACGGCGTCGATCAGGCGCGCGTCGCTCGACACCTCGTCGAGAAACGGCAGGACGGCGGCCTTGTACGGCATCGTGACGTTGGCGCCGCGAAAGCCGAGCGCGCGCAGGCCGGCGACGGCCTCGCCGACACGCTCGGCCGGCACGGTCAGCGGCACGTAGGCAAAGTCGATGCTCAGCGCGGCGAAGGCCGCGTTATGGATCGCCGGCGAGAGTGAGTGGGTGACGGGATCGCCGATGATGCCGACCAGCCGCGTGGCGCCGCCGATGGACACGCCGAGCTCCTTTCGTTGGGCCTCGAGGGCGGCGACGGACGGCCGACCCGAGTCTAGGTTAGCCGCCGGTGCGGCGCATCCTCCCCGACGGACGATCCCACAGGGTGACCGCCGAGGTCCGCACCCCCGAGATACGCACCGCCGAGGTACGCACCGCCGAGATACGCACCGGCGCGGTGCGCACCGGCGTGGTACGCACCGGCGTCGTACCGTCCCGCCTGTCCGGCCCTTGGCGCGGCTGCCGCTTCCGCCGCTCCATCCTCGCGTCCCCTACTGCCCCTGCGCCTGCGCCTTGGCTTTGTCCTGCAGGAACTGCGCGTAGGTGGACGAGAAGTAGTGCCGGCCCGAGCCGTCGTTGCGCGCCACGTAGTAGAGGTAGTCGACGTGGGCGGGGTTGGCGGCGGCGTCGAGCGCGGCCGCGCCGGCGTTGGCGATCGGCGTCGGCGGCAGACCGGTGTGCAGGTAGGTGTTGTAGGGCGAGGGGATGCGCAGGTCGGCGTACGTCAGGGTGGTCTTGTGCTCGGGCAGAGCGTACTGGATGGTGGCGTCGATCTGCAGCGCCATGCCCAGGCGCAGCCGGTTCCAGATGACGGCCGCGACCAGGGGCCGCTCACGGGGGACCTGCGCCTCGCGTTCGACCATCGACCCGATGATAGCCACGTCGTAGGGCGTCAGGTTGGCCTTGCGCGCGCGGGTCATGTCGATGCCCGCGATGGTGCGCTTGAACGCCACGAGCTGCTTGCGCACGAAGGCGCGCGCGCCGATCCGCGGCGAGACTTCGTAGGTGGCCGGGAAGAGGACTCCCTCGAGCCGGGTCCCCGGCCGATAGCCCTCGAGGGTAAACGGCAGCGGGTGCGTCAGCGTCAGGCGTCTGTAGGCGTCTCTGGTGACTCGTTTCAACTTGCCCGCGGTGAGCTCGCCGGTCTGCTCGGCCGTGTAGCCCTCGGGGATGGTGACCTTCACGGTGTCGGGGCGCCCCCCGGCCACAAGTTGGGCTATGAGCTTGTCGAACGGCTCGTTCACCTGCAGCGTGTAGGTGCCCGGCTTCAGGTCGGAGGCGTGACCGGCGCGCTCGGCCTCGATGCGGAACGCGGTCGCATGCTTGACGACTCCGGCCTCTTCCAGCAGGCCGGCGATGTCGCTCAGCGTCGCCCCCTTGGGGACCGTCACCCGGACCTGCTCCCCGGGTGTGCCCGTGGCGAAGTAGGGCCGCACCACGAAGAAGTAGACCCCGACCGGCACGAGCAGCACGAGGAGGAAGACGGCCAGGACGATCGCCGGCCGCGCCCTGCGGCGCGCGCG
>Ga0209253_10004473_pt1 | contig 12188 bp, 10 predicted proteins | sample FrelakmetBRP12BR_FD_187145 | JGI IMG/M metagenome (GOLD analysis project Ga0209253, IMG submission 187145) | Freshwater lake sediment microbial communities from the University of Notre Dame, USA, for methane emissions studies - BRP12 BR (SPAdes)... | ecosystem: Environmental > Aquatic >...
ACCGTTGTCCCTGATCATGAACTGGCCGGTCACGAAGCCGGTCTCAATCTCCCGGGCAGCGGCTATCCCGATGAGCAGTGCTCCTGCAAGAAAGAACAGGGCTGCGCGATATGCGTTCTTCATAGAACGGTCCTCCTTATTTCTTTCTTGCAGTATAGCATGGAGCAGGCCGGCCAGGGAGCATCGTCCGCGACCAGCAGGTGTGGGCTGCATCGGTCAGGCGATTTCCGATGCCGGACCTCGGAACCTTTTCGGAGAGAACGTACGAGTTCACGTTCTTCTTAATTCAGATCAAAGGTGATCACCACCTGTCCGCTCCCGCCCGGGGAGGGTGTGGATGAATCACCACCCAATCCGCCGCCGACAGGATCGGTAACGCTTGGGTAATCTGATCCGCCGCCAACGCCGCCAGAACCGCCGTAAACATAACAATAATCTTCATAATCAGAACTTCTGCCGCCCGCGCCGCCTGCGGCCTCTGCAAGTCTGGTTGTATTTAAGAATAGCGCGCTGGAACCGCCGCCGCCCGCGCCGCCATATGCCCAACACATATCATCATAATACTCGCCGTACCCGCCGTATCCCCCTGATTGATATCCCCATCCACCAGGAGAACCGGCGTCGGTTGTGGAGCCTTCTATCCCGCCTCCACCGACATAAATAGTTAGCGTGACGCCGGACGTAGCATATGACGTAACGACCGAATGCCCGTTTTGGCCGTTATCCTGGTTCCCGATGCTGTCCGGTCTTCCGCCGCCTCCACCTGCGCCTTGGTGGGCTTGCGGAGATCGCCGAGCGGCTTATCGAGCGCATAGAGCTTGAAAAAGTAACGGTGCGGCTTGCCCTTGGGCGGGCAGGGACCGCCGTAAGCGGTTCGCTTCCAGTCGTTGAGGCCGAGGCATGTTCCCGCCGGCAGATCCGACACCCTGACGGCTTCCGGCAGTCCCGCGCAGTCGGCCGGAAGGTTGTAGAGTACCCAGTGGACCCAGGTCCTCCGCGGCGCCTTTGGATCTGGCGCATCGGGATCGTCTACGATGAGGGCGTAACTTCGGGTCCCGGGCGGTGCCCCAGTCCAGGAGAGCGGCGGCGACACATCATCACCGTCGCAGGTGAAGCGGGGAGCAATCGGTTCCCCGGCCTTGAAGGCAGCGGAGGAAAGGGAAAGGGCCATGCGCGGATTCTCCTCCTATGGACGATCGGCTCCGACAATCTGAGAATCGAGGCACGAAACTAGCTTATTTAGGTCGCAGTTTACAGGTAGCGGAGGAACAAGAGCATGGCGCTCATCGCCTTTTATGTGGTTGCGATCATCATCCTGGTCCTCCACTTCACCGGCTGGCTCGCCAAGAACAGTCTGGAGTGGATCGTACTGGTGCTCGCAGCCGCGACCTTCCCGGCCATTTTCTTCCTCTAGCTCCTCCCCGTCATCCCCCGAGGCCACAAGTCCCACCCCTCCAACGCTCCCGCCCCGCCCCACTGCAGATGCGCAGCCTTTGAGACGTCTGCCTGACCTCGTCACAGCCACCCGGCGCGTTTCAGTTTCCGATAAACGAACAAACACACAGTGGCCATCACCCCCAACACCATAGGGTAGCCGAAGGTCCAGTGTAGCTCCGGCATCTTCTCGAAGTTCATCCCATAAATCCCCCCGATCATAGTCGGGATTGCCAAGATGGCACCCCAGCCGGCGAGCCGCTTCATGACTTCATTGTGCTTCATGGAGATGAGGGAGAGATTCACGGTAAGCGCGGTATTCACCATCTCGCGGCCCGATTCCACCACATCGAGTATGCTGTGGGCGTGGTCCGACACATCCCGGAAGTAGGGCCGGATCTCGTCGGGTATGAGTGCGCGGTACAGGGGCAAGTCATTGCAGATCTGCACCACCGGCAACACGGCCCGCCGCACCGCCATCAGCCTCGACTTGAGCTCATAGGCGTTTGCGACGGCTTCCCGGTCTGGGCGCGAGCGGAACACGCCTTCCTCGATCGCTGCCAACTCCTCCTCGAGATCCTCCACGATGGGAAAATACTGGTCCATCACGAAATCAAGCACAGCATAAAGGACGAACCCAGGACCCCTCGCGAGTAGGTCGGGCGCATGCTCGCAGCGGGTGCGCACCTCGGCGTAGGTGGACGACGCACCGTGGCGCACCGTAACCACATATTGCGGACCGACAAACGCATGGGTTTCGCCGAAGCGGAGCTCCCCGTCTTCCATGCGCCCGGTACGCAGCACGACGAAGAGCGTGTCGCCATACGCCTCGAGCTTTGGCCTCTGGTGTGCCCGCCAGGCATCCTCCACCGCGAGGTCGTGCAGACCGAACTCTGCCTGAACGTCGCGCATCAGCGCTTCGTCCGGCTCGTGCAATCCGAGCCAGACGAACGTTCCTGGCTGCGCCACGAAATCGCTGATCTCTTCGACGGTGATGTCACGGGTTTTCGCCCCATCCCGGTAGGCAACACAGTTCACGACCATTGCCATGCCCTGTTCTTCCTATGGACGTTCAGAATCCAGCCGGATCGCAGGCCTCTCATGCCGCGCCAGCGCCCACGCGACGTGCTCGCGCACCAGCGTCGAGGGATGCTCCTTACGCGCGCACAAGGCCGCGATGACTCGGCCGGAAGTCGTTGCATTGCCGAGGCCCACCGCGAGGTTGCGCAACCAGCGCTCGTAGCCGATGCGGCGGATGGGGCTGCCCTGCAAGCGAGTGTCGAACTCCTTCTCGCTCCAGGCGAAGAGGTCCAGCAGAGCCACATCGTCCAGTCCGTTACGCGGCGAGAAATCGAGTTCGCTCGTCGCCCGCGCAAACCGATTCCAGGGGCATACGAGCTGACAGTCGTCGCAGCCATACACCCGATTGCCGATCAGTGGGCGCAGCGCTTCCGGGATGCTACCGCGATGCTCGATGGTGAGATACGAGATGCAGCGCCGGGCGTCAACTTGATACGGGGCGACGATCGCTCCCGTCGGGCAGATGTCGATACAGCGCACACAGGTGCCGCAGTGATCCTCCTGCGGTGCATCGACCGGCAGCGGCAGATCGGTAAATAGCTCACCGAGAAAGAACCACGAGCCCGCCTCCCGCGACAGCAGCAGGGTGTGCTTGCCGCGCCAGCCGACCCCCGCGCGCGCGGCAATTTCGACTTCGAGCACGGGACCGCTGTCCGTGAAGGCACGATACCGAAACGCCCCCACCTGGTCTGTGATCAAATCGGCAAGCCGCTGCAGGCGCCTGCGCATGACTTTGTGATAATCGCGACCGAGCGCATAGCGGGCGACGAATGCGCGGTCGCGGTCACTGATCACAGACCAGCTGTCCCGAGCCCCGTCCGGAAGGTAATCCAGACGCACCGAGATCACACGCGCCGTCCCCGGGACGAGATCGGCCGGCCGTGCGCGCTGCGCACCGTAGCGTGCCATATAATCCATGTCGCCGTACCAACCCGCCGCGAGCCAGGCGAGAAGGTGCGCCTCGGCGCCGCCGAGGTCGCTACCGGATATGCCCACTCGCTGAAAACCGAGCTCCCGACCCCACGTCTTGATACGCCGCGCAAGGACTGCCGGATCCCAACTCTCGACACGCGAGTGCGTATGCATACTGGCGATGGTAACCGGTCCACGCCACCGTTGACAGGTGACCTGCACGAAGAAGCCGCGACCCTTGCTCTGGGGGCCGCCCTCGCTGTCGCACTTGAACCCGGACTTGTGATCTACCTGTGCGGAGACCTCGGTGCCGGCAAGACGACGCTCGTCCGCGGCTGCCTCCGAAAGCTCGGCATTCGCGAAAAAGTGAAAAGTCCCACGTATACTCTAGTTGAACTTTACTCGATTTCTAGATTAGACTTTTATCATTTTGATTTTTATAGATTCAACTCACCTAGCGAGTGGGAAAGCACAGGCTTTAGGGAGTATTTCAACGCCGAGACCGTTTGCGTCGTGGAATGGCCCGAGAAAGCGGGTTCCTGTTTGCCTCCACCCGATTTGCGCATACGCCTCGGCATCGTCGGCGCGGGGCGGAGTTTCGAGATTGACGCGCGGAGTGAAAGAGGTCGCACGTGTTTAGGTCGATTGCGCGAGGCGTTGGTAAAGCTGCAGCCCCTGCCGGGTGGTTGAGGTCGGCTCTCGCGTCCCCCGAACTTGCGTCGTTCGCCCGCTTCGGGCTCATCGCTGCTCTCCTTGCCGCCTGCCTAATCCCCAGCCTCTCCGCGCTCGCCGAGGACACGCGTGTTACCGCTGCGCGCGTTTGGCCGGCCGCCGAGTACACGCGCATCACCCTCGAGTCTGCAGCACCGATCAAGCACAACCTGATCGTCATCAAGGATCCCGACCGTCTGGTGCTCGATCTCGAAGGCGTCTTGCCCAGTCCCGAACTCGACCGTCTTGGGGCCAAAGTCTCCCCCGACGATCCCAACATCCAATCGGTGCGTGTCGGTCGCTTCAAGCCGGACGTGCTGCGCGTCGTGCTCGATCTCAAGATCGAAGCGCAGCCCCAGGTGTTCAATCTGAGGCCCATTGGGGATTATGGATATCGTCTGGTCGTAGACGTCTATCCGCTGGCTCCACCCGATCCCCTGATGGCGCTCGTCGCGAAGAGCGAGCGCGAGCAGGAGGCCGGGCTCAGACTCCCAGCTCCCGAGAGCTCACCCGACCCCATCGCGACGCTCCCGGGTGTGGTGCCGACGCCGCAGGAAGGCGCCGTGCGGGACCAGCCACGCCAGCGGGAAAAGGTCGCACCGCGGCGATCCAAGGTCGAACCTGCCCGCTCCCTCATCATTGCCATCGACGCAGGGCATGGGGGGGAGGATCCCGGGGCAAGAGGTCGCCTCGGCACGAACGAAAAGGATGTAACGCTCGCCATCGCCCGTAGGGTGAAGGCAAAGATCGACAGCGAAGCTGGCATGCGCGGTGTCCTCATCCGCGACGGCGATTACTTTATTCCGCTGCAAATGCGCGTCGCCAAGGCGCGAAAGGTGCGCGCCGATCTCTTCGTGTCGATCCACGCCGATGCCTACATTGAACCTCGGGCTCGGGGCTCGTCGGTGTTCGCGCTCTCTGAGCGCGGTGCAACGTCGGCTGCGGCGAACTGGCTTGCCAAGCGAGAGAACGACGCGGATCTTATCGGTGGCGTCAACATCGACGTCCCGGATTACTTCCTCAAGAAGACGCTTCTCGATCTCCAGCAAACCGCTACGATTAACGACAGTGTGCGGCTCGCGCGATCGGTGCTGACTGAGCTAGGCGAGATCAACACACTCCACAAGGTGGAGGTGGAGCAAGCAGGATTCGCGGTATTGAAAGCGCCCGATATCCCCTCGATCCTCGTTGAGACCGCCTTCATCACCAATCCCGAGGAGGAATCCCAGTTGCGCTCCGCTCTCTATCAGGAGAAGATTGCCGACGCAGTGGTGCGCGGGATCAAGGCCTACCTTTCCCGGAATCCGCCGATCGCGCGCCCGCCGCGGGTCGCCGAATTGCGGTTAGGGGGCGTCGGCCGGGAATGATTCGCGCCCCGTGTCCTTTGATCGTGGCGGAAAGTGGCCTCCCTGCCCAGGGTAGGTTGTGGGATGATCCGTCTTGCCCGAGGAGTGGCTGAGTGATTTTGGTGATGGTCAACGGCGTAATGCAGCGTATCGACGTCGGTCCTGATACGCCCTTGCTTTGGGTGCTCCGCGATACGCTCGGGCTCACCGGGACCAAGTACGGCTGCGGCATCGCTCAATGCGGAGCATGCACCGTTCACGTGGATGGCGTCGCAACTCTTTCCTGCATCACACCCATTGCCACCGTGGCGGGAAAACGCGTCACGACTATCGAAGCGCTTTCCCGCAATGGCGAGCATCCGGTGCAGCAGGCGTGGCTGGAACTCGACGTCGTACAGTGCGGCTACTGCCAGTCTGGTCAGATCATGACTGCGGCGGCCTTGCTCGCACGGTCTCCGAATCCCACCGACGCCGAGATCGACGAAGCCATGAGCGGGGTCCTGTGCCGCTGCGGGACGTATCAGCGCATTCGGGCTGCCATCAAGCGCGCGGGCGGGTTCCGGGAGACATAGAGTGGCCAAGGCCCGGAACCCACCAGGCCGTCGCACCTTCCTCAGGGCATCTGCCGCTGCGGGGGGCGCGCTGGTGATCGGCTTTCACTTCCCCTCCGGGATCGGGAGAGCGGTCGCGGCTCCGAAGCAGGCAGTTCCTTTCGTTCCGAACGCATTCATCCGCGTCGCCCCGGATGAGACGGTTACCATTCTCTGCAACAAGTCCGAGATGGGCCAGGGCGTGTACACCGCGTTGCCGATGATCGCCGCGGACGAGATGGACGCGGACTGGAGTCGAATTCGGGTGGAACCCGCGCCCGCTGCCCCGCCCTACTACCACACCACATTCGGCACCCAGGTTACCGGCGGCAGCACGAGCGTCAACTCGTCGTTTGAGCAGCTGCGCAAGGCAGGTGCAACGGCAAGGGCCATGCTCATTGCTGCGGCAGCCGCCACCTGGAAAACGGACCCGGCCTCATGCCGTGCCGAGCGGGGTTTCGTGCTCCACGACGCGAGCGGGAGCCGCCTCTCGTTTGGTCAGCTCGCAGCCAAGGCGGCGACGCTGCCACCCCCCGAAGACGTGAAGCTCAAGAGTCCGAAAGACTTCACGCTCATCGGCCGTCCGGTCCGCCGCATCGACGGCCGCGCCAAGGTGACGGGACAAGCCAAGTTCGGCATCGATGCCCACGTGCCGGGTATGCTCACGGCAGTAATCGCCCGCCCGCCTGTGTTCGGAGGCACCGTGAAACGCTTCGACGCCGGGAAGGCTAGGGCGGTCCCGGGAGTGAAGCGAGTGGTACAGATGGACACGGGTATTGCGGTGCTCGCAGACGGCTTCTGGCCCGCCAAACTTGGCCGCGACGCACTGGAGATCACGTGGGATGACGGCCCGCTCGGCAACCTCGATTCGGTCGCTCAGGGCAAGGAGTACGAACAGCTTGTGAACCTGGAGGGTTCCGCGGTCGCTGCGGCGCGCGGCGATCTCGTTGCAGCTTTCGCCAAGGCGGATAAAAAGCTCACGGCTGTGTACGAGCTGCCCTACTTGGCACATGCACCGATGGAACCCTTGAATTGCCTTGCGCATGTGCGGCGCGATGGCGTAGAGATCTGGGTCGGCACGCAGATGCAGACCAATGACCAAGTGGCTGCCGCACAGATTGCCGGCGTGAAACCCGAGCAGGTTGTCATCCACACGATGTTCCTCGGCGGCGGCTTCGGTCGGCGCGCCAATCCTGCCTCGGACTTCGTTAAGGAGGCGGTCAAGCTCTCGCAGGCAACAGGTCTTCCAGTCAAGGTCGTCTGGACCCGTGAGGACGATATGCGAGGCGGCTACTATCGGCCCCGCACCTTCAACGTCGTTCGCGCCGGCCTCGACCCGAGCGGTATGCCAATCGCGTGGCAGCACCGGATCGTGGGCCAGTCCATCATCCAGGGCACACCGTTCGAGCCCGCGCTGATGAAGGGGGAACTCGACCTGACCCAGGTCGAGGGGTCCGCCGACATGCACTACAACGTGCCCAACTTCCTCGTCGAGTACAAGATGGCCCCCGGAGGCGTACCGGTGCTCTGGTGGCGCTCTGTGGGGCACAGCTTCACTGCCTTTGTGAAGGAATGCTTTATCGACGAATGCGCTGCGGCGGCGAGGCAGGATCCAGTCGCCTATCGTCGCCTGCTCCTCATCGAGCACCCGCGTGTGCGCGGCGTCATGGATCTCGCTGCGGAGCGGGCCGGCTGGGGGCGGCCGCTTGCTCCCGGTCGTGGCATGGGCATTGCCGTGCACGAGTCCTTCGGCAGCCTCGTTGCTCAGGTGGCCGAGGTATCCGTCACCGGCCGGGGAGGTCACCGTACATCGCGTGGTCTGTGCGGTCGACTGCGGACCCATCGTCAACCCCGATACGGTCCGTGCCCAGATGGAATCGGGGATCGTCTTCGGCCTTTCCGCAGCCCGGTACGGGAAGATCACCTTCAAGGATGGCCGCGTCGAACAGAGCAACTTCCACGATTACCCCATCCTGCGCATGAACGCGATGCCCCGGATCGAAGTCTTCCTGGTGGACAGCAGTGCACCCATGGGCGGCGTCGGCGAACCCGGGACCCCGCCCATCGCGCCTGCCATCGCCAACGCGATCTTCGCCGCAACCGGCAAGCGAATCCGGCGGCTGCCGATAGACCCCAAAGAACTGCGGACCGCATAGGGTGAGGCATACCACCACGTCCGCGGGCGATGGCGGTGCGCCCGGCGTGGCAGGAATGGACCGCGGGAGCGGGCAACTTACTCACTTGGCATGATCGGTGCCATTCTGCTTGCCGCCGGATCGGGCCGGCGCTTCGGCGGCGACAAGCTGCTCGCTCCCCTGCCCAACGGCACGCCGGTCGCTGTCGCGGCCGCCGCAACGCTTGTCACGGCATTGCCGCGGGTGGTTGCTGTGGTCCGCCCCGGCGCCGAGACGCTCACGGAGGCGCTCCGCGGCTGTGGTGCCGAAGTGATCGTCTGCCCCCGAGCCGACGACGGCATGGGCACCAGTCTCGCGTGGGGCGTCGCCGCCGCAAGGGACTGGAACGGGTGGGTCGTTGGGCTCGGTGACATGCCCTGGGTTGCGACTGCGACCGTTTGCGCGGTCACCGCCGCTGTGGCGGCCGGCGCATCGCTCAGCACACCCCGCTATCAGGGCCGCCGTGGTCATCCCGTGTGCTTTGGCCGTAGTTACCGGGACTCATTGCTCGTGTTGACTGGCGATCGGGGCGGCCGGTCTATTGTGGAGGCCGCTGGAGATCGCGTCTGCCACGTCGACTGCGACGACCCCGGGGTGCTGACGGATATCGATCTAAAGGCCGATATCGAGCGTTTCGCCTTTCGAGCTGGAACGCGCCTCGCGGACGCGCGGGTCAAGTAAAGTCAGTTGTTATCTGTGGAGGTTCGGGCCGCGCCTGGTGGACGTCCGTAGCTCCCTCCTTGCCTTGCCTAACGCCTCCGCGGCATTTCGAGAAACGGGAAGTCGACCGCGGGCATCCGTCCCGCGACGATCTCCGCCAGTGCCCTTCCCGAACCACAGCCGAGGGTCCACCCGAGGGTGCCATGCCCAGTGTTCACGTACAAGTTCGTCACTCGCGTACGGCCAATGATTGGAACGTTGCCCGGCGTTGCGGGACGCAAGCCAGTCCAGTACTCAACCCGGTCGTAGCCGCTCGCGCGCGGAAACCAGAGTTGCGCCCGGTTCCTGATCGCTTCACACCGCGCGCGGGTGAGGGATGTGTCGTAGCCTGCCATCTCCGCCGTGCCGGCGGCTCGCAACCGCTCCCCGAGCCGCGACATGACGATCTTGTGTGCCTCGTCGGTGATGCTCGTGGTCGGTGCGGCAGTGGAATCGTCGACGGGGATCGTCACCGAGTAACCCTTGACGGGGTAGACCGGAATCGCGATGCCCGCGCCGCGCAGGAACCCTGTGCTGTAGCTTCCGAGGCATACGACATAGGCATCCGTCGTAACGTCGACCAACCGACCGGATGATTCCTTCACGACGACCGAGCGCATCGCTTCGCCCTCGATGCGCGGCCCCTGGATGTCAACCTGAAAGCGGAACTCAACTCCGCGTCGACGGCAGTGTTCCGCGAGCGCCGTGGTGAACTTGCACGCGTCCCCCGACTCGTCGTCAGGGGCGTAGGTAGCGCCAGCGATCGTTAGGCTGGAATGGACGAGAGCCGGTTCGACCTTGAGAGATTGCTCGCGGTCAAGCACATCGACGCGGCACCCGTGCGCGGCGAGCTCGCGTGTGCGATGCGAAGCCCTCTCCAGACTCGCCTCGTCCTCATACAGCTGCAGGATGCCCCGCGTTTGTTGATCGTAATTGAGCCCCAGCTCCCGCCGCAGCGCCTGGAGTTCCGCGCGGCTGAACAGGCCCAGCGCAAGCGCGTCGAGGGTGTTGCGCCGGGTGCGACCAGGCATACATTCGAGCAAGAAGCGCAAACCCCAGGCGAACAGTGCTGGGTCGGCGCGGAGCCGAACGAGCAGCGGTGCATCCTCGCGCCCAAGCCAACGCAGCACCTGCCCGGGAGCACCGGGATTCGCCCAGGGTTCGGTCTGCGAAACGGACACCTGGCCCCCGTTCGCGAAGCTTGTTTCGAGCGCAGGCGCCCTCGCACGGTCCAACACGACCACGTCGTGGCCCGATTCAACCAGATACCACGCCGTCGTCACGCCCACCACGCCGGCGCCCAACACCGCGATCTTCAAGCGCTGCACCTCCCGCTTTCAGCTCGTAATGTAGTCTGTTTGTCACCCATGGCGGCTAAGATAACGAAACTTTGATCCGCGTTCCCACTCCCGATGCACACACTTAACGACGACACACCCAGCAACCCCCTGGCACAAGCCCCCGGTTACCGGAGCTCGGTCACGCGCCGTGCCGTGTTGAAGGGCGGTATCAGTCTCGCCGTGCTGACTGCCTTCGGCCCGATCCGTCCCGGGCTCGCGGCACCCACTGCAACGGGAGGCGGGTCCCTCCTTGGCTTCAAGGCGATTCCGGTTTCGGGCGACGATACCGTGCACGTGCCAGAAGGCTATCGCGCGACAGTGTTGTGGCGCTGGGGTGATCCCATCGGCAGTCAGAGGGGCCAGCCCGCGTTCCGCACCGACGCGTCGAACAGCGCGGACGATCAGATGCTGCAGGCGGGCATGCACCACGATGGCATGCATTTCTTTCCGTTTCCCGAAGGGTCGAACAGTTCGACGCACGGGCTGCTGGTGGTCAATCACGAGTACACCGACGACGGACTGCTCCACCCCGATGGCATGAGGACCTGGAGCGCCGAAAAAGTGCGCAAGGCCCAGGCGGCCCACGGTGTATCCGTGATCGAGCTAAGACAGCACGACGGCCGGTGGCGCGTCGTGTCTCCCTCTCGCTATGCGCGCCGCATTTCTGCGCTTACGCCGATCGCGCTCTCGGGCCCCGCCGCAGGCGACAAGGCGCTTTCGACGACGGCCGATCCAACGGGTCGCGCGGTGCTGGGGACGGTCAACAACTGCGCGCACGGCATTACACCGTGGGGAACCTACCTCGCTTGCGAGGAGAACTTCAACCTCTATTTCAACGGCGGCCGGACGATTACGCCGGAGATGGGCCGCTACGGGATCGTGAAGCGGCAAGGCATGCGCTGGCAGGAGCACGACGCGCGCTTCGACTGCGAGAAGGAACCGAACGAGCCGAACCGCTTCGGGTGGGTGGTCGAGATCGACCCGTGGGATCCGGCGTCGAAGCCGGTCAAGCGCACCGCGCTCGGGCGCTTCAAGCACGAGGGCGCCGCGCTCGCGGTTGCGCCCGACGGGCGCGTCGTCTACTACATGGGCGACGACGAGGCATTCGAGTACATCTACAAGTTCGTGAGCGCGCGGCCATGGAATCCGAAGGAGCGCGCCGCGAACCGGGATCTGCTCGACCGCGGCACGCTGTACGTCGCGCGGTTTGGCGACGACGGCAGGGGCACCTGGCTGCCTCTCGTGCACGGCCAGAACGGCCTCACTGCAGCCAACGGCTTCGAATCGCAAGCGGACGTGCTGCGGCACGCGCGCATGGCCGCGGACCGGGTCGGCGCAACGCCGATGGACCGACCGGAGTGGATCGCGGTCGATGGAAAACGCAAGGCAGTCTATTGCTCGCTCACCAACAACGCTCGCCGCGGCGATGTCGGCAACCGTGCCCCGGATGCTGCGAACCCGCGCCAGGAGAATACCTTCGGCCACATCGTCCGTTGGCGCGACGCCGGCGGTGATCCCACCGCAATGAGCTTCGAGTGGGACCTCTTTCTGCTGGCCGGCGACCCCGCGCACCCGGACCCCGCCAAGCGCGGCAACATCAAAGGCGATGCCTTCGGCAGTCCCGACGGGCTGTGGGTCGACCCGCGCGGCGTGCTGTGGATCGAGACCGACGTCACAACGAAGACGCTGAAGCAAGGCGACTACGCGAATCTCGGCAACAACCAGATGCTCGCCGCCGATCCTACGACCGGCGAGGTGCAGCGCTTCCTGACCGGACCGAATGGCTGCGAGATCACCGGCATCACGGAAACGCCGGACGGAAAGACGATGTTCGTCAACATCCAGCACCCGGGCGAGGCCCCGGACGAGCGCGGCAATCCAGAAAAGCCGAACGCCGTGTCG
>Ga0209253_10004474_pt1 | contig 12188 bp, 11 predicted proteins | sample FrelakmetBRP12BR_FD_187145 | JGI IMG/M metagenome (GOLD analysis project Ga0209253, IMG submission 187145) | Freshwater lake sediment microbial communities from the University of Notre Dame, USA, for methane emissions studies - BRP12 BR (SPAdes)... | ecosystem: Environmental > Aquatic >...
TCCGTCACCACGGGGCGATCGCGCAGGCTCGAGAGCACCGCGAGCACTGCCGGCAGGTCGGCCGACGTCTCGCCGATGCGCACGCCACCGACGACGTTGACGAACACGTCGCGCCCCGCTGTCGACACGCCGCCGTGACGGTGCAGCACCGCGAGCAGCAGCGCCAGGCGGCTCGATTCGAAACCGACCGCCACGCGGCGCGGATTCATGCCCTGGGCCTCGTCCACCAGCGCCTGCACTTCGACGAGCAAGGGCCGGCTGCCTTCACGCACCACGGTCACGACGCTGCCGGACACGGGCTGCGGGTGGCGCGACAGGAAGATCGCCGACGGGTTGCGTACTTCGCGCAGCCCCTGCTCCACCATTGCGAACACGCCGAGTTCGTTCGCGGCGCCGAAACGATTCTTGACCGCACGCACCAGGCGGAACCGGCTCGCGGGATCGCTTTCGAAATACAGCACGGTGTCGACCATGTGCTCGAGGATGCGCGGACCTGCGATCAAGCCCTCCTTGGTCACGTGCCCGATCAGCAGCACGGCCGTGCCGGTCGCCTTGGCGAAGCGCACGAGCTGCGCGGCGGACTCGCGCACCTGCACGGCCGAACCCGCCGACGACTCGCTGAGCTCGGTCTGCATCGTCTGGATGGAATCGATCACGAGCACCTGCGCCCGCGACCCCACCGCTTCCTCGAGGATCGTCTCGACGCGAGTCTCGGCGGCGAGTCGCAGCGTGGTCGAGTCGAGTCCGAGACGCTGGGCGCGCGAGGCCACCTGGCGCACCGATTCCTCGCCCGACACGTACAGCACCGGCCGCTCGCGACTGAGGGCATCCGCCGCCTGCAGCAACAGCGTCGACTTGCCGATACCCGGGTCGCCGCCCAGCAACACCACCGAGCCGGCCACGAGGCCACCGCCCAGGACTCGGTCCAGCTCACCGATGCCGGTCGCGGCGCGCACGTCGCTTTCCTGCGCGATATCGGTCACGGTGCGACTGGTGGAGGGGCCGGCCGTCACCGTGCGGGCGTTGCGGCTCGCACCCGCAGGGGCGATCGAGGATGCCGCGATTTCCAGGGTGTTCCAGGCTTCGCAGGCCGGGCACTGGCCCTGCCACTGGGCGGTGCGCGCGCCGCAAGTACCACAGACATAACTGGTTTTTTGCCGTGCCATTGCGGGCTGCCGTGGACGCTGCACAGGGGACCGGGGAAGGCCCGGGATGCTAACACGGGCCGGCAACGCTGCCGGAGTGTGACGGCGGCGGCAATTCCATCCCCGGGGCGCACCCTATACTTCCGCCCACGTATGCGCAGTCAAGCCGAACCCACAGTGATCCTGGACACCTCCAGCGGCCGTAACACCAGGTCGCCGGCCCGGACGTCCATGCCTGCGCGCCTGGGCCGGTACGAACTGAGCCATGAACTTGGCAAAGGCGCCATGGGCGTCGTCTATCGCGGCCGCGACCCACGCATCAATCGCGAGGTGGCGGTCAAGGCGATCCCGCTCGCCGACGAATTCGACCCGGAGGACCTCGAGCAGGCACGCACACGCTTCTTCCGGGAAGCCGAGATGGCCGGCCGCCTGTCGCACCCGCACATCGTGACGATCTACGATGCAGGCGAAGACAACGGCACCGCGTACATCGCCATGGAACTGTTGCGCGGCCAGCACCTCGTCGAATACACGACCGCGGAACGGCTGCTGCCGACGGCCATCGCGATCGAAATCGTGGCACGGCTTGCCGACGCGCTGCACTATGCGCACCAGAATCAGGTCGTCCACCGGGACATCAAGCCCGCCAACATCATGTTCGACGCGCCGAGCGGAGAGCTCAAGATCACGGACTTCGGCATCGCCCGGCTCACCGACTCGGGCCGCACGCGCACGGGCGTCGTGCTCGGCACCCCGTCGTTCATGTCGCCCGAACAATTGCAGGGCCGCCCCGTCACCGGCCGCTCCGACCTCTTCTCGCTTGCAGTGAGCCTGTACCAGCTGCTCACTGGCCAGTTGCCGTTCCGCGGCGATACGATGCCCGGCCTGATGCTGAAGATCGCCCAGGAGCCGCATCCCCGCATCGGCGCCATCCACCCGGCGCTGCCGCAGGGACTCGACGCGTTCTTCGATCGCGCGCTGGCCAAGGACCCGGCGGCACGTTACGACAGCGGCGCGAGTTTCGCGCAGGCGCTGCGCGACCTGAACCGGCCGGACAAGCGCTGACCGGCCATGCGGCTGAAAGGCAAATTCCGCTGCGTCGGGGCGTCCGACACCGGCCGGGTGCGCGAGCACAACGAGGACACCATCGGCACCGACGGGGACATCGGCCTGGTCGTGCTTGCCGACGGCATGGGTGGCTACAAGGCCGGCGAGGTCGCGAGCGGCATCGCCGTGCGCACCGTCCTGACGCTGGTCAAGGACGCCGTCGACCGTGAAGACCTTTCGTTGAGCGACGAAGTCAATGGCCTCAGCCGTCCCGGCATCCTGTTGCGCGACGCGATCCAGCGCGCGAACAAGGTCATCTACCAGACTGCCAGGACCCAGGCGAACTGCGAAGGCATGGGCACGACGGTGGTCGCCGGGCTGTTCTTCGACGACAAGCTCACCATCGCCCACGTCGGCGATTCGCGCATGTACCGCTGCCGCGACGGCACGCTCGAACAGGTCACCCAGGACCATTCGCTGCTGCAGGAGCTGGTCAGCCGCGGCTTCTATACGCCGGAAGAAGCCCAGCGCGCCGCCGCCAAGAACTACGTGACGCGCGCCCTGGGCGTCGAGCCGACCGTCGACGTCGAAATCACCGAGCTACCGGCGCTGAAGGACGACGTGTACCTGCTCTGTTCGGACGGCCTGTCCGACATGGTGGAGGACGACGACATTCAGTTAACCATCAACACCTTTGGTGCTAATCTTGAGACCGTCGCCAAGCAGCTGGTGCTGCTCGGCAACGACAACGGGGGCCGGGACAACATCTCGGTGGTGCTCGTCCGGGTGCTTGACGCGTTCCCGGCGCAGCGTGGGGTCATCGACCGGATACGCAGGCTGTTCGGTTAACGGAGCGCAGGTTCACTCATGGCCAGGCTGGTATTGCATCTCGACGGGCAAGTGCTTGCCGAGTACAACATGAGCAAGGAGCGCTACACGATCGGGCGCCTCCCTGACAATGACATCCGCATCGACAACCCGGCAGTGTCGGGTCATCACGCGCTCGTCATCAACATCCTCAACGATTCGTTCCTGGAAGACCTCAACAGCACCAACGGAACGTACGTCAACGGCAAGATCATCAAGAAGCACGCGCTGCAACACGGCGACGTGCTCACGGTAGGGCACCATGCGCTGCGATTCGTCGACAGCGAGGTGGAAGAAGCCGACGACGAGTTCCAGAAGACGATGGTGATCAGCCCGCGCGATGCCGCGACGCTGATGGCGGGCTCGCCCAAGGCCGCCGCGGCCCTGCAGCCTCCGCCCACGGATAAGTATTCCGCACCGGCGGGCGGCGCTGCGTCGCCTTCGTTCCCGAACGGAGTGTTGCCGCGCGCGAAACTGCAGGTGCTGTCGGGCCAGTTTGCGGGCCGCGAGCTCGAACTCGTGAAGACCCTCACCACGCTCGGCCGCCCGGGCGTGCAGGTGGCGGCGATCACGCGTCGTGCCGACGGTTTCTACATCGTGCACGTCGAGAGCGGCAAGGAAGACGATTATCCGCTCGTCAACGGCGCCGTCATCGGCCCGCAGGCGCGCCGGCTGCATGACAACGATGTCGTGCAGCTCGCGGGCGTCAAGATGGGGTTCTTCGAAAACTGACCGCGATCCTCGCCTCTCCCACTCACCTGGGAGAGGCCGTGCGCGGCACGGGTCAGGGCCGCGCGTCATCCGCGGGTGCATGCCGGCCTCAGCCGATCTCCAGCGGCACGCGCTCGCTGACACCGCAGAGCAGGTCCCACGCGATCGCGCCCGCGTGCGCAGCCACCTCCTCCACCGGAATCTCGCCGCCCCACAGCACTACGGGGTCGCCGACCGCCACGACCGGCAGGTCCGTCACGTCGACCGTGAGCATGTCCATCGACACGCGACCGACGAGCGGCGCGCGCTGGCCGCCAATCTGCACCGGCGTGCCCGAATCGGCGGCGCGTGGGTAACCGTCGCCATAGCCCGCCGCGACCACTGCCATCCGCGTGTCCCGTAGTGCGGTCCACGAACCGCCGTAGCCCACGGTTTCGCCAGCCGGCACGTGCTTGACCGCGATCACTTGCGTGCGCAACGTCATCGCGGGCCGCAGGCCGAGCTCCGCGCCCGTGCCGCCCGGAAACGGCGAGGCGCCGTAGAGCATCAGGCCGGGGCGCACCCAGTCGGCACGGGCGGTCGGCCAGGCCAGCACGCCGGCGCTGTTCGCAATGCTGCGCGCCCCGGCGAGGCCCGCGGTGGCTGCGGCAAATGCTTCGAGCTGCCGGCGCGTCTGCGGATCGCGACGGTCGTCCGCGCACGCCAGGTGCGTGACCAGCGCGGGATCGGCATGCACGTGCTCGTTGCGGCGCAAGCGCTCGTACGCTGCGCCGAATTCATCGAGCCGGAAACCCAGTCGATTCATGCCGGAATCGACCTTGATCCAGGCGGTCACCTGCGTGTCGCCCGCCAGGGCCTCGAGCAACTCGAGCTGCTCGAAGCTGTGGACCATGAGTTCGAACCGCGCCTGCGCGGCAGCCGCAAGCTGCTCCGCGCTGAACACGCCTTCGAGCAGCAGGATGCGGTTGGTGAGCCCCGCAGCGCGCAGCGCGAGCCCTTCGCCAAGACGCGCGACCGCGAAGCCATCGGCGTCCGCCAGCGCCTGCGCCGCCTGCACCAGGCCATGGCCATAGGCGTTGGCCTTGATCACCGCCATCACGCGGCTGCCGGGTGCCGCGCGGCGCACCTGCCGGAGGTTGTGGCGCAATGCGCCGGTATCGACGACCGCGCGGATCAGGCTCTGGCTCTGCACGACAGCCCGCGCCTCAGTTACCGTAGTCGCCGTAATCGCCGTGCGCGAGGTTCTCGAAGCGCGTGTACTTGCCGAGGAAGGTCAGGTGCACTTCGCCCGTGGGGCCGTTGCGCTGCTTGGTGATGATGATGTCGGCGATGCCCTTGCGCGGCGTGTCGGGTTCGTACACTTCCTCGCGGTAGATCATCATGATCAAGTCTGCATCCTGCTCGATCGCTCCACTCTCGCGCAGGTCCGACATCACCGGCTTCTTGTCCTGGCGCTGTTCGACGCCGCGGTTCAACTGCGACAGCGCGATCACGGGCACGCGCAGTTCCTTGGCCAGCGCCTTGATCGAACGCGAGATCTCGGAGATCTCGGTCGCGCGGTTTTCCTTGTTGCCTGCCACCTGCATCAGCTGCAGGTAGTCGATGACGATCAGCCCCAGGCCGCCCTGCTTCTCGCAGTCACGGGCGAGGCGGCGCGCGCGGGCGCGCACTTCCGTCGGCGTGAGCGAGCCGCTGTCGTCGATGTAGATCGGCGCCGATTTCATCTGCGCGATCGCACTGTTGATGCGGGCCCAGTCCTCATCGCCGAAGTTGCCGGTGCGCATGTGGCCCTGGTCGACGCGGCCGAGCGACGAGATCATGCGGAACGCAAGCTGCTCGCGCGACATTTCCATCGAGAAGATCGCGACCGGCTTGTTGGCGGCAATGGCCGCGTTCTCGGCGATGTTGAGCGCGAGCGTGGTCTTGCCCATCGACGGCCGGCCGGCGACGATGACGAGGTCGCCGGGCTGCAGGCCCGCAGTCATCTTGTCGAGTTCGTTGTAGCCCGTGCTGAGGCCTGTCAGCTGGCCCTGCGACGCGTGCAACAGGTCGAGGCGATCGATGGTGGCCCCGAGCACGTCGCGCACCGGCACGAAGCCCGAGCCCAGCTTCCGGCCCTTCTCGGCGATCTGGAAAATGCGGCGCTCGGCCTCGTCGACGAGTTCGGCAGCCGGCTTGCCTTCGTTCTCGTACGCGCTGCCCGCGATCTCGCCGCTGACGCGGATCAGCTGCCGCAGCAGCGAGCGCTCGCGGACGATGTCGGCATAGGCACGGATGTTTTCGGCGGTGGGCGTGTCGCGCGCCAGGCCTGCAAGGTACGCAAGCCCGCCGGTCTCGTCGGCGAGCCCCTTGCTCGCGAGACGCTCCGCGAGCGTGACGGCGTCGCTGGGCTCGCCTTTCTGCGAAAGGTCGAGTATCGCTTCGAAGATCAGCTGGTGGTCGCGCCGGTAGAAGTCTTCGGCGCGCAGACGGTCGGCGATGGAGTCCCAGGTGCTGTTGTCGAGCAGCAGGCCGCCGAGCACGGCTTGTTCGGCTTCGAGGGAATTCGGCGGCACGCGCAATGCCGCCGCCTCGTCACTGACGTACGGGCGGGGTTTCCGGCGGAATCTGCCGCCGGAACCCGAGCCGCTGCCGCTGTCTTCCTGCTCCATCGCTGACGGATGCTCCCCGCGGACGCGAGGCGGATCAGTCTTCGGCGGTGATCACGACCGGAAGGTCGATCTCGACGTCGGTGTGCAGGTGCAGCTTGACGTGGTGTTCGCCGATCAGGCGGATCGGACCGCCCGGCAGGCGCACTTCCGCGCGCTCGATGGCGATGCCGCCCCGGGTCAGCGCTTCGGCGATGTCGGACGTGCCGACCGAGCCGAACAGCTTGCCTTCCGTGCCGGCCTTCGCCTGCAGGGCGAGCTTGAAGCCATCGAGCTGCTTCGCGCGCGACTGGGCGCTCGACAGCGAGTCGGCGGCGAGCTTCTCCAGCTCGGAGCGACGCTCCTCGAACTTCTTCAGGTTGGTGGCGGTGGCCAGCGCAGCCTTGCCCGAAGGCAGCAGGAAATTGCGGCCGTAGCCGGGCTTCACCTTGACCTTGTCGCCGATGTTGCCGAGGTTGGCAACTTTCTGCAGCAGGATGACTTCCATCTTAGTGTCCTCGATCGATCTTCAAATGTTTGACTGTACGTCCGACAACAATCGGCGCAACGCATTCACCAGCCCGCTCACGTCGCCGCGCTGCGCGCGGGCGGCTGCGAGCGCAGCCAGTTGTCCACGAACCCCAGCGCTGCGAGCCCGATCACCGCGAACGGCGCGACGAATACCAGCAGCGCGTACGTAACCCACAACCACGCCACGGCCAGCTTGCCCTGCGACACCGCCCGGTGCGCGGCCGCGAGGCCCACGAGCACCAGCGAGCCCAGGAACAGCCGGCCGATGTCACCGACCAGTGCCTGCTGCGTGAACAGCGAAGCGCCGATGACCAGCGCCCCCGCGACTCCCAGCACCCGGCCGAGCCGCACCTGGCGGAACTCGGCGCCGAAGCTCCCTGCACGTTCGGGCAGCGACTGCCACCAGCGAGCCAGGAACAACGCGCACATCGCCAGCGTCATCGTCAACACCGCAATCCAGCCCCACAGCGTGCGGGCCAGCGTGTCTGCGAGCCCGTCCTGCTCCAGGTCCATCGGCAGTCCGCGAGTCTTCATTTCCTGCGCGAGATCGCGCACGAACGGAGCCCAGAACTGGTGCGGATCGCCGAACGCCACGTGCAGGCCTACCAGCAGCACGGCACCGACGAGCGTCACCACCTGCAGGCACAGCGACATCGAGTCGGTGCGACGCAGCAGGATCGCGAGCAGCAGCGGCGGACCCAGTACCCATGCGGAGTAGATGAAACCCACCGGCATCGGTCGCCCGAACATCAGCATCGCCGCCACCAGCAGCAGACTTGCGCCGACCGCGACGGTCACCCCCTGTCGCTCGCCGCGCACCAGCACGATCAGTGCAGGCACGGCACCCGGCAGGAAGAATGCGACACCGACGCCGAACAGCGGCAGCAACCCCAGCAGGCCCGTCACGAGGACGGCCCCGACCGGATTACCGGCAAGCCACTGGGCCAGCGATCGGTTCATCGTAGTGCGCGCTCCTGGGACGGCCCGCCTGCGGGATCGTCCGGACCACCCACGAAACGCCGGCTCAGTGCTGGTCCGTGTACGGGAGCAGCGCGAGGAAACGGGCGCGCTTCACCGCGAGCGACAACTGGCGCTGGTAGTTCGACCGCGTGCCGGTGATGCGGCTCGGGACGATCTTGCCCGTCTCGGTGATGTAGCCCTTCAGCGTGGCGAGATCCTTGTAGTCGATCCGCTCGACGCCTTCGGCCGTGAATTTGCAGAACTTACGGCGACGGAAAAAACGTGCCATGTAATGTCACCCGGTGTATGTGTTGGTCGGTGCTGAAGCAGCGTGCGACGTGGCGGAGGGGCTCTCAGCCCGCGCCCATCGACTCTTCGCTGTCGCCGGTGCCGATGGGGCCTTCGTCGCTGCGGGGCGCGCCTTCTTCTTCGGCGCGAGCCATCGGCGACGGCTCCGTCACGGCACCCGGCATGGCAATGACCATGTTGCGGATGACGGCGTCGCTGAAGCGGAAGCTGCCCGTCAGTTCGTCGAGCGTGGCTTTGTCACACTCGACGTTCATGAGGACGTAGTGCGCCTTGTGCACCTTGGCGATCGGGAATGCCAGCTGGCGGCGGCCCCAGTCCTCGAAACGGTGGATCGCACCGCCGGCCGCGGTGATGATCCCGCGATAGCGTTCGACCATGGCCGGGACCTGCTCGCTCTGATCCGGGTGGACCAGGAAAACGATTTCGTAATGACGCATCGACTTGAAGCTCCTTGCGGAATGATGTCGCCCTGATGCCAAAAAAGCTGGTGCGACAAGGAGTTAGAAAAACCACGCAAACCCGGAGGGTTACGCGGAGCCGCGCATTGTAGCTGAGGAAGGGGCCGGCGGAAAGGGGAAGGGCAAGGGCAAGGGCAGGAAGGACGGGAAGGACAGACCGAATGCGCAGTTGCTTCGACTGATCCCTAACCCCTTCCGTCCCTTCCGTCCCTTCCATCCCTTCCGCCCCCTTCCGACCCCCTCCTCTGGCGTACGGCCTCGAACAGCGCCACCCCCGTCGCCACCGACACGTTGAGGCTCTCGACGGCGCCAGCCATCGGGATCGACACCAGTTCGTCGCAGGCTTCGCGGGTGAGTCGCCGCATGCCCTCTCCCTCGGACCCGAGGACCAGTGCGGTGGGCCTGCTCAGGTCGACGTCATAGAGCGTACGGGCGGCGTCATCGGACGTGCCGACGAGCCAGACGCCCCGGTCCTTGAGTTCACGCAACGTGCGGGCCAGGTTCACGACCTGCACCAGCGGGACGGTCTCGGCGGCACCGGCAGCGACCTTGCGCACGACGGGTGTCAGCCCGACCGCTCTGTCACGCGGCACGATCACGGCTGCGACGCCTGCGGCGTCGGCGCTGCGCAGGCACGCGCCGAGGTTATGCGGGTCGGTAACGCCGTCTAGCACGAGCAGCAACGGGGGTGCGTCGCCGGTCGATTCGAGCGCCTCCTCGAGCTGCGTTTCGGGATCGCCTGCGCGCGGCGCGATGTCGACGATCACACCCTGGTGCCGTTCGCCATCGGCGAGCGTGTCGAGCTGCGTGTCGTCGGCATCGACGACGGTGATGCCGGCCAGCGTGGCGAGCGAGCGTAGTTCCTGCAGGCGGGACGCGGAATCACGCGACGACGAGAGCCACAGCTGCCGCACGCGCTGCGGCGATCGCTGCAGCAGGACACGCACGGAGTGGATCCCGTATGCGACGCTGCCCGTCGACGATGCGCTCGACGATGATCCGCGCGCATCACGTGCCCGCCCCGCCTTGTCGGGTGCCCGTTGGCCGTGGGGGCCAGCGCGGCGCGCGTCACGCGGATCGCGCCGGCGCGGCATCAGCGACGCCTCCGGCCGCTGCCCTGACGCTGGAAGCGCCCTGACGCCGGCCTGCGCGGTGTTTCCATCGTACCTGCGAGTTCGAAATCCACGCGCCGGTCGTCCAGCGAAACGTTCGTCACGCGCACCCGCACGCGATCGCCGAGCCTGAAGATCTTGCCCGAGCTGCGGCCAATCATGCGAAAGCCCGAACTGTCACGGCCGAAATAGTCGGCCCCCAGCGCGGAGACGTGCAGCAACCCGTCGACCTGCAGGCCGTCGAGCTGCACGAAGAGACCAAAGTCGACGACGCCGGAGACGATGCCGTCGAATTCCTCGCCAACGCGGTCCTGCATGTAGAAGCACTTGAGCCAGGCCACGGCGCTGCGGGTCGCTTCGTCGGCGCGGCGCTCGCGGAACGAGCAATCCTGCCCCAGCAGCGGGAACTGGCCGTGCCACTCGATGAGTTCCTGCGGATCTCCTGCGCGCAGCACCTGCCGGATGCCGCGGTGGACCACGAGGTCGGGATAGCGACGGATCGGCGAGGTGAAGTGCGCGTAATGCTCGAGCGCGAGCCCGAAGTGACCGATGTTGCCGGGCTGGTACACCGCCTGCGGCATGGTGCGGATCACGGCCGTCGAGATGAGTCCCGCGTCGGGCCGGTCGCCGATCTTCTGCAGCAGGTCGCGCAGGTGGTCCGGCGTGACCTCGTCGGGGGCCGGCAACCAGAGCCCGAACTCGCGCAGGAACGTGCGCAGGGTTTCCAGCCGGTCGAGTTCCGGCAAGCCGTGCACGCGATAGAGCGTCGGGACCTTGTGACGGTCGAGAAACCGCGCGGCTGCGACGTTCGCCGCGATCATGCATTCCTCGATCAGGCGGTGCGCGTCGTTGCGCGGGTATTCGACCAGCGCCGCGACCTTGCCCTGCTCGTCGAACTTGAGCTTGAGCTCGGGCGTGTCGAGTTCGAGCGCGCCACGCCCCGACCGCGCGCGGATGAACGACTTGTACGCGCCGTGCAATGCCAGCAGCCGCTCGCGCAGGCGTTCCAGTTTCGGCGCGTGCTTCGCGGCAGGCTTCTCCAGGAACTCGCCCACGTCGCGGTAGGTAAGACGCGCCACGGAACGCATCACGCCTTCGAAGAAGCGCGAGCGCGTGATGCGGCCGTCTTCGCCGACGCGCAGCTCGCAGCACAGGCACAGCCGGTCCTCGTCGGGCTTGAGCGAGCACAGCCCGTTCGACAGCGCCTCGGGCAGCATCGGCAGCACGCGATTCGGAAAGTACACCGAGGTGCCGCGCTCACGAGCTTCGACGTCGAGCGGGCTGCCCGGCCGCACGTAATGTGCGACGTCTGCGATGGCGACGATGACGCGCCAGCCGCCGCTCTTGCGCTCGCACCAGACCGCATCGTCGAAATCCCGCGCGTCCTCGCCGTCGATCGTGACGAGTTCCATGTGGCGCAGGTCTTCGCGACCGGCGATGGCGTCCTGCGGAATGCGGGTGCCGAAGCTGTCAGCCTCGGCTGCGACGGTCGCCGGGAACTCGCAGGGCAGGCTGTGCGAGTGAATGGCGATCTCGGTTTCCATGCCGGGCGCGCCATGGTCGCCGAGAATCCGGGCAACGCGACCGACCGGACCGGAGGTGCGCGAAGGCTGATGCGTCAGCTCGACCATCACGATCTGGCCGTCCACGGCCGCGCCGAGTTGCTGGCTCGGGACCAGCACGCGATGAGGAATGCGCGGGTTGTCGGGGGTGAGGTACGCCACGCCCGATTCGATGTGCAGGCGACCCACCACTTCCTTCGTGCGGCGCTCGAGCACTTCGACGATCGTGCCCTGCGCTTTGCCACGATAGCGCGTCGCCTCGATGCGCACGGCGAGCCGATCGCCGTGCATGACTTCGCGCATCTGCGCCGCGGGCAGATAGATGGCGGCTGAGCCGTCATCGGGCAGCAGCTGGCCATCGCCGTTGCGCGCGCCTTGCACCGTACCGACGACCAGGCCGGCGATCTGTTCGCGCAGGCAATACTGGCCGCGGCGATTCAGCATGACCTCGCCGCGCTTCACCAGTTGCGCAAGTTCCTGCTCGGCCTGCACTGCGCCGGCTGGACCGAACTCGGCCGCGACTTCGTCGAGACGCAGCGGCCGTGCCGCCTTGCGCAGGACGTTGATGACCGCGGATTCAGGGGATTGTGGCGCGCGCGCGGCAGCCCGGCTGCGCGGTTGCGTCGCGTTGTCGCGCGGGGCCTTGGCCGAACCGCGCCTGTTTCTATCTCTACGCATCGTTCCTTACATTGACAGTCCGGGGGGCCGCCAGTAAATTGCGCCACCTTCCAGCACGGCCCCCGGGGCCCTGCCGCGACCTAAGCCCAGGTGGCGGAATTGGTAGACGCACTAGTTTCAGGTACTAGCGGGTAACACCGTGGAGGTTCGAGTCCTCTCCTGGGCACCACTCTGAAACGGG
>Ga0209253_10004475_pt1 | contig 12187 bp, 8 predicted proteins | sample FrelakmetBRP12BR_FD_187145 | JGI IMG/M metagenome (GOLD analysis project Ga0209253, IMG submission 187145) | Freshwater lake sediment microbial communities from the University of Notre Dame, USA, for methane emissions studies - BRP12 BR (SPAdes)... | ecosystem: Environmental > Aquatic >...
CCCATGAGCGACAGGTCGTTGCAGCCCGCCGCCATCTCCTGGCCGGGCCAGGGGTAGCACTCGTGCGCCGAGAGATCCCGCACCCAGAGCGCGAAACTCGCGTGGCGGAGCTCGATTGCCTGATTGAGCGCCTGGTAGAGCCCGATGAAGACGGGGAACTGCAGCAACATCGGGAGACATCCGCCCAAGGGGTTCAAGCGATGGCGGCGGTAGAGCTCGATCATCTCCTTGTTGAGACGCTCGCGATCGCCCTTGAACTTCTCCCGCAGCTTCGCCACCTGCGGCTGGAGGCGCTGCATCTCTTGCATCGACCGCATGCTCTTGTTGGTGAGGGGAATGAAGAGCACCTTCACCAGGATCGTGAGCAGGATGATGTCGATGCCGTAGTTCCGCGTCACCGAGTGGAAGAGCTTCAGCAGCCGCAGCAGGGGAAGCGCCAGGAACGAGAACCACCCGAAGTCGACGGCCCGCGCCAGCTGGTAGCCAGCCGCCTGCAACAGCTCCACGTCCTTCGGGCCGACATAGAGCGTGAAGCGCGCGGACCCGTCCGTCTCGCTGACGCGCGGCGCGCTCAGAAGGATCTGCACGCCCGCGTTCTCCGGGCTCACCACCGCCCGTGCCTGGCCCGGGTCTGCGGGTGCCAGGGCGGCGAGGAAGTAGTGATCGGCGTAGCCCGCCCAGCCGATCGGGCTCTCGAAGCTCCGCACCGGCTGGTCGGCGAGCGTGGAGGCGAGCTCGTGCACGACCTTCTTGCCGACGAGAAGGACGGCGCCGCGATATGGGGTCTCGGGATCGCTCTTGCTCGCTTGCGCCAGGTGGTGGCGCCAGCCCAGGCCGACGCGCGAGACGGTCACGGGCAGGTCCGGCGCGCGGACGCCGACGGTGATCGGGTAGGCGTCGCCGGTGAAGGTGAGGCTCTTCTCGACCCGCGCCCCGGACGGGAGCGTGCCGGTCAACGTGAGCGTCGCCGTCTCCGATCCGGTCAGCGACACCTGCTCGCGGTCGGCGCTGTAGGCGACGTGCGTGTCGTCCTCGGGCTTGCCGTCTTCACCGAGAAAGCGGACACCGAGCGGCGGCGCGGCTCCGGGCGCGACCGCGATCATCTCGAGCGGCTCGCTCGCCGCGTCGATGCTGGTGCGGAACCGTTTCAAGCGGAAGCTCAGGAGCCTGCCGCCCGTCGTGGCCACACGCGCCTGGTAGAGGTCGGTCTCGACGGTGACGACCCGGCCCGGCTCCACGGGCGCGGCCTCCGCCGCAGGCCTCGACGTCTCGGCGCCAGGCCGCGGGGCGCTCGCCGGCGGCAGGGGCACGGGGCTCGGCACACCCGGCACCTCCACGCCGGGAGACGGAGCCGGGTAGAAGTAGTGGACGGCCTCCTGGTAGCCTATCAGCACCAGCAGGCACAGGACGGCAGCGAGCAGTGCTCTACGCTCCATGAGTCCCTCGAGCTCCCTCGTCTACCTCGTCACCTCGGGCACGGGATCGTAGCCACCCGGGTTCCAGGGGTGACAGCGCAGCAGGCGGCGGGCGGCGAGCCAGCCGCCGCGAGCGACTCCGTGCCGGACGACCGCCTCCGCCGCATAACTCGAGCAGCTCGGCTCGAAGCGACAGCTCCGCGGCAGGACCGGTGAGGCAATCACGTGGTAGGCGCGCAGCGGCAGGACCAGCGCCTCCCGCAACCAGCGTCGAGGGTTCGTCATCGCGACGACCGCCGTCCCGAGCGCTGCGCCAGCGCACCCTCGAGCTCGCGTGCCACTTCTTCCAGGGCGACGTCCCCCGCACCCGCCTTCGCGATGACGATCAGGTCGTGGCCCGACACGAGGTGCTGCGGGTGCCGCCGGAAGACCTCGCGCACCCTGCGCTTCACTCGGTTCCTCGTGACCGCGTCCCCGATCTTGCGGCTGACCGTGACGCCCAGGCGCGCGCGGCCCGCCCGGGGCTGCGCGAGCACCACGAAGTGGGCGGAATGATGCCTCCGTCCCGTTCGCGCCAACGCCAGGAACTCCCCCCGACGGCGGAGCCGCGCCGCCTTCGGGAAGCCCTCGCCCGTGGGCGCCGTCATCGTGGCTGCTTGGACGGGATCGAGACGGTGAGACGTTTCCTGCCCTTGGCGCGGCGTCTCTTGAGGATCTGTCGTCCCCCGGGGGTCGCCATCCGGGCCAGAAAGCCGTGTGTCCGCTTGCGGCGGGTGTTGCTGGGTTGGTACGTCCTCTTCATCGGCGTGGAAGCCTATCCATCACAGCGACTGCGCGCTGTCAATTTACGCGGCGGTCTCTGCCGCCGGCTTCGCCGCGTGCTCCGCGCACTTGCTGCGGACGCTCCGGGGTTTCCGGCAGCCCTCGACGGTGCAGATCTTGTAGCGTGGCTTCGGCAGCTCACCGCGACGCCACTTCCGGTAGTGGCGAGCGCAATAGCCCTTGCCCGCGGCCGGCGCCTCGCAGCCCTCGTGCTTGCAGTTCCCTTTCGGCATCTTCGCTCCTCTCGTCTTCCTGCCACGGGCGGCAGCCTCCTGCCCGCGCGCCGCGGCGTGCGCACCGACTCGACGCGCGAGCCGCGGGCGCTCCTGGGAGCAGACTCTACCGCCCCCCGCCCCGTGTGAACTCCGGCTTCAAGCCGCGCGTCATCAGCTCGCTCACCACCTGCCGTGGCGCCTTCTGCTCGTAGAGCATCGCGTACATCTGCTCCGTGATCGGCATCTCGACCCCGAGCCTCTCTGCCAGCGTCCGAACCGAGCGCGTGTTCTTCACTCCTTCCGCGACCATCCTCATGTCGCGGAGGATCGCGTCGAGCGTCTCCCCCCGCCCGAGGCGAAGCCCCACCGTCCGATTGCGGCTGAGATCGCCGGTGCTGGTGAGCACCAGGTCCCCGAGGCCTGCGAGGCCCGAGAGCGTGAGCGCATCGGCTCCCATGCGCACCGCCAGCCGCACCGTCTCTGCCAGGCCGCGCGTGATCAGCGCCGCGCGCGTGCTGGCGCCGAATCCGAGCCCATCGCTCACGCCCGCAGCGACCGCGATGACGTTCTTCACGGCTCCGCCGATCTCGACACCGACGAGATCCTCCGACGAGTACACCCTGAAGTACGCCGTGTTGAAGAGCCGCTGCGCCACCTCGCTCACCACCTGGGTCCGCGCCGCCACCGTCACCGCCGTCGGGTAGCGTGCGGCGACCTCGCGCGCGAAGCTCGGGCCCGACAGAGCGCAGATCCGGCCTGCCCGCTCCGGACCGAGAACCTCCGCGAGGACCCCGGCCATCGTCAGCAACGTGCCTTCCTCGACACCCTTGGTCGCGCTGACCACGTAGGGTGTGCCCGTGGCGTAGCCCGCTGCCTCGGACATGACGCGACGGACCACGTGCGAGGGGCTCACCGAGACCAGGACCTCCTTCTCGGCAACCGCCTCCTCGAGGTCGCTCGTGGCCGCGAGCTCGGCGGGCAGCGCGAAGCCGGGCAGGTACGTCTTGTTCTCGCGCGTCTCGCGGATCTCCCGGCTGACCTCGGGCTCGAAGGCCCAGAGCGTCACGTCGTGGCCGCCTTCGGCCAGCATCCTCGCGAGCGCCGTCCCCCAACCGCCGGCGCCGATCACCCCTATCGTGGCCACGCCGGCGGTGTTTCACATCGGCCTCCCCCTGGCAAGCAAGCGCCCGCCCCGTGCGACCCCGCCCCTCCGCCTTTCCGCTGCCGGGGGGGGTGAGGCAGAAAGGAGCAAATGCGTGGCGCACAAAAGACTTGCGATCCCTCCGGGTTCCCTGTTAGGGAGGGAACCGCCGACCCCCACCGCCGATTGCCAAGGAGGCACTCGCCCCGTGTCCCTCAAGTACGCGATCATGAGCCTGCTGGCGCACGGTCCGCTCAGCGGCTACGAGCTGATGAAGCTCTTCGACGGATCGGTGGGCTACTTCTGGCACGCGACGCATCCGCAGATCTACAAGGAGCTCGCGCGCCTCGAGAGCGAGGGGCAGGTGGCCCACCGCGCCGTGGAGCAGCGTGGCCGACCGACGAAGAAGGTCTATTCCCTCAGCGAGGAGGGCCATCACGATCTCGTCGCCTGGCTGCGCCTCCCCGCTCGCGTGCGGCAGTTCAAGGACGAGATGATGGTCAAGACCTTCTGCAGCGGCCTGGTCTCGGACGAGGATACCTGCGAGCTCTTGGAGCAGCACCGCGAGCTGCACCGCGCCAGACTGCAGGAGTACCAGGAGCTCGAGCGCTTCCTGCGCAGCGGCCCCATCACGACCAACCGTCTTCGTCGCGGTCCCTATCTCACGCTGCTGCGGGGTATCCGGTACGAGCGGGACTACATGGAGTGGTGCGAAGAGGCGGCCGACATCGTGCGCCACCGGCTCGATCGGCCCCGGGGGCGGTCGGCGCGGCCCCCGAGTGGACGGCAGGCGCGCCCGAGGTCGACCAGATAGCCGGAGGCGCATGGGCTGCGGCGGACTACGGCTAGCTGGATGCTGACCTAGCTCTCCTCCGGCCGCTCCGGCTGCGGCTCGGACGCGTCGCCGCCCTCGTCGTCATCCTCGCGCTCCGCGAGTCGCGCCAGGCTCACGACGCGCTCGCTCTCGTCGATGTCGATCAGCCGCACGCCCTGGGTGTTGCGACCGATCACCCGGATGTCGGCCACGCGCATGCGGATGATCTTGCCGTTGCTCGTGACCAACATCAGATTGTCCTCGTCGGTGACTTGCTGGACCCCGAGGACGCGCCCGGTGCGCTCGGTGGTCTTCATGGTGATGATGCCCTTGCCGCCGCGCGACTGCACGCGGTACTCGCTCGTGTCGGTGCGCTTTCCGTAGCCGTTCGCCGCGACGGTGAGCACGGTCGCGCCGGGGCTCAGGATCTCGAGGCTCACGACCTCGTCGTCGTCCTCGAGCGTGATCCCCTTCACGCCCGCCGCGTTCCGCCCCATGCTGCGCACCTCCTCCTCGCGGAAGCGAATCGATTGCCCGTTCCGCGTCGAGAGAATCACCTCCTGGCGGCCGTCCGTGAGACGGACGCCGATCACCTCGTCGCCGGCGTCGAGACTGATCGCGATGATGCCGGAGGGCCGCGGGTTCGAGAACGCCATCAGGTCGGTCTTCTTCACCACCCCCTGCTTGGTGGCGAAGAAGACGAAGCGATCGGGCTGGAGCTCGCGGACGGCCAGGAACGCGGAGATCTTCTCGTCCGGGCGCAGGTTCAGCAGGTTGACGATCGCCTTGCCCCGTGCCGCCCGCCCTCCCTGCGGCACCTCGTGGACCTTCGTCCAGTAGACCTTCCCCGCGGTCGTGAAGAAGAGCATGTAGCTGTGCGTGGAGGCGACGAAGAGATGCTCGACGAAGTCCTCCTCGCGCGTCGTCGCACCGATCTTCCCCTTCCCCCCGCGGCGCTGCGCGCGGTAGAGCGACACCGCGTTGCGCTTGATGTAGCCCTGGTGGGAGATGGTCACGACCATGTCCTCGTCCTGGATCATGTCCTCGATCGAGATCTCGGTCGTCTCCTCGACGATCTCCGTGCGGCGCGCGTCGCCGAAGGTGCTCTTCAGCTCCCGCAGCTCCTCGACGATGATCGCGTAGATCTCGCGCTCGTCCGCCAGGATCGCACGCAGTCGCTCGATCAGCTTCAGCGTCCCGCGATGCTCCTCGAGGATCTTGTCGCGCTCGAGGCCGGTGAGCCGCTGCAGCCGCATGTCGAGCACGGCCTGGGCCTGGATCTCGCTGAGACCGAATCGGGAGATCAGGCCGGCACGCGCGGTTGCCGCGTCCGCGGCGGCGCGAATCAGTGCGATCACCGCATCCAGCTGCTCGAGCGCGATGCGCAGGCCGTCGAGGACGTGGAGACGCTCCTCGGCCTTGCGCAGATCGAAGGCCGTCCGCCGCGTGACCACCTCCACACGGTGGGCCACGAAGTGTTGGAGCATCTCCTTCAGGTTCAGCAGTCGCGGCCGGCCGTCGACGATCGCCAGCATGATCACGCCGAACGAGTCCTGCATCGGCGTGAGCTTGTAGAGCTGATTGAGGACCACCCCTGGCATGGCGTCCCGCTTGAGCTCGATCACCATGCGCATCCCGTCGCGGTCGGACTCGTCGCGCAGATCGGACACGCCCTCGATCCGCTTCTCGTTGACGAGCTCGGCGATGCGCTCGATGAGGCGCGCCTTGTTCACCTGGAACGGGATCTCGGAGACCACGATGCTCGTCCTGCCGCTGCGCTTGTCGGTCTCGGTGCTGACGCGCGCACGCAGCTGCAGGACGCCCTTCCCCGTGACGTACGCCTCGCGGATCGCGGCCTTTCCGTGGATGAATCCCGCCGTCGGGAAGTCCGGCCCCGGCACCAGGCTCATGAGCTCGTCGATGGTGACGTCGGGGTCTTGGATGACCGCGATCGCCGCATCGACGATCTCGTTCAGGTTGTGCGGGGGGATGTTGGTGGTCATCCCGACCGCGATGCCGGCGCTGCCGTTCACGAGCAGATTCGGCAGGCGGCTCGGCATCACGGCCGGCTCGTGCAGGGTCTCGTCGTAGTTGGGAACGAAGCGGACCGTGTCCTTGTCGATGTCGGCCAGGAGCTCGCCGGCGATGCGTGCCATGCGGATCTCCGTGTAGCGCATGGCCGCTGCAGGGTCGCCGTCCACCGAGCCGAAGTTGCCCTGCCCGTCGACGAGCGGGTAGCGCATCGAGAAGTCCTGCGCCATGCGCACGATCGAGTCGTAGACGGCCGTCTCGCCATGGGGGTGGTACTTGCCGATCACGTCGCCGACCACGCGTGCGGACTTCTTGTAGCCCTTGTTCCACTCGTTCCCGAGGTCGTACATCGCGTACAGGATGCGCCGGTGCACCGGCTTCAACCCGTCGCGCACGTCGGGCAGCGCGCGCCCGATGATCACGCTCATCGCGTAGTCCATGTAGGACTGACGCATCTGATCTTCGATGTTGACGGGGATCTTCTGCTGATGTGTGGCTTCCATGCTCACCGTCGGTCCGCGGGCACCGTGGGGGGACGAGGGCGGAGGGCCTCGTCAGGTATCGAGATTCTTCACGTCAGATATCGAGGTTCTTCACGTCGAGCGCGTTCTCCTCGATGAACTTGCGGCGCGGCTCGACCTCGTCGCCCATGAGCGTCGAGAAGATCTCGTTCGCCGTGTAGGCGTCGGCGAGCTTCACCTGCAGCAGCGTGCGCGTCGCGGGGTTCATCGTCGTCTCCCACAGCTGCTCGGGATTCATCTCGCCCAGGCCCTTGTAGCGCTGGATCTCGAGCCCCTTGCGCGCGTCGCGGACGATGTGGTCGACCACCTCCCGGAGCGTGGTCGCCTTGAAGACGCGGTCGCCGCTCGTGAACGCGAACGGTGGTGTCCCGACCATGCGGAGCTCGCCGGCCAGGCGTCGGAGCTCCTCGAACTCCGGCGACAGGCAGAACTCCATGTCGATGACGGTGCGCGTGACGCTCCCGTTGGAGCGCGTGACGAAGGTGAGGCGCTGGCTGTTGTGCTCCGCGTCCTCCTCGGCGGAGGAGTGCAACGGCAGGAGCTCGGGTGCCACCGCGCTCAGGTGACGCTCGACCACCGCCTGCACCTCGGCGAGGAGGCCCCGGTCGCGCAGCCACACAGCCGGATCCTGCTCCAGGGCCGCCAGTGCCTGCACGATCTGACGCTGGCGCTTGCGGCGCTCGACCACGTCCATGATCTTCTCGAAGCGGATCGCGCGCTTCACGATCCCCTTCAGCGGAATTCCGGTGAACGTGGTCCCGTTCGCCTCCAGCCGGACGTCCTGCGTGCCGAGCTCGAGGAGGTAGTCCTCGAGCGCCGCCTCGTCCTGGAGATACCGCTCCTGCTTCCCGCGCCGCAGCTTGAAGAGCGGTGGCTGCGCGATGTGGAGGAAGCCCTTCTCGATCAGCTCCTCGTACTGCCGGTAGAAGAACGTGAGCAGAAGGGTGCGGATGTGCGAGCCGTCGACGTCCGCATCCGTCATGATCACCACGGTGTGGTAGCGGAGCTTGGAGAGATCCTTGTCCTCCTTGCCGATGCCCGCGCCCAGGGCGGTGATGAGCAGCCGGATCTCCTGGGACGAGAGCATCTTGTCGAAACGCGCCTTCTCGACGTTCAGGATCTTGCCGCGCAAGGGCAGGATGGCCTGATTGCGGCGGTCACGCCCCTGCTTCGCCGATCCGCCCGCGGAGTCGCCCTCCACGATGAACAGCTCGGAGAGCGCGGGATCACGCTCCTGGCAGTCCGCCAGCTTTCCCGGCAGGGATCCGGAGTCGAGCGCCCCCTTGCGGCGCGCGAGATCCTTCGCCTTCCGCGTCGCCTCGCGCACCCGGGCTGCCTCGAGCCCCTTCTGCACGATCCTCCGCGCCTCGTTGGGATGCTGCTCCAGGTAGGCGCCGAGCCTCTCGTTCACCAGCGCCTCGACGAATCCCTTGACCTCGCTGTTCCCGAGCTTGGTCTTCGTCTGTCCCTCGAACTGCGGCTCGGGGACCTTGACGGCGATGACGGACGTGAGGCCCTCGCGGCTGTCCTCGCCCTGCAGCGCTTCCTGCTCGCGCTTCAGGAGACTCGCGGACGCCGCGTAGCTGTTGATCGTCCGCGTGAGCGCCGACTTGAAGCCGATGAGGTGGGTGCCGCCCTCGATCGTGTTGATGTTGTTCGCGAACGAGTAGATGCTCTCGCTGTATCCCTCGTTCCACTGCAGCGCGAGCTGCATCTCGACGCCCTCGCGCTGACCCTCGAGATAGATCACGTCGTGGATCGGGCTCTTCGTGCGATTCAGGTGCTCGACGAACTCGAGGATCCCGCCCTTGTACTGAAACTCGTGGCTCTTCTGGTCGCGCTCGTCTTGGATCGTGATCCGTACGCCTTGATTCAGAAACGCCAGCTCCCGCAGCCTCTGCGACAAGATGTCGAAGCTGAACTCGCGGATCTCGAAGATCAGCGGATCGGGCTTGAAGGTGATCTTCGTCCCCCGCTGATTGGTCGTCCCGATCTCCTCCAGGCGCCCCTCGGGCTTGCCGCGCCGATACCGCTGGAAGTAGACCCGGCCATCGCGCTTGATCTCGACCTCCAGATACTCCGAGAGCGCGTTCACCACCGAGACGCCGACGCCGTGCAGCCCTCCCGAGACCCGATAGGCGCCCTTGTCGAACTTCCCGCCTGCGTGGAGCTTCGTGAGGACGACCTCGGCCGCCGAGATCTTCTCGGTGGGGTGCAGGTCCACGGGGATGCCGCGCCCGTTGTCCTCGACGGTGATGCTGTTCTCGACGTGGATCGTGACGTCGACGCGGTCGCAGTGGCCCGCGAGCGCCTCGTCGATCGAGTTGTCCACCACCTCGAAGACGAGGTGGTGCAACCCTCGCTCCGCGGTGTCGCCGATGTACATCCCCGGGCGTTTCTGGACGGCCTCGAGACCCTCGAGCACCTTGATGTTGTCAGCGCTGTACGTGGAGCCAGCTGGTGTAATACCGTCGATCATTGGTCGTGCGTGCGGCGAGAGGCTGGGCTGCAGTTCCGCCCCCCTGCCACGTTCCCCCCAGCTGCAGCGTAGCAACCCCTGCCGGAGGGGTAAAGCCGCTCCGCTGCTCGAAAAACCGCCCGTCGAGCCTGTCCGAGCCCGGCTCGGAGAACCCCGATCCCGACGTCCCCGCTAGAGCCGCATCGGCATGACGACGTAGGTGTAGCCCTCGTCCTCCTCCAGGCGGACCACCCCGGGGCTCACCTCGTCCGTCAGGCCGATCTCCACCGAACCCGTCACGCCGGCGACGGAGAGCACGTCGAGAAGATAGCGCGCGTTGAAGCCGATGGCGAACTCCTCCCCCGCGTACTCGGCCTCGAGCTCCTCCGTCGCCTCGCCGATGTCGGGATTCGCGGTCATGACCTCGAGCGTACCGGGAACGATGTGCAGCTTCACCCCCCGCGAGCGCTCGCTCGAGAGGATCGACACCCGTCGCAGGGCCCCGAGAAGCGCCTCGCTGTCGACACGCACGTGCCGCTTGCTCTCCTTCGGAATGACCTGGCGGTAGTCCGGAAACTCCCCCTCGATCAGGCGCATGAAAAGCTCGACGCCGGCCCGCTCGACGCGGGCGAGGTTCCCCCCGATCGAGAGTGTGACGTTTCCCTCGCCGTCCTCCAACAGACGCCGGGCTTCGACGAGTCCCTTGCGTGGCAGGATCACGCCAGGGCGGAGCTCCATCCCCGAGACCTCTCGCTCGACCATCGCGAGCCGGTGTCCGTCGGTCGCGACCACGCGCACCTGGTTCTGCTCGGCGCTCTCGATGAACAGCCCACCGAGACTCAACCGCGTCTCGTCCGACGAGACGGCGAACAGGGTCTTCTCGATCATCTCGCCGAGCACCCCGCTCGCGAGCTCGACCACGACCCCCTTCTTGGCCACGGGGGTGCTCGCCGGGATACTCGGGAACTCCTTGGGGTCCATGGAGAGCATCCGGTACCGTGATCGCCCCCCCGTGACTTCGATCCAGCTTCCCTCGCCGGAGCGGATCACGAGCTCCTCGGCGGGGAGCTCGCGGACGATCTCGTACAGCTTCCGCGCGTTCAGCGTGACCGACCCCGGGGTCGCCACCTTGCCGCGACACACTCTGCGGACTCCGACCTCCAGGTCGGTTGCCGTGAGCAGGATGTCCGATCCCGTCGCCTCGATCAGGACGTTCGCCAGGATCGGCAACGTGTTGCGCTTCTCGACGACGCCTTGCGTCAGATAGAGCCCCTGGAGAAAGTCACTCTTCTCGATGCGAAGCTCCATGTCCTCCTCTATCGGGCTGCCGATCTTCTTCTAGCTTACCATGATCTCGAATGTAAATTCGAAGAAGAGAATACTAGTAGTAAGGGGCGCGGAGTAGTGGACGAGGCCGAAAAGTCCGAGAGGGATCGAGGGCTTCTGGCATCCAGGCGTCGTGGAGGCAGGTCCCCTGGAACGCGTTCCAGCTTGCCGACGGTCGTCCATCCATGCCGCATCCACCGACCGATCCAACGCCGATCCAACGGCTATCCACAGGTCACGGCCGGCTCCTCAGTGTGCGCTCGAGCTGATCGACCACCGAGCGCAGCTCCTGATCCGCCTGGATCCGCTCCTCGATCGCGTTGATGGCGTGGATGACCGTCGAGTGGTCGCGCCCTCCGAAGTGCTGCCCGATCGTGGGGAACGAGTCGGCCGTGAGCCTACGCGCGAGGAACATGGCCACCTGACGCGGCAAAGCGATGTTGCGGGTGCGCTTCTTCGAGAGGAGATCGACCAGGCCGATGCCGTAGAGCTCGCACACCGCCTTCTGGATGGACTCGATGCCGACCCGCCGGCGATCGCGCAGCAGGTCTTGGAGGACCTGCTGCGCGAGCTCCACGGTGAGGGTGGTCTGCGAGAGCGACGCGAACGCCGACAGACGAGTGAGGCATCCCTCGAGCTCGCGCACGTTGGAGTCCACCTTCGAGGCGAGGAACAGCGCCACGTCGTGCGGGAGGTCGAGGCCGTCCAGCTCGGCCTTCCGCTCGAGGATCGCGACGCGCGTCTCCATGTCCGGGGGCTGGATGTCGGCGATCAGGCCCCACTCGAAGCGATTGCGCAGCCGTTCCTCGAGGCCAGGGATCTCCTTCGGCACCTTGTCCGACGTCAGGACGATCTGCCGTCGGGCCTCGTGGAGTGCGTTGAAGGTGTGAAAGAACTCCTCCTGCGTCCGCTCGCGGTTCGCGAGGAACTGGACGTCGTCGATGATGAGCACGTCCGTCTTTCGGAACAGGCTCTTGAACTCCTCCATGCGGTCGCGACGGAGCGCGTTGATGAGCTGCGTCATGAACGTCTCGGCGCTGAGGTAGGCGACCCGAGCCTCTGGCTGGTGCTGGAGCGTCGCGTGGCCGATGGCGTTCGCGAGGTGCGTCTTGCCGAGCCCGACACCCCCGTAGAGGAAGAGCGGGTTGTAATGGCGACCGGGCTGTGCTGCGACCGCCTTGCAGGCCGCGTGCGCGAACTGGTTGCTCCCGCCGACGACGAAGGTCGCGAACGTGTAGCGCGGAATCAGCGATCCGAAACGGGAGGGACGCTGCTTCCCCGAGGCCTGCTCGTCCGGAAAGAGCTCTCCCTGCGCGCGGCCGGCCGCGAGAACGTCGACCTTGCAGGGGACTCCGGCAGCCTGCATCGCTTCGGCGAGCGCTCCCGGGTGGTTCGACTCCATCCAACTCGCGGTGGCGGCGTCGGGAGCGACGAGCTGGACCAA
>Ga0209253_10004476_pt1 | contig 12186 bp, 11 predicted proteins | sample FrelakmetBRP12BR_FD_187145 | JGI IMG/M metagenome (GOLD analysis project Ga0209253, IMG submission 187145) | Freshwater lake sediment microbial communities from the University of Notre Dame, USA, for methane emissions studies - BRP12 BR (SPAdes)... | ecosystem: Environmental > Aquatic >...
ATGCGATCCGCCGCTCACGCGCAGGGCTTTCCGACCCCAATCGTCCTTATGGCTCGTTCTTGTTTCTGGGGCCGACCGGTGTGGGCAAAACCGAATTGTGCAAGGCACTGGCAGGTTTCCTGTTCGACTCCGAAGATCGCCTGATTCGCATCGACATGAGTGAGTACATGGAGAAACATTCCGTGGCGCGCCTGATCGGTGCGCCACCCGGCTATGTCGGCTATGAGGAAGGTGGCGGCTTGACCGAAGCGGTACGAAGAAAGCCCTACGCGGTGATCCTGCTGGACGAGGTGGAAAAAGCGCACCCGGATGTATTCAACGTGTTATTGCAGGCACTGGATGACGGCCGCATGACCGATGGACATGGGCGCACTGTCGATTTCAAGAACACTGTGATTGTAATGACCTCCAACCTCGGTTCACAAATGATCCAGCAAATGACGGGCGATGATTATCAGGTAATCAAGCTGGCGGTGATGGGCGAAGTGAAATCTTATTTTCGCCCTGAATTCATCAATCGCATCGATGAGGTAGTGGTCTTCCATGCGCTGGACGAGAAACATATCCAGTCGATAGCGCGGATACAGTTGCAATATCTGGAAGCACGGTTGGCGAAGCTGGAAATGAAACTGCAGGTGTCGGAAGCCGCGCTGATGGAACTTGCCCAAGCTGGTTTCGATCCGGTTTTTGGTGCGCGGCCGTTGAAGCGTGCGATCCAGGCGCAAATTGAAAATCCTTTGGCAAAGGAGATACTCGAAGGCCGCTTCGCCGCCAAAGACACAATCAAGGTAGATTGCACAAACGGTGCATGGGTGTTTGCAAAGGAGTAACTTACGGTGCGCTGGCGCTGGGGTATTGCGCACAGCATCGAATGCAGGCCATGAGAACTCAGCTTGATGCAGCGAATATTCTTGGGGGGCGCAAGATTCAGGTAAAATATCTGCTTTTTTAGCGGATAGATGGTCATGCGCAGCATTGCAATGAGAGGTAGCCTGGTCGCCATCGTTACGCCCATGCGCGAATCTGGCGAACTGGACCTGGAGCGTTTTCGCACCCTGATTGATTTCCATGTGGCGCAGGGGACTGACGGTATCGTGGTGGCGGGTACTACCGGCGAGTCTCCCACGGTCGATTTCGACGAGCATCATCTGCTGATACGTATCGCGGTGGAGCATGCCGCTGGGCGCGTGCCGGTGCTCGCCGGTACCGGCGCGAACTCTACCCGCGAAGCCATAGACCTGTCGATCTACGCCAAGGATGCCGGCGCAGACGCGAGCCTGTCAGTAGTGCCCTATTACAACAAACCCACCCAAGAAGGCCTGTATCAGCACTTCAGAGCGGTGGCGGAAGCGGTGGACATTCCGCAGATTTTGTACAATGTGCCGGGCAGGACGGTAGCGGATATCGCCAACGATACAGTACTACGGCTTGCACAGATCCCCAATATCGTCGGCATCAAGGATGCGACCGGTGACATCGGCCGCGGCTCTGACTTGTTGCGTCGCGCCCCGGTAGATTTTGCAATTTATAGTGGAGATGATGCCAGCGCTCTGGCGTTGTTGTTGCTGGGGGGGCACGGCGTGGTCTCAGTCACGGCCAATGCCGCACCGAAACTGATGCACGAAATGTGCGTGGCAGCGTTCGCCGGCGATCTGACAGCCGCCCGGGCGATCAACAATAAACTGCTGGGGCTGCATCTGCATCTGTTCATTGAAGCCAACCCGATTCCGGTGAAGTGGGCGCTGGCACAAATGGGGCTGATAGGCCCAAGTCTGCGTCTGCCGTTAACTCCGCTGTCGGCGCAGTATCATCAGGTTGTCAGGGAAGCGATGCGCCAGGCCGGGATTCATGCTGCAGAAGAGCTGGATGTTTAATATGAGATGGCGCAGAATGATTATGCGTTGCTTGGTATTGATGGTGGCGGTGGCAGTGACGGGCTGCAACCTGATGACCTTGCTTCCAGAAAGCAAGAAAATGGACTACAAGTCGGCAGGCAAATTGCCGCCGCTGGAAGTGCCGCCGGATTTGACTGCCCCCGGCACGGATGAACGCTATACTGTTCCCGATATCAATCCGTCAGGAAGCGCGACTTATTCCGCTTATAACAAGGAGCGCACGGGCAAGCCCGGAGCGGGTTCCACTTCTCTTCTGCCCGTGGCGGATGAGTCCGGGCCGCGCATCGAGCGTGCCGGTACTCAGCGCTGGCTGGTGGTGAAGGGTGAGCCGGAGGAGATATGGCCGATAGTAAAAGAGTTCTGGCAGGAACTGGGTTTCATCATCAACGTGGAAACACCCGCAGCCGGGGTGATGGAAACCGATTGGGCGGAAAACCGCGCCAATATTCCAGACGATATCATACGCAGCATACTCTCCAAGGTCTTGGACAGTTTGTATTCAACCGGTACGCGCGACAAGTTTCGCACCCGCCTGGAACGGAGCGAAGCGGATACCACTGAAATTTACATCAGCCACCGCGGCATGGACGAAGTGGTGGAGGTCGGTACGCGTACCGTCTGGCAGCCGCGTCCTGCCGACCCGAACCTGGAAGCTGAGATGCTTGCCCGTCTGATGATGCGCTTTGGGGTGGAGGAGGCGCGCGCCAGAACGGCGGTGGCCAGCCCAGGCGGTGGTCAGGAACGTGCACGGATTGACCGTGAACGCGGTGGAATTCTTACACTGAACGAGGCATTTGACCGTTCATGGCGGCGCGTCGGGCTGGCGCTCGACCGCGTTGGTTTTACCGTAGAAGATCGTGATCGGTCAAAAGGCATTTACTTCGTGCGCTATGTCAATCCCGATAAAGATAACGACAGGGGTGGCGGCGGCATGCTGGCAAAACTTGCCTTCTGGCGCAGTGAAACTGCTGTCGATGCCAAACCAGAGCAATACCGCATCCAGGTGAGTACGGCGGAGGCCGGCAGCGAAGTCAAAGTGCTCAATCAAGAAGGTGCCCCGGAAAAATCCACTACGGCAACCAAGATATTGAGTCTGCTGTATGAGCAGCTTAAGTAGTTCCAGTCTTATAAATGCGCTTTGCCTGCTTAGGTAGCGGCTCGCAGGGAAACGGTCTGGTGGTCGAGGTGGCAGATACCCGGCTACTGCTGGACTGCGGTTTTGCCCTGAAAGAAACCATTGCCCGTCTCTCCCGTCTTGGTCTTGATCCCGGCATGATAGATGGCATCGTGGTCACGCATGAGCACGACGACCATATCAGTGGAGTAGCGCGGCTGGCACGCAAATTTGATATCCCGGTGTGGCTGACGCATGGCACCCTGCGCAGCGTGGAAAAGGCATTTGCAGCATTGCCGCAAGTCAATATCATCGACAGTCATCAGCGTTTTGCCATCGATGCCATCGAGATAGAGCCCTACCCGGTTCCGCATGATGCCCAGGAGCCGGCACAGTTTGTATTCAGCAATGGTGCGGTGCGTCTGGGCGTGCTGACCGATACCGGCTGTTCCACCCCGCATATTGAAGCGGTCTTGAGCCGGTGTCATGCGCTGGTGCTGGAGTGCAACCACGACGCGCAAATGCTTGCAAACAGCGATTATCCGTCAAGCCTCAAGCAGCGCATCGGCGGCCGTTTCGGACACCTGGAAAATACCGCTGCGGCAAAGCTCCTGGCAAGTCTTGATTGCAGCCGGCTGCAGCATGTCATCGCCGCTCATTTGAGCCGGACCAACAATACCCCGCTGCTGGCGCAAGCTGCGCTGAGCAATGGCTTGAACTGCGACAGAAACTGGATCGGCATCGCCAGCCAGAACGAGGGTTTTGGCTGGCGGCAACTGGTTTGACCGGCTACTTTCCAGAGGCACTGTAGACGATAAAAAACCATCCCGCAGGATGGTTTTTTATCGTCCGCCAGTTAGAGTCGCTTTGTGGATTTACTTGCTTCGAGGAGCCAAATCGGTGCTGCCATCGGGACGCGCGCTGGGGAGAATTGTGGGGCCACTTAGATCCTCATCCGCGCTAATCGGGGGTGGAGTGATCTCGGGGGAAGTGTCGACAGGCACTTTTGATATTTGTTCAAAACGAGCCTTCTCTTGCTCGGGGAGGGCTTGGTTGGGTTTACCACAGGCGGCCAGGGTGAGTGCCACCAGAGTGATGGCGAAGAGCGAGAGTCTCATTATTCGGTTTCCTTGATAAATGGTTTGGGACAGCGTGTAGTGTAACAAAAATTAATGTATAACGAAATAACTGGCCAATTCAGGTATAAAAAACCGGCCGGTTTTGCACCCGCATGACGTGCACTGCGGACGATAAAAAACCATCCCGCAGGATGGTTTGTTATCGTGCCGGTTAACTACTTCAGTGAACCTGCGGGGGTTTGTGGGCTTCCTGGCCTGGTTTGAGGGGGTTACCATTGCCATCGAGCGCAAAACCGGGGAGTTCAGCCGGACCGCTAAGATCTTCATCCGCCTTAATGGCATCTCCCACTTCAGCAAGACCCATTTCTTTACGCTCTTGCCCTAGGGTGCCGCCTCCTTCCATGTTGGTGCCATAAGTAGCTGAGCCGGCTTGTTCTGCCTGTTTGGGTCTGTCGCAGGCGGTGAATGTCAGTGCTACCAGAGCGGCAGCGAGAAGCGGAAGTTTCATTGTATATATTCCTTGTGTTAGTTAAATAAAATAGCTTGCAACGGGCCGTGTAGTAGCATCGGGTAGTATAGTATATAGCAAAAGTACTTTGATTATCAAAATATTTAACTAATTTAAGTTGCTGATTCCTAGGCGCGGTCTCTTGCATGACAAAAGCCGCCCTTCGGGGCGGTTTTCTGCCAGTTGGTTACCGCAATTCTTGCTCCCGCCATCAATCTCACTTGCCAGCAGTCGCAGTGCCAGCCGGAGCCGGCTCCTCATCCTTAAGCGCCTCAAAATTCGGCTCAGAGTCACGCGGGGCATCCGCAGAGGGGGGCGGTTTATCCATAGGGTAACCGTCAAGACTTTTTTTACCTTCACCGCAAGCAGTCAGCGTCAATGCGGCCAAGGTAGCAACGAGGAGCGTGTATTTCATTGTCCGGTTTCCCTTATGAATTTAAACAATGCAAAGTATATAACAAAATGTTTTGATCATCCAAGCTTAAAGCAACCGTTGAGCCTGGTTCTTTGTTTTACATGGCCAGCGCGCAGAAAAAAAGCCGTCCCGGAGGGCGGCTTTTTTCGTTTGCGTTTGCCTGTTGCTGCTTTGGGTATTTTTTACTATTTTGCAGGTGCAGCAGGTGCAGCAGTCTCTTTAGCAGCGGTAGCAGCTTCGGCTTCTTTTGCCGCTTTTTCAAGTTCCTCATCAGACACCTGACCTTCGCGTTTCTCCCAAAGGCTGGGGGGGTATTGCCCTGGTTTTCCTTCTCCGGGCGTCTTTTCCCGCATCTGGTCACAAGCGGTAAATGACAGTGTTATCAAGGCGGCAGCGAGGAGCGGGTAGACTCTCATTATTAATCTCCTTTATCTAGTTTATGACGGATCACGGTGAGTTACTTACAAAGCGCTTTGGCCATTCAAATCTGGAAAGACCGCTACCTTAATAGCAGAATTCAGAAATGTTGTCTAGTAGATTCCGCTGGATTTATGCATTTTCCCTAGCAGGGACTCGTTCCAAACCTTTGGCGGCAGCGGCAATGCGGGATATATCGGGGTGGACTGCGGCGAATTTCAGCTGTTCATTCCGATATGGCCATAGAGGTACCATTGATGCAGCAGAGCCATAACTTCAGCATCAAGGATTTCTCCCGCTGCCAGCTCTTGCTGATCGGCAAGTTTTTCCAATGAGCGGCAAGCGGCGGCGCCGACTGGATAGGCATCGCCATTCAGAAAAATGCTTTTTCCCCGGCACAGCATGCGGCTTTTCAAATCCAGCTGCAATCCATTTTTTTTGATTTGATGCGCAAATTTTTTCTGTGTCAGGGGACGCGATGGCTGTGTGAAAAAAACGTGAGGTTTAGGCTCGGTGAGGTAGGTACCGATAAAGCGTTCGATGTCGGTGTTGTTCCACTTGATTTTGCCCAGCGCGACACCTGTCTGACGCAGCATGGCCAGACTGATGTGTGCCGGATGGGCTTGCAAGGCGATATCGGGGTCATGATACATCCCGTCGATCTTGATATGGTCTTGCAGATAAACCAGGAACTGGGTGGCAAGTTCCTGGTAACTTGGGGCGCGAAAGCCGATGGAGTAGGTCATGCAATTATCCTCGGCCACACCATTGTGGGCGTAGCCGGGCGGCAGATAAAGCATGTCACCCGGTTCCAGCACCCATTCCTGTTCCGGGCGGAAGTTGCGCAGGATTCTCAGTGGTGCATCTGCGATCAGGCTGTGGTCAGGCTGGGCGGATATCTGCCAGAGTCTGCGCCCCATGCCTTGCAGCAAGAAAACGTCGTAAGAATCAAAATGGGGTCCGACTCCGCCCCCCTTGGGGGCATAACTGATCATCATGTCATCGAGCCGGGCGTAAGGGATGAAATTGAATCTGCGCAGCAGGTCGCGGGCTGTAGGCAGAAAATGATTGACGTCCTGTACCAGCAAAGTCCAGGTTTTTTTTGACAGATGAGAAAAATCGCGTGCAACGAAGGGGCCATGTTCGACTTGCCATTCTCCCTTCTGCCGCACCACCAGACGCGATTGCGAATCGTCCCTGCAGGCGAGATCGATCAGATCGTTGCGTGTCAGCAGCCCCTGAAAACCGGGCAGGGCGCCACGCGCTAGCAGTGGTTTTTTCTGCCAGTAGTCGCGCAGGAAATTTCTGGGTGTACAGCCGCCCAGGAGGGTAGTTTTCATGGCTGCATTATAGGTAGGCGCGTAATACCATTCAATAAAACTCGTTGTAACTTTGCAGGAATGGGTTCAGCGCTTTCTTAGAGACGAGGCAATCGTAGCCGCTACTGTCGTTGGCGTGATCCTGATTATTTCCCGCGCATGAACATCTTGTCGAGATCAGCCAGACTTATTTCAAACCAGGTTGGCCTGCCGTGATTGCATTGATCGGAGCGCTCGGTCGCTTCCATTTCCCGTAGCAGCGCGTTCATTTCCGGCACGGTCAGCATACGGTTTGCACGAACTGCAGTGTGGCAAGCCATGGTCGAGAGAAGTTCGTTGCGCCTGCCGGTCAATACCTGGCTGGCACCAAATTCGCGGATCTCGCGCAGCACGGCACGTGCAAGTTGCACGGCATCGGCGTCCTTGAGAGTGGCCGGTAGCGCGCGCACCGCCAATGCGGTGGGGGAGAGTGCAACGATTTCAAATCCCAGTTCGCGCAGGATCGCACCGTTCTCTTCGGCTGTAGTGATTTCCAGGCTATCCGCCCGGAATGTCACGGGGATCAACAATGGCTGCATCGACAGCGTATGGCTGTCGAGCGCTGACTTGAGCTTTTCATATACCACGCGCTCATGTGCCGCATGCATGTCCACGATGATCAACCCCCGGTCATTCTGCGCCAGAATATAAATGCCCAGGAGTTGCCCCAAGGCAAACCCCAGCGGCGGGATCTCTGCTCCCGCTACAAACGGCGCTGCTGTCGCCGCTGTCGCGCGCGGCATGGTGTCTGTACCAAACAGGGTCTGGTAAAACGCCGGCGACTGGGCTGCCGTGGCAAGCGGCATGGTGTTTTGCCGTGAGTAAACGGGGAATGCTGCAGCGGTTCTCGGGCTTGTGCTTTCCGGTTCCCTGGGTGCCAGTGCTTGCTGCGGCGATGCCAAGGCCTTGTTGATTGCGTGAAAAATGAATTGATGCAGTGCGCGTGCATCGCGGAATCGCACCTCGGTTTTGGTGGGATGCACGTTCACATCCACGCCCTCCGGATCCATTTCCAGGAACAGCACAAAAGCCGGGTGCCGTTCCAGATGCAGCACGTCGCGGTAAGCCTCACGCAACGCATGGGCAATCAGTTTGTCGCGGACGAAACGACCGTTGACGAAGAAATACTGGGTGTCGCGGGAGGAGCGCGAGTAGGCGGGCAATGCTGCCGCACCCCACAGGCGCAAGTCTGCCGCTTGTTCATCAATGAATGCCGCAGTCTGGATAAATTCTTGGCCTAATATTGCCGCGATGCGCTGCTGCGCATCCGCCGGACGCAGATGATGGCGTACTTTCCCGTTGTGTTGCAGCGTGAAGCCGATGGCGGCGCGTGACAACGCAAGGCGCAGAAAGGTTTCCTCGCAATGGGCGAATTCAGTGGCTTCGGTTTTTAGGAATTTGCGCCGGGCAGGAGTATTGAAGTAAAGATCATGCACCTCCACTACGGAACCGGCAGCCAAGGCCGCCGGCTCAGGCTGTGAGTAGCGGTTGCCTTCCACCTGTATCTGCCAGGCATGTTTTTCCGTTGCTGTGCGGCTTGTCAGCAGCAGGCGTGAAACTGCAGCGATACTCGCCAGCGCTTCACCGCGAAACCCCAGACTCGCTACTCTCTGCAAATCTTCCAGCGTAGTTATCTTGCTGGTGGCATGACGGGCAAGCGCAAGCGGCAGATCGTCCCTGGAAATTCCGCTGCCATCATCGGCCACCCGGATCAATTTGATTCCGCCCTGGGCAAGTTGTACGGTTATTTCGGCTGCCCCTGCATCCAGGCTGTTCTCCAGCAGTTCCTTGAGTGCCGAGGCAGGGCGCTCCACTACCTCGCCAGCAGCAATCTGATTGATGAGTAGGTCGGGAAGTAGTCTGATTGCGGTCATGAACGGGGTAGAACGGGAATATGCTGCGATTATACGGTGTCGGGTTACGGTTTGCGTATCACCGCACCGCAAGGACTGAATCTTGTCGCAGGTTTATGTGTGCTGCCGGTTAAGGGTGCCCTTCCATCGCTGCTGTGATCACGCTGTGATTGAGATGGGGCGCGAACATGCCAATGAAATCGTACACGTATCCGCGCAGGTAGCTATTGCGGGTAATACCGATACGCGTGGTACTCGGCTCAAACAGGTGGCTGGCATCGATGGCTCGCAAGTGTTTGTCGCGCTTGGGATCGAACGCCATCTGCGCCAGTATGCCGATGCCCAGACCCAATTCCACATAGGTCTTGATTACGTCGGCGTCTATTGCAGTCAGTACCACGTTGGGGGTTAAGCCCTTGGCCTCGAATGCCTGATTGATCTTCGTGCGACCGGTAAAAGCAAAATCGTAAGTGATGATGGGATACTGAACGATAGCTTCCAGCGTCAGTTTTTCGAGTTTGAGCAAAGGGTGCCGGGGTGGGGTAATGATGCAGCGATTCCATTGATAGCACGGCAGCATCACCAGTTCCTGAAATAGTTCAATTGCCTCGGTGGCGATGGCGATATCGGCTTCGCCTGAGGTAACCAGTTCGGCTATCTGCGTCGGACTGCCCTGGCGCAGAATCAGCTTCACCTTGGGGTAACGTGCGGTGAAACGTTTGATCGCGGGCGGCAGTGCATACCGGGCCTGGGTATGGGTAGTGGCGATGGTCAGGGAACCGCTGGCTTCATTGGTGAATTCCTGGCCGACTTGTTTCAGATTCTTCGCGTCTCTGAGCATTCTTTCGGCAATTTCAATAATGGCCTGTCCCGGCGGGGTGATCTTGACCACCCGTTTGCCGTTGCGTACAAAGATGTCCACTCCCAGTTCGCTCTCCAGCAAGCTGATCTGCTTGCTGATTCCAGGTTGCGAAGTGTGCAGGCTTTCCGCGGCCTTGGACAAGTTTAGACCCTGGTTAGCGACTTCGCACAGATAGCGTAATTGTTGTAGTTTCATGATTCCTGGCTTCAAATAACATTATCTTATAACAATCTAACGCAATATTCTTTCATGACATATGCGCTGGTTGCTATCATAGCGGTTTCGAGGCACCATATAAAGTTACATGCTGCATGTGGTCGCACGGGTCATGCCCGTACGGAAACGGTAAAATCCAGTTTACTTGGCATACTGGAATCCCCGCCAGGAACCGGTATGCGTAGTCATGCCGCTATGCCGGCACTGGATTGCAAGTGGCAATCAGTCTTGTCCGCATGAACGGCAAGTTGATATGGTAACCAATTGTGGAGAATCAGGATGGATCACTTGGCTGGTCTCGCTAACGACGAGGAAATTAATTTATTCGAGCAGGCGCTGCAGGACTATCAGGGTTTGCGCATGGATGCCGATCGTTTCACTGCTGCCCGCTTGCAAATGGGAATCTACGGTCAGCGCCAGGAAGGCGTCAACATGGTGCGCGTCAAACTTCCGGGTGGCCGCCTGACTGCGTCGCAGTTGACGGTGATCGCCGATATGCTGGAGAAATATGTGCGCCACGATGTCGTGCATATCACCACACGCCAGGACATCCAGATGCATTATGTGCCGCTTGAGCATACCCCGGCAGTATTGCGGCATCTGGCTACGGCCGGTTTGACCACGCGTGAGGCCTGCGGCAATACCATCCGCAATGTGACTGCCTGTTCTCTGTCCGGCGTGTGCCCGCGTCAGCATGTCGATGTGACGCGGCATCTCGATGGCGCGGTGCAGCATTTTCTGCGCAACCCGCTAACTCAGCAAATGCCGCGTAAGTTCAAGATCAGTTTCTCGGCATGTGAGTCCGATTGTGCCCAGGGCATGATGCACGATATGGGCGTAATCGCAATGCGCAACGGTGAGCGCTTCGGTTTCAAGGTCGTGGCTGGCGGGGGTCTTGGACATAAACCGCATGAAGCCATTGTGGTGGAAGAATTCATTGAGGAAAAAGATCTGCTGCTGGTGATGGAAGCGATTATCTCGTTGCATAACCGCTATTCCGACCGGGTCAAGCGCGCCAAAGCGCGGATCAAATTCCTGGTCGACAAATTCGGTGCCGCAGGGTTTGTCGAGAAATACCGCGAAGAACTGGTGCGCACCCGGGCCGCACTGGCAACGCAGGATTACCCGCAAGGCGCATGGAGTGCCGGGGATGACAGCGCAGCTCCCGGTATCGGTGCGCCACGCCGCCTGTTCAGCCAGAAACAGTCCGGCCATTACGTTTTCCCGATCAGTGTGCCGATGGGCAATTTGACTGCGGTGCAACTGCGCGGTCTCGCCGCTATTAGCGAGAGTCAGGGTCTGCACGACATCAGAGTAACCCAGGATCAGAACATGATACTGGCGAATGTGACGCAAGCAAAAATAGATCCCTTGCGTACCGCCCTGGCTGCGCTGGGTTTGAGTGAGCCACAAGCGGGCGACGACGTGGTGGCGTGCCCCGGTACCTCGACCTGCCGTCTGGGGATAACTTCTAGTCCGATCGTTGCACCCAAGTTGAGCGGCGGCGAACACGATCTGAAAATTCGTGTTTCCGGCTGTCATAATGGCTGCGCCCAGCCGGAGACTGGCGACATCGGCATTTACGGCGAAGGCAAGCGCATGCTCGGCAAGCTGGTGCCACATTATCAGATGTATTTCGGCGGCAACGGCATGGCGTGCGGCGCACTGGCGATCAAAGGCCCGTCGATACCTGCAGCACGCGTGGAAGCGGCAGTGGAACGGGTGCGAGCGGCTTATGCATCCAATCGGGAAGCGGCAGAGACATTCTTTTCCTGGACGCGGCGCGTTGGCCAAGCCTATTTCAGCGAACTGCTGGCGGATTTGATGGAAGTTAAACCGGAACAACTGGAATCAGTCTTGCGCGACCATGGCACCGCCAGTGATTTCAAGGTGCTGCAATTGGGCGGAGGCGAGTGCGCGGGAATGAGCCAGGTGAAGATCGGTTCCAGCTTCTTTGAGGCAGCTCACGAGCGGAACTACCGGGATGCGCTCAAGTATCAGCGCAAATTTAAAGATTCACTCAGGTGTGCCGAAGAGATCGCACGTTTGATCGCCCAGGGCGTGACCGAATTGCTCGGCGGACAGAAGTGCGGCAGCCTGACAGAGCAGGCAGAAGAGTTGCGGCGCGTATTGCCGACCAAGCCGCACTTGTCCAAACAGTTGATCAGGTTTGCGGAGTATTTTGCGCACCCTGTCGAGGAACTGAATGACGTGTTGTTGACCGGGTGGTTTGCCGAACTGGACTCCTGGACGCTGGAAGCTGCGGAATTCTGCCTGGGTTTTGACCGCCAGCTTGACCTGACCGGCGCACTGCCGCAGACCGCTGCAGCCGGATTGCTGCGGGTTCAGCAGTCCGGGCAGTCGGCCACTGTGGCGTGACGGATTTTGGGCGCTGAGCGAAATAGCGGCATGAATCTGGAACACAAAATCAGGCAGGTGCGTACGCTGCTGGATGCGGTGCAGGCAGAC
>Ga0209253_10004477_pt1 | contig 12186 bp, 13 predicted proteins | sample FrelakmetBRP12BR_FD_187145 | JGI IMG/M metagenome (GOLD analysis project Ga0209253, IMG submission 187145) | Freshwater lake sediment microbial communities from the University of Notre Dame, USA, for methane emissions studies - BRP12 BR (SPAdes)... | ecosystem: Environmental > Aquatic >...
GTAAAAGGGATGAATCCATGAGATGGCAATAGAGATGGAGAATGGACTGACCAAAAGAGTCACTTTATTTGTCGTCACCCTGGCGGCTTTCCTCACACCTTTTGATGGATCGGCTGTCAATATTGCACTTCCTTCCATCGGCAAGGAATTTTCAATGGATGCCATATCTCTGGGCTGGGTTGCCACGGCGTATCTTTTAGCCTCCGCTATGTTTCTTGTTCCGTTTGGGAGGGTTGCTGATATCTACGGAAGGAAAAAGATTTTTACTATCGGAATACTTATTTTTACTGCAGCGTCCTTTTCTATGGTACTTTGCAGGTCGGGTGTTATGCTCATCTGCCTTCGGATTGTTCAAGGCTTAGGATCTGCAATGATCTTTGGTACCGGGGTCGCTCTTTTGACCTCGGTCTTTCCCGCCCAAGAGAGAGGTAAAGCATTGGGCATAAACGTGGCTGCCGTTTATCTGGGCTTATCCGTTGGCCCTTTTTTAGGGGGACTTCTGACATTACACTTTGGCTGGAGAAGCATTTTTTTGGTCAATGTCCCTTTAGGGTTGATGGCGATGGCCTTGATTTCCTTCAAGTTGAGAGAAGAATGGGCTGAAGGAAGAGGTGAGAAGTTTGACCTGTCCGGTTCCATCATTTACTGCCTTGGCCTGATAGCGATCATATATGGTTTTTCTAGTTTCTCTCGGTGGGGGGCAAAGGTAAGCGCAGGCCTCATTCTCCTGGGTTGCTTAGGGATTTTCGCATTCGTCGCGTGGGAGATGAAGGTAAAAAATCCCGTTCTGAATATAGATCTATTTAGGGGGAATAGACCCTTTGCTTTGTCGAATCTGGCAGCGTTCATTCATTACAGCGCCACATTTGCTGTCGCTTTCTTCTTAAGCCTTTACTTGCAGTATATCAAAAAGCTCAACCCCCAGGGTGCAGGCACGATCCTGTTATTTCAACCCGTGGTGATGGCTGTTTGTTCGCCTTTTGCGGGAAGACTTTCAGACAGAATTGAACCACGAATCGTAGCCTCCATGGGGATGGCACTGACGGCAGTAGGACTTTTCCTGCTCACCTTCTTGACCGGAAACACCACCTCGGAGTTTATCATAGCAGATTTGATCCTCCTCGGCTTAGGCTTTGCCCTTTTCTCCTCTCCGAATACGAATGCCGTGATGAGTTCTATTGAAAAGAGGTTTTATGGAGTGGCTTCGGGAACGCTCGGCACGATGCGCTTAACAGGACAGATGCTCAGCATGGGAATTGCCATGTTGATCTTTGCCGTTCACATAGGGCACACACAAATTACGCCTGAATATTTTCCGCTTCTTTTGAAGAGCACGAAATCGGCATTCATCTTGTTTGGAATTCTTTGTTCCGGGGGTGCCCTTGCATCGCTAGTGAGAGGTAAAGTCCATTCGGAAAAGCAGACTCTCATCAAATGAGTTTCATGTTAGAATACCAAGCCTTCAGGTCGTGAATTCTGGGGGGTGGTTTATTACGATGAACAGGGAACCGGCCAGGACTGGCAAGTTGAACGAACGATCTTGAAAAGGCATCATCGTCATGTCTTTGTCGCGGGAAATTCTTCGAGATAAATTTAAGGGGGCCGTTCTCGGATGTTTTTTGGGGGATGCCTTCGGGTCAGGCTTCGAGGGGATGGATCCGGATAGGGCCCGGTTTCACATAGGCAACCTTTCAAAAACGTTTACCAGGAGTTACACCGATGATACAGACATGACACTTGCGCTGGCGGAATCCCTGATTCGGTGCGGTAAAATTGATCCGGAAGATATTGCGAAGCAGTTCAGCCTCTCTTGTGATCTTACACGTGGATATGCCGCTGGAACGATCAATGCTGTTCTGGCGCTGCGCGGTGGGTTGAAATGGCACCAGGTGGCGCGGATCGTTTTTGAAGATGGATCCTTCGGAAACGGAGCGGCCATGCGAGTCTCTCCTGTCGGACTCTTCTATCATCACGATCTGGATGCCCTTCAAGAGGCGGCCGTAAAACAGGCAAATATCACTCATGTCCATCCCTTAGGTCAATGGGGAGCTGTGATGCAGGCTTGCTCCGTAGGATCGGCGGTGATGCAGAGCCCGAAGGAGCCATTTAAAGGAGAGGCAGTGATTGTTCAGCTTAGAGAGGTGCTTTGGCGGGGACCCATTGAATACTTAAAAGCGTTGAATAAGATTGAGGAGATGTTATCTCAGAGGAAAAAGCTCGTCGCCCAAGAGGTTGTTCGGTCCCTCGGGAATGGAGTGGAAGCCCACTTCTCTGTTCCCAGCGCCTGCTATGTTGCTATCACTTATAGCCCGGATTTTTGTGATGCGGTTCGAGCTGCCATTTTTCTCGGAGGCGATACCGATACGATTGCAGGGATGGTCGGAGCAATCGTGGGCGCCCATGTGGGAGAAAAGGGCCTCCCAGCAGAATGGATAGTGCAATTGGAAGAGGGGCCTCGTGGACGCTCTTTTGCCAAAGGCCTAGCAGATCGCCTTTTTGAGACCTGGTGGAAAGTTAACCAAACCTTCTCAGGGCAACCAACCCCAGCTTGAAAATACGGATCCTGTAGTTTCTGCCCAACCTTTGACCGGCAATTGCCCCGTCTTGCCAAAGCGGAATAGGGGGGTCTTGCCTGCCGGCCCCGGTCCTGTCCTGACGGGGTGGCCGGTGAGCTTCACCTATTTAAGGCTGTGTAGAATTGTCGATCAGTTGACAAAATTCTGATCTTGTTGAAATGATCAAACTGCCTCTATTCTGTCAAGTTTTCAAAGATTTGGGCGTATTGTGCCTTAGATTTCGTATAGATTTAGATTGAACAACGTTTAACGTTTATTGAGATCGCACCTGAAAACCCCGTCCACGGGACGGGGTTTTCAGGTGCGTCTGCCAAAGGCAGATAAAATGTGATATATGAAAATGCATGGTGATTCAAAGGACTGCTCATGCGGTTTACGACACGAAATATCATTTGGTGTAGGCACCCAAATATCGAAAATGGATTAAGAGGGAAGATATAAGGGAGAAGGTTAAGGAGATTCTTAGAAAAGTGGCAGAACGTCATGAGTGCGAAATTGAGGAGGTTAATGTAGCTCCGGATCACGTCCATTTATTCCGGAGTTTTCCACCAAGATATTCGATTGCGCATGTGGTAGGGGTATTGAAAAGCATCTCCGCTGCTGAAGTATTTGAGAAGTTTCCGGAGGTGAAGAAGGAGTTGTGGGGAGGGGAGTTTTGGGAAGATGGGTATTTTGCTAGGACGGTTGGAGATAAGGTAACAGCGGATTTGATCAAACGTTACATTAAATATCATCGCGATGAGATCCGTGCCAAGCAATTACTCCTCTCTTTTCTGATTTTTTGTTAACTTCCTTGATCCTTCCCTCAATTAGACATATTCGATCCCACCCTTCAATGGGGGAGGCGGGGGGACAAACTTGAATAGCCCCTCTAATATGAGGGGATCGCTTTCGTTCCTCAAGTCATCCCGAGAAGTAATCCCAATATAATAGGCTCCTAGTTCCTTAGGGAACTCGGGCCAGTCATCTGGTAGGATCAACTCTGTCTTTCCGTTGACCACCTTAGAAATGATTCCATAAGTAGCTTCCCACCTAAAATTGTCGGGGTTAAAAACAGATCGGTCCTGGCTTACATACAGTACATAACGGCTAGCTTCTGGGACAGGGTCCCACCAAATGCGTCGTTTGAGGATCAATGGTGTTATTTTTCCTCTGCTTCTCAACCATTCATATGTCATTTGAAGATGTTGCCAATTTCTTATTACCCATTCTCTGTCTTCGAAAAAATCACATTTCCTAAAATGGTTAGAGGCACGTAATGGACTTCCGTTTCTATCCCTTTTCAACCAATCATATGCCATTTCAAGATGCTTCTGATCTCTTAGTCTCGATTCCTTGTCTTTGGAAAGCTCCCATTCTTTCTCCCCTATCTCTTCTGTGATACGATTGTTAAAGAAGTTTTCCAGCAAATTATTCATATCACTCACCTCCTTTATCTTTCCTTAACGGGAGAAAAAGCTGCCCTTGGCGACCCTCCTTCCATTCTTTCAAGAAGTTATCCACTGCATATCGAATGACCCATGCTATTGAAACGTCATTTTCGGAAGCAATGGATGAAACACTTTTCATTGACTCCTTGTCAAGACTTATGGTTATGCGTTGCCTTGGCTTTTCATTAACCATACAAGTTGATGATCAATGAATAATTATGATGAAAAAAGATGACCTTTGATGAACTATTATAGGATTCTTAATAAGTGATGTCAAGAGGAATTTCATGGCCATTCGATTTCATCAACTTGCATCTGAAATGATGCTTGTAGTGGCAGAATTTAAGAATCACAACCTCGGGAGAAGCTGTCAAAAACCTCAGGAAGGAGCGTTCCGGGGGCGGTATCGGTTCCTTGAACCTGAATACTCCATTGGTGCAGAAACAAACAAAGTAAAGCCACTCCTGAGAAGGGATCCGGGACCACTGTATTATTTTTCTTCGGGTGGCTTAAGCGCCCGGAAGCTGCGATAGAGCATCAAGTCGTAAACAATCTTAAGACCTCCAGACAGAAAAAAAGGCAAGTTCAAAAGTGCTGCGTTGGCAAGCAGAGGTCCGGTAATGACGGGCGATAAGGAGGCGCCGGTTGTCCGGGCAATTCCAGTGATGCCGGCGGCAGCAGAGCGTTCATCTGGAGCCACGACAGCCATGGTGTAGGATTGGCGGGTAGGCACGTCCATCTGTGAGATGCTAAAGCGCAACAATAAAAGCGCTATAGCCAATGGCAGGTTTGGCATGAGGGGGACTAATATCAATAAGATATTGGAAGGGATGTGTGTGAATACCATGGTTCGAATCAAACCGATCTTGGAGGCCACCCAGGCAGCGGTCAGGGCTGAGAGGCCGGCAAGAATATTCGCCCCGAAAAAAATGCTCCCCAGGATGGCTGGCTGCACATTAAAGCGCACATGAAACCAATAGGCTAGGATACTTTGCAAGACAAAGCCGCCAGCGAAGGCATCGATAGAGAACAAAGCCGATAGCTTGAGCACCACCCCCCGTGAACGATGGAGACCAAACCGATTTTTGAAAGCAGAGGTGGATCGAGACGGGCCATTTACGATCGGGGCTTCCACTGCAGGAGAAAGACGGGTGAATAATCCTCCCAACATTACTCCCATGATCGCATACCCGATCACAATCGTGCGATAACTTCCAAGCGGAGATACACCGGTATCCAGAAGAGCTTGAACTAAACTTCCTCCAGCCAGGGCTCCGAGCGCTGTAGCAAATGAACCGACCAGGTTATACCAGGCGAAGATCTGGGTTCGTCTCTCGTCTGAAACGATCTGAGACAGCGCAGCTTGCTCGATAGACAAAAACGGACCGACTTCATAACCGCTTGGGCTGATGACCCCGATGGTAGCTGCAATCAAAAGAAACACAAAGCTACGTGTCATGGAAAATAAGATGCCGGCAAAAACCATTAAGAATGCCCCGACGATAAGCATTCGTCGTCTGCCAATCCGGTCCGCGTTCGTTGTAATCCATAAGGAGATGATCGTATCGCCAATTAAGGTGAGGGTCAGGAGAAGTCCAATTTGGACTTGGCTCAGGCCTACCTGTTCGAGATAGAGCACCAGCACAATGGAGAGAAATCCGTAGCCAAACATACGGGCAATGCGGGTGATAAATAGGAAATTACCGTCTCGGGACAATGTACGAATCATTTGAGATCATTCCCTCCACAGTCACCCTCCCCATTAGAGAGAAATGGGGATACTCGAACTTCTTAATTAAATTTTCATGAAACGATATGTTTCCATCCTGGAAGTCTAATAGAAAAACGAAATTTAGTTTAATCATTCTGAAGCAAAAAATCAATCCTTTTCCCCAGATGGTCCTCTCGTGGAAGACAGGAAAAAAGCTGATAATTGATCTTTTGTCTTCTATCGGTTAGAAGATAGAGGGTTTTGTGTTCTTCAGATGATGCGAAGTTCCCCGGCCACCCCCTCAGGACGTGACAGGCACGCCGGGGCTTCCCGGAAAGGAAGGTTCTTCTTAATTGTGCGCCTCGACCCCACCCCAAGGCGGGGGTTACGGGGCGCCTGCCGGTCAAAGGGTGGAGTTTACAGAGAAACAAATTTCAACAGATGTGGGGGATGTGGAATGGATTCTCAACCAAATCGAACAAAAACAATAGGATTCAAAACGAAATGTCTCGCCATTCTTTTTCTATTCCCCGTCGCCTGTGGGATTATTTTCGTAAAAACCTATGATGAAACGGTCTCCCGGTGGAAATCCTATAAGGACTTGGAGAGATGGATGGAAAAGGATTTTTCGTTCGATACGGAGAGGTTCAAGAGATTCGAAGGGACATTGCCGCCACCGAGGACTCCGCAGGAAACTTTCAAACTCAAATCCGGCATCTACATTGATGCTGTGATCTTTGCCAAGGAGGCTCTCAACCGGATCGACCCATCGTATAAAGCTCAAGTTGTGGTTCTCTTAATCGGACGTGGAGCCAATCACTACGTCTGTTCTTTGAAGAAGGATGGAAAGATTTTCATTATGGATTACGGAACACCTTATAGAACGATGGTGGGGGTTCATGGTCCATTCAACTCTCTTGAGGAATATAAATTATTCTTCGAGAAGAATCATCCCACCATCAAAAGCGTTCAGGCCATTACCTATTTACGGTAAATGATAGCGAAACCGGGTGTTGAAGAAGTCCGGTGTTGTGAAGATCCCCGGCCACCCTGTCAGGACGGGACAGGCACGGCGGGGGTTCCCGGAGAGGAATTTTCAGAATAAGATACTACGGCGAAGGTTGAATTTTCAGGAAGTTTTTGACTCTCTCGAACAACGGTCTCTTGATTTTCACTTTCAGATAGAGGTCACCGGCTTCTCCACTGCCTTTGCCGGGTGCGCCCATTCCCTTCAATCTTATCTTCTGACCTTCCTTCATTCCAAGGGGAACGGTAACGATCAACTCTTTCGATCTCCTTCGATGAAGATATTTCCCTCTCGCTCCTTCAAAGGCCTGCCGGGGATCGAGATAGAGGACATCCCATAAATCCTTCCCTCTTTCGGGTTCATTGATCCTAAGGATCTTCTTTAGAAGGTATTTAATGAATTTACCAAGGTATCCCGGGAACATGTCAGAGGAAATTGGAATCGCTTGCGGCTTGCTTCTTCCAAAGCCGGGACCGAAAAATATGAACCCCCTTCCAGAGGCTCCTGGCCTTCGAAATTCAAAAGTGCGGTATCCCTGGCCATACGACTCTTTGAAGACCTCCTCAAAGCTTCTGAATCCAAAGGACCTAGCCATCTCCTCAAAAATCTGATTGATGTCAGAGCCCCTGAAAATATCCTGCTCCGAATATCTCTGTTTAAACCGATCGTACCCATCAGGTCCATACTGCTCGTGGAATGTGTCATAATCCCTTCGCTTTCTTGGATCGGAAAGGACGGCATAAGCCTCGTTGATCTCCTTCATCTTTTCGACGACGGAAGGAGTTTCCCTGTTTCTATCCGGATGGTATTTGAAGGCCAGTCTCCGATAAGCCTCTTTGATCTTCTGAGGCGAAGCCTCTTTCTCCACGTCGAGAACCCGATAGTAATCCTTCTGATTCATCACCTTGAATTATAATGGATAGAACTGTGGTTTGCCAAGGAATCCTCTCCGATCAACATGATCTTAGGTTCTTTGAGGGCTCCTGATACGAGCGGCTCCCTCACTTTGATCCTTTCTTGGAATTCCCTTTCCAAGGAGAACCAAAATTCAATTTGAGTAAAGAACCCCGCTTACAGGGCGGGGTTCTTTATAAAAATTACTTGTTGAATACCGCCCAGCTTTGCTGGGCGGATGAAAACAGGTTCGCCGAAGACGAAATGTTTTAGAGTTTTAAATTGATAATTCCATGTAGCTTGCTACAGGGTTACCTCATCTGTCATTCCCACGAAAGTGGGAATCCAGGCTTGTTCCTTGGAAAACAGGGGATCAACATAAACTGGATTCCTGCTTGCGCAGGAATGACAACATGGAAATAGGTTTTGAATCTTAATGCCCCGCAGCTCTGCTGCGGGGTTCTTTATTACTTTCCTAGAGGACAATATTCTTTTATAATGAAACTTAAAGGCAATGATTGTTGGAGGGAAAAAAGTGAGAATTGGCGCTTTTGAGGTAGAGGAACCCTTACCGGAACTGAACACCCCTTATGTCTTTGTCATCCTGCATCCCTGGATAGACGTGAATGGTGTTGGTACTTTGGTCCTGAACGAACTGGAGACCCAATTGGGGGCTAAGGAACTGGCCAGGCTCGCCAGACCTGGCCAATTCTTCGATTTTACCCGTTATCGCCCAACCCTTTACCTTGAAGGGGGTATTCGTAAGGTCTCCATTCCCAATATGACTCTTCGCTATGCCAAAAGAGAAGGAGGGAATGACCTCCTTTTCTTTCACCTTCTTGAACCTCATGCTTTGTCTGAAGTCTATGTGGATTCCGTTTTGAGGCTACTCAAGACGCTCAAGGTGAAGAAATATATTCTTTTAGGAAGCATGTATGATGCGGTTCCTCACACCAGACCTTTCATTGTGAATGGGGGAGCGATCGGGAAAGAAGCGGAGCAGGATTTAAAGAAATCGGGTGCCCTAAGAAGTCATTACCAGGGTCCGACAACGATTACTCTCTTGATTACCCAGAAAGCACCGGAGCTTGGCATGGAAGCGATCTGGTTTATCGTCTCCCTGCCTCAGTATGTTGTTCTGGAGGAGGATTATCTTGGGAAGGTACGGCTGATGGAGATTTTGAATTTGCTCTATCACATCCCAGTGGATAAGAGAGACTTTGAGAGGGCTCTCGAACAGCGAAGAATCATCAATCAGAAAGTGGAGCGATCAACGGAGATGAAGAATCTCCTTCCTCAACTTGAGACCTTGTATGACCTTCGGATCAAATCAAAGGAAGGGGAGGGGATGCCCAAGCTATCTTCTGAGATAGAGGAAATCCTCTGGAGAATAACCGGAAAAGATTCAGGAAAAGCATAAGGAAAACAAAGAATGGAGGCTATGGTTATTGTATTAGCCGTTATCCGTCTTTTGCCTGCGAGACACTGATATTCTATTCAGTAATATCTCTCCTATAGGGTTTTGCGAGAATCTCGAGAACCCGAAAGTCGAAGAAATTGTTGAAGTGGGAAGGCCAAACCACGACGGCACAATCCACTCCGCCTCCCTTTATTGAGTGGGTTCCTCCTACAGCAATGGTTTTCTGAATGGGTATGGCTCCACTGTCAGCAGCCATAATCGTGCATTCGATCGCCACCTTCATCCCAACGCCCAGAAGGGATCTGAGCGCCTCTGCAAGAACCTCGGTATGGGAAGCTCCTGAGAATTTGTTACTGATGGAACGTTCCAGACCGGAAAGGACATGGCTCTGCCTCACTACCTTGCAGCCCATAGATTCTAACTCTTTAAGAATGTCGAGGTTGAAATTCCAAACGCCGGGTTCAGAGAATCCGGGATGGGAACTCACGACCACCAAGTTTGTATCACGGGCCATCCTTTTGGCAAACTTAAGGCCAGTCTCCCCACTCGAACTTGCTACGACGACACTTTTGATGTCTCCCTCTTGCAGTCGCTTGTAAGCGATCTCCACCACATCCGAGGTGTTCCCATAACCCGCTTCCTCGAAGTAGTATATTGGTCGTTCGATGCCTCGCATAAATACCTCCTTTGGAAAAAATTCTGATTCCCACGGAATCTGATGAGAATGTCTGCCTCCAAGAATATTTGGGGAGATGCCGATAGAGAAACTCCCTGCCCCCGCCTGTCCCGCTCCTGGCGGGACGGGGATACGTTTCGGTAAGACAAAAAATGTCTTACTTGGAAGGGGGCTTACCAGATCCTAAAATAGCACAAATTGTCAATTCTTGCCAATTTCGGTCAATCCAAAATCATATCAAATGATTTCAAATTTGAAAATGTCTTTAAAATTAGCGAGTTATAAAGTCTTACCATGGCATGGAAAATGCAGATTACGCTTTGCCTCAGTAGCGAAAGACTAAGGTATGGGCCGTTGTCATGTGGCGGGGAATCCCCCGGGGGGATTCCAGACATTGGTCCTAAGGGGGGGTTCTTTTGATTCATAAGATCTCTCTAATAGGAATTGTTTTTTTTCTCTCTTTGACTTGCTTGTCCAATGTTGGCGCCCAGGATGAAGAACTTTTCAATCGGGAGCAATTAGAGGGTTTCAGTCTTCAAGAGAGGTTGGTTTCTCCGATAGAGGTCTCATCTTCATTTACCTCTTTCCTTCGAAAAGGATCCCGTGTTGCAGCCTTAGAGACTCCCATAAGTGGCGAATTCATTTACGATTTCAACCTGGAACTCCTTCTTGGAAATTGGCCTAAGAAAGAACCCATATTCGACATCCCCATCGTCGTCAATGATAAAGTGGAGCACTGCATCGTGCTCTACCAGACGACTATTAGAGACAAATTTGTTACCTGGCTTGCCCGGTCTGGGAAATATATTCCTTTTATGAAAAATCTCTTGAAGGAACAGGGTCTTCCTGAAGATCTTGTCTATATGGCGCTCATTGAGAGTGGGTTCGATCCTTATGCTTATTCCAGGAGCAAGGCCGTAGGTCCGTGGCAATTCATCTATCGGACAGGGAAAAGATATGGTCTAAAGGTGAATTGGTGGGTCGATGAACGGAGGGATCCCGAGAAGTCTACCATCGCAGCGGCCAAATACTTGAAGGATCTCTATGAGATGTTCGCCTGTTGGTATCTTGCTGCGGCGGGTTACAATGCGGGGGAATACAGGATTATCAAAGCGATGAAACGCTTTCGGACAGAGGATTTCTGGACACTGACGAAACATCAGTATCTGAAACGAGAGACGAAAAACTATGTTCCGCTGATGATTGCTGCCGCACTCGTGGCAAAAGACCCGGAAAAGTATGGATTCACCGGCATCGAATACCAGGAACCTCTTCGGTATGAAAAGGTGAAGGTCCCTGAGTTGACTGATCTCTCTCACATCGCCAAAGCCTGCGAAATCTCCCTTGAGGAAATCAAGGATCTCAACCCCGAACTTCAAAGAGGGGTTACGCCTCCCAATGAGCCCGAGTACGAAATCAAGATCCCCTTTGCCAAGAAGGATCTCTTTACAAAGAACTTCGAAACCTTGCAGCCTCTTGAGAAGTTCCAATTCAAGACCCATCTCGTCAAGAAAGGAGAGACCCTGAAGGGGATTGCCACATTATACCGGGTCGATCTTGACCCCTTGCTTGAGATTAACTTTTTGAACAAGACGAGTCCGCTTTCCAAGGGGATGGACCTTCTTATCCCTATTTCAAAGGATGAAGAAATCAAACGTCTCGCGGTGGCCCAGAAAAAGAATGGGAAGGCTCGAAATGGCAAACCACAGAAGTGACAGTGTAACTTTGGTCCTTACGCTTTATGAAGCTGGGCTTGCGCTATGCGCGATGTATTACTTAGCCATATGCATTGATCAGTTAATCCCTGAATCCCTCATCCCCAACCCTCTATCCCTTAACGTCTTTTTCCCCTAACGCCTAACACCGATGGATTGATCCATCCTTTCTGATCTTTAACCCCTCACGCTTTTTGCCTGTCGGTTTGAAACAGGGCAGGTCGAAGGTCAAAACGAGATTGGAGGGTTTGCTCCCGGTGCTACACGCGGGTCTTCTCCACTTTTGGAGGATCGCGATGAACCAGGCGCAGGTATTTCACATTCGGAAAGCCGAGGGTCATCGCAGAGTAGCATTTGTGATCCGAAGGGATGCCTAACCATCTCTTGATCTTTGAGGCATGGTTTATCGCGTTCGACAGGAAGCCGTTGAAGCAACATCCGAGGCCAAGGGTGTGGGCCATCAGAGAGCAATGATAGAGGGCCACCGAGCAGTTGAACGAAGAGCAGGGGTCCCAGGATTCGGCATGGGCGAGGATCACGACGGGTGCATGATAGAAGAGGCGATCTTTGCCCTGCTTCATCTGTTCGTTTGCATACTCAACCTTTGGAAGGGAGTCACGCAGATATTCTGCAGTTTTTCGACCGGCGATCAAAGAGAATAAGAGGATACCCAACCGTCCCCGAGCTCGCGAAAAGATTTTGTCGTAAAAGCGTATCGTCATCTTTCGTAGCTCTTC
>Ga0209253_10004478_pt1 | contig 12183 bp, 16 predicted proteins | sample FrelakmetBRP12BR_FD_187145 | JGI IMG/M metagenome (GOLD analysis project Ga0209253, IMG submission 187145) | Freshwater lake sediment microbial communities from the University of Notre Dame, USA, for methane emissions studies - BRP12 BR (SPAdes)... | ecosystem: Environmental > Aquatic >...
CTGCCATCGCTTCCCCAGGCTGACAAATTTGTCTGATCCCCATGCACAACATCGCATAACTTGTAGAACTTCAGGCCTTGCGATATCGAATTCATCGCCATCACATACAAAGAAAGGACCGCTCATGCGTTTTGTTGTCTCCTGTTTGGTGACCCTACTCAGCCTTGGAACCGCTGCATCATTCGCGGCGACCCCAGAGCCACGACCGATGAACAGAAAACCCTCTATGCCTTGGGATTAGCCATCAACCAATCGCTCAGCAACTTCAGCTTGAGTGAACCTGAGTTTGAGATCGTGAAATCCGGCATCGCCGATGGGTTCTTCAAGCGGCCTCCCAAAGTGGACCTCCAATCATTCGGCCTGAAGATTTCACAACTGCAAGAGGCCCGTGCCTTGGTCATCGCAGAAGAAGAGAAGAAAGCAGGAGCTGCGTTCCTTGCGAAAGTCGCAGTAGAGTCCGGTGCCAAGAAGACCGAATCCGGCGCAATCTTCAAGACCCTCAAGGAGGGGAACGGTGCCATTCCGAAAGTCTCGGATATGGTGAAGGTGCACTATACCGGAACCCTGATCGACGGGACAGTGTTTGATAGTTCCACCAAGCTGGGCGAGCCGGCCATGCTGAGAGTGAATGAAATGAGCAAGTGTTGGGTGGAAGGGATGCAGCAGATAAAAGTCGGCAGCAAGACCAATCTGGTCTGCCCGTCGAGTCTCGCCTATCGCGACAAGGGTCTCCCCCCCCTGATCAAGCCCGGCGCGACATTAGTGTTCGAGATCGAACTCCTTGAGATCGTAGCCAAGTAGCCCCGCACCACAAACCGTGGCGCGTGAAACGCGGGACGAGCAAGACAAGCGAGACGGGCCAAACAGGGCCTGAACTCAACTCTTCACCGACATGCAGCCAGGTGGCTGGTAGGGGCTCTGCGAGCGCAAAGACCGCGCCAGGCACCTCGCAACTCTCCCTCGAAGCTCGCTCACTATCCTTTCAGGGATGGGGGCTGATTGATCTTCCACTGCGCGCGTCCAACGAGGGCCTTCGGAGGCCGCGCGTTGCGCGAGCACAGAAGAGCATCAGCCTCCATCCCTTCCCCCCCCTCTTGCAGTTTCTCCCCTCCAACCCGTACACTGAGTCCTTCGCGATCCAGCCTGGCCTGAACAGTCCTGCCCGATCGTCTATCAGCTAAACTATCATTGAGTCATTCGTACGGTAGAGCTATGCCACCTACAATTCTCTTGAGCTGCGAGTCCATCAGTAAAAGCTACGGGGTGAAACCACTGTTTGCCGATCTCTCGATCGGGTTGGCTGAGGGCGACCATGTCGGACTGGTCGGGCCTAACGGCTCAGGCAAATCGACTTTGCTGAAAATCATGGCAGGGTTCGAAGAGCCGGACGAGGGCACCAGATCGATGCGCCGGCAACTCCGAATCGGCTACGTACCACAAGACCCGTCATTTGATGGAGCGCAGACAATCGAGGAAGTACTCGCACAGGTTCTGATCGACGAAGGTCATGACCCCCACGACCATAGTAGTCGCACTTCCGCGGCGCTCAGCTTGGGAGAGTTTCCCGCAATCGACCAGTCCATCGCCACGCTCTCCGGAGGATGGAAGAAACGCCTGGCCATCGTCCGGTCATTGATGCTGGAGCCGGATGTCTTGCTGATGGACGAGCCAACCAACCATTTGGATGTCGAAGGCATCCTGTGGCTGGAACGATTATTACGGGCCGAAGCCCGTGCCTTTTTCGTTGTGAGCCATGATCGGCGTTTTCTCGAAGCCGTGACGTCGCGGATGATCGAACTGAATCGCAGTTATCCTACCGGGGTATTCGAGGCTAAAGGGAATTACAGCGATTTCCTCGAGCAGCGGGATGCCGCGCTGCACGCGCAAGCCAACTATGAAGCGTCATTGGCCAATCGGGTCCGGCGCGAAGTGGAGTGGCTCCGCCGCGGTCCCAAAGCCCGCACGACGAAAGCCAAATCGCGCATCGACTCAGCCGGTCGTTTGATCGAGGAACTGAACAGCGCCGACGCCCGGAAAGACCAAGGCACGGCCGGCATCAACTTCACCTCATCGGGACGCAGGTCGAAACAGTTGGTCGAAGCCACACAACTCTGCAAATCGCTCGGCGGGCGGCCGATCGTCACGAATCTCGACCTGCTGCTCGGACCGGGCCAGCGGATCGGGTTGCTGGGACCGAACGGAAGCGGAAAGAGCACGCTGCTGAAGCTGGTGGCGGGCACGCTGAATCCGGACTCAGGGACCATCGTCCGCGCAGACAAGCTGCGCGTAGTCACATTTGAACAACACCGCGAATCACTGGACCAATCCTCTTCGCTCCGGCGAGCCCTCGCCCCGCATGGCGACTCGGTGGTGTATCAAGACCGCTCGATACATCTCGTCTCCTGGGCAAAACGATTTCTCTTCCGGGCGGAACAGTTGGATCTCCCGGTCTCCCGCCTCTCCGGAGGCGAACAGGCGCGGCTGCTCATCGCCAGGCTAATGCTCCAGCCCGCCGATCTCTTGATCCTCGACGAACCGACGAACGACTTGGACATTCCGACGCTGGATGTGTTGGAAGACAGTCTGGTGGAGTTTCCAGGCGCCTTGATGCTGGTCACACACGACCGATGGCTCTTAGACCGCGTCTCCACCATGCTGCTCGCACTGGACGGCACAGGCCAGACCGAATGGTTCGCCGACTATGCGCAATGGGAGTCTGCACAAGAGCGCATGAGGGAAGAGCAGAGTCGTACGGCGACATCGCGGCCATCCAAAGTATCCCGCGCCGAGTCGGACGCGACGCCGAAAGCCAAAAAGACAGGTCTGTCCTATCGGGAACAAAAGGAATGGGCGAAGATGGAGCAGCGAATCCTCCAGGCCGAGGAGACCATCGCAACCTGTCAGGCTGCAGTGGAAGATCCCGCCATCGCCTCCAATGCCGCGGCGCTACAAGAACGATCTGCAGCACTTGATGCAGCCCGCACAGCCGCGGAACGGCTCTATAACCGCTGGACCGAACTCGAGGGAAAACAGACGGAGTCGGCAACACAGCACCAGTCCTAGAGGCTGAGGTCTATTTGGTTTATTTGGCTCAACCAAATAAATAAGATAGACCAGATCAACCAACCTGTTACTTTGCAGGTCACGGCAAAATCTGTAAAATACACCCATGCGCCCATCAGCCGCGCGCTCCATTCTGTTGATCGTCGCCTTCGCTCTAATCACCTCCGGTTGTGAAACAACTGATCGGGTCCTCACGGCTGCTGAACGAGTTACCAAGGGCCAGACCGGCAAGGCCATCATCGACCTCGCATCGGGAAAAGATCCGGCACAGATCGCTAAAAAGCGCCTTGACCAATACGCACGAGACCCCGACGCGCTGTTCAGAGATCTGCGCGAGGCAAAGAAAGACTTTGAGACCATCCTTGCCGTCCTTGGGGTGAATGTCGGAAAGACCTGGGGAAAGAAGGAAATCCAACTGCCCGAACGAAAAAAGTATGTGAAGTACACGCAGAACTACAAGAGCCGGGCGATCGTCGATTTCGATTCAGGTGAGATCCTGGTCGAAACGTTGGACGATCAAGACCCCCCACGCAGTCTGAAGAATGCCGTGATCACGACGATCCTGACCCCGCAAGATCCCCGGTCGGTCGATTTATTTTCCGACAAGGAAATCGTCCTCACCGGCGACAAAGCTCCTTACCTATTCGGCCTTGTCCTTGATCAGCAGAATAAACCGATGCACACGCCGGAGGAAGCCGAGCCATTTGCCGCCTACCTCCTTGAAAAGAAATCCGGCACGCGGACGGTTGACCAGGACGGAACCAAGAAGACGGTTCACTACGTCACCATCGCAATGGTGTCCAATCTCCCGATGAAGCAGGCGGAGAAATATCGAACATTGGTTCACCAGTTTGCAGAGCAGTATCGCATCAGTCCCAGCCTGGTATTCGCGGTCATCCGCACGGAAAGCAACTTCAACCCCTATGCTGTCAGCTCGGCCCCGGCCTACGGGCTCATGCAACTGGTTCCCACCAGCGGTGGCCGTGAAGCCTACCGAAAGGCCAAAGGCCAGGACGTGGCTCCCTCACGAGAATACCTCTTCGATCCGGCCAACAACGTCGAGTTGGGAACCGCCTATTTGAACGTGTTGATGTTTAATCAGTTGGAAGCCGTGGACCACAATGTGTCACGCGAGTACTGTGTGATTGCAGCCTACAATACCGGCCCGAGCAACGTCTTCCGCACCTTTTCGCGTGACCGCACCACTGCGGTCAACCAGATCAACAGCCTCCAACCGGCCGGCGTCTATGACCAATTGCGCCAAAAGCTACCTTACGAAGAGACCCGCCACTACTTGGAAAAAGTGACCGGCTACCGTAAATCGTTTGTCAGTTCGTCGGAGAGTTCCAACCAATGAAGCTCCGCGAGACAGGCGGGACTGACGGGAAAGGCGAGACGGGGGATAGTTCGAGGTCCGAAGTTCGAGGTTTTCGGAACTTCGAATCCCGAACTTCGAACTTGAGGTCGCGCCTGTCGCGCACGTCTTGCTTGTCTCGCTCACGATTCACGAACGATACTTCACGCGCAAGCGCGGCGAATCCGCGATTGCAACAGAAGCGCTCATGAATCATGCAGGCTAGCGACGAACACGCAAGAAGCAATCAGTCGTGTGATCATTCACCAACCCAGCTGCCTGCATGTAGGCATAGACAATCGTGCTGCCGACAAACCGGAAACCACGCTTCTTGAGATCCTTCGACAATGCATCGCTCACCGCGCTTGTCGCCGGAACCTGAGCCATCTTAGCCCGGCGGTTCACGATCGGTTTCCCTCCGACGAATTGCCAAACATAGCGATCGAACGAACCAAACTCCTCCTGGACAGTGAGAAACGCCTGCGCGTTGGTCACCGCCGAGTCGATTTTGAGCCGGTTGCGAATAATCCATGGATTCTTTAATAGCACGGCTTTTTTCTTGGCCGTAAATCGCGCTACCTTCTTGGGATCGAACGCTGCAAACGCTCGACGATAGCCCTCCCGACGCAACAAGATTGTTTCCCATGTGAGGCCTGCTTGCGCGCCTTCCAACAGCAACATCTCGAAATGCTTCCGGTCATCGTGAATCGGCACTCCCCACTCGTGGTCATGGTAGACGATGAAATGAGGCTTATCGCCGACCCATCCGCAGCGAGTCTTGCCATCGGAGGTTGGCTGGAGTCGCTTGGTCATCGGCAGCGCATTCGGCTCAAGAACGAAGCCGCCTTCTATATCTGACTAACCGAAATAAACCATTTCGGCTTCATGCGACCAAAATCGGTCCTTACATGTCGGCGAAGTACGCGTTTCGAATCGAGTACGACAGGCCCGCGAGGCCCGCGCAAAAATACCACCCAATGCCAGAACGAACGATGCCGTTCTTTGTGCCATTTGACGGCAAGCAGTGCAAGATCAGGCAGGGCCTCCCATGAAGTGAAGGGCACTTCGGTACTTGCCGACCTGATTCCATACTCCTTGAGCAGCCTGCGAACGTGGTGTGTCTCGGACCATAACATCGAATCACCAGCGAAAATGCCGAGCCGATTTGCCATGCGCTGTGTCTCTCGATAGCTCATGCCGGCCAGCGTAGCCACGGCAGCAATCCCGCAGCCAGTCCGTTCGAGTTGAATCACCGGCTTCACGGCAACTCCACTTTCAGTTTTCGTCCTCCTGAAATATTGAATCCCTGTTGCTGATAGAAGGCCAGCGTCCTGTCGAATTGAGGCAGCGGCGGCGTGGTCACTTCGAGCCTACGCCATCCCTTTGCTTCCCCCATGCGTTTCGCTTCCGACAGCAACGCCGCTCCGACGCCGTTCGACCGATAAGCCGGACGCACAAACAGTTCAGGAATCGTTCCAAACGATCCTTCCGCATACAGGGCAAAGCTCTCATACAGAGCCAGAAAGCCAAGCGGCTCTCCTCGATCCGCATCGCGGGCCAGCAAGACGCGGTACTTCCCATCCGTCATCCAGGATCGGGCTCGCGCTTCCGTCTCCTGCTGGTGAAAACTAAAAGCCTGAGTTCCGATCGCGGCCATGATTTCGCGAAGCAGTTCCCCAACCATCTGAGCGATGATCGGCGCATCATCAGGCTGTACATGGTCGATACGCAGCTGCATGAGTTAGCAGGCCTCCGTAAAATAATGTTGCACGCGAAGACTCCGGCGGTCCGCACGTGTGGCACAACAGGAGACCGTTCCCGCAGGATGCTCAAACAGTTCGTCCAACAAGGCCGCAGGCGAGTCGAAACCGGAGGCGTACCCTCGGGGGTACGTTGAGGATTTCGATGAGCCGAGAACGAAGATGGCGGACTGTTTCAGCATCCTGCTATGCCATGAATTGTTGCAGAAGCGTATAGCCCTCGGTCCATTCACCATGCCCACTGTCGGCATTAATGTGCCCTGCCTGACCGATATCGACGAAGCTGCTCCCCCAAACAATCGCACAATGATTGGCATGGGCCAGCGATCCGAACGAGTCATTCGTGCTGGCAACCACGAGAGTCCGAAAAGCGAACGGCTCCATAGGCACCGGCACAAATCCACGCGCCGTGGCAGGGAAACTTGCGCTCTGCGGATCGGGCACCGCCACGAGAAATGCGCCCTTCGGAGCTAGCGATGAACGATAAGCCCAATGGGCCACCAGGAGACAGGCGAGGCTATGAGCCACCAGTAAGGGCGGAGAAGGACAAGCCTTCACGGCAGCATCCAATGCGTAAACCCAATCGTCGCAGACTGGGCTGTCCCAATCTCGCAAATTCACTCGCTGCCATTTAGGATGGCGCAGCTCCCAGAGCGTTTGCCAATGTCGCGGCCCGGAGCTACCAAGACCGGGCAACACTAACACCGGCGTATCTACGGACATCTCAGCCTCCGGCTTTCCGACCACTCACGGCGATTGTGGCGTAGTAGACGGCCCAGCTGTTCGGATCGTCGGCAAATCGGCAATACCGTTCAAGATCGGACTGTCCGACGACTCCTGTGGCCAGATACTTCTCCCGCAATTGCTCAGTAGACAACTTCATCACTGTGGCTATGCCGGAACCACCCGCACACAGGGGGGCATCGTTCTCCACGGTCAGACGTTGCAGTCCCCGCCTTTGCATCAAAGCAGGCAACTTCAGTCCCAGTTCGTAGTCCAATCCTCTTGTCGCATACATCTGTTCGATGGCCTGATTGACCTTGCGCAGAGACTCCAATCCCTGCTCATCGCCGGTGATGCCACGGGAGGCTGAAAAATCAGGCTCCTCCAGAACAAGCCAGCCTCCCGGCTTAAGGCTGTCGACCATCTTCGTCAACGCCACCTCGTAGTCAGGAAGATGAATCAAGACGTACCGGGCATGAACCAGATCGAACGACTGCTCTGGAAACTGTGCGGTCCGAATATCGGCTCGTACAATCTCCACCTTCGATTGCCCCGATTCACCGAGGAACTTCGGGTCAAGATCCACCGCCACAACCTGGCCCGTCGGACCAGCCACCTCGCCCATCCAGGTCATGATCGACCCGGCGCCAGGCCCGACCTCAAGACAGCGCCAGCCTGCTTGCAGACCAGTACCGAGGAGCCGCCTCCGACTCGCAGGATCGAACACCTGCTCGATCATCCTGAGCCGTTCCAGTTCTCGTTGATTTTCAACTCGCTGAAAAACGTACTCCGATTGGGCCATGCCCCTACCTCGTTCAAAATAGGATAGCAATTCTGACGCGCCAAAACAGTGGAGGAGTATAGACGACTACCGGGCGGGGAGAAAAGCTGCCCTCTTCCTTGATGATCACATATTTCATGCACTTATAAAGAGTTGCGCCACTTCTTCACTCAATAAATAGTCAGTTTCTACTTGATGGCGCCCACACAACTTGCCGCTTTTCACTATCGGTTTCTGCTATATTGCACGGAACCAATCCGTAAGGCAGGCGTTCGATCTATCGAATCGCTACCTGCGCGGGTGGCCTGGACACCACATTAGATGAGGGCTATTCGATGGAGACCTCGCAGAGGGATGTGCTTCTTGGGACGATCACATGGTGGGGCTTTCATGCTCTCCTCATGTGGATGGGAGCCTGGCATTTTCTTTCTAGAGATCTTACCGATGGTGCCCTCTTCGCGTCAGATTTGTTCGCCGGCGGCCTCATAGGAGCCACAGTACTCTCTCTTCTTCGGATGTCGGTGGGCTGCCACCTCCTTCGCTTTATTTCTCTCATAGGCATTTTGTTAGTGCTGGTTCATCTGTGGCAGGGAAAGGCCGAATGGGGCAGCCTGACCGATGTGGCCATCTGGGCATACACGTTTTACTCCTTTGGCCCAAGTAGTTGGCGGCATTCCCTCTATTCACCACTGGGCGTCTTCGGGAAGCTGAAGACATAGGAATGGCAGACTGACGATTATTGGCCTAATCCTGGGATGAGCTGTTTTAAGGACTCCCCCTTGTTCTTGATGGCATCTCCCGCCGCCGGTGACAGAAAAGACAATTAATCTTTGGCTTGTTTAATCGTGCCCATATTCTTTTGAAGCGCGTCCACATTTTCCTGCATCTCGATCAGGGCACTCCCGATTTGAGTAACTGATGTTTTTATCCCGAAGAGTCCTTGCGCTGAGGCGACATGCAACGAAACCCCTCCTAAGCCAAATCCGAGCAGGAACGTTGATATCAAAAAGATGTACTTTGATCGTGTAACTGTCATGGATCCCTCCCTGGTTGTGTAATTCCTCGCTACATTCTCAGGTCGGCATGTGCCGCAGCTCATTCCGTAACCCTCTCTATGCCGAAGGTTGCGTGCGGCTGCGGAATCACTCCTTACCGCAGGCAACCTCCCACAGAGCCTGATTAATACTGCCTGGTTCGACCGGTATCCATCTGCCTGTGTCTACGTATCCATCAGCCCGTATCCCGGTTGCCATACGGTGTGTGAACTCCGTGAAGGCAAGCAATCGAAGGCGCTTTTCGACGCAGTCGAATTGTTTGTGCGTCTCCGTAGACAGAAACCTGGTGGGACCTCTCGCACTCCCTTGCATCCACTTAAAGTCAATTAATTGCCGCATCGTCACCAGAGTCCCTTCTCTGCGAATGCTGTCCGGGTCGACGTACATAGTCTGTAGTCCTGACAAAAGATAGTCTTTCTCAACCGCCACCCACTCCGCATTCACTGGAGCAGTACTCAGAAACAGGAGTGTGATCAGTGCCAAGAAACCCGAGAAGTAGGCCGACAGCTGTTTATGGCAGTTCCCCTTTACCTTGCGACGATTCATATGTGATGCGTACGTGCAGTGCCACATCGGATCAACCAGCTTCATTCCACCACCCAGATCGCAAATCCCTTTGCGTCGCGCAGTAATTGATCTGTCACACCGCCGCCGAAGATCCGTTTGATCCGGGACATCCCATGCCGTCCCACGACGATGGTTTCGTGATGTCCGCTGCGCGCCTCTTCGAGAATATTTCTAGCAATGTCGTCCTCACGGCCATACTTCACCTCCACATGGCTCATATCGAAGCCGGACTGTTCCAGCGTCTCGCACACCTTCTTCAGGACATAGCACTCGGATTCCCGTTCCTTCCGAATCCAGGCTTCCTGCTCATCGCGCAACTGTACGCTTAATTGCTCCTCGGCGGCAGGATTCTCCGATCCACCATGCTCCAGCAACCCCCGCGGCATGGGCTTGAGCACATGAAAGAGGGTGAGGACAACATTAGGTGTTCGGCCCAGGAGAGATCCGACATACCGGACAACGCGATGGGAGGTCTCAGATTCGTCGACGGCCAGAAGAATTCGCATAGCAGCCTCCTTGGCAGGGAGGGACAAACAGTACAGTGACCTCTACATTACATATTATCCCCCCTTTGAATCAGCTGATAGCTGACATTTTCCAGGAGAGACTTCAGGTCCATTTATCAAAAGTTAGAGAGAGACAATTCGCCCGAGGAAATGGTTATGGAAGGATGATGGCTTGCTCGGAGTGGCCGATCACTTTCAGAGCCGTCTCCAGCGCATCGGTCATCGACGGAGGGCCGCAGATAAAGACCACGGTGTCAGGACCGGGAGGCGGGAGATGCTCGCGCAGAATGTCCTCGGTGATGCGGCCTGTACCCTGCGACCAGCCCTCAGGGGGCTGTTCCAACACATGATAACAATGGAAGCTCGCGTGTTCGCGCACATCCTCGTCCCACTCCTCTCGGAAGATGATGTCGGTCTCGGCCTTGTTGGCAAAGACCAGAAACAACTCGACAGGGAGGCTCTGGGCGAGAATCCAGCGAATGATGGAAATCATCGGGGTAATGCCCGTACCGCCGGCCACAAACCCCACCTGCTTCGCCATGCCGTCTACCCAATGGCCGCCAGGATTTGGCCCGCTCATCAGCACGGTGTCTCCGGGCTCCCGCTCATGGAGATACTTCGACACCACGCCGGATTCGTACCGCTTGACCGTCAAGTCGAAGTACCCCGTGGCACCTGGCATCGACGACGGCGTGTAGGGCCGTTTGACCGTTTTCCCGTCGATTGTCGCGTGGACATACAGAAAATCGCCTGGCAGCATGTCCAACGTGGCGTCGTCAGGCAGGGCAAAGCAAAAGGTCTTCGTGTCGTGGGTATCGTGATGAATAGCCGTGAGCTCGTAAGGCAGGGGCGTCTTTGACTTAATGCGCGTGACAGGCTCCAAACTCATGTGTCTATCATACGATCCTCAGAGAAAGGTCGCAACTGAGGAAAGTGGCAAATGGCGAAGCAGTCCGCGATGCACGGCTAGGGGCCGGGAAGGGCAGCGGTAACGGAAGACCTGACACTTAATCGTAGTCGTACGATGGCCTTCTTCATCACGCGCGGAGTCGGCGACCAGAAACTTGGTATGTCTCCCTTTGCTGGGCCAACTGGGACCAGCAAAGGGGTCGGTCTTATGGAAGAGAAACAAGCAAGCTTGGAAGGAGCGTTCGTATCAGATTCCAGAAGGACAACCGGTCCTAATCCTGCCTACGACAGTTAGTGAACCATAGTCGTTTCAAACGCTTTGACCACAAGAGTTTTCTCTTTCATCCGTTTCACCAGCCCTGCGTAACTGAGATCGCGAATAATGCTGGTAAACTGAGCGTGGTAATTGCCGGCGATGCTGGCCCCATCGATAACCACATCGTACACCAGCCAATTGCCTCGCCGGTTCGCTAATCTGAAATCAAGAAGCGTGTCCATCTTCTGGCCGGCTAGCCTCGTTTTAACTTCGGCAAACCGCTCTTCGCGTTGCTCCGACAGATAGAATACCTGCTCGCCCGTATAGGCGTCGATCCTGCCGGCAAATGTGTCTCGAAGTAATTGAACGAAGAGGCCGACAAATTCCTGCCGTTCACTGTTCTTCAGCTCCATCCAGGGAACACCCAGGGCACGTTTGGCCATCTCTTCATAACTCACTCGATCCCTCACGACCTGCTCGATCCGTTGGCGCCGCTCCGCAGCGCGGCCAGGCTGATTCAACTCAGCATTGTCAAGGATATGAATCACTTCGGCAATCGTGCTCTTCACGGCTTCTGTAGGAGTTAGCTCAGCGGCGGCCGCACCAGTCCCGCTCAACGCTAATAGCGCAATCAGGCTGATGATCGCCGTCCAACTCGAGCCAGTTCGTTGTCTGGAACCGATAGAATCCTGACTCACCGCGTTGTGAAATATCTGGCTCATGGGCTGGCCCTCCTCAATCTTACTTACCAACAAGGGAGTCTCATCCCATATATACAGCAAGACCTATGCTGGACTGGCAAAACGAGACAACTCCATGATCCGACACGAAAAAGACTAAAGAAGCCAGAGACATGAGTCGGTGGATCAGAATCGTCTAATAAAGAGAGGACACGCTAGGCCACTGGCGCAAAGGGGGCTGAATGACTAAGACGGAACTAATATGTCGATTAATTGCCTCAGTTCTTGGGGAATGGACACGCATCCAAACTGAGTCAGAGAAGGGTCGCGCTCGGAATGGAACTCGATGGAGCCGTCCCCCGTCAGGAACGCCTCCATCATCACCATGGCATAACGCCTCGCCCGCAAGCGAGACGTTCCAACAAAGACTCCCCTTTCCTTCTGCTCCTTACGATGACCAAATCTTGTGAACTATGTTTGCAATTTGAAAATCGACTTGTCTTTCTTCTCCATTGTCATGTCCTTGCCG
>Ga0209253_10004479_pt1 | contig 12183 bp, 5 predicted proteins | sample FrelakmetBRP12BR_FD_187145 | JGI IMG/M metagenome (GOLD analysis project Ga0209253, IMG submission 187145) | Freshwater lake sediment microbial communities from the University of Notre Dame, USA, for methane emissions studies - BRP12 BR (SPAdes)... | ecosystem: Environmental > Aquatic >...
TTCTTCGGTTGCAGTACAACACTACATTCCTTTTTGGAGAGCTACAGAAATGTTCTGGATTTATTCCGGTTTTGTCGGCCTCATCCTGTTCCTCCTGGCGGGAGGAGTGGTCGCATCGCTGGCGGCCACGAAAACACGCGACGCTTCAATGGAACGTGGTTCCTGATGTGTGAAGACCTTTTCTTTCTTTGAGGCATTGGGAGCGACGATCCAACCTCGCATTCACCTGGTAAAGAGCTGTAACACCTGAAAGGGCTGGGCTCTTGCAACTGAGGGTCATTTCGTACGATATTGGGGCAAAGGTATCGCGGAAAGACACCGGACGGGCTCACGATTAGAGAGGTATGCCATGGCAACGCAAAAAGGGATCGACGTCACGGAACAGAAGCGGTTGAACGACGCACGGGAGAAGGGAATTCCGTGGAAGAAATGGGGGCCTTATCTGAGCGAGAGGCAGTGGGGAACGGTTCGCGAAGATTACAGCGAGGACGGAAACGCCTGGGATTACTTCACCCACGACCAGTCCCGTTCACGGGCCTACCGGTGGGGAGAGGATGGACTCGGGGGAATCTGCGACGACAAGCAACGTCTCTGTTTTGCCCTCGCGCTGTGGAATGAACGGGATCCCATCCTGAAGGAACGCCTGTTCGGACTCACCAACAGCGAGGCGAATCACGGGGAGGATGTGAAGGAGTACTACTTCTACATCGACAGCACTCCCACCCACTCCTACATGAAGTATCTTTACAAATACCCGCAGCGGCAGTTCCCCTACGGCGACCTGGTCGAGACAAACCGGAGACGTTCGCGTGAGGAGTTCGAGTACGAGCTGCTCGATACGGGCGCCTTCGACGAGGACCGGTATTTCGACGTGTTTGTGGAATACGCCAAGGAAGGGCCGGAAGATGTGCTCATCCGCATCACTGTCCACAATCGAGGGCCCGAAGCGGCGCAGCTCCGTCTGTTGCCGACACTCTGGTTCCGGAACACGTGGTCGTGGGGAGACGGGGATCCGAAGCCTTCACTGCGGGAGTCGGCGCCTGGTACCATTCAGGCCTCCCACCCCGAGCTGGGCGAATACCAGCTCACTTGCGACGGAGGCCCCGAGCTGCTGTTTACGGAAAATGAGAGTAATGCACAGCGGCTCTGGAACCAACCCAATGCTTCTCCCTATGTCAAGGATGCGTTCCATGATTACCTCATCTCGGGACATGGCGAGGCGGTGAATCCAGCCAAAACCGGAACCAAAGCCGCGGCCCAATATCTGCTCGACGTGCCCGCTCGAGGCAGCCGGACGGTCCGCTTACGCCTGTCAGCCGCCCCGGCGAACGATGCCTTCAAAGGCTTCGAAGAGATATTCAAACGCCGGATCGGCGACGCGGACGAATTCTACAATACGATCACCCCACAATCGCTGAGTGAAGATGAACGCCGTGTGCACCGCCAGGCTCTCGCAGGGATGCTCTGGAGCAAGCAATACTACAACTTCGACCTGGAGCAGTGGCTGAAAGAGCACAAGAGTCATCCGCTGCTCGATCCGGCCCGGCAGGGCGTGCGGAATACGGAGTGGTTCCACATGATCAATGCCGACGTGATTTCGATGCCGGACAAGTGGGAATATCCATGGTATGCTGCCTGGGACCTGGCGTTCCACACGACCACCCTGGCACTCGTGGATTTCGATTTCGCCAAAGAGCAGCTTCTGCTGATGCTGCGCAGTCTCTATTTCCACCCCAACGGACAGATTCCCGCCTACGAGTGGAATTTCAGCGACGTGAATCCACCGGTGCATGCCTGGGCCACACTCCGTCTTTTCAAAACAGAACAGACGCTGGGCCGGGCGGACATCCGTTTTCTGGAACGGTCATTTCAGGGGCTGATGCTGAACTACAACTGGTGGGTGAACCGGAAGGATCCCGCCGGGCGCAACGTGTTCGCCGGAGGCTTCCTGGGTCTGGACAATATAGGCGTATTCGACCGGAGCGCACAACTACCAACGGGCGGAAGCCTCGAGCAAGCAGACGGGACGGCGTGGATGGCGTTCTATTGCCAGTGCATGCTGGAAATGGCACTGATTCTCAGCGATTATGATCCGATGTACGAGGACATCGCCTTCAGGTTTGTCCAGCATTACATGTGGATTTCCTATGCCATGGACCGCCTTGGCGAGCATCACGACGAGATGTGGGACGAGCAGGACGGGTTCTTCTATGATCTGCTGCGGATGCCGGACGGCCAGGCCATGCGTTTGAAAGTGCGTTCCCTGGTCGGACTGCTGCCACTGTGCGCGTCCACAGTGTTCGAAGCGGACGCCTTAACGCGACATCCGAAACTTATGGAAATGATCGCCCTGTTCCGGAAACGTCATCCGGAGGTGATCTCTCAGGTAGCCCCGACCGACGAGGGTTTCATAGGCTACAAGGGGCGACGCCTTCTGTCGATCCTCAATAAGAAGAAACTGGAGCGCGTACTCGGCTACATGCTCGACGAGAATGAGTTTCTTGGGCCTCACGGAATTCGCTCTGTCTCGCGGTATCATCTGGACCACCCGTTCTCGTTCTGGGTGGGTAACCAGGAATACAAAGTGCAGTACCTCCCCGGCGAATCGAATACCGGAATGTTCGGCGGAAATTCCAACTGGCGCGGACCGGTCTGGATGCCGGTCAATGCGCTGATCGTCCGGGCGCTGGTGAGCCTGTACGCATTCTACGGCGACGAATTCAAGGTTCAGTGTCCGACAGGTTCAGGACGGTACATGACCCTGTTCGAAGTGGCGAAGGAACTCTCCCGCAGGCTGGCGGCCACATTCCTGCGCGATGCCAACGGGCGGCGACCGATCTACGGAGGGACGGCCAAATTCCAGGACGACCCGCACTGGCGCGACCTGATCCTGTTTCATGAGTATTTCCACGGTGACAACGGGGCCGGACTCGGGGCCAGCCACCAGACGGGGTGGACCGGTCTGGTCGCCCTTCTTCTGGACCTCTTCGGCCGTGTCGATGCGAAGACCCTGCTTGAGAGCGAGCTCGGGCACCTCGGCGATCAGATCGTCAGGGAACAAGTGGGCTGGGAAAAGACCAAGAAGTGAGAAAAGACCGCCGGGGGAACGCACTGCAAGTCTGCGCCGCCATGGATTGAAGTGCGATGTGCGGTCAGGCCCGGGAACCCGGGCGGCCTGAAAACTCAGACCCCCGGATGGTGTGCGCTTTGGGTTCTCAGTGTTTCACAAGAGAAAGCGTGAGTTTCTTCCCGCGCTCAATCGTCATGCAGTCTGAGAGAGGCCGGCCATCCTCTGAGAGAAACCCTGCACGCCTGAGTCCGCGCATGTCCATCGTTGAGCAGCCCGGGTCTCCGGCTTTCCCGATTGCACCGACTGTCGCTGTTGCCCGGCGTCCATCGCTGGATATCGAGAGCGTGAGCTTCACCTTTCCAAAGATTGTCGGGCAGTCATTCAGAGCGATCGTCGCACCGGATCTGTACCAGAAATCCGGGATGCCCGCAAGGAGCTCAAGCGTATCCCCCCTCTCCATCATCAGCAACCTCCTCACCTGTTTGATGAACAGGGCGCTTGCGGTGGCATTGGAACCATCGCCCGTTGTCTTCTGGCCGGCTGACCGGGGGAGCTGCTCTTCCACCCATGTGCCGAGTGTGGAAGCGTGGTTTGCGACAGCATACAGGAGCCGGTGCGCTGCAGCGTAGTTACGCTGGTAGGTGTGTGTGATTCCCTCGAGAGAACCGAAGAAGGGCCAGAGCCCGTCCTTGAGCCACCCCGTATTGGTCGGGAGTCCTTCCTGTGTGCTGTCATCGAGCATGGCCAGCGTGCCGGTCACCAGTGAGTCCTGCGGGTCGAAGAGATGAGCGATCCCCTGTGCGTCGAGCAGGGGCCAGTTGGCCTGTTGAGGAGGTACGTTTACGGAGGTGTCGGCCACACGCGATGGGAGATACCGGTGTCCGGCACCAGTCACGCGCATATCGCGTCTGGCAGCGCGGCGGAAAGACCGCATGAGTTCATCGTAGGCCGTTTGCCACCGCCGGGCGGCCTCCGGCTTCCCCATCCAGAGTGCGGCATCGATGCCGGCACGAAATCCGGTGAGCCCCCAGTAGGCCGAGGCGTACTCGTATCCCACACCACCCAACCCGCCGTCGGCGAAGCCCGGAGGGAAAAGTCCATGGCCGGGAGAAGCCGGGTCCGTCAGCGTCTCCTTTCTCCTCTCTGCGATCCATGACAGCGCCCGCTCAAAGTTGTCCCAGTGCGAAGCCAGCCACTCCCTGTCTCCCGTCAGACGGGCGAACCGGTACATTGTGAAGACCACAATGGGCGTCTCCCGGTTCATGACATACGGCGCCATGATTTTCACCTGACCTGTGGGCAGTTGAAAGCGAAGGAGATTTTCCAGGGCGAGCCGTGCCAGTGTGGCATCGCCCAAGAACAGCAGCGCCGAGATGTGCCAGAACGCGTCATGAACCCAGATACCCCGGTAGACCGACGGGCCGGGATTGAATTGCTGGCGTCCATCCACCAGTTCGGCGATCTGGTAAAGGTTGCGTATGTTTGCATCGAGGAGATACTGGATCCCGCTGTCCGGTATCATGATACGCGATTGCGGCAGCTGCACTTCGTTCTGCCAGAAGCGGACAACGTCCTCTTTCGCCCTCGCCCTGTCCGGAAGGCGTCTCACCGGCTCGTTTGTCCAGGGCCCGTGGAGCACATACGTCTCCACCTGCGATAGACCGGCCGGAAGAAGAATGTGCCACTCGTTCTCTTTGAGCGATGCTTTCACTGCCCTGGGGCGTGAAACGACGAAGGGCTTTCCGCCATAGAGCAGCATTCCGCTCGTGCTGTCGAACACGAGGGATCTTGTCGACCGCACGATGATCTCCGGCGTCATACGGTTTCCCTGGAACGATGTGATGAGCGCATCCGCCCGGAGTTCGTTCCGCCACCGCTCCTCCTCCGCCCCGCAGTCGAAGTAGAGCTCTGCATCCTTCGTGGCTCTCCCGGCGATGAGCTCCTGCGCACTCACCGTGGCCTCCGGGGGAAAGATCCAGAAGACATTCAGGAAAGGATTCGGGTCGGGGCTGGAGAGCGCGGCGTGCGCTTCGATCGCAAGTTGACCGTCCCCGTTTGCATCCCGGCCCTTGAAGAACAGAACATGAGGTTCGTTCTTTTTCCCTTTCTCCAGCGGGTCAAAGATGACGGGCTCGGCTCCTTCAACGCGGAGCTCGAGTATGCGCGTAGCCGGGCCCCATTTGTATGGCTCGCAGATTCCGAGGGCCACGAGTTTTTCGCTTCCTCGCCGGACCGGAACCCGGTAGAGTATCGGTCTGTTCACCCCCCACGCGGCGTTGCGAAATGCCGGATCGACCTGTCCTTCGGGGCGCGCCCAGCCGACCGTTCCGTTCCATCCCTGGAGGCGCTCTGCGGCACGTTTCGGACGGCCTCCCAGAATCCCCTTTTTGCCCAGAGGAATGGCAAAAGCCTCTTGCTCCATCTTCACACCCACCCCCTGAAAGCTGGCGTGAACCAGCGGGATCTTGGGATTCGGAAGGCGGTGGCCGGTGAGCTTCACATTTTCCCCTGCCGGCCGAACAGTGACTTCTGTGAGCGCCGATGCGTAGGGGCCCGGCCCGAAATCGTAGCCGAGTCCGTTGTTCTCCGTTACGACAGTCTTGAGCCAGTCGTTGGGGAAACAGATGGCCGTGAAATAGCGGGAAGGGGAGTATCTGAAGTTGACTGCTTCGTCCTGGGCCCAGGTCGATGAGGGGCCGGCCGCCAGGAGAAGCATCAGCACGGCGAAGGTCTTCACTGTCAAGGACTCCTGGTGATGGGTCGGTTGCGGTGCAGAGCCGCGCAGCAATCGCAGACCGCAGAGCGTCATGTCAGGTGTTGAGGCAAGATACTGGAGGGCAGGGCCATTATCAAGTCGTCGATGCCGAATTGACTCTCGTCCCACCCCGCCGTATATTGCCGCCGTACCGCCGGTTCTTTGTGCTGCAGGGATTGAGATGCCGTTTCGCGCATGGGTCGAGCAACACTCCATGATGCGTGAAGAAGGGGTAAGCATACCTGGACCCTCCCATGATCGGGAAAGCTGTTTCTCACTACAAGATTCTCCAGCACCTGGGTGGCGGTGGAATGGGCGTCGTCTATAAAGCCCTGGACCTCAAGCTGGACCGCCCCGTTGCCCTCAAGTTTCTCCCTCCCGACCTCACTCGTGAACCCGATGCAAAAGCGCGATTCATCCACGAAGCCAAAGCCGCCTCCGCCCTCCAACACACCAACATCTGTGTCGTGCACGACATCGATGAGACGGAGGACGGTCAGATGTTCATCAGTATGGAGTACCTTGAGGGAGAGACGGTCAAGAAGAAACTCGAGCAGGGTCCGCTGACAATTGCGGAGGCAGTCACCATTGCCATGCAGATCGCTCACGGGCTCCAGAAAGCGCACGAACATGGCATCGTCCACCGCGACATCAAGCCGGCTAACGTTATGGTCACCAATGACGGCGTGGCAAAGCTTATTGACTTCGGACTCGCGAAGCTGAGCGGACGCACTGCTATGACGAAAGCCGGTTCGTTCATGGGAACCGTCGGCTACATGTCACCTGAACAGATCCAGGGAAGCGAGGTTGACAGGAGAACAGACATCTTCTCCCTCGGCGTGCTCCTGTACGAGATGCTTTCGGGGAGAGGTCCATTCCAGAGAGAATACGAGGCCGCCGCGTTGTACGCCATCATCCACGATCACCCCCGGCCGTTGACAGAGCTGAGGGAGGATGTGCCGGCCGGGGTACAGTCCATTGTCAGCAGGGCTCTTTCCAAAAATCCCGACGAGCGGTATCAGTCCATGGCCGACATGCTTCACGATCTGCACGGCGGCGAATGCGCAGGGGGTGCACCGGGTCCGTCCGCACACACCAAACACTCGATCGCAGTCCTGCCATTCGAAGATATGAGCTCCGGCCATGACCAGGAATTCTTTTGTGATGGCGTGGCAGAAGAACTCATCAACGCGTTGTCGCACATCAGCAGCTTTCGTGTCATCGCGCGATCTTCCGCGTTCGCCTTCAAAGGCAGGAATCAAGATGTCCGGACAATCGGACGTTCACTGGGGGTCCAGACGCTCCTCGAAGGGAGTGTGCGCAAAGCAGACAACCGGTTGCGCGTGACCGTACAACTCATCAACGCCGAGGATGGATCAAACCTCTGGTCCGAGCGCTATGATCGAAACCTCGATGACATTTTCGCGATCCAGGACGATATCTGCCTTTCCATTGCAGAGCGGCTGAAGACAAGCCTTCCTCACCAGGAGAGGAACCAGGTCGTCAACCGGCGCGCACAGGATGCCTCCGCATACAATCTGTATCTGAAGGGCCGGTTCCTGTTCAACCAACGGAAAGAAACAAGCATCAAGAAGAGTGTCGAATGCTATGACGAAGCGATCAGCATTGATCCTGCCTTCGGTCTCGCGTACGCGGGATTGGCTGCGTCCTACGAGATCCTGGGGTCGCGACGATGGCTCCCGCAGAGCGTTGCGTACAGCAAGGCCCGCGAGGCCGCTATGACGGCCCTTCACCTGAATGACACACTCCCGGAGTCTCATATTGCTCTGGGATCAGTGAAAATGAACTGCGATTGGGACTGGCCCGCCGCCGAACGGGAATTCTGCCACGCCCTCGTGCTCAATCCTGCACACGCCGATGCCCACCACATGTACGCACATTATCTTGAAGTGACCGGACGGTTCGACGAGGCGCTCGGGCATATGGATCGCGCACTCGCACTGGAACCGGTATCCCCCAGCCTTGCATCCTGCGCCGCACAGGTGTTTTTCTCCGCGCGGCGATACGAAGAGGCGATTCACCACTGTAACGCAGCAATGGAATTGGCTCCGGGGTTTTTCGGTCTCTTTGGATGGCTCGGAATAGCACACGTCCAGGCAGGCTCGATTGAACGAGGCATCGCGGCAATCGAAACGGGCCTGCAACATCTTCCCGAGGACGCGCGTCTTCTGGCCCTGATGGGATATGCCTGCGCGCGTGCCGGCAGACAGAGTCGCGCCATCAAGTGCCTGGATACGCTCTCTGCATTGAGGGCAGAGAAATATGTGGATTCATACTTTGTCGTTTGGCCGCACGCAGCTCTTGGTGACGCAACCGCCGCATGCGGGATACTCGAAAGGGCATTCGATGAACACTCAGAGTGGCTTCCCTGGGTCAAAGTCGATCCCTTGATGGATGGCCTGCGTGCCGACCCGAGGTTCGTCACACTGCTCGACCGGTTGGGATTCAGGGCCTAGTTGCAGATGACAGTCCTGTGAAGTACATTGGTGTACGACACCTGAGGTTTCATCATGTACAGTTCCGTCATCTATGGCAAGGGAGCATGAGCATAAGAAGACGTATCGTGTGCGGACTCCTCGTGGCCAGCCTTGCCCCGGGAATCACGTTGCAGGCGGTCGCCCAGGAAGTTCTTCTTGCGCGGCCTGCCCGCGTCATCGACGAGACCTCGCAGAAGGGTTTTCCATCCTCACGGCTGTACTGGGAGGGACCTCAGCTCCCTAGCGCCGTCTCGCGCAAGCTCAGGTTGCGGGTTGCCCCGCCGACGAGCTTCACGAGTCTCGCGGTCGCCTGGAGTGCGATCGGAGGGAATCCACCGGCCAGTGCGTTTCTCTTGTCGCTGAGCTCTCGCATATCATCAGAAAGCTGGAGCTCCCCTGTAGCCATCGAGGGCGAAACCGCTCCGGATGAGAACCCCTCCGGGCTTTACTGGAGCAACCTCTACATGACCCCCGGTGGATCTTCGCACGACGAAGCCGAGATCGCCATAACCCTTCCGGCAGGGGTCCAGCTGACGACGCTCCAGGTCATGACGGCTGAGATTCTCCCGATTCCCTCTTTCTACACTGTGATCCCTGAGACAGCGGTTCGCGCTGCGGATATTGCAGGTGCGCCCCGGCCCGCGATCATTCCACGGAGGGACTGGTGGGGTAATCTTCCGCCGGACAGTCTCGAGGGGCACTTCGGTCCGATCAAGATCACCATCTCGCATGCGGTGGTGCATCACACCGCGATGACGAACAACCCCCCCGACCCTTCCCAGGAAATTCGCAGCATATGGAACCTCCACGTCTATGGCAACGGGTGGTCCGACATCGGATACAACTTTCTGATTGACCAGTTCGGGAACATCTACCAGGGACGCTACAACCCCTGGCTTGATTCAACGGACGTGCAAGGTGCGCACGCGACGTCGGCGAATGTCAAGAGTGTCGGGGTCAGCGTCCTCGGGAACTTCTCGGGTTCGGGCGGCGCAACACCTGATCCCCGTGCGCGGCAGAGTCTGGAGCGACTTATCGCCTGGCGCTTCGATCAACGGGGACTGCATCCTCTTGACAGCGCTTCAATCCCCACAAATCTGGGGGGACCGAGAGTAGTCGCACGCATTTGCGGTCACCGCGATGTCGGCATCACTGAGTGCCCCGGCGAGAACCTCTACGTCTTGTTGCCGACCGTACGGACGAACGTCCAGGCTCTGCTCTCCGGCACTGCGGTCAACGATGGAGAAATCCCACGCGGTTTTGCGCTCCTCCAGAACTACCCCAACCCGTTTAACCCCTCGACCATCATCCGCTACAGCGTGCCATCCAGGTCAGCTGTTCAGCTGACGGTCTTCAACTCTCTCGGCCAGCAGGTGGCTCTTCTCGTCCGGGGAGAGGTGGAAGCGGGATTTCACGAGACGCAATTCGAAGGAACCGGGCTTTCCGGCGGCGTGTACTTCTACAGATTGAGCGCCGGCAATTTCGTGCAGACCCGCAAACTCCTCCTGCTACGATAAGGACATTTGTCCCCCCGTGTGGGGACAAATGGCACTATAGACGTTGAGTTTCTTCAGAGTTGCACAGCCCAGAAAGGGTTCGGGTTCAAGAATCCTTGCTGCTGCCAGGCCTTGATGAAGATGCAAAAGGAGGATGACAGAGAAGTCGCATCGGGCTTCTCTCTTGAGAACGAGGAAAGGGACGAAGAAACCCAGGTAGTACCAGAGAGATTTCGGCAGGTTTGACAATGCATCTTCAGCAGGCTATCTTTGGAGTAGCGCTCCCGTGACGGCTCCCCCAGTCTCCGGGCCGCCGCTCTGGACCCTGCTCCTCTTCGAGAAAGCTTGCCCTGAACGACCCCGAGCATGGGAGTCCCGCACAACGGGACAGGTAAGTCGGAGAAGAACCAAAGGGCCCACCCGGTGACTCCCTGGCTGGCATACCCAACCGATCGAAAGGATACATCCATGCGATCTCTGACCGGCGTTGCATGCTCCACGCTCCTCCTGCTTCTTCCACTCTTCGGATGCCGCACTGCCAGTGACGAGGAGAGACTCCAAGCCTTCATCACAGCACATCTCGAACAGATTGAGCCGCTGATGAAGTCCCAGAACCTTGCAGATTGGAACGCGAATGCCACGGGGGAGAAGAAGTACTACGACGAGCTGGCGACGCTGGAATTCCGCATCCGCACCATCCGGTCCAACCCTGCGGATTTTTCCTTCCTGAAAACGCTCAAAGAGAAGGGATCAATAAAGGATCCGCTCCTTCAACGCCAGCTGATCGTTCTTTTCAACAACTTCGCACGGAATCAGGTGGATACCACCCTCCTGCGGTCAGTGACAGACAAACAGACTGCGGTGGCGATGGCCTTCAATACAACGCGTGGTACTCTCGCAGGAGTTCCAATGAGTGACAACGAACTCCGGAACATTCTCTCCGGTGAACGTGATCAGGCGAAGCGCCGCGCGGCCTGGGAAGCCCTGAAACAAGTGGGCAACAAGGTTGCTCCCATGGTGATCGATCTGGCCAAACTCCGTAATCAGATTGCCCGTACACTTGGCTATGAGAACTACTACCTGATGATGCTCACGACCGACGAACAGGATCCGGGCGAGGTGTTGAAGGTTTTTGACGAACTGGCGCAGCAAACTGAAGCGCCGTTCCGGTCCATGAAGCGGACCCTGGATGCAGAGCGGGCAAGGCTCTTCGGCATCGCACCGCAGAGCCTTCGCCCCTGGCACTACGAGGATCCGTTCTTCCAGGAAGCCCCCGCCGTCCGGGGGGTCGATCTGGATCTGCTCGTGAAGGGAAAAGATGTCCAGTCTGTGGCACGGAGCTTCTACAGTGGCATAGCCCTTCCTGCGGACGACATTCTCCAGCGCAGTGATCTTCTGCCCCGGGCCGGCAAATATCAGCATGCATATGCCGTCGATATTGACCGCCTCGGTGACGTACGCACGATGTGCAGCCTTTCGGACAATATTTACTGGCTCGGCACGATTCTGCACGAGCTCGGCCATTGCGTGTATTCCAAGAATATCGACCGTTCCCTCCCCTTCCTTCTCCGCAATGAATCGCATGCGTTTGTCACAGAGGCGATTGCACAGCTCCTCGAGCCTCAGGCCCAAAATGCTGAATGGCTTGGCGTTATGATCGGGTTGGGCAGATACGACCCCGAGGCCATACGGAAGGCCGGGGAAGCCGAGCAACGGATGGGCGGCCTGGTCTTCAGTCGCTGGTCGCAGGTGATGATGCGTTTTGAACGTGCGCTGTACGACAATCCGGATCAGGATCTGAACACACTCTGGTGGGATCTTGTCGAGAAGTATCAGGGGCTCACCCGTCCTGAGGGAAGGAATGAACCCGACTGGGCCGCCAAGATCCATCTTGCACAGTATCCATGTTATTATCACAACTATATGCTGGGCCGCCTGGCGGCCTCCCAGATCCTGAACGCCCTGAACAGAAACGTGCGGCAGCGGGAGCAGACGGTCGAATTCTCTTTCGCCGGGCAACCAGCTGTCGGCAGCTATCTCAAGACAAAGATCTTTGCACCCGGGATGCGTCTCCACTGGAACGATCTTCTGAGGGAGGCAACCGGAGAAGGGCTCACAGCTCGATACTTCACGGAACAGTTCTGTACGGAGACGGATCAGAAAAGCGCACCAACGTCTCGTTAGAACGGAGGCCCCCTTTCACACTTTGGGTTGTTGAAGACCATCATGAACGGGTGAACGCCTTTCGAACCGGTCCGGTTGACGATGGCGTGCGGTGCTCAGGGGGACATGCTAAAGACGACGTGCTGACGAGTGATGGCCTTTCGGATCGGTCCGGTTGATGATGAGCCATGGTTCTCGGGG
>Ga0209253_10004480_pt1 | contig 12182 bp, 12 predicted proteins | sample FrelakmetBRP12BR_FD_187145 | JGI IMG/M metagenome (GOLD analysis project Ga0209253, IMG submission 187145) | Freshwater lake sediment microbial communities from the University of Notre Dame, USA, for methane emissions studies - BRP12 BR (SPAdes)... | ecosystem: Environmental > Aquatic >...
CTTGGTGCGCTCATCCTTGGCCGTGTTGTATACTTCGAGCCAGGTTTCCCAGGACTCTTTGAGATCCATCACCCTGAATCCGGCCGCGGCGTAAAGCCTTTTGGCGATCTCCGGAGCGCCCGGAATGGACATCGTCTTCTCATAATACTTCCGGGCAGTATCGTAATCCCCGGCCCGCTGGGCGTAGTGGCCGGCCTCGAACGGAAATATCCATTGGTCCGGGTTCTTGGCCAGCCCCATGTCCAGAATCTTGAGGGCAAGCCCGAGGTCCTTGGCTTCGTTGACGGCGATCAGGGCGCCGATCTCATAGGGGTCGGCGTAATGCGGGTCGAGCTCGGCGATGATCGAAAAAATATGATCCAGGTTCTGGAAGCGGTCGACTATGGTATAGGTTGTATAATACTGGATGGCCCAGATGTAGACGAGGTCGGCTACGAGCGAGGAGTAGCCGAACGTCGCGTATTTCAAGTATTTGCCGGAAGGGATATAGATGATCGAGGCGCCGGGGATTTTCTTTCTGGGGATCCTTTCTACCTCCAGTTTGAGCTGGACGATGCCGGCGCAAGACAGGAATAAAAGGAGGATGATCAGGAGGGTGGCGGAACCCTTTTGGCGGCGTGTCACGGTCTTTATCACGGTCAGACGAAGTCCCTCCTCTTGAAAACGAGGACGGCCAGGGCCAGGATGAAGAGGGTGTAAACCAGGGCGTAAAGAGCCGAGAAGAAATAGAATTTCGGATCGACGGCCAAACCGTGGACGACCTCGGTCTTGAAGTTGAAATTCTCAAGATCGGGGAGAACCGCGGAGAGGCCCCTGATCGCAACCCTGGCCGCGCCCGAGCGCGTCCTCTGGATGAGCGTTTCGAGGCCCCAGGAAAGATGTCCGATGAGATAGAAAGACAGTGAAAAAATCGAGCTCAAGATGGGCGTCGAGAAACAGGAGAAAAGGATCGCCACCGCGGTGATCAGGAGGAGTTCGAGGAAGATGAACAGGATGGCCAGCAGCAGCCGGCCCTCCAGCTTCCCCGTGTGGAGGAGAACGATGACCAGAAAGATCAAACCCATGGCCAGGATCATGACGAAGAGGGTGAGGGCCAATCCGAAGAACTTGCCGAGCAGGAACTGCCATCGCTGGATGGGCTTGGCGAGAAGGGTGTAAATCGTTTTCTTGTCGATCTCCTTGTAGACCAGGCCCGTGCCGATCAGGATGGCCATGAGCACCCCGAAGACAGATATCGAAGCCAAACCGACGTCCTTGATGATCTTGACGCGGTCGCCGACCGTGAGCACGGCCAGCACGCGCGAAAAGGCCAGGGCGACGGCGGCGAAGAAGAAAAGCAGGTAGAGGATGCGGTCCCGGATGGCCTCCTTGAACGTGTTCAGGGCGATGGCTCGAATCTTCATCCCTGTCTGACCATCTCCACGAAAATGTCCTCGAGCGTCTCGGTCCGGGGGACGAGGGAGTGAATCTTTCCCCTCCGTTCATGAACGAGAGCCATCAGGTTTTCGATGTTATCTTCCTGGACAACCTTGAGCAGGATCCTGTCTCCGGCGGTTGAGACGGGCTCGCCGAGGTCGATCAAGTCGGCGGGGTCGAGCCCCGACAATGTGACCTCGGTAAAGAGGACTTTCTCCGAAATCAGGCTTTGGAGAGCGCCCTGGCTGATGACCCGGCCGCCGACGATGATGGCCACCCGGTCGCAGATCATCTCGATGTCTTGAAGGATGTGGGAGCAGAGGAATATCGTCTTGCCCTCCTGCTTCAGCCGGACGATGATGTCCCGGAGCTCTTTGCGCCCCAGTGGGTCCAGGCCGCCCAAGGGCTCATCGAGGAAGAGGAGGTCCGGATCGTTGATGAGCGCTTGGGCCAGTCCGACCCGCTGCAGCATTCCGCGGGAAAACTTGCGGAGTTGAAGGTCCCGGGCTTTTTCCATCCCGACGAGGCGGAGCAACGCGGCAATCTTGTCCTGCTTATCTTTCTTTTTCAGTCCGAAGAGCCGGGCATAGAAATCCAGGAACTCCGCGGCCGTGAGATAATCATAAAAATACGGGTTTTCGGGCAGGAATCCGAGCCGCTCTTTTCCCTTGGCCGAAAGGGAGGGATAGCCGAAGATCTCGACTTTGCCCCGGTCAGGGAAGATCAGGCCTAACACGCATTTTAAGGTCGTGGTCTTACCGGCTCCGTTCGGCCCGAGGTAGCCGAAGATCTCTCCGGCCGCGACCGCCAACGAAACGCCTTTGAGGATCTCCCTCTTCTTGGGGATAAAGCCGACCTTGAACGCTTTGTGAAGGTTGTCGATCTCGAGGACTGCGGCCATGGGATTCACCGCTATTATATTGAAAAGGAAAGCCAAAAACCAGCCGGCGAATTCAATCCGGGAGGACGTGCTTGAAAGAGTCCGGGTCGATCGTAATGTAGAAATCGCTGCCCAGGTAGAGCAGGGGGCGGACTTTCATCGGGTTGAGGATGTCTTCGGAGTTGAAGGCAGGGGCGTCATGGTGCACGGCCAGCACCTCTCCGACAAAGAGGTCGTGGTCCCCGAACGGCCGGACCTCGGCCAGCCGGCACTCGAAGGCGGCATAGGCATCCTCGACTACGGGTGATTTGAGCACTTTGGCCGGGCGCAGCTTGAGGCCGAATTCCTTCACCTTATCGACGTCGTGGCCGGACTTGCGGCCCATCTGGGCGGAGAGCTTGATCCGGTCGAAACCTAGGAAGTTGACGGTGAACTCCCTGGCCTGCGAAATGATTTCATGAGTAAGGCGTTTCCTGGAAACGAGTATGCCGAAAAGGGGCGGCTCGAAGGAAAGCGCGGTATGCCAGGCACAACTCATGAAGTTCACCCGCTTTCCCTCCCGGGCTCCGACCAAGGCTACTGTATAAGGGTAGAAATACTGGAACTTCTTGAACTGGGTTTTAATGGATTTCATGATCTAGGAGAGCCCCTTGATGCGGCCGGCATTCTTGAGCAGCCATTCCTGAGTGAAGAGATGCTCCCTTTTGAGCCCGAGTTGCAGGTTGAGCTGGTCGCGGTTTTCACCCGCCGGGACGACGGCCAGCAGTTTTTCGTACCTGGCGATGAGCTCCTCCTCGGCCGGGATCAAAGCGTGCAGGGCCGAAAGGCGGTCCTGGCCGCTGTAAAGGGCGGGCATGGGGCTCCGGCTGACCTCCTTCCCGTCGGGCTCGCGCCGCGCGTTTTCGATCCGGATGACGCTTCCCAGCCTGACCAGGAGGCCCGAATTCTTGTCCCAATGGCGCATGTGGTTGATCGAGTTCTTGAACAGCCGCTGGGCCAGGTCCTGGTGCTCGCTGAAGAGAAGGACGTAGCGGAGATAGCGGTGCATCAGCTCGTTCTCCATCCGGGTGATCTCGTGAAGGAGCGGCACCTCCGGCCTGGCGGCGGCCTCCGTGCCTTCTCTGAAGCATGGAGTCTCTGCTGAGCCTTCCTTCTCCATCGTGCGGATCATGGTCTCGAACTGCTTCGCGTGGCGGACCTCATCATACGAAATGTTGAGGATCATGTTCTGGATCTTGGGGAAAACGCCCTCTTTCCATTCGGCCGATTGGTAGAGTTCGGTGACCAGGTCCTCTGTCATTTTATCCCGTTTCAAGTTGTCGATGACCCTCGGAAACCGGATGACTTCGTCGGTCTTGAAGGAAGGGTCGCCTCCCAGCTGACGGATGATGATGCCGAGCTGGAGGCTGTGGTACATCTCGTCGATGCCGATCTGGATGGTCTGGGCACGGGCGTCGGTCCGCAGCTTCATCAGGGGGTCTTCATAGAAGAATCTTCCTTTGGGCATGGAATAGGCATGGATGGTGTATTCGAAGCTCACGGCCCATTCGTGCTCCAAGGCGACTTGGAGCAAACGGATAACGTCCTCTTGGGTTTTGATCTGCCGGATTTTTTCCACTCTACCTCCTTTCAGGATCAAGGGACCCAATTATACCATAAAGCGGGGGTGACGGAACGGGCCGAAAATTCACCTCCCAAATCCCCCCCGGGGGGGATTGGCAGCCGGAAACGCCCGTGACAAGATAAGGCCATCGCAGCCTCTATGGCTCGAATTTCTCTCATCCAAGGCGAAGCCGAGGTTGTGAAAAAGGGAGAGAGGGCTAAGATCCCTCTCTCCACCTCCCTCACCCTCCTTTCAGCTCCCTTGAGTCAACTGAGTCAAGGGAGTCTTTTATCCGGGTCCGGTTGCTTTTTTCATGAAAAAATTGTAGTTCTATCAAACGGGCGCCCAGATGAAAAAAGAAGAGCCGGTCCCCCGGATGCGACAAGACCTTGAGGTCATCCCCACGTCCTACCAGGGCGAGAAGGCCGTCCTGGTCCGCGATTATCTGGGCCTCATCCGGGACCCCGTGATTCTTCAAGGTGGTGCCTTGCAGATAGTCGGTTTGCTCGACGGCGCGAGGACGGTCCGCGATATCCAGCTCGAACTTGTCCGCCTGAAAAACGGTGTCCTGGTCGAGGCGGAGACGATCGCCCGGCTCATCCGGCAGCTCGAGTCGGCTTGCCTCCTGCAAAGCGGCCGCTACTTCTCCGAGAGAGAGAGAGTTCTAGCCGACTACCTGAGGCTGGAAATCCGGGCGGCCTCGCAGGCCGGCGTCTCCTATCCAGCCGGACCTGAGGAGTTGCGGGCGTTCCTCGATTCAATTTTGGCCAGCGTCGGGAAACGGGTATCCGACGAGACATGGGGCGGGCTCTGCGGCCTTGTCGTCCCCCATATCGACCTGGGGGTCGGCAAAAAAGTCTATGCCGCCGCCTATCAGGCTATCCGCTCGGCGAGGCCGCGCCGGATTTGGCTCGTTGGAACCGGACACAGCCTCGATGACGCCTATTTCGGGTTGACGGAAAAAGATTTCGAGACACCTCTTGGCCTGGCGAAAACCGACCGGAACGCGGTCCGGAAGCTAAAAGAAGCCGGCGGCAGGGCGGTCTCTCCATACGATATCTCGCATAGCCGGGAACATTCACTGGAGTTCCAGCTCATTTTTCTCCAACACCTTTTCGGTTCCTCCTTCACTGTCGTCCCCATCCTCTGCGGCTCGTTTGGCCGTGATTTGAGCCGGGTTTCCCGCCCTTCCGAGATCCCGGATGTGGCTCAGTTCCTGGCAGCGCTTCGAGCCCTGTGGGAAGAGGATCCGGCCGACGCGCTTCTCATAGCGGCCGTGGATTTTTCCCATATCGGCCCAAAATTCGGGCATCGGGAGCGGGCGTCTTCTCTGCTTCTGGACGCCAAGAAACACGATCAGGCTCTCATCGCTTCGCTTGCCGCGGGCGACAGCCGGGCCTTCTGGGAGGAGAGCCGCAAAACAGACGACATGTACAATGTCTGCGGGTTTTCAACCCTGGCCTCTCTCCTCGATTTCCTGCCCGGGGTGAAAGGCCGGCTGCTCGACTATGAATTTTGGAGGGATGAAGCTACGCAATCGGCGGTCAGCTATGCCGCGATCGTCCTCAGATTGGAGAAGTAAAAGGAGGTCAGCGATGACGGATTTCGGCGGCGCGATCAGACGGAGCACGGACTATGATCTGGCGGTCATCGGCGTCCCTTTCGACGAAAAGTCCAGCTACCTGCGAGGCGCGGCCGGGGGGCCGGCGGCCATCCGGGCGTCCTCGACCGGCCGGGCCCGGAACCCTGAAACCGAGCTGGGGGTCGACCTCGAGCGCGATGCCGTCATGGTCGACCTCGGAGACGTTGACGCGTCCGGCGATGTGGACATCACCTTCCAAAGGATTGAAGCCGCAGTGGCCGCGATCCTGAAAAAAAAGGCCAGGCCTATCATTTTGGGCGGCGACCATTCCATCACTTACCCCATCCTCAAGGCCGTGGCAAAGTCCTACCGGACCTTGGATATCCTTCACTTTGACGCCCATCCCGACCTCTACGAGGACCTCTACGGCGACCGCCTTTCGCACGCCTGCCCGTTTGCGCGGATCATGGAAGACGGGTTGGCCGAGTCGCTCGTCCAGATTGGAGTCCGGGCCGCCACCGCCAACCAGCGGGCCATCGCCCGGCGGCACGGTGTGCGGATGATCGAGATGAAAGATCTTCGAGACGACCTGGCCTTGAGCTTTAAGAATCCCCTCTATATTTCCTTCGACATGGACGCGCTCGACCCGGCCTTCGCTCCCGGCGTCTCTCATCAGGAGGGGGGCGGGCTGACGACGCGCCAGGCGATCGACCTCATCCATCGTCTCAAGGCCGGGATCATCGGTCTCGACGTCGTCGAACTCAACCCCGCGCGCGATCCGTCCGGCATCACCGCCTCGGCAGCTGTTAAGATTATAAAGGAAGTCGCGGGCATGATGGTCAAGAAGGCCCGCTGAGCACGGAGGAAATCGATGTCCAAACCGCTAGGCGCTCTTTTCATCGTCTGTTGTATCCCCGGGATAATTAGGGCGGGGCAGGAAGTGCCGTTCGATAAGTATTTCATCGACAAGACGATGCGGGTTGATTACTTCCACTTCGGAAACTCAAAGGAGGAAGCGGTCAGCCTGGACAGCGTTTACGAGCAGGGGATCTGGGCGGGAAGCAAGCGGAACCTCATCGACCCTTTCAACGTCGGCCGTTATGCCTATAAGGTCTATGATTCGGACTCCGGGAGGCTGGTATTTTCCAAGGGTTTCGACAGCTACTTCGCCGAATACAAGACGACGGAGCAGGCGCTCCAGGGAATCAAGAGGACCTACCACGAGACCGCCCTCGTCCCCTTCCCCAAGGCCAAGGTCAAGTTTGTCGTCGAGCTGAGGGACAGGCAAAACGTCCTTCAGCCGGTCTTCAGCACCGAGGTGGACCCGGCCGACATCTTCATCAAGAGGGAACCGTTAGCGTCGGGAGTCAAGGTGTTTGAGGTCCTGAAGAGCGGGGACCCGCACGAAAAAGTGGACGTCGCCTTCATCGCCGAGGGTTATACGGCCTCCGAGGAAGGCAAGCTAAGGGCCGACCTCGAGCGGTTCCGCGGCGTTTTTTTTCAGATAGAACCCTATAAGGGCCATCCGGACCGCTTCAATTTCAGAGGCGTCTTCAAGCCATCCCAAGACAGCGGTTGCGACGAGCCCAGCCACGGGATCTACAGGAACACCGCGGTGGGTGCGACCTTCGATTCGCTAGGCTCCGAACGGTATGTCCTGACCGAGGATAACAGAAGCCTGCGCGATATCGCCGCTCATGTGCCCGACGATGCCCTGCTTATCATGGTCAACCACAAACGCTATGGGGGCGGCGGCATATATAACCTCTATTGCACGTTCACCGTGGACAACCAATGGTACGAATATCTGTTCCTGCACGAGTTCGGCCACTCCTTCGCCGGGCTGGGAGACGAGTACTATACCTCTGAGGTGGCTTACAATGAGTTCTATCCCAAGGGGTTGGAGCCGATCGAGGCGAACATCTCCGCCCTCCTCGACCCCCGGAAGCTCAAGTGGAAAAAATGGGTCAGTCCAGGTATCGCCATCCCGACCCCCTGGGAAAAGGAAGAATTCGACCGGATGGACAACGCCAACCAGAAGATCCGCCGGGAGGCGAACGCCAAGGTCGCCGCGCTGAAAAGGAGCGGGGCGGCCTCCGCCGAAGTAGCCAAGGCCGAAGAAGAATCCGAGCGGCTGTCGCGCGAGCACGCGGAGAAGATGGACCAGTTCCTGATGAAGAGCCGGTTTTGGGGAAAGGTCGGGGCGTTCGAAGGCGCCGGCTATTCCGCCCAGGGGCTCTACCGTCCGGCCGTCGACTGCCTTATGTTCTCCAAGGGAAAGAAGCCCTTCTGCCGGGTTTGCGAAGAGGCGGTCGCGCGGGTGGCCGAATACTACTGTCGGTAGCCGCATCTCCCGGGCCCGCGCCGCGAATTGACGAGTGACAACGGCGGGAGTAAACTGAAAGGGCTGGCCGCGGAGGACTTCATGAAAACAAGACAACCGGTGTTTCTTTTGTTTTGCGCCCTGGTGATCCCCTTGTTGTCGGCCCCGGAGTTTGACCAGAGGCAATCGATCTATACTCTGGCCGCCGACCTTGAGCGCCAGGCATCCGATATCGCCCAGAGCAGCTTTGCCCATTTCAAAGGAAGGAACAACGTCATCAGCGACGCCGAACAGGCCGTGCTCTTCAAGTCGGAAGCGTTTCTGGCGTCCGTCCGCCTCTTCCTGCGCCTGACCGATAATAAGTCGGACTTTTATAGCGTCGGGTTCCTGCGCACGAACCTCTACAATGCTTTCCTTTATCTCATCAGCTCTTTCCAGGGACTGGAAGAGACCATGCGCGGAGCCGGAGTGAGGCCTTATGCGCTTTCGGACTGCCGGTCCATCCTGGACAGCCTGGAGGCGGAGTTCTCCAGATGGCCCGCGGCAGATAACCTGGCCTATCTCCATACCCGGTATGTCAAGGCGTCCCGTGATGCCGTCTACGTGATCGAGAGGGTGGGTCCCGGCCAGTTCGTGCGCCATGCCTTCAAGAACCTGGAAAGCCTCTACCGCTATAATTACGACCTCAAGAGAGGCAAAGACCCCTGGAAATATCTGGTTGAGGTTTCCGCCGATACGCTGAATAAAATGGAAGAGGGCGAGATGATCGATCTCACCTTCGAAGGGCGCTTGATCATAGAAATGAGCAACCGGCCCAACCGCGGGGTTTATCTCATCGAGGACGGCAAGAAGCGGGGATTGACCAGCCCGCGCGTGCTCGACCGGTTTGGCGGTTGGGGCAAGGTGCTGGAAGTGCCGGCCGAGGTCATCCAAAGATATCCCGACGGCGACCCCATAAATTAAAAGGGCTCGGGCGAATCCCTCAGAAAGACGCGAATTTTTCCCAGCGAGAAAAATCCTCCCCCTTCGTGCCGGAGAGGAGGTGCGGGCTGTTGTCAGCAAAAGGGGGGTTGATGATGGGAACCAAAAAGGTGGGGGCTTTCTCCAGCCCGCGCAAGAAAGCCAAAATCAGTATAACATGGAAAAAGCAAAAGTAAAGTTTTTTTTAAAAAATTTTTAAAATATTTCTGGCGGTTGAATTTTCTCCGGGGATTTTAGAAAATAGGTTCGACCTTCGTGGTCAGGAGGACCGATGGAAGAAAAAAAGATCGACATCAAAGTGGATGAAGAGATCGCCCGCGGACACTATTCGAACGTGGCCGCAATCCGTCATACCCGTGAGGAGTTCATCTTCGACTTCGCTTTCGTCTTTCCCGATGGGCCGATGGGCCGGCTTCTCTCGCGTTTGATCCTCAGCCCGGCCCATGCCAAAAGATTCATGGAAGCCCTGCAGGCCAACATCCGGCGCTATGAGGAGAACTTCGGCCCCATCGTCTCATCGGAGCCGTCGCCTACAGTCGGATTCGTGCACTGACGGATCCGGACCCTAAAAGGAGGGAAGAGGATGCCGCATTTTAAGGATGAGAAAGACATGCTCGAGATCCAGCGCGTCTTTTTTGACAAGCTGGCTTCCGACCCGGAGATAGGCCCCCAGGTCCGGGCCTCGAATCTCATCATCCGGTTTGTGTCCCATGATCCCGCCGGGATGGTGACTATCGATTGCCGCGGGGCCGCCGGCGAAGGGAAATACTTCAGCGTGACCTTCGGTGAAACCGGCCTCCGTCCGGATATCACCTTGACAACTTCGGCCGATCTCGGCCACGAATTCTGGCTGGGACGGGCCAATATGGTCAACGCCCTTTTCAGCGGCAAGGCGAAAGCGTCCGGCGATGTCACCTTGGCGATGAAATTCCTGCCCGTGCTCAAGCCGATCGCCGTTATATATAAGCAGGTGCTGACCGCGCTGGACCGGAAGGACCTGCTCCTAAAATAAGGGGAAAAGGAGAAAGATTGGGCTTGACAGAAAGGATTTTTTTATATAAATGTGGGGACAAGGTTGAAGTCTTAAATCCAAGGAGGTTGAATTGAAGAGATTATTAGTAGTCGCCCTGTTCATTGCGATCCTGCTCGCGCAGGCCAGTCTCGGCTCCGCCGCCGGATTCCTCATTTACGAGCACGGAGCCGCGGCCATGGCCATGGCCGGCGCGTTCGTTTCGATCGCCAACGACCCCTCGGCCATCTTCCACAATCCGGCGGGCATCGCGTTCCTCAAGGGAACCCATATCTCAGTGGGCACGACTTTGATTATGCCTTCGGGTTCGATGACCCTCCTCAAACCGCCGCCCTGGGAGCCGACGCCGACAACCTGGGAGCAAAAAAGCCAGGTCTTCTATCCTTCCACGTTTTACATCACCCAGAGCGTCGGAGAGAAGGTCACGCTCGGCTTCGGATTTTTCTCGCCCTACGGCCTTGGCTCTTCCTGGCCGATCGAGAACCAGTTCCGTTACCTGGGATATGAAGACGATATGAAGACCTTCTTCTTCAATCCGACGGTCGGCATCAAGCTGACCGACAAGCTCTCTTTTGGGGCCGGTGTCTCCTACGTTTATTCCACGGTGGAATTCAGGCTGGTGCGGCTCGTCGAAAACCTTGTTCCCTTCACCGGTTCGACATACGATGTTCCGGCTGAACTGACGGGCAACGGCGACTCCTGGGCTTTTAACGCCGGGCTGCTCTACCGGGCTGAAAAGTTCAGCTTGGGGTTCAACTGGCGAAGCAGCTTCAATATCGATTACAAGGGAGATATGACTCTCAACACGTCGGAGATCCCCCCTCCCTTCAACGCGCTCTTTCCCACCGAAGCCGGCGGAGAGACGACTTTCAAGTTCCCCAACATTTTGGCTTTTGGTGCCTCATTCACGCCCACCGAAAAGTTCCTCTTGTCTCTTGACATCCATTACATCCTCTGGAGCCGGTTTGACGAGTACGTCGTGACCTTCGATGATCCTCGGCTCGAGGAAATGGTGGTGCCTGAGAACTGGAAGGATTCCCTCCTCGCCCGGGTGGGCGGCCAGTATACGATCAGCCCCAAGTTTGCCCTGCGGGCCGGCTTCCTCTACGACCAGACGCCTCAGCCGGTCGAGAGTATGGACCCTCTCCTTCCTGACGCCGACCGTTATGCCTTGACCGCCGGTTTCGGCTGGACTCTGGCCAAGAATGTCGTCCTGGACCTGGCCTTCCACCACGAGATATTCAGCGACCGGACGAGCCCCAACCGCGGCATCTACGATTTCGGTGTGGTCAATTATGGAGAGAGCACGTATGAGATGACGGCCGAGTTGTTGGCCGTCAGCCTGAACTTTGGATTCTGACGAAATATAAAGAAGGAGGTATAACACTATGGCTTACACATTCACCAACAAAAAAGGGGTGAAGTACTACCTGCACTCGAAGAAAGTCAACCTCAAGGGCGGCCGCGAACAGGTCATTTATTATTTCGCCCGCGACATCCGCCCCGGTGCCCTGGAAGCAGTCCCGGCCGGTTACATGGCCATCGAAACGGCCAAGACCGGGATGCCCATTCTCAAAAAAGCCTAAGAGTCCTTTCCAAGACTGCGTAAGAGCAGGGACGACCCGGAAGGGCCGTCCCTGTCTATTCCTTTTTCCCCCGTAGGCATTTGATTGACTCATCCTTTTGTTCTCGTTATACTTCTGGCATGAACCGAAGAGCCGCTGTCGCTCTATCGCTCATCCTCGCCTTCCTCGGGGCCGTCGGCTGCGGCGGAAAACGGGAGAAGAGTGAAGCCCCCCCCGGATCGGCGCGGCTGGAAATCGCCGTCATCCCCAAGGGGACGACCCACGAATTCTGGAAATCTATCCACATGGGCGCTCTGATGGCCGCCGAGGAACTGGGTGTCGAGGTCATCTGGAAAGGCCCCCAGAAGGAGGACGACCGGGCTCAGCAGATCACGGTGGTCGAGGATTTCATCAGCCGGGGAGTCGATGGAATCGTCCTGGCGCCACTGGATGAGCGCGCTCTCTGCCGGCCCGTGCAGGACGCGGTCCGGGAGAATATCCCGGTCATAGTCATCGACTCCGGGCTTCAGGGAAGCGATTACATCAGTTATGTGGCCACCGACAATTACAAAGGAGGAGTCATGGCCGCCCGGCGGCTGGCCCAGCTCCTTCAGAATAGGGGCCGGATCTTCCTCATCCGCTACCAGGAAGGCTCGGCCAGCACGACCCAGAGGGAGCAGGGCTTTCTGGATACCATCAAGGCCGAGGCCCCGGCCGTCAGCCTTCTCGTCCAGGACCAGTACGCGGGGACGACGACGGAAAGCGCTTACCAGCTGGCCGAGAACCTCATCAGCCGGTTCCC
>Ga0209253_10004481_pt1 | contig 12182 bp, 7 predicted proteins | sample FrelakmetBRP12BR_FD_187145 | JGI IMG/M metagenome (GOLD analysis project Ga0209253, IMG submission 187145) | Freshwater lake sediment microbial communities from the University of Notre Dame, USA, for methane emissions studies - BRP12 BR (SPAdes)... | ecosystem: Environmental > Aquatic >...
CCTCACTCCTCACTCCTCACTCCTCACTCCTCACCCCTCACTCCTCACTCCTCACCCCTCACTCCTCAGAATACGGACCAGATGATCCTCCACCTCGCCGTCATTCGACAGGCCCCACGGCTGGTCCACCGTAGGTATTGCGAATTCGGGCACCGTACCGATCCGGCAGCGCAGATAGGTGTTGCCTGGCACACTGTCGGCCGGCACCGTGAAGCCGATGGGGTTCAACTGACCCTTGAACGGGCCTGTCACCGTCGTTACCACGATCCGCTCGGGGTCATCCTCGACAGGCGCACAAGGATTGCTGTTAGGCGTAGGGCAGGAAGCGCCGAACTTGCCGTCGCCATTGAAATCGATCCAACAGTTCAGCCTTGCCGATACACCGTTCAGCGGGTTCGTGACCTTGATAGTCAGCGTCGCCTCCTGGCCTGCGGTGAACTCGAGCACCGTCTGACCGGGCGGCAGAACGATGCCGTCTTCATCGTTGTAGCCATACGGCTGGTCTTCATCATCGCCGGTGGCGGTGGTGTTCGGTAACGCATCTGGCTCGGGATCTACATGGTCTCCCAGCATCAGGCCGTTGCCCTGACCGTTCTCGCTGCCCATCACAGCAGACGCGCCCAAACTCCCTCCCAGAGTGGGATAGGGTGGAGGAGCATCACCCCAGTCTACGAGGGGAGAGTTAGTTTGCAACTGATGATCTTCCACTTCACCGTCACGCGCTGGCCCAGTCGGCTGCGATACTTCGTCCTTCACGGCGCCGATCCGACAGCGCAGGAAAACGAAAGGCGGGCTGTCGGCGGGCACGGTAAACAGCGCCTGGATGGTTTGAGCCGTCCCGTCCGGAGTACGGATGGTCGACCCCGGCACTGTCTTATCCACGATCTTATCGTAGTCGTCGAATCGACCATTGCCGTCGAAGTCGATCCAGCAGACCAGGTAGGCGGGCGCAGATAACGGATTGGTTACGTTCAACTTGAAGGCGCCATTGCCTCCACGGGGAAACGACACGGTGGCGAGGTCGAGCCCGTCTTCGTCACTTTGGCCGTTCTGATCGTCGCCGGTAGCCGCTTCGTCCGGTTGGCCGTCAGATTCGGCATCGACGATCTTGCCCAGGACCAGTCCACTGCCCAGGATATGAGACGGGCCACCGTTTGCCTTCAGCGTAGGATAAGGAGCCGGCGCGTCGCCCCAATCGACCTGCTGTGGCGGCGTGGTCATCTGCACCTGGTAATCTTCCACTTCCCCATCCGGCGCCGTGCCGAGCGGCGACGGTTGGCCGCCGGTCATGGGCAGGCCGGCGCCGATCCGACAGCGCAGCCAGGTGATGTCCGGAGCGCTCATTGGTACAGTTCCGAAATCCAGATCCTTCGTGCCATTGGCCGTGCCTGGAGCCACCGAGGCGGTTCTGATCGGAGCGTTGGTAAACGTCTTCGTGCCGTTGAGATCGAGCCAGCAGGCCAGGGTGGCCGCCGCGGGTCCCGGATTGTTGACCAGCACCGTGAACCTGGCCGGATCGCCGCGTTTAAAGGTCAGGCTGCTGGGGACAATGCCGTCTTCGTCGTCCGGCGCGTAACCGCTCTTGTCGTCACCGTCCGCGCCGACCGTAGGCTGACCGTCGGTTTCGGCATCGACCAGCGTGCCCAGCCTTGGTCCCTGGACTCTGAGCGCATGCCGGGCGCCCTGGGCGCTGTAACTGACGCCATAGCTGTTCGGAGCATCGCCGTAGTCGTACACGGTGAATGGCTCTCCGGTGATATCGGCGCCGGCGACGACGGCCAGTTTGCCGTCGGGAATCAGAATCGCACCCTTGGGAATCGTTACATTGTTGGCGTTATTATCGGCCCCGACCTTGGTCGCGATCACCGTGCCGTTCCAGCCGCAATTGCCGGAAGTGCTCACCCGGTCGCCGTGGACAAACAGCACGTTCGTCGCCGGTATGCCACCCTGCAATTGAATGAGATAGGTTTTGGAGCACTCGAACGTGCCGGCTACGTTGAACAGGAAGTAATCGGTGGGGCCGCCGGTAATGGTCAAGGGAGCGCTGAATTTGATTTTACCCGTCACCCTGATGACATTGACGCTGCCCGGCCCGGCCGAAACGATCGGCGGTTTGGTCGTGGGGGTCAGGTCGCCCTTGATCGTCCGGGTGGGCGGCAGGGCGCGGACGAATGCCGCCGCGTCGTTGATATCCTTCACGACCGGCGCCAGATCGCTGGAAATCCTGGCGCCGGCGGTCTGGCTGGTGAGGGCGGCGCAGGGATTGAGCGGTAGACTGGGATCGTAGAAGCAATCGCCCAGCAGTTGCGAACCGTCGCCGACCGCCGGCTTTATCCTCGGCCCGAAACCCATCGCTCCACGCACGATGGACTTGTTGAATTGAAAATCCTTGCTGGCCGTCGGCGAGGCGGCGAAGACCGTAAAATCGCGCGCCGAACCCAGGATGGCGCCGATCGGCGCGGCCTGCGCGGGCGGGGTCAGCAAAGCCGCGAGCGCCAGAATGGCGCCGCCCAGTAAACCCGCCTTGGGTCGGAACGCGGCTTGGGAGTAATCATAGAGTTTCTTCATTGGTTTCACCTTCACTTGAATTATTGGGCGGTCGCTTTTACGGAACTGCTCTGCGCTGACACATAGCCGAACACATCCTTGGCGGCCACCTTATAGGTATAGCTCGTCCCTTTCACCACGGCGGTGTCGGTATAGCTGGTTGTCGGGCTGGCCACCTCGGCAATCTGAGTATTATTACGATAGACGAGGTAGCTCTGCACGGCCGACAGCGCATCCGTGGAGGCGTTCCAGGTGAGCGCGATCTGGCCTGTACTGACGGTGGCTTTCAACCCGCTCGGGACCGTCGGCGCCGCGCCGTCCGAGACGAAGGTGGCGCTGCCGCTGCCGGTGGGGTGGCTCGGGGCGACACCGTCGTTATCGGCGGTGTTGACCTGGATGGGGAAGGAGCCTGATGAGCTCGTCTTCACCTGCAGCGTCGCCGTCCCGCTCTGGCCGGGACTCAGCGGCAGCGAAGTCGGCGTCAGCGTACCGGTAGGCGTACCCGTATAACTCAGCGTAAAGGTGGTGGCCGGGCAGTACGTCAGGCCGTCCTGATTGACGACGGTGACCGTGTAGTTGGCCGCGACGCCCGCCTTCACCAACTGGCTGGACGGCGCCAGCGTCACCAGCGGCGCCTTGGCGGAACAGCCGGCCAGCAGTTGCACCGTGTTGGACTGCAGCGACACATTGCCGGCCTTGTCGGTCGCTTTGACGGTATAGCTATAGGTTGTACCCAGCACCGCCGCAGGATCGGTGTAAGTCGATCCGCTCGTTTGCCCCAGCGTGGTGCTGCCGTCACGGGTCACAGTGTAAAACTGGATGCCTGAACCGCTATCGGTGGCCGCATTCCAGTTGAGTTGCACCGCGCCGGTGTTGGCGTCGAAGGCGGCCTGCAAATTGGTCGGCGCCGACGGCGCCGTGCTGTCGCCGATGAACTGGGCGCTGCCGGTGATTGCCGTGGAGTGATTCGGCGCCTTGCCATCGCTGTCGGTGGCTTTCACCGAGACGGTGTACGTACCCGCCGTGGTTGTCTTCACCCCGAGGGTCGTCGTATTGCTCTGGCCTGGATTCACGGAAAGCGAAGCCGAGCTCCAGGTCTTCGTCACTTTGCTGCTGCTGGCCGAGGAAGCCAGCGTAAAGGTCGTCGCCGCGCAGGGACCGGTGTCGTTATTGGCGACCATGACCGTGTAGTTGGTGACGACACTCAGTTTCGCCGCCAGCGGGACCGGCGTCAGCGTCACCATCGGATTGGCGGCGGTGCAGGTGGTGGCTACATTGACGGTGCACGACGACGACACATTGCCCGCCCGGTCGATCGCGGTGACGGCATAGCTATAGGTCGGCCCCAGCGGGGGGTTGTCGGCATATTGCGAGCCGGTGGTCTGACCGATCTGGGCGCCGTTACGGGAGATCAGATATTTATCCACGCCCGAGGGGGTGTCGGTGGCCGCGCTCCAGTTCAGGGTGACCTGGCCCTGGGCATTGATCGATCCGCTGCAATTCTGCGGCGGCGTCGGCGGAGTGTTGTCGATCAACAGGATGGTGTCGCCGCTGGCGCCGGCCGTGGAATGGTCCGGCTCGATCCCATCGCTGTCGACAGCCTGCGCCTGGAAGATAAAAGTCCCCGCGGTCACCGTATTCATCGAGAGTGTCGCCGTACCGCTCTGGCCGGCATTCAACCTGAGCGTGGCCGGCGTCAGCGTGCTCCCCGACGGCGTGCCGGTATGGCCCAGCGTGAAGGTGGTCGGCGCGCAGCTCGGACTGTCTTCGTTTTTAACGCTCACGGTGAAGCTGGCCCCCAAGCCAGGTTTCACGGCCTGGCTGACCGGCGCCAGCGTCACCGTCGGGGTATGGGGGTAGCAGCCGCTGCCTATCAGGGCAGAAACGGCGGCAGGCGAGACATTGCCGACGCCGTCGGTCGCCGTCACAGTGTAGGTATAACTTTGGCCCAGTGTCGGCGTGGAGTCGGTATGACACAGATTGCTTGTCTGGACCGGCTGGAATGGCGGGTCGCCGTCGCGGGACACGGTGTAATGCTGGATGCCGGTGGCGTCGCTGGAGGCGCTCCAGCATAACGTGATCCAACCCTGGGCATTGGAAGAGCCTTGCAGGTTGGCCGGCGCCGGCGGCGGGTCGCCGTCGACGATCACTGTGGCGCCAATGGAGCCGGCAGCGCCGGCAGCGCCGGCAGCGCCGTTGCTGTTGGCGGCTTGCACCTGCAAGGGATAGGTTCCGGAAACTATGCCGGTCGTCGTCAACGTCAGCGTAGCCGTACCGCTCGCGCCGGGAGCAAGCTGCAGCGAGGCGGGCGTCAACGCGCCGGTGGGTGCGCCCGTGTAGCTCAGCGTGAACGTGGCCGTCGGGCAAAGCGTGCCGTCCCGGTTGGTGACCGTTACCGTGTAGCTGGCGGGGTCGCCCGGTCTTATCGCCTGGCTGGACGGCGCCAGCGTCACTGTCGGCTCCTGGCCGACGCACAGATCGATGTTGACGGTGACATAGGTTGGCGGTGACCCCGGGCCGACGCCGGTCTGCGTCACCCGGATGCCGGCGGCGCTGTCGACAAAGCTCTGATTGTTGGTCAGCGACTGGATAAAGAGGGTCGGATAGGCGGCCGTAGGTCCCTGATACCGATGGATGTTGACTCCCTGGGTGTAAGTGCTGAACAGGCTGTCGTCATAGCCCACCGGCTGCCGGTAAGACAGATAATAAAAACCCTGGTTGTTCGGGCGCTGCAGTTTGAGGACACGCGCGTTGCCAGGCGTGGTCGGCAGGATGGCGCTCAGCACATCGATGTTGTAGGCGCCGCTTTCGGTTACGGTGACGATGTTGCCAGGGTAAGATTCATACCATCCCAACCTGTCCATATACGGCCCGCCGAACAGATGCCAGGAGCGCGACCCCCCCATGGGATCGGAGTAATCGCCATATTCGCTGTTGGCAACGCCGTCATTTTCGGGGTCGGTGCCGGCATGGCCCAATCCCAGGTTATGCCCCAGTTCGTGGGTATAGACCATCGCTGATTCGCCCTCGGTGATCCAGACGCGGCACCAAGTACCGCAGCCGACGGTGGCGCGCCCGGACCAGGTGCAGGCGGGGATATCGTTGTAGCGGGGCAGGACGATGATTCGATGTCGATAGGGAGATAGATCGATGCCGGCGGCCTGGGCCGCTGCTTCGGCGGCCAAGGTCCAGGTGAAGTAGTCGCATATATTGGTGGGACTGTAGCTGTAGTCGATCAGGAAGGGCCCGAACACGTCGGGCGTGTTGTCACCATTGCTGTCCGCCACGAGGTTGAGTTGATTGAACGAGTTCTGGAGATAGAGCTCCCGGACCGAGCGGGCGCCGGTGTACATGAGATCGGTGATCTGTTGGATCGTGTACCGCGTCGAGGCTTTGGCATCCTGCAGATCGACCATCAGGACGACGACGCGGCGGTCGCCCACGACCGGCGCTTGCGGGTAGGGATCCGGCGTGAAAGTATCGACCCACAGCGTGGCGCCAGTGGCGATCCCGGTCACTCTGGCCCGCTGGCCGGTGGTCAGGTCCGCCGGCGGGCTGGTGGCGGCGAACTGCAATTGGTAGGTGACGCCAGTGTCGGCGTAGAGTAAATAGCTCATCTCGATCACCTGTTCCTGGCCTTCCTGGCTGAGATCCTCGGCGATCATCACTTCCAGTCTGCCCGTTACCGTGATCGGCGCCTCGTCGTCCTCACCATACGCTCTGGCGGTAAGCAGGCTTACCCCGAGCAGCAGCATCATGAGACTGATATACCACCAGTTCATCTTTACAAAAGAGCTTTTCATCTCTGCCTCGCTATTCTTCTCGCTGGATTAAGAATTGTAAGTTTCTTAAAATTTTACATTTTTTCAAAATTAGATATTGAATTTTCGTGTTTCTCGATTGTAAAAATTTGTTAACTGTTCGTTTTACCCGGCGCAGAATTCGGTGTGGAACGCTCTGGTTTTTCACCTCTGTCAATTAGCAAAACTTATGCCATGAATTAGAAATCGACAGGGCGCCGCCACTCCAGGATGATCTCGTGTTTTTCTCGTATAAGCCGTAAAATCAATCTCTTAAATAAAAGATGAGAATCAGTTTAAATTAGCAAGTATTTGATTTAACAATTTTTTATTTTGTGCCTCCAGCCTGGAGGAAAGGTTTTGGCTACCTCATCTTCACCATACCGGTTCTAGCGTTACAGCCGCAGGAATGACAATTTTTGTCACAATTTTTGCCACAATTTTTGTCACAATTTTTGTCACAAAACGTTGGCAGCGAACGTAATTTAACATTATCTGGAAAATAGCGCTTGACACAAGCCGGTGTCTGTCCGGTTTGCGCAAAACCCAAGAGATAGTGGCGGAGGGTAAGGTGGTAGGGGGGTTACCGTGAAAATCGGTCCCCATGTCGGGTTACGGCGCGCCCGTAACGTCCCTGCTATTGGTTGACTTGGTAGAGGGCGCGTCTACCCGATCTACGAGGATTTTCACGGTAACACTTCCGTATTGGCCCGGACTTCATGCAATTCCTCGCCCTTGCGGATATGCAGCACCAAATCCCACAAGCCGGCGGCCGGCAGGTTCAAGGGCGCCTGATACACGCCGGGCTCCACCTCCGGCAGGGTGAACGTCGTATCCAGCCGGCTGTCGGCCGGGCGCAGGAACTGCCCGCCGACGGTCGCGCCGCGTAGCGGCTCGCCCTCGCGGGTGCGAACCACTACCTTGAACCCGGTCGGCGTGCCCAGCACCGGTTTCCCCAGCCAGCCCTTCTGGACCTGCCAGCCGCGCTCCTGCTGGCGTTGGACCTGCTGGAGATACTGGTTATAAAGTTCTTCTTTTTGCTGGAAATCGTGGGAGATGACGCCGGGAAAACGGGAGGAGACAGCACCCTGCCGGGCGGCCGAGGGGAACAGATAAGCGTTCAATGAGGGCGCCAGACCCCGTTCCGCCACGACGATAAAAAACGCGCATAAGATCACCAGCGCGATGAAGAAACCGCCGATCGCCAGCGGACCCCAGTGCAGTCCCTGATCGGGCCGGCGCTGTTGCCGCTCACGCAGGAGCATCCCACAGGCGAAAGCGCTCAGAAGATAAACCGCCAGGTGGATGGCCAGCACGTCACTGCCGGGCCAGTCCAATGCGGCCAACGGCAGATAGAGGCCCAGCGCCAGTAACGCCGCTGTCACCGCAATCGCGACGCCGCCCAGCCGGCTGAAGCGAACCAGCAACAGGCTGCCGCCGACGATCAGACCCACCCCCACGGTCAGGCTGAGCCACAGGTCGGTCACGGCTTACTCCGGCAGATAGAACACGGAGGGACGGTGCGCCGGTTCGGCCTGCACGCCCCCGACCGGGGTGATCACGAAGGTGAAATGCTGCTGTCCCTGCTTTCCCCCCGCCGCCAAGCGCACCTTCGCCAGCACCCGCAGCCGCTGTTGCGGCTCCAGGGTGATCTGCTCCAGTCCACCCACATCCAGCTCCGCGCCCGGCAGATCCTCCAGGCCAATGCGGACGGTGAGCGGCCGGGTTACCCGGTTATTCAGCTTGATCTCGTAGCTGTTCTGAATCCGCCCGTCGGACAGAGTCGCGTACAGCGGTTGCCGGATCTGTTCGACCGTGGCGTTATAGGCAACCTGGTGGGCGATGCTCCAGCCCAATACCGTGATCGCGGTGAGCAGAATCACGCCATAGCCGATGGTCTTGGGCTTGATGATACGGGTCGGACCGCCCTGCTGGGCGTTTTCCGAAGTGTAGCCGACCAGACCGCGCGGCCAGCCCAGGCTGTCCATGATGGTATTACAGGCGTCGATGCACAGGGCGCAGGAGATGCATTGCAATTGCAGACCATTGCGGATATCGATGCCGGTCGGACAGACCTGGACGCAGTAGCCGCAATCGATGCAGTCCCCCATGCCCTGGGCCTTACGTTCCTCACGGGTTTTCAAACTCTTGGCAGGCTTGTGGCGGGATTCGCCGCGGCGTTCGTCGTAGGCGACGATCAACGTGTCCTTGTCGAACATGGCGCTCTGGAACCGCGCATAGGGACACATATAAGTACAGACCTGTTCCCTGGCCAGCCCGGCCATCACAAAGGTGGTGGCGGTCAGAAACAGCGTCGTGGCGTAGGCCGGAAACGGCGCCTCGCCTTGCGCCATAGCGACGATCAACTCGGGCGCATTGCCCCAGTACAGGGTAAAGGTCAAACCGGTCCAGAAGGCGACCAGCAGCCACAAGCCCCAGGTGGCGCCCAGCTTCCCCAGTTTTGCCGCACTCCAGGGCGCCTGGGCGAGACGGATGCGGGCCGGGCGTTCCCCCTGGATCAGCCGCTCGATCAGAATAAAGATATCCGTCCACAGGGTCTGGAAACAGAAATAGCCGCAGAACACCCGCCCGGCCATACCGGTGACGAAGAACAACAGCATCGCGGCGATCACCAGCATGCCGCCGATCCAGACGACATCCTGCGGTTCCATGGCCAGCCCGAAGATATAGAAATGGCGACCCGGAATGTCGAACAGCACCGCCTGATGGGGGGCGTTCAGGCGCTCCCAGCGCACCCAGGGGAGGAGAAAGTAGATACCGTAGGCCAGGATCAGAATGCCGTATTTCAGGCGGCGAAACGTACCCTTGACAGAACGGGGAAAAATCGGAATCCGTTTCTGGTAGAGAACCTCGGTTGCTTCTTGAGCCATGGTTGCTGCAATCTTAGCTGTAAAATGCCGATCCGGTTGCCAGATGAAGCGGGCGAGTAGAGGTATTATGGGAACAGGCTCCGCTTGCACCGCAGGATGGCAATTCGTTTCCTCCCCCTTGAGAGGTATAGGTATAAAATCAACAGGAATAACCTGTGGGAGCGGCGCCCTCGCCGCGATAACTGGCCGGTTGATCGCGGCGAGGGCGCCGCTCCCACAAGCATGATCGCGGCGAGGGCGCCGCTCCCACAAGCATGATCGCGGCGAGGGCGCCGCTCCCACAGCACTCCGATCGGGAGCTTACTGTCCACCGCCCAATTGATGGAGGTAAACCGCCATCAGTTTGATCTCATCGGGTTTCATACGGTCTTTCCAGGCCGGCATGACGCGGCTGTTCTGCACTCCATTGGCAATCACCTGTTTTACCGCCGCCTTTTTCTCCTCCAGCGTCTGCTTCTCGGGGACATCGGCGATCGTCCAGATCTTATCGGTCAGATTGGCCGAACCCAGCGACTGCTGCCCCTTGCCATCCTTGCCATGGCAGGCATAACAGCCACCGCCGTAACCCTGGAACAGCTCGCGGCCCCGTTCCGAGGCTTCGCTCTGGGGAGCCACGCCCGACAGGGTCAGCACATAGGTGGCCACATCGTCGAGTTGCTGCGGATTGAAGGTTGTGCTGAAGGCCGGCATAAAGCCGTTACGGCCCTGGGTCAGGGTTTCCTGAATTTTCTCGAAAGAACCACCCCACAACCAATCGTCGTCGGTCAGATTGGGATACAGGCCCACCACCCCCTGGCCGCCACGGCCATGACAGGCGGCGCAGTTGGTGCCGAACAGCCCCTTACCCACCGACCGGGTGAACTCGAGCATTTTGGGATCTTTCTGAATCTCGCCGAAGTCGGCCTTGGCGATTTTTTCCATGAATTCCCGCTGGACCGTCGCACCGCGGCCTTCTTCCAACTCATGAATCAGCACGGCGCGGGTGTTCCAGTCGGTTGTGACCTTCTCCTTACCGACCGTAAAGGTCACCGTTTTCAGGCCGTGCAGCCAGGAATCCCTCCAGGGCCAGGAAGGATACAGCAGCCAGTAGACCAGGGCGAACACCACGGTAGCGTAAAAAGACCACAGCCACCAGCGTGGCAGCGGATTGTTGAACTCCTGTAGATCGCCGTCCCAGGCGTGGCCCGTTGTCTGTACCGCGGTCGGTTTTTGCTGCTTAGTTGTTTTCTCGTTCATCATCGGTCACCTTGCGGAAGGGAGAATCCGGCGTATCGGCCTCGTCCTGGAGGGGAATGTACTTATAGGATTCCAGCCGTTCGCCACGCCGCCTGCCGCTATAGACATAGAGCGCGATCGCGCAGAAGGCCGAGAAGAACAGCACCAGCGCCAGCGGCTTGCTGTTCTCCATCCGGGTAAACCACATCAGCCAGTCGTAGTACATAAGCGCGTTATTCACTCGATTGCCCCCTGCCCTCCCGCTTGGAGGGAGGTCGGGGAAGATGGATTAACGAAACTCGGCAAAGTAACCGGCATTGTATTTGTCGAAATCCACCATGGTGCCGAGCACCTGCAAGTAGGCCACCAACGCATCCATTTCGGTCAGCTTATCGGGATTGCCGTCGTAGTTGCTGGCCTTGGCCTGTTCCAGCAGGTTCTGTGACCCTGCACCGATATCCAGCTTGTCGGCGATATCCTTGCCGAAGGTTTTGACATTCGCCTCGTATTCGGCCTGGGTGGCGGAATAAGGTACGCCGGTCACCCGCAGCGCCCGCATCCGGTCATCGACGTCCTTATAGTACAACCCGTTTTGCAGCAGCCAGGGATAGTTCGGCATGATGGATTCCGGCACCACCGAGCGGGGGGCGGTCAGGTGCTGCACATGCCAGGCGCTGGAATACTTGCCCCCGACCCGGGCAAGGTCGGGACCGGTGCGCTTGGAGCCCCACTGGAAAGGATGGTCGTACCTGGACTCCGCCGCCAGCGAATAGTGGCCGTAACGCAGCCACTCGTCCCGGAACGGGCGCACCATCTGCGAGTGGCAGAGGTAGCAGCCTTCGCGGACGTAGATGTCGCGGCCACGCAGTTCCAGCGCCGTATAGGGGCGCACCCCCTCCACCTTTTCGATGGTTTTGTCGATGTAGAACAGTGGCACGATTTCCACCAGACCGCCGATGCTGACCACGAGCAGGATCAGCACGATCATCAACGCGGCATTGATTTCGATATTTTCATGACGCATGGTAATTGTCCTCCCACTCAGGCGCGGGCCAGCTTGGCCGCCAGCTTGACCTGCAACGTGGCTTCTTCACGGCGGGCGGCGACCAGGGTCATCACCAGGTTGTAAACCATCACGAAGACGCCGACGACAAAGAACGCGCCGCCGATGGCGCGCCAGACATAGGGCGTATGCAGGAATTCGACGGTTTCGGTAAAGGTGTAGGCCAGATTGCCGTACTGATCGAAGCCGCGCAGCATCAGACCCTGGCCGATACCGGCCACCCACATCGCGGTGATATAAAGCACGATGCCGATGGTGGCCAGCCAGAAATGCACATAGATCAGTGTCTGACTGTACATGCGGGTGTTAAACAGGCGTGGGAACAGATGGTAGAGTGAACCGAAGGAGACCAGGGCCACCCAGCCCAGCGCGCCGGAGTGGACATGGCCGATGGTCCAGTCGGTATAGTGCGACAGGGCGTTGACGCTCTTTAAAGACATCAGCGGCCCCTCGAAGGTGGACATGCCGTAGAACGACAGCGAGGTGATCAAAAACAGCATGATCGGGTCGGAGCGCAGTTTGTCCCAGGCGCCGGACAGGGTCATGACGCCGTTGATCATGCCGCCCCAGGAAGGCAGCAGCAACAGGATCGAAAAAGCGGCTGCCAGGGTAGAGACCCAGTCGGGCAGCGCGGTCCAATGCAGATGATGGCCGCCGGCCCACATA
>Ga0209253_10004482_pt1 | contig 12182 bp, 12 predicted proteins | sample FrelakmetBRP12BR_FD_187145 | JGI IMG/M metagenome (GOLD analysis project Ga0209253, IMG submission 187145) | Freshwater lake sediment microbial communities from the University of Notre Dame, USA, for methane emissions studies - BRP12 BR (SPAdes)... | ecosystem: Environmental > Aquatic >...
GTCCCGTTCGTCCCCGGCAGCAAGGTCTCGGGCACGGTGCAGAAGCACGGCAAGACCGACAAGGTGCCGATCGTGAAATTCCGCCGCCGCAAGCACTACCTGCGGCAGGGCACGCATCGCCAGCTCTACACCCAGGTGAAGATCACCGGCATCCAGGCCTGAGAGGCCCGGATCCCCAGCTCAGCAGGAGTCATTGAGAAATGGCACATAAGAAAGCAGGCGGCAGTACCAAGAACGGCCGCGAATCCGAGAGCAAGCGCCTCGGCCTGAAGAAGTTCGGCGGCGAGACCGTCGTGGCCGGCAACATCCTCGTCCGTCAACGCGGCACGCAGTATCGCGCCGGCGACAACGTGGGCATCGGCACGGACCACACGCTGTTCGCGCTCGTGGACGGCAGGGTGCAGTTCAAGCGCAAGGGCATCGAACAGCGCGTGCACGTCAGCATCGAGCCGCAGGGCTGAGGCCCGCGGCCCTCGCGGCCGGGTTGAAAACGCAGAGCCCCGGCCGTGCCGGGGCTTTTGCTTTTCGGGGATCCCTCCATGAAGTTCGTCGACGAAGCCACGATCAAGGCGCAGGCCGGCAGCGGCGGCCGCGGCATGGTGAGTTTTCGCCGCGAAAAGTTCATGCCGTTCGGCGGACCGAGCGGCGGTGACGGCGGCGACGGCGGTCACGTCTACCTCGTTTCGAAGAAAGGGCTCAACACGCTGGCCGACTTCCGCTACATGCGCACCTTCAAGGCGGGTAACGGCGAGCCGGGCGGCAGCGACGATTGCAGCGGCCGGGGCGGCGAGGATGCCGAGATCGTCGTGCCCGTGGGGACCGTCGTGTACGACGTCGACACCGAGGAGATGCTCGGCGACCTCACGCAGGACGGCGACCGCGTCATGGTCGCGCGCGGCGGCAAGGGCGGCCTCGGCAACCAGCGCTTCAAGAGCAGCACCAACCGCGCGCCGCGCAAGTCGACCCCGGGCACGGCGGGCGAGAAGCGTGAGTTGCGCCTCGAGCTGAAGCTCCTGGCGGATGTCGGCCTGCTCGGCATGCCGAACGCCGGCAAGTCGACGTTGATTGCGGCCGTCTCGGCGGCGCGCCCGAAGATCGCGGATTACCCGTTCACCACGCTGCACCCGAACCTCGGCGTCGTGTACGTCGGCCAGCACCAGAGCTTCGTGATGGCCGACATCCCGGGCCTCATCGAGGGCGCGGCCGACGGCGCCGGCCTTGGGATTCGTTTCCTCAGGCACCTGCAGCGCACGCGCCTGCTGCTGCACCTCGTCGACATCGCTCCGCCCGATCCGGAGGCCGACCCGGTAGTCGATGCGCGCGCCATCGCGGGCGAGCTGAAGAAATTCAGCCCGGAATTGGCCAAGCGCGAGCGCTGGCTGGTGCTCAACAAGCTCGACCTGCTGCCGCCCGCGGAAGCGGACAAGCGCTGCAAGGACATCGTGCGTCGCCTGCGCTGGAAGGGGCCGGTGATGCGCATCTCGGGCGCGACGCGCACAGGCACGCAGGAACTCTGCCAGGCCATCATGCGGCGGCTCGACGACATGGCGCGCGACGAGGCGGACGCTGCTGCCGCGGCCGAGGAAGAGTAGCTCTCACCTCTCCCGCTTGCGGGAGAGGTCGCGCACAGCGCGGGTGAGGGTGCGGTTGACCTCTCCCGTTCATGGGAGAGGTCGCCCGAAGGGCGGGTGAGGGCGCTGTTCGAAAATGAAAAAGCCGGCTCGAAGCCGGCTTTTTCGTCGATCCAGGAACCCGGACTTACTTGGCCGCGAGCGCCTTGATCTTGGCGTTCAGCTCACGCTTGTGGCGGGCCGCCTTGTTGCTGTGAATGATGCCCTTGGTCACCATCGTGTCGATCACGGGCTGTGCGGCCTTGAATGCGGCGGTGGCGTCGGCCTTGTTGCCGTCGCCAATGGCGGTCAGCACCTTCTTGATCGAGGTGCGCAGGCGGGAACGGGCGGCCATGTTGTGGGCGCGACGCTTGACGTCCTGCCGGGCACGCTTTTCTGCGGACTTGATGTTCGCCACGGAATCGGTCTCCTGCGGACGGCGCCCCCGAGATGGGATGGGCCGACCGGTCGGTATAAAAGAGCCGCGTATTTTGGCGATGCGGGTCCGGAAGGTCAAGTTTCCCTACGACAATGACCCTCACCCGGCGTGCCGCCGACCTCTCCCGCAAGCGGGAGAGGTGGTCGATTCCCTCTCCCGCCTGCGGGAGAGGGCTAGGGTAAGGGCGTCGATTCCCTCTCCCGCTTGCGGGAGAGGGCTAGGGTGAGGGCAGCTGCTCTCCGTTATCATGCGCCGCTCATGCGCACCCACCGACACGCCTCCCCGTGACCTTCCGTGAGGTAACCCCTTGAGCGGAGGCGGCTTCTTCCGCAGCACGTCCATCGTCGGTGGCCTGACCCTGTTGTCCCGGGTCACGGGCCTGCTGCGCGACATGGTCTATTCAAGGATGTTCGGCGCCGGCGTCCTGATGGACGCGTTCCTCGTCGCCTTCAAGATTCCGAACTTCATGCGCCGCCTGTTCGCCGAGGGTGCGTTCTCGCAGGCCTTCGTGCCGGTGGTCTCCGAATACAAGGTGCAGCGCACGCACGACGAGGTGCGCGAGCTCGTCGACGGCGCGATGGGGACCATGGCGTGGTTCATGTCGGTGGTCACGATCATCGGCATCCTTGCGGCGCCCGTGTTCGTGCTGCTCTTCGCGCCGGGCTTCCACGCGGACCAGGGCAAATTCGACCTCACGGTCGAAATGCTCCGCTGGACCTTCCCCTACCTGTTGTTCATCTCGCTGGCGTCGCTGGCCTCGGGCGTCCTCAACAGTTACCAGCGATTCACCGTGCCGGCGCTGATGTCGACGCTGATGAACCTCGTGATGATCGGGTTCGCCGCATGGATCGCGCCGCGCTTCGAGCAGCCGGGCGTCGTGCTTTCGGTAGGCGTGTTCGTGGCGGGTGCAGTGCAACTCGCCTTCCAGTTGCCGGCAATGGTGAGGCTGGGCCTGCTGCGCCGGCCGCGCTGGCGGTGGGGCGACGCGGGCGTGAAGAAGATCGGCCAGCTCATGCTGCCGGCGATTTTCGGCTCGTCCGTTTCGCAGGTGGCGCTGCTGCTCGACACGCTGATCGCATCGTTCCTCGTGACCGGCAGCATCTCGTGGCTGTACTACGCCGATCGCCTGATGGAGTTTCCGCTCGGCGTGTTCAGCGTGGCGCTCGCGACGGTGATCCTGCCCGGCCTGTCGGCGCATCACTCCGCGCAGTCGGTCGAACGCTTCGCGGCGACGCTCGACTGGGCGCTGCGCCTCACGGTCGTCGTCGTCACCCCGGCCACCGTCGCGCTGATCGTGCTGGCCGGGCCGCTCACCGTGGCGATCTTCCATTACGGGGAGTTCGACGCGCAGGACGTGCGCATGTCCGCGCTGGCCGTGATGGCGTTCTCCAGCGGACTGATGGGCTTCAGTCTCGTGAAGGTGCTCGCGCCCGGGTTTTTCGCGCGGCAGGACACGCGCACGCCGATGCGCATCGGCATCCGGGCGCTTGCGGTGAACATGGCGCTCAACCTTTTCATCGTGCTGCCGATGGCGTTCAACAGCAAGCAGCCCGGCCTGCACGCCTTCCTCGCGCTCAACATCGGCATCAGCGCCTGGTACAACGCCTTCATGCTGTATCGCGGGCTGCGCCGGGAGCACGTGCTGCATCACGCGCCGGGCTGGCGGCCGATGCTGGTGCAGGTGGTCGCGGGCAACGTGCTGATGGGGCTGTTCCTCTGGTACGTCGCCGGCAGCACCGAGCGCTGGATGGCGATGCACACGCTGCAGCGCATGGAATGGATGGCGCTGCTGGTGATCGGCGGCGCAGGGATCTATTTCGGCGTCCTGTACGTGCTCGGCATGCGGATCGGGCACCTGCGGGTGCGCAGCGTCGGGCCGATCCCGCCGCGCAACGCCTGAGGCGGCGCCGCCATGCAACTGATCCGGGGAATCCACAACCTGCGCGAGCGGCATCGCGGCAGCGTCGTCACGATCGGCAACTACGACGGCGTGCATCGCGGGCATCAGCACCTGCTGGCGGCCGTCCGGGAGAAGGCGAGGGCGCTCGGATTGCCGGCGACGGTCGTGACGTTCGAGCCGACGCCGCGCGAATACTTCGAAGGGGAGGCGGCTCCCTCGCGCCTGATGAGGTTGCGCGAGAAGGTCGAAGCGCTGCCGCTCTACGGCATCGATCGCGCGGTGATCCTGCGTTTCGATCGCCGCATGCAGAACATCAGCGCGCAGGAGTTCGTCGACCGGTTGCTGGTGGGCGGCCTCGGCACGCGCCATCTCGTCGTCGGCCACGATTTCCACTTCGCCCGCAAGCGCGAGGGCAACATCGAGACGCTGCGCGAGCAGGGCGCGCGGCACGGGTTCTCGGTCGAGGAGGTCGGGCGGTTCCTCGTCGACGGCGAGCGCGTCAGCAGTTCGCTGGTGCGCGAGGCGCTCGGGCGAGGCGACTTGCATCGAGCACGGTCGCTGCTCGGGCGTCCGTACCGCATTGCCGGGCGCGTGCGTCGCGGGCAGCAACTCGGCCGCAAGTTGGGTTACCCCACCGCGAACCTGGCCCTGCACCGCAAGGTGGTGCCGCTCTGGGGGATCTTCGCGGTGCGGGTCAGTGGGGGCGGGCTGGTCGACCACCCAGCAGTCGTGAGCCTCGGCACGCGGCCGACCATCAACGGGACCGACCCGTTGCTCGAAGTGCACGTGTTCGAGTTCGACGGCGACCTGTATGGCAAGTACCTCGACGTCGACTTCGTCCAGCGCCTTCGCGACGAGCGGAAATTCGAGTCGCTCGACGCGCTGGTCGAGCAGATGCATAAGGACGCCGCCCAGGCCCGCGCATTGCTCGGGATCTGATTGCCCTCACCCGCTTCGCGCCCTCACCCGCTTCGCGCCCTCACCCGCTTCGCGCCCTCACCCGCTTCGCGCCCTCACCCGGCCTGACGGCCGACCTCTCCCGCAAGCGGGAGAGGTAGGGACCGGTGCCGCAAGCGGGAGAGGTGACTTTTTCTGGATTAAATCTCTGAATTCGTTCAAAATTTCAGGTTCGCTCAGCGATCAGCAGTGAATCCGCGCCCCCGATGTCCGACTACAAGAACACCGTCAACCTGCCCGAGACCGCCTTTCCGATGAAGGGCGACCTCGCACGTCGCGAGCCCGAGATGCTCGCCTGGTGGGACGAGCACCGCATCTACGAAAAGTTGCGCGCCGCGGCCAGGGACCGTCCGAAGTTCATCCTTCACGACGGTCCACCGTATGCGAACGGCGCGATCCACATCGGCCACTCGGTCAACAAGATCCTCAAGGACATCATCGTCAAGTCGCGCACCCTCGACGGCTATGACGCGCCGTACGTGCCCGGCTGGGATTGCCACGGCCTGCCGATCGAGCACGCGGTGGAGAAGGTGCGTGGCCGCGACGCCAAGAACCTCGACGCCAAGGCGTTCCGCCAGGCGTGCCGGGAGTTCGCGCTCGAGCAGATCGACGTGCAGCGCAAGGATTTCATCCGGCTCGGCGTGATGGGCGACTGGGCCCACCCCTACATGACGCTGGCGCCGCGCTACGAGGCCGAACAGCTGCGTGCGTTCGCGCAGATCATCCGCAACGGGCACCTCTACAAGGGCTACAAGCCCGTGCACTGGTGCCTCGATTGCCGCTCGGCCCTGGCCGAGGCCGAGGTCGAATACGAAGAGCGCACGTCGCCCTCGATCGACGTCCGGTTCGACGTGGTCGACCGGGTCGATCTCGCCAAGCGTATCGGCGGCTCGACCCTTCCCGGCGGCCGGGCGAGCGTCGTGATCTGGACCACCACGCCGTGGACGCTGCCGGCCAACCAGGCCGTGGCGGTGCATCCCGAGTTCGACTACTCGCTGCTGGCCGTCGACATGGGCCACGGCGAAGAGATCCTGATCCTCGCGTCGGAACTCGCGCCGTCCGTGCTGAAGCGCGCAGGCATCGGCTCGTCGCGCGAGATTGTGCGCGTGAAGGGCGAGGCGCTCGAGCACCTGCAACTGCGCCATCCGTTCTACGAGCGCACGGTGCCCACGATCCTCGGCGAGCACGTCACGCTCGAGAGCGGCACGGGTGCGGTGCACACGGCGCCGGGCCACGGCCAGGAAGACTTCGTCGTCGGCAAGAAGTACGGACTGCCCGTCGACAATCCCGTCGGCAGCGACGGCCGCTTTCTCGCGGCAACGCCCCTGTTCGCGGGCGAGAAGGTCTTCGACGCGAACAAGCACGTCGTCGAAGTGCTCGGCGAGCGCGGCGCGCTGCTGCATCATGAACCGTTCCGCCACAGCTATCCGCACTGCTGGCGTCACAAGACGCCGGTGATCTTCCGCGCGACCCCGCAGTGGTTCATCAGCATGGAGCAGGCGGGCCTGCGCAAGGCCGCGCTCGAGGAGATCGGCAAGGTCGAGTGGACGCCCGGCTGGGGCGAGCAGCGCATCTACAGCATGATCGAGGGCCGCCCGGACTGGTGCATCTCGCGCCAGCGCACCTGGGGCGTGCCGCTCTCGTTGTTCACCCACAGGCAGACCGGCGAACTGCACCCGGATACGCCCGCACTCGTCGAGCGTGTGGCCGCGCTCGTCGAAACCGCCGGCATCGACGCCTGGTGGGGGCTCGACCCGCAGTCACTCCTCGGCGACGAAGCGGCGCATTACGAGAAAGTCACCGACATCATGGACGTCTGGGTGGACTCGGGCGTGTCGCATCACTGCGTCTCGAAGCTGTTCCCGGAGATCCGCACGCCGGCCGACCTGTACCTCGAAGGTTCGGACCAGCACCGCGGCTGGTTCCACAGTTCGCTGCTCACGTCCGTCGCGCAGAAAGGCCACGCGCCCTACAAGGGCGTGCTCACCCACGGCTTCACCGTGGACGAGAAGGGCCGCAAGATGTCGAAGTCGCTCGGCAACGTCATCCTGCCGCAGAAGGTGATGAGCACGCTCGGCGCGGACATCCTGCGCCTTTGGGTTGCGGCCACCGATTACGCGAACGAGATCAGCGTGTCGGACGAGATCCTGAAGCGCACCTCGGATTCGTACCGTCGCATCCGCAATACCGCGCGCTTCCTGCTCGGCAACCTGGCCGGCTTCGATCCCGCGAAGGATGCCGTGCCGTTCGAGCAGATGATCTCGCTGGATCGCTGGGCGATGGAGCGCACCCGCGTGCTGCAGGAGGAGATCGTCGCCGCGTATCGCAGCTACGATTTCCATCTCATCTACCAGAAGCTGCACAACTTCTGCGTGGTCGACCTGGGCGGATTCTATCTCGACGTGATCAAGGACCGGCTCTACACGACGCCAGCCCGCGGCCTGCCGCGCCGCTCCGCGCAGACGGCGATGTACTGGATCGCCGACGCGATGGCGCGCTGGCTCGCGCCCATCCTGTCGTTCACTGCGGAAGAGATCTGGCGCTTCCTGCCGGGGACGCGCGCCGAATCGGTGTTCCTCGAAACCTGGGCGAAGTTGCCGGCGGTCGCGGCCGATGCGGCGGGTATCGACTGGCCGAGGGTGCTCGAAGCGCGCGCGGCCGTGTTGCGCGAACTGGAGCGTTTGCGCGTGGCCGGCGAGATCGGCGCGCCGCTCGACGCGGTGGTCGATCTCTACGGCACGCCGCAGTGGCGCGCCGCGCTCGAGCCGCTCGGCGATGAACTGCGATTCGTGCTGATCACGTCGGAAGCCCGCGTGGACAGCCTCGAGCAGCGGTCGGCCGAGGCGGTGGCTGCCGACGCCGAAGGCAAGAGCGGACTGTGGCTGCACGTGCGCCCGTCGCAGGCGACGAAGTGCGTCCGCTGCTGGCACAGGCGCGACGATGTCGGCAGCGTGGCCGCGCATCCCGATCTCTGCGGCCGCTGCGCGGTCAACCTCGATGGAGCTGGGGAGGTCCGCCGATTCGCATGAGCACCCCGAACGAACAACGACCGACGGCCGCGGCCGATCCGCCCGCACCGCACACCTCCACGATCACGTGGCTGACGCAGCGCACGCATCCGGCGGCGTGGTTGTGGCTGTCGGTCGCGGTGATCGCGCTGGACCAGGCGACGAAGTTCCTCGTCACCCGTTTCCTCGAGCTGTACGAGCGCGTGGAAGTGCTGCCGGTTCTCGATTTCACGCTGCTGCACAACACCGGCGCGGCGTTCAGCATCCTCGCAGGCGCTTCCGGCTGGCAGCGCGGGTTTTTCATCGCGCTCGGTTCCATCGTGAGCGTCGCGCTCGTCGTCTGGCTGTGGCGCCTGCCGCGCGGGGAGCGGCTGCTGCCGATTTCGCTCGCGCTGATCGTCGGCGGCGCCATCGGCAACGTGATCGACCGCGTCGTGCACGGGTACGTCATCGACTTCATCCATGCCCACTGGGGCGGGGCGTACTTTCCCGCGTTCAACATCGCCGACAGCGCCATCACGATCGGTGCGGTGCTGCTGATGCTCGACGCGTTCCGCGAGAAGCGCCCTCACTAGCGCCCGTCTGATGCGCATCCTCCTCGCCAACCCCCGTGGATTCTGTGCCGGCGTCGATCGGGCGATCGACATCGTAGAGCGCGCGGTGGAGCTGTTCGGCGCGCCGATCTACGTGCGTCACGAAGTCGTCCACAACAGGTTCGTCGTCGACCGTCTGCGCAAGCTCGGCGCCGTGTTCGTCGAGGAACTGGACGAAGTACCCGACTCGGCCACCGTCATCTTCAGCGCACACGGTGTCTCGAAGGCAGTGCAGTCCGAGGCGCGACGCCGCGGCCTGCAGGTGTTCGACGCGACGTGCCCGCTCGTCACCAAGGTGCACATGGAGGTGTCGCGCTACGCCCGCGAGGGCCTCGACGTGATCCTGATCGGGCACGAGGGGCATCCCGAGGTCGAAGGCACGATGGGCCAGTTCGACGAAACACAGGGCGGGCGCATCAGCCTCGTCGAGGATGCAGGCGACGTGGACAAGCTCGACGTGCGCGACCCATCGCGGGTCGGCGTGGTCACGCAGACGACGCTCTCCGTCGACGACACGGCCGACGTGCTCGACGCGCTCAAGACGCGCTTCCCGACGCTCGCGACGCCGCGCAAGGAAGACATCTGCTACGCGACGCAGAACCGCCAGGACGCCGTGAAGAAGCTCGTGGCGAACTGCGACGTTGTCATCGTCGTGGGCTCGCAGACCAGCTCGAATTCCAATCGCCTGCGCGAGATCGCCGAGAAGGCCGGCATTCCCGGCTACCTGGTCGACGGGCCGGACGACCTGCAACGCGAGTGGTTCGAGGGCAAGGCGGCGGTCGGCGTCACGGCGGGCGCGTCGGCTCCGGAGTTGCTCGTGCAACGCGTGGTCGGGCGCCTGCGCGAGTGGGGCGGCGAGGGGCCGCAGGAGATCGTCGGTCGCGAAGAGAACGTCGTCTTTGCGCTGCCGCGCGAACTGCGCGCGGCCGCAGGAACCTAGCGCCGGCCGTCAGCGGTCCCAGCACTCGTGGTCGGTCCGCACATCGGCATCGTCGCGGGCGGATTTTTCTCCCGACGACCTCAGCTCGAGGACCCGGCACATGCGATCGGCGCTTTGCGCGGTTCCCGTGGCGCGAGTCGCCGTGGCCACCCACGCATCCGTATCGGCGGCCGTCACGGCGATCGCGTAGTAACCGCGCTCGCTGCGGGCCGCAAAGCGCAGCGTGACGGGGCTGCAGGCCGTCGCCCGGCCGGGGTCGAGCGTCGTCGCGTACGTGTGGCACTGCAGGTAGAGCTTTTCCTGGGCAGCGGCCAGCGAAAGCAGCGCGGTCCGCGCCTCGGTGCGGTTCGCGCGCAGCACGTAGCCGCGGTAACTCGGCACCGCGATCGACAGGAGCAGGCCCGCGATTGCAGCAACCACGAGCAATTCGATGAGCGTCAGGCCGCGGGCGCGTTCATTCCGCATCTTTCTGCGCCCATCCGCTGCGCACCGGCGCGTAGGACGCAAGGCTTGGGCACCCGGTCCCGCCCGACGCGCACCTCTCGGGGACCAGCACGTAAAAACCCTGCGTGTGGACGTCCTCCGCGTCGCGCGACGAGCGGCCGGTGGCCTCGGCGATGAAATGCAGGGCCGCGACCCCCGGCCCGAGCGCGGCGCCATCGGGAACCGCCGAACTGCCGGCACTGGTGTCGTAGTACAGGCGGTAACGATACGTGTCCGTCGTCGTCCCGGGCACCACGGCATCCGCGCCCGAGCCCGGCCCGAGCTTCGGGCGGGACAGCGTGTAGGCGGTGCTGAGGTCCGGCGCGCGCAGCGCTTCCTCGATGCCGAACTCGGCAGCCTGGAACGCACGCTCCTGGTGCTGGAAATTGGCCGCCATGCGCAGTTCCAGCGTGGCCATCACCATCGCCGAAGCGCCGAGCATGTTCAGCACGAGCAGGAGCAGCAGGCCGATGACGAGCACCGTGCCGCGTTCCTGCGCGGGGCTCGGCGCTGCGACGAAGCGCCGTTGCCGTGCGGTCCTCATGGCGGGGCGTTCCTCAACTGGATCGTGGTGGCGACCAGCAGGCGGCGGTGGTGATCGCGTGGTGCGGTGAAACGTCGGTCCGCATAGGCGTAGGTGGTCGCATCGGAGAAGGCGGGATCGATCTCCTCTGCGCGCAGCCGAAGCCAGATGCGGACCGAAACCGGCGTGCTGCCGGCCGGTACGGCCCCGGGATTGGCGTAGAGGTCCGCGCTCGTGTCGCCGTCGGAGTCGACGCCGACCTGGAACTGCAGGTCTTCGATGCCCGGCAGCACTTCTTCCTCGCCGATGGCGGGGCCTGCGACGAGTGTCTTGCGCCGCAAGGCCGGATAGCCGTTTGCAACGCTCGAATTGCGGCTGACGTAGTACGCGTTCACGAGCATCTGGCGCGTGTCGGAGAGGGGCGGTTGTCCGGCGGGGTCGCTGGTGGCGAAACCTGCAGGCAGCGTGTTCGAGACGTGGCTCGGGACGAATACCTGGCCGCCCGTGCGCGACGTGACGACCAGCACCTGGTTGCGATTGGCCGTGGCGATGGTGGCCGACTGCGGCGTGATGCGCTGCGCGCTTGCGCGGCGCACGATGAGCACGTCCGATCCGATGGCGGCTCCGCCGCCCGAGGCCGCGCAACTCGCCCCGTACCCATTGTTGTAGCCGGCGACGTAGTGCGTCACGTCCGTCACCCAGGTGTCGCCGCACGTCGCGGGGAAACTCGATGCGGGGTTGATCGTGACCAGGTCCGCGCGGTTCGTCAGTCCCCAGTAGTTGGCCATGCGCAGGTCCTGCTCGATCACGGCGAGCGCGTAGCGGGCGTTCTCCTGCAGCCGCGCCGCGGCCGCGTTGGCGTCGTAGATGTCGCGTGCCTTGGCGTATGCCGCCAGCGCGCCGCCGATGACCAGCAGTCCAACCAGCATGGCGACCATGAGTTCCACCAGGCTGAAACCCACGCAGGACCGGCCGCAGGGAGCCGACGTGCGCTTCATGCCTGCACCGTCATCGACACGCTCGCGAACGACGCGTCGCCCGACTGTCGCCACCGCAACGTAATCGAGTATGCGCGGGCGCCCGGGGCACCTGCCGACGCGACGATCACCCGCGTTTGCGCTTCGGGCAGGGTGGCGGCGACCTCGGTCTGCCAGGCGTACAGGTCGACTGCCGCCATGGCCGAGGCGGAGCACTCGCCCACAGCGGTGCACGGCAGTGTGGGACGATCGACGACCGCCCCCGCAGCCAACGCATACGCCGCGCCTCCCGCCCGGTTGGCCCGGATGCGATCTGCGAGATCGGCCAGCAGGGCTGTCGCCGCGGTGTGCTGCAGTGCCATGCGGCTGCCCTGCAGTCCGCCGAGGGCGAGCGAAGCCAGCCCGAGCAGGCCGAGGGTGAGCACCAGCATTGCCGCAAGGACCTCGAGCAGCGTGAACCCCGCCGCCCGGGTGCCCAGGCGCGACCAGCGAACCGTTCTCAGCCGCATGACAGCGCCCCGCCCGAAGACGATCGATTCGAGATGCGGGGCCGGCCGGTCTGGCTGACGATCACGGCCCGGGCGGCTCCGCTGCCCCGGGGATCGCAAAAGGTGACCGTGGCCGTGACGCCGCTCTGGCCAAAGGCACGGAACGACAAGGTCGTGCGGTTCGAGGCGATGCGCCCGCCGTTCCAGGCCGGATAGGCCCGCAGCAGGGGTTCTCCGGCATCCCGGACGGCGGGCGAATCGCGG
>Ga0209253_10004483_pt1 | contig 12181 bp, 12 predicted proteins | sample FrelakmetBRP12BR_FD_187145 | JGI IMG/M metagenome (GOLD analysis project Ga0209253, IMG submission 187145) | Freshwater lake sediment microbial communities from the University of Notre Dame, USA, for methane emissions studies - BRP12 BR (SPAdes)... | ecosystem: Environmental > Aquatic >...
CCGACCCCGGGCTCCACGACGAGGGGGTCGCCCAGGAGCCGGCGGGCGTCGTTGGCGCTCGTCCCCCGCTTCACCGTGCGCAGCGCCTCGCTGGCGGCGCGCGGCGGCGGCTCGGTCATCCGCGGCACGGCGGGGCCGGGCGCGGGCGGCGGCGGCACCGCGGCCAGCTGCGCGCTGCGCAGCTCCATCTGCGCGAGCATGGCCTCCATCCGCTGCTGCGTCGCGAGCAGGCGCTCGGTCAACGCTTCGATGCTTCCCAGCACGGCGTCGAGCCGCTCGAGGATCTGCGTCTGCGCCTCCGCCAGCTCGGTGACGCGCTCGGCCTCGCGCTGCTCGGTGTCGGCGAGCACGATGTCGCCCGGCTCGTCCAGCTCGATCTCGGGCTTCTTCTCGACCAGCTTCACCGTGCCGCGCACGCGCACGCGCCGGCCGGTGAAGCGGTCGTCGAGCTGCTCGGGCGGGAAGACGCCGAAGCTCCGGGCCTGCACGAGCGCCGTGAAGCGGTCGAAGGTGGGCTCGAAGGCGAGCAGGCACGAGGTCGGCGAGCAGTGCACCCCCATCACGCGGCCCTCGACCACCACCTCTTCGCCGACGTGCTTGTCGGCCTCCTCCCATGGGATCGCGTCGGCGGCCCGGGCGGCGGGCGCGGCGAGCGCGAGCAGGAGGGCGGCAGTCGGGCGGCGCATCGCGCGGTCTCTCCCGGGACCGCTCGTACAGAACGGTGGCGTGGCTGTCCATCCGGTCCCGCGGCACCCCCTTGACCCGGCGCGACGGCGTTCACTACACACAGTCGCCGCCGGGCGCTCCCGGCGCGAGACGATGCCCGACTACACCGGCCCGCTCCCCGTCCCCACGCCCGAAACGCGCCCCTTCTGGGAGGCCGCGAAGCGCCACCAGCTGATGCTCCCGCGCTGCCGCGCCTGCGATCGGCTGCACTACTACCCGCGCGGGGCCTGCCCCCACTGTCTTTCGGGCGACCTCGAGTGGACGGCCGTCAGCGGCCGCGGCACGCTGCACACGTTCACGATCGTCCACCGCGGCCAGAAGGGCTTTCCGGTGGCGACGCCGTACGTGCTGGCCGTCGTCGAGCTGCGCGAAGGCCCGCGCATGATGACCACGCTGGTCGGCGTCGCGCCCGACCCGGCGACGGTGCGCATCGGCATGCCGGTCGAGGTCACCTGGGCCGACGTCACGCCCGAGGTGACGCTGCCGCACTTCCGGCCCGCGGCGGGCGGTGCGGCGTGAGCGCGGGACGCGAGCTCGGCCGGATGCGCGGCCGCGTGGCCATCGCCGGCGCGGGCGAGGCGGACGAGCATGGCAGGCTGCCGCAGAAGTCGGCCTTCCAGCTGCACGTCGAGGCGGCGCGCAACGCGCTCGTGGACGCGGGGCTGACGGTGCGCGACGTCGACGCGGTCTTCAGCGCGGGCCTGTGGATGGGTTCGGAGACCGCCGAGTACATGGGCATCCGGCCCCGCTACGTCGACGGCACGCAGATCGGCGGCTGCTCGTTCATCGCGCACGTGCAGCACGCGATGGCGGCCATCGCGGCCGGCATCGTCGAGGTCGCGCTCATCACGCACGGCGAGAGCGGCGCCTCGCGCATCGGCATGCCGGGCACGCGCTTCGGCGCCGACTCGTTCCGCCTGCAGTTCGAGCAGCCGTTCGGGCTCGCGGGCCCGCCGACGGGTTACGCGCTGGCCGCCGCGCGCCACATGCACGAGTACGGCACGACCAGCGAGCAGCTGGCCGAGCTGGCGGTATCGACGCGGAAGTGGGCGCAGCTGAACCCGCGCGCGATCATGCGCGACCCGCTGACGGTCGAGCAGGTGCTGGCCTCGCGGGTCATCTCGTGGCCGCTGCACCTCCTCGACTGCTGCCTGGTCACCGACGCGGGGGGTGCGGTGGTGGTCACGTCCGCCGCGCGCGCGCGCGACCTGCCCAAGCGGCCCGTCTACGTGCTCGGCACGGGCGAGGCGACGACCCACGTGCTGGTCAGCCAGATGCCCGACTACGCGTTCTGGGACGCGGCGAAGATGGCGAGCGAGCGCGCCTTCGCGATGGCTGGCGTCGCGCACGGCGACATCGACGTGGCGGAGTTCTACGACGCTTTCACCATCGTGCCGGTGATGGGGCTCGAGGCCACCGGCTTCTGCAAGCCGGGGGAGGGCGGGGCATTCGTCTCGGGCGGCCGCACGGCGCCCGGCGGTCCCTTTCCGATGAACACGAACGGCGGCGGGCTGTCGTATACGCACAGCGGCATGTACGGCATGTTCACGCTGGTCGAGGCGGTGCGGCAGCTGCGCGGGGAGTGCGGCCCGCGGCAGGTGGCGGGCGCGAAGACGGCGATCTGCCACGGGCTCGGCGGCATGTTCAGCGCATCGGCGACGCTGATCTGCGGCACCGAGATCCCCGACTGAGGTGGCGGCGTCGGCGCTCCTCTACGTGCGCGCCGGCTGCCCGCACTGCGAGGCGCTGCGCGCCCGGCTCGCGGCGCGCGGCGTGACCGCGAAGGAGATCGACGTCTCCGCGCGCAGGGCGGCGATCCCGGAGCTGCTGAAGCTCACCCGCGGCCGGCGCATCGTGCCGGTGCTCGTCGAGGGCGGTGTCATCTCGGTCGCCCCGGACGGCGGCACGGAGTTCTGAGCAGCGTGTCGAGCGTCCGCTCCACCACGGTCATGGCCGCCTTCGGCCCGAGCCGCTGATCGCCGCGCAGGCGGTCCCACGTCTCGAACGACGTCAGCAGGTCGATCGCTTCCCCGATGGCATCCGGGGTGCCCTTCAGCTCCGGCAGCCAGCGCCGCAGGTCCGCCCGCAGCTCGGCCTGCATGGCCTCGTGGCGCTGCTCGAGGAAGCGCGATCGCCAGCGCTGCAGGGTGGCCGATCGCTTGTAGGGCGCGATGCGCTCGAACAGCGTGGCGCGCTGCCGCACGAGCCTCTTGATGCGCTCGGCGAGCGAGCCCGTGCGCCGCAGCGTCGTCAGCGAGGGGCGCACCTCGGCCTGGAGCCGCCCGTCCATGGCGGCGTACAGGCTCTCCGTCTCGGAGAAGTGACGGAACACGGTGCGGATGCCGACTCCGGCGCGCTCCGCCACCTGCTGCGCGGTGGGCTGCAGGATCCCCTCGCCGACCAGCTCGAGCAGCGCTGCCACGATCGACTGGCGGCTGCGCTCGCCGCGACGCACGCGTCCGTCGAGCGCCACGGCGGCCTCGGTCGCGGCCTGCGCTCTCGTCGCCACCTCGGACCTCCAGCCGGACGGGTCTTTGGAACGACTCGCCGCTTGCGAAGCCGGGTGCAGGCGCTTCACTCGATCCACCCGACATCGACCTCGGTGGAATCGACGGGCAGCGTGACCAGCAGGCCGTCGTCCGCGAGGACCCAGCCCTTCGCTCGCACGGCCCCGACCCCGCGCACGAAGGCCCGCTCGACGAGCGCGGCCGGCGGCGGTGGGGTCAGGTGGGAGAGGACCAGCAGCCTGACTCCCGCCGCGTTCGCCACCTCGGCCGCCGCCACCGGCGACGTGTGGTAGCTCGGGATGTCGCCCAGGATCTTGGCGATGCGATCGCGCCCGCTGCGCTGCGCCTCCTCGCGCAGCAGGGCGACCAGGTGGTTGGCCTGCGCCTCGTGCACCAGCACGTCGGCGCCGCGTGCCGCGGCGATCAGGTCGTCGTCCTTCACCGTGTCGCCGCTCACCACCACGGAGCGCCCGCGGTAGTCGAAGCGATAGCCGTATGCCGGGCGGATCGGGGTGTGGTCCACCGCGACGGCGGTGACCCGCATGCCGCCCTGGTCGAACACCACTGCAGGTTCCGCGCCCAGCGCCGGGCCGGGGATGGCGACCGCCTCCATGCGCCCGACGTCGGGCGGCAGGAAGTCGGCGCCGTGATGCGCGGTGCGGTAGCCGGAATCCAGGGCATAGGCCTCGGCGAATCCGGCCACCACGCGCTCCACGCCGGGCGGCCCGTAGACGCGCAGCGGCCGCTCGCGGCCCGCCACCCAGGTCTGCATGTTGAATTCGCCGAGCTCGCCGATGTGATCGGAGTGGAAGTGCGTGAGGAGCACCCCGCCGAGCCGGCGCCCGTCCACCTGCCAGAGGGCCAGGCGGTTCCATGCCCCCGGGCCCGTGTCGACCACCCAGAAGCGTCCGCCGGCGAAGACGGCGACGCACGCCTTGGCGCGCGTCGGGTGCGGCATGGGTGACGAGGTGCCGCAGAGCAGCACGCGCAGCGCGTCGTCGTCGAAGAGCCCGGGCGGCGCGGCGCTCATCCGCGACGCGACGATGCGACGCAGCACCAGGTCCTGCACCGCCGGGATCCGGAGTCCCGCGAACACGAGCCCCGCGATCGCGACCACGAGGCCCAGCAGCCACCACACGATTCGCCGCACACGCCCTCCTCGACCTGGTTCAGGCTCGACCCGACGGCCCGAATGATGGCGTCTACCATGCCAGAAGTCGACCGGGCCCCTGCACCGGCATTTCGACACGGCGCCGGCAGGACATCCTCGACCGCGCCGCCACCGCTGCCCGACAGTCCGTCCCGAAAAGGAAGGAACCCCAATGCTCCGAGTCCGTCGTGATCCAATGGCGGAGGGGGCGTCGGAACGCAGTCGGGTTCGCAGCGCGCCCGCGACGAGCGTCTCGCGGATCAGGAGTCGCTGTCGTCGACGTGCTCAGGCGCGCACGCCTCGAGGCGCTCGGCCTGCTTCGACACGACCACCTTCACGTCCGTGAACAGGACGCCGCACCGGCTGAGGAAGTCCTCCATCGCCTGCGGATGGCCGGGCGGCAGATGCCCACGTGCGCCAGCCGTTCCGACCTGGACGTCCGTCCCGGAGCAAACGCGTGAGCGTCGATCGTTGGACCGACGGCAGGGCGGTTGATCGTGCCGCTGCCGGGATGGACCGGCGGATCCTCCGCAACCGCTGCGTCGCAAGGTTCGTCCGGCTTCTCGATCGGGTGGCGGTTGGTTTCTTGACTCGGGCCGGAGGCGGGGAGTAGTCGCTTGATTCTCGCCGCACCATGTCGCCTCGCGCGGGCCGCAGCCGCGAGCCCCCCCACGGAACGTCCATGAGCAGCGCACCGTCTCCCCACCACGCCCTCGGTCTTCCCGGGTTCACGTTCGCCGACCTGCACGACCCCGAGCGGCTGCGGGCCCTCTACGACCACTTCTGCGACGAGGTGTGCCGAACCGATCCTGCGCTGTGGGGCGAGTGGAAGGCCTGCCGCACCGATCCGTCGGCCCCGGCCTCGGCGGTGGCGAGGTCGAACCTGCTGGTGGCCATGGCGCCCCACGTGAGCCGCTTCGTGGTGCGGCTGTTCCAGGTCGAGCGGGCGGCCGAGCAGATCTCCGAGGCGACCCGCGCGTGCGACGTCCTGTTCCGCTTCAAGACCGACTTCGTCCGCCGCCGCGCGCTGCCACTGCTGAAGGGCGGTGCCCACGTCCGGGCGACCGCGGACGACGACGCCTTCGTCGAGCGTGCGGCGGCGGGCGCCACGAGCGACGAGCTGCGCGAGCTCCTGGTCGCCCATGCCGGCTGCGCGCTGCTGGACCGGGAAGAGGCGCTGCGGAGGGGAGGGGGGGAGACCGAGCGGTCGGCCGTCGCCGCCGGGATCGAGGCGCTGGCGCGCTGGTGCGCCGCACACGTGCACGAACCGCGCTACCGCTCCTGGGTGGTCTTCCGCCTGCCCGACACGCTCGACTACGAGCACCTGGTCCGCGTCGTGAGGCCGGATCCGGCGCTCCCGGAAGCCATGGTCGGCCCGGAGGAGAACCGGCGTCGACGCGACGGCTTCAAGCTCACCGATCCGCGCTACTCGACGCGCGAGGTGCTGAGCGAAACCCACTACTGCGTGCTCTGCCATGAGCGCGACAAGGACAGCTGCTCGAAGGGCATCCGGAAGAAGGACGGCGGCTTCGCCCGGAACCCGCTCGGGATCCCGCTCGCCGGCTGTCCGCTCGACGAGAAGATCTCCGAGATGCACGAGCTGCGCAGTCGGGGCGACGCCATCGGCGCGCTCGCGCTGGTGACCGTGGACAACCCGATGTGCCCCGGGACCGGTCACCGCATCTGCAACGACTGCATGAAGGCGTGCATCTACCAGAAGCAGGAGCCCGTCAACATTCCGCAGATCGAGACCGGCGTGCTCACCGACGTCCTGCGCATGCCGTGGGGGGTGGAGATCTACGGTCTGCTCACCCGCTGGAACCCCCTCAACGTCACGCGGCCCTACGCCCTCCCGTACAACGGGCGCAACGTGCTGGTGGTGGGCCTCGGACCGGCGGGGTACACGCTCGCGCACTACCTGCTCAACGAGGGCTTCGGCGTCGTCGCCATCGACGGCCTCAAGATCGAGCCGCTCGCGGACGACATCACCGGCGGACTGGACCAGCCGCCGCGGCCCATCCGGGAGTGGAGCGAGATCTACCACGCCCTGGACGAGCGCGTGCTCGAGGGGTTTGGCGGGGTGTCCGAGTACGGCATCACGGTGCGGTGGGACAAGAACTTCCTCACCCTCGCCCATCTGACCCTGGCGCGCCGGCAGCGGCTCCGCATCTACGGCGGTGTGCGCTTCGGCGGGGCGCTGCCCCTGGAGGAGGTGTGGCACCACGGCATCGACCACGTGGCGATCGCCGCGGGCGCGGGGCGGCCGACGATCATCCCGATCAAGAACAACCTGATCCGCGGCATCCGGAAGGCGAGCGACTTCCTCATGGCGCTCCAGCTCACCGGCGCCTTCAAGACCGACGCCCTCTCCAACCTCCAGCTGCGGCTGCCCGCCGTGGTGGTCGGCGGCGGTCTCACCGCGATCGACACGGCGACGGAGCTGCTGGCCTACTACCCGATTCAGGTCGAGAAGCTCCTCGAGCGATACGAGGTCTTGAGCGGCGAGCTCGGAGAGGCGCGGGTTCGCGAGATCATGGACGTCGAGGAGCAGGCCGTGCTCGACGAGTTCCTCGCGCACGGCCGGCTGGTCCGCGCCGAGCGGGAACGGGCGGTGGCCGCCGGCGAGCGACCGGATTTCGTCCCGTTCCTCCGGCGGTGGGGCGGCGCGACGCTCGCCTACCGCAAGCGGATGCAGGACGCGCCGGCCTATCGCCTGAACCACGAAGAGATCGCGAAGGCCCTCGAGGAAGGAATCACCTTCGCCGAGAACCTCGAGCCCACCGAGGCCGTCCCCGACGAGCACGGGTGCGTGCGGGCGATGGTCTTCATGCGGCACGCGGCGGACGGGAGCCGCGAGCGCGTCGAGCTCCCCGCCCGCACCGTGCTGGTCGCGGCGGGCACCTCGCCGAACGTGACCTACGAGAAGGAGCATCCCGGGACGTTCGCCTTCGACGAGCAGCGGCGCTTCTTCCAGGGGTTCGACGCCGTGAAGCAGGCCGACGGCCGCTTCGTCCTGCGGCGCGCGCCGGGCGGGTTCTTCACCTCCTACGAGCAGGAGGGACGCTTCGTCACCTACTACGGCGACAACCATCCCCGGTACAACGGTAACGTGGTCAAGGCCATGGCGTCGGCGAAGGACGGCTACCCGCACGTCGTACGGCTCTTCGCGGACGAGCTCGCCACCCTCGATCCGCTGGCCCAGCCGGCGCGCGACGCCCGGTGGCGGGCGGTGGTGGAGAGGCTGGACCACGAGCTCCTCGCGCGCGTCGAGCGGGTCGACCGCCTGACGCCGACCATCGTCGACGTGATCGTGCGCGCCCCCGCCGCCGCCCGGCATTTCCACCCCGGCCAGTTCTACCGCCTGCAGAACCTCGAGCGCAGGAGCCTGCACCTGCGCGCCGGCGACCACGTAGCCCCGCTGCTCATGGAAGGGATCGCCCTCACGGGGGCCTGGGTGGACCGGGATGCCGGGCTCTTGTCGATGATCACGCTCGAGATGGGCGTGTCGAGCCGGCTGTGCGCGTACCTGAAGGTGGGAGAGCGGGTGGTGCTGATGGGTCCGACGGGCACGCCGACGGAGATCCCCGAGCGGTCGGCGGTCCTCCTCGCCGGTGGTGGTCTCGGGAACGCGGTGCTCTTCTCGATCGCCAGGGCGCTCACGGATCGCGGCAATCGGGTCGTGTACTTCGCCGGCTACAAGAACGGCGCCGACCTCTTCAAGCGGGAGGAGATCGAGACCGCCACCGACCAGGTGGTGTGGGCCACCGACTCCGGCACGGAGATCGTGCCGGCGCGGCCGCAGGACGCGCATTTCCGCGGCAACATCGTGCAGGCGATGGTGGCCTACGCGGAAGGACGGCTGGGAGCGCCGCGGGTCCCTCTCTCCGAGGTGTCCCGGATCATCGCCATCGGCTCCGACCGGATGATGGGCGCGGTGAAGGAGGCGCGGCACGGCGTGCTGGCGCCCTATCTGAACCCCGCCCACGTGGCGATCGGGAGCATCAACTCGCCGATGCAGTGCATGATGAAGGAAGTCTGCGCGCAATGTCTGCAGCGGCACGTGGACCCGGCGAGCGGCCGGGAGGAGTTCATCTTCTCCTGCTACAACCAGGACCAGGAGCTGGACCGCGTGGACTTCGCCAACCTGCATGCCCGCCTGCGGCAGAACAGCGTGCAGGAGAAGATGTCGCACCTGTGGTTCCAGCACCTTCTCGCAGCCACCGAGTCGGAGCTCGCCCACGCGTAGCGGACACGGGCCGCGAGGGGTGACCCGCGGTCCGGTGGGCACGACCCGGGCGCGCGTGCGGCCTCCGTCAGGGGCCGCGACCGCGAGGGTCGGCGCGACTCTTCGAGCCCCGGGAGCACCTGCTCCCCGGGCTCGTTGCGATGGTCGGCCCCGAGTGCAGCCCTCGGTCCGGGCCGCGTCGCCCGATCGCGCGACCTCAGGCGCCGCGCGTGCCCCCCTCGAGGAAAGCGGCGATCTGGCGAGCGGACTCGGCGAAGTCGGCTCATGCCCGACCAGGCGCCCCCGCTCCCGCTGCGCGAGGTCATCGTGCACGGCCGTCTGCTGGTCGCCCTGGACGACGCCGAGCGGGTCGACTTCGAGACGCGCGCTCTGCTCCGGTTGATGGACGCGGCGCATCTCCGTCGTGTGCAGGCCGAGCACCTGCACGCCCGGGCCAGCGGGGGCTACTGCCCGCGGAGCCGCGCGAGCACGTCGTCCCACACGCCCTGCACGAGCGCCCACGGCGTCCCGTCGCGCGCCAGCGCGTTGGCGTCGTCGACTGCCGCGTTGTGGTGCGCAACGTCCTCGCCGTAGTCCGCCTGCAGGCTCTCGTGGCGGTCCACCAGCGCGTCGTGCTCGGCGGACGCGTCGTTCCGCTCCTGGACCAGCGCGGTATAATCGTCGTACTCGCCCGCGGGAACGCCGCCGGGATACCGGCGCTCGATCGCGGTGATCCGTCCATCGAGCTCCCGCACCCGGGCCGCGGCGTCGTCGATCGAGCGTCCGAGCGCGTCCAGCTCGCGCTCCGAGCGCGCCAGCGCGTGCCGGCGCTCGGTCAGGTCGCCGGCCGTGGCCGCCACGTTTGCGTCGTGGGCACGCAGGCGCTGCGCGAGGACGACGAGCAGTCCGAGCACGGCGAGGCGGAGGATCCAGCGCATGGCGGATTCGCGGGCGTGGCGCCCGTGTCTGCGAGGGGTATCGGTCGACGGGCCGCCGTGCTTGAATTCCGCGCTGACACGCCCTCAGTCGGCCTTGCGGCGGTGCCGATCGTGCCGCAGGTGCGTCTCGACCCAGTCGTCCATTCGTAGCCATTGCCCGTCGAGCCAGGCGAGGCGCGCCGCGGTCGTGCGCGCTATCCCGGCGGCCCGCACGCGCCAGAACCCGAGGTGCACGGTGCGGCCGATCAGCGCGCCCCGCCACACGTCCCCGAGCGTCGCCGCCCCGTCGAGCCCCGCGTGGGCCATGAAGACGGCGTCGGCCGGGGGCTCGGCCTCGAGCAGCGCGAGCGGGCCGCCGGTGCGCGGCGGGAGCAGGTGGCGCAGCCCGGCCAGACGGGTCGCCGGAGCCACGGTGGACGAAGACGTTCGGCAGCCGGTGTCCGACGACGTCGAGACAAGGATCCAGGAGCAGCTCGCGCTCGAGCGCCCAGCGCAGCCGGATGCGGTGGCGGTGGGCGACCAGCACGGCCGGCAGGAGCGTGTCGGCCAGGCTCGCGTGGCGCACGAAGAGCAGGAGCGGCCCGCGGCCGACGGCGCCGTCGCCCCGGACCTCGAGGCGCAGGGCGAAGAGCCGCTGCGCAGCGCCGGGGAGCCCCCGCGCCCAGCGGTTCTGCAGCCCGTAGTGCCAGCGGAGCATGCGCTCGCGGCTCCCGGTGGCCCCGAGGCCAAGGACGAGGCTCGCCGCGAGCCCGAGCGTCTCGCAGCCGAGGTAGGCGACGGCGAAGAGCACCAGGCGCGTCGCCGGCAGCCGCCGGTCGCGTACGGCGTCGAAGACCAGCGCGATCGGCAGCAGCACCGGCAGCAGCGCCAGCGCCACCGCGAAGCCGAGGACGTACCCGGGGATGACGAGGACGCGCCGGCGCCAGCGCGCGGCCCGCGGCTCGGTTAGGCAGTGCGCCCGGCGCCGGCGATCGAGCCCCAGAGCGCGCCGCCGTCGTTCGAGGGATTGGCGAGCCAGATGGCGTAGCTCCCGAGGACCGCGAGCCCTCCCACCACGTTGTTCAGGAGGAAGGCGCGCTTCTCGGGGGACATCAGGGGCGCGCCTCCCCCGGCACCCCGCGCTCCGCCCACGCCTCGCACAGTGCCCAGAGCCCGCGGCGCGCATCCTCGCGCTCGCGCGTGAACGGCACCAGGTGCGTGCGGCGCGGGATGCGGTCGAAGAAGAAGCAGCCGCTCCAGGCGCGTGCGCCCGGCGCGGCGGCGAGCCAGACCACGGTGTCGGCCCCCTCCGCCGGGGTGCGCAGGATCGCCCGCGTCAAGCGGTGGAAGCGCGGCAGCGAGGTGCGGACCGCGGGCGTGTCGGCCCACCCGGGATGCATCGCGTTCACGACCACGCGGGTGGCACGCAGGCGCTCGGCCCAGAGCTCGGCCAGGACCACCTGCGCGCGCTTGGTCTCGGCATAGGCGACGACGCCGTCGTAGGGACGCGCCGTCCAGCACGGGTCGGCCAGCTCGAGCCGCCGCGTGTACATGCCGCCGGACGACACCCAGACGACGCGACCGTCCGGTGAGCGCTCGAGGGCCGGGCGGAGCAGCCGGGTGAGGAGATGCGGCCCGACGACGTGCGTCGCCAACGTCAGCTCGAGGCCGTCGGCGGTCTCCACGCGCCGCTCGGGCAGGGTGCCGGCGTTGTGGACGAGCACGTCGACGGCACCGGCGGCGAGCCGTGTCCCCACCTCCCGCACCGCGGCGAGGCTCGAGACGTCCAGCACCTCGAGCCGGACCCGGCGGTTCCCGGTCTCCTCGCGGACGCGCGCCGCGGCGGCCTCGCCGCGCTCGCGGCTGCGGCAGAGCAGGCCCACCTCGGCGCCGAGGTCGGCCAGCGCCAACGCCGTCTCGAAGCCGATGCCCGAGTTGGCCCCCGTCACCAGGCAGCGGCGGCCGGAGAGGTCGACGTCGAGGTCCTCGGGGCGGAAGGCGAGGGCGTGGATGGCGAAGCCGGTGCGGTCGAAGGAGAGCACGATGGTCGGGTCGACGAGCATCGCGAGCGCCCGCCCGAGCCACGGCCACGGCGCCTCCGCCGCCGTCTCCTCGGCCAGCACGGCCGCATCCGGCGCGAGCGCGGCGACGACGGTGTCGACGGGCGCGTGGTCACCGGCCTCGCGGCTGATCTGGCGGTAGGTGAGGGCGCCGTCGGGCCGGACGACCAGCACGCCGCCGAGCTGCCAGGGATCGCCCTGGACCCCGCGCTGGCGGAATCCCTGGCGGAGTGCGCGCAGGGCGTTCCACGGCAGGCGTGGCGAGAGCAGCTCGACACGCCCGCGACGGAGGCCCGCGGCGCGATAGGCCTGCAGCTCCGGGTCGACGAGCAGCGGGCAGTCGAGCGCCATCTCCTCGCGGAACGCGGCCGCGAAGTGCGGCGCGCCGTTGCCGATGACGACCAGCTCCGCGCCGCGCCCGCGGATGTCGCCGATCCGGTCGCGCAACTGCGCGACGTGCTCGCGGCAGAACAGTCAGCCGAAGTGACGAACGAAGGCCAGGACCGCGGGCCGATCGCGCCAGAGCGTGCCCAGACGGACCGGGCGGCCCTCCCAGTCGCTGAGCTCGATGCCGGCGAGGCGGGTGGCGGTTCGCA
>Ga0209253_10004484_pt1 | contig 12177 bp, 9 predicted proteins | sample FrelakmetBRP12BR_FD_187145 | JGI IMG/M metagenome (GOLD analysis project Ga0209253, IMG submission 187145) | Freshwater lake sediment microbial communities from the University of Notre Dame, USA, for methane emissions studies - BRP12 BR (SPAdes)... | ecosystem: Environmental > Aquatic >...
CATATGAGCTGAAAAGTTCTACAATAAGAGATGTAAAATTTCACACGCTTTAATCCTTAAGCTTTTTATGTTGTGTATGTTCACATACAAACCCCTGAGATCCCTGAACCTTATTCTTCTTTCCCCGCAATTTTTTAATTGATGACGGAAAAGAGGGAATGTAATAGACTACAAGGTTATTGATGGAATCAAGATAAGTTCAGTACCTGTGTGTTTCTTGTTTAAAAAGTTAATCATACGAAGATAATGATTGAATCATCACATTGCAGCTATCGTCGAAATGTGCTTTGTATTTATCCTTGGAAACAGGGGATAAGCGTAACCAATTGGTTACCTCCTCTTGGTCTAGAGCATGTTGCCGCATCAATCGAACAATGTGGTATTCATACAGATATTGTAGATATGCGGTTCGAATCTGATCTTGTTCCTTTAGCTGAGTATTCAGCAGAAGCTGTATGCATTAGCGTAAATTGGGAAGAGCAATCAACTATTTTACCCTGGGTCGTAGCACACTTTAGCAAAGATCAATTTATAATTGTTGGTGGGAGGGCCGTATCCTTTAATCCCGAGGAAGTCTTGCACAATTGCCCTCAAGTTAAAATAATAGTAAGAGGGGATGGTGAGCAGACCGTACAAGAAGTTTTTTCTGGGAAATCACTAGAAGAGATTAAGGGAATTTCTTACAGGCGAGATGGAAAGATTATGCATAATCCCAGTCGTTGCTCTACTACCATTCCTGAAGACATCTATCCCGATAGGAGCAAAAGAAGAAACTCTTATCACATTCATATGGGAGATTTTGATACGGGAATACCTTTTGATCTTCTCTCCTCCTCCAGGGGCTGCCCTTTTAACTGTAAGTTTTGCACCTTCAACAGAAATCCACTGGGTGGAAAAAGGCAGTGGGTTGGAAGGACTCCTCAATCCGTGGTGAAAGAGCTGGAAGATTGTGAGGCGAAATATATTCTATTCAGCGATGATCATTTTGCTGCTGATATAAAGAGGGTGGAAGCACTCTGTGATCTTATACTGATTAAGAAGTTGAAAAAAACTATGGGAGTGGCGCTGAGAATTGAAGTTGCGTTTCACGAGGGAGTTTTGCAGAAGATGTTCAAGGCGGGCTTTAGATTTCTCTCTCTAGGAATAGAATCGACTCAAGACAGAACCCTCGATGAGATGGCAAAGGGATTTAATACAGCCAAACTGAGAGAAGCGTGCAGATTATTGAGGAGATATCCTTTTATTCTCGTCGGCTATTTTTTAATTGGGAATATAGGTGAGAGTGAAAAAGATATGTTACGCATTGCAGATTTTGCTAATGAGCTTGGTCTTGATTTTATCTATCCCAGCTATCTTAAGATGGAAAAGTTCTCACCATTTGAGGAATTGGTTACTACATCATCAGACTATTATGTGGATAACAAAGGATTTATCTGCTCAACGCGTTATTCTCGTGATCATTTAAAATCCATTCGCCACCGTATTCACCGAAGATTTTACACCATTGCTAAAATTTTATCAATTGTGGTAAAAGTTTTTCAAAATCGCCTCTTCAGCTGGCGTGAGGCATTTAAGATATTGTTTTGTGGTGTGAGGCACAGAAGAGATAGAACAAAAAAGATACAACATCATCATCATAGTTTCATAAGCAGCAAGAGATAATCCCGATAGCTTAAGTGGATTAATTAAATATCGCTTAATTTAAAAGACTAACTTCATGACTTGGCATAGGATATTTCACCACATACTATTTATCTTCGCTTTCACCTACTTATTAATGTGTCCCTCAGTACATGAACTTGAGGACCACATCAGACATGATGTTATTTGTAAAGCCGGAACAAAAATACTACAGAAGGGATTCAATAATGGTCATGATTTCACTCCCCTCAAATTATCAAATAACATCCAAACTGACCTTCTTGTTCAATCTAAGGCTACCCAAAAGTTTATAAACTTTTTACCATCAAATTCTACCTTAAACCTCTTGATTGTATCCACAGTGAGACTTATCCTATGATGTTTTACGCCTTTTTCGTCAACGCTCTGATGCAGTAGTAATTCTTCTTTTCCCATTTATAAGTAAGAGTCATGCGTTGGATCAAAATGGTTCTAAGAATTGAATAAGCTATGAGATTCTTCATCTCTGTACGGGTGCCTTTTTAGATGAACCCATATCCAACTAGTTAAAAAATATAGTGGAGGGAATAACGATGAAAAACATAATTTCAATGGAAAAGGGAGACCGTTACAGCATGTTTCTCCGAAACAGCAGATTGACAAGAAGTGTTTTTTTAGTACTTACCGTCTTTCTTTTGACCCCGTGGTATCTATGTGCCCAGGAGAATACATCTGAAAAAACCCTCATCATTTATCACTCTCGAACAGGAATAACCAAGCTTGTCTGTGAAACACTGCAAAAACAGCTTAATGCTGATCTTCTAGAAATAAAAGATGCTAAAGACCGTTCTGGAAGCGTGGGGTATTTTAGTGCAGCCTACGATGCCTTTCTCCATAAGCATACCCCTATCCAGCCTAAGCAACTCGACCTCTCGTCCTATCCTTTGATCATTGTAGCCTCACCGGTGTGGAGTTGGAATGTGAGTACCCCTATTCACACCTTGTTTCAAGAAAACAGGTTTGAGGGGAAAAAGCTCGTGCTTATTACCACCGCCAACATCCATATCATGAAATATGAGCAGTATGGTGATGATGCACCTTTTATTAAAAGATTCCTAAGAGACTACCTCAGGGGGAAGAGAAAGGCTGCGGTGTCTGAAGTCGTCAATGCGGGCGGTGAGTTTGTGCGACATTATCACTTTGAAACAAAAGGGAAAACCAGTGAGCAGGTTAAAGAAGAAACTTTAAAAATTGTGGATGATTTAAAGGGGGCCATATTTCAAAGTGGACTTAAGGTCGTGAGCAGCAGTAAGTATCAACACGATAAACAGATTTATGATTGAAAGCATACAATAAGTGACCGGTCATTGCAAGAAGCGTAGCGACGAGGCAATCTCAAGGTAAGCAATAACATAGGGTTGCTTCGCTCGCAATGACCAGTCGTGATTTTGCAACCTAGCAATTGCTCTCGGTAACAATGAATCAATGAGAAACCAGGGAAAATCTTTTCATTAGAAATCTCTACCTCAGCGGCGCGGTGATTATGCTAATCGGTTTTTTTCACCAGTCTATTGTGGTTAGAACGGGAAACGCTTTCCCCATTAACAATGGTGATAAAGAGGAAGTTGTACGGAAGAGTCACCGAAGAAGAAGCAAGTCTTATTAAAAATTAATGCTTACTGCTAAGGAAAAAGAAATGCGTGCGATTAAATACAAAATCACAATAGAGTAAAAAAACAACTGCCGCAAGGAGAAAACCATGAATCACTATGGAATGTTAACTACACAGAAAAATACCTCAATTGGTTTAAAAGGATATAGAGTGTATACGTTAATGCTCTTTTTAATGCTCACTATTTTTCTCGCACTGCCATCTTTTTCTCTTGCCCAGCAGCATCAGGAAGGGAAAATACTGATTCTCTATTACTCTCTCACGGGAAATACCAAAGCTTCCTGTGAAGCATTGCAGAAAGTATTAGGGGCAGACATCCTTGAGATAAAAGACTTAAGGAATCGCTCGGGCAAATGGGGATTTTTTAAAACGGCAATTGCTTCCCTTATAGGCAGACCTACTAAGATTGAACCCGAGCATCCCAATCTTTCCCCGTATTCCTTCATCATTCTTGGTTCCCCGATCTGGACTGGTAAATTGAGTATGGCCACCCGCACCCTGATTGACAGGAATAGGTTTGATGGAAAGAAAGTAGTGATTTTTACCACTACAAATGCGTATGAAAAGGAGAAGTACAAAGAAAAGAGTAGAAACCTGGTCAGAAGAGCCGGTGGTGAAGTTGTAGGATACTACCAAGTCCTGGCAAGAGAAGAAATAGAAGGCAAAAAGGTAGAGAGAAGTAAAGAAAAGATTGTTGAAGATACCCTTAAGTCTGTTCCTGAAATACAGAAGGCATTTTCCCTGGTGCCATAAAGTGATGGCTGCAATTATTCAAAATGAACATTGGTGCAAGGTAGCTGAATTGATACAAAGGCAAAAAAGTTGGAACTTGATCTTTTCCTAATACGCCTTATGGAGCCTTGGCAGGATAGTTTATTATGAAATACTCCTACGTAAATAGAAAATGTGAACCAGAAGATTGTAATCTTGATATGTCAGCTGAGGAAATCAGTGAAGATGACTATCCTCAATCAAAGCTGATAGATAAAACCACTTCCTCACCACCCAGTGTGCATAAGGGGGAGGGGCTTTATACCGAATCCCACGATGGAATACAATCTTCATTAATTATCTATTTTAAAGCGATCCGCAGGTTTCCCCTCTTAAACGAAGAAACGGAGAAAGACGTAGCACAACGGCTTAAAGAATGTGAAGAACGGTGCACGCATCTGGTGATACAGTGGAGGGATCTTTTTAAAAACGAATTCCTGAAGATATTGACCGCTACACATAAGAAAGAGATGAACAAAAGGCTTACACTGTTCAATGGTTATTTCCATCTTTTTGATAATCTAGCAAAACTGGAGAAAGAGCGAAAGGACATTAGCGGTGCACTCAAAAGAAGGGCTCATAGCTTTACACCTCGGGAGGAACTCAAGGAAAGATTGTATACAGTGAACGCGGAGATTTCCAAATGTGTTGTCAAAATAAGTCTCAGTATAGGAATCGTACACAGAACAATAAATAGTATAAAGGAAATACCTCATAACAAAAAACATACAAATGAGCGCCGACGCGTTGAGGATGCGTTAAGAAAAACGCTAGAGGAAATGAGTGCATTATTAAAGGACATGAAGGAGTTAAAAAAGGAATTGGTACATGCGAATCAAAGGTTAGTGATTTGCATAGCTAAAAAATATGCCCACCATGATATCATATTGCCTGACTTGATTCAGGAGGGAAATCTAGGTTTAATGAGGGCTATTGACACCTATGATTATCGGAGAGGACATAGATTCATTACCTATGCAACGTGGTGGATAAGACAAGCTATTATTAGAGCACTTGACTGCCAGTCACGAACTATCAGAACACCTGTTCATATCAATGAAAAATTTAAAAAGATTACAAAAATATCACACCAATTACTCCAAGAGTATAAAGGAAAACCTTCTCTTGAGAATATTGCTAAAGAGACAAACACTCCCCTAGAATCTATTGAAAAAGTAATAAAATGTTTTAATGATACCATATCACTAGACACCTGTATTGATGAAGGAGGTAATGGTGTAACCACTCCGCCTTTAGGGTACCCGAAGCTATCTATTTTAGGAAAGGTAATCTCCTCAGACTTATCCCAGCACATTGGTCTCATGTTGTCCGATTTAACCCTTCGAGAAAGAGACATTGTTAAACTGCGCTTCGGTATTGGAGCTATCCATGATCACACTCTGGAAGAAATCGGGGAAAAGTTTAACCTAAGTAGAGAAAGGATTAGGCAAATTCTAGAAGGAGCACTGGATAAGTTGAGAAACCACAAACACATGATCCAATTAAAAGACTTTATAGATTTCAACTGAGGTATCACAACATTTAAATTATAGCCGAATGAACTATAATCACGCTTTATTTCTGAATCCCTATAGTGAAAGCAACGCATCAAACAACATGATGCTTTTTCCACCTACGGGTCTTGAATATGTGGCGACAAGCGCCAAGGACCTTGGAGGAAAAGTAACCCTCCTTGACTTAAGATATGAAAACGGTTTGGGTGATACCAATAACCTATTGGATTTCATATCCAAAGAAATAGATATTATATGTGTTGGTATTGGATGGAATCGTCATTTTAAACATGTCCTCCACCTTTTAAACCGCATGCCAGACCATATCCCCTTAGTCGTAGGTGGATATAAAGCGACAGAAAAGGTTGAGGAGATCTTTAAAAGTTGTCCTAAGGTAGATATAATTGTCAGGGGAGAGGGAGAAGAGACGATACAAGAGATACTAAAAGGCACACCGCTTGACAATATCTTAGGTATCTCTTACAGGGCAAACGGTACGGTAGTCCACAATGGACATAGGCCATTGCCCGACGTAGATAGCCTAGCTTCACCAGATCGCACCTTGAGACGCGCTACCTACCATGTAAAGGTAAAGGGCTTCAATGTCACCAACGTAACTTTTGACGCAGTGTTAAGCGCCAGGGGTTGTCCCTATAACTGTAAATTCTGTACCTTTAGCGTGAATCCCTTAGGCCAGAAGAGAAGCTACTCGGCACGCAGTGTCGAGTCTGTCATCAAAGAGATAGAAGGGATAACTGCGGATGTGGTCCTCTTTAGTGATGAAAATTTCTTCGTCGATCCAAAAAGGGCAGAAGCAATTTGTAATTTAATAATAGAAAGAAACATAAAGAAACGTTTTATAGCTCAGGCCCGTATTGAAATAGCACAACACCCCACACTTTTGGAGAAAATAGTCAAGGCAGGGTTCAAGGTACTCCTCATAGGCATCGAGTCTCCGCACAACCATATACTGGCTCAACTTAATAAGGGTTTCGACTCAGCTACCATAAGGAAATCCTTTGCAGTACTCAAAAAGTACCCTCTCTACTATCATGGTTACTTCATTTACGGTAATATCGGTGAGACCGAGGAGGAAATGCTCTACATACCTAAGTTCGCAAAGGAGATAGGGGTTGACTCCATTACGTTCCAGAAGTTGAGGATAGAGCAGTTTTCGCCGCTTAAAGAGATTGTGGAGAAGGCTTCTGGCTATCACTTAACCAATAAAGGTATTCTTTATTCCGACACCTATAGCGTAGCAGATCTGCAAAAGATAGGTAGGAAGATAAAATTTTCTTTCTATACGCCATTGAGGTTTATGATGATGTTAAAAAAATGCTTTGTAGTGAAGTTTCTTACTTTGAGCGAAATACTGTCATTCTTATTGGTTTCACCTCTCTTGCTGGGGAGTATCATAGTAAGGGAACTACAAAAGGGCCGACTTGGCGATTCCCTGAAGCGTATATTCATAAGCAATGCAACATAACTTTTAATAAAATAAAATCAAGAAATTTTTGCATCAAAAATCTTCTGTTACCTATAACCACCTTGGAGGAGGTATGGTGAAAAAGGGAGATCTCCTCAGATTTAAAAAATTATTGATGGCAGAGAAGGAGAGACTAATAGAAAGATCGAAAAAAGTCATATCAGAAGAAATAATGAAACAAAGTGCTGAACCTGCTGATGAAGCTGATATCAGTTCGTCCACCATTGGTCAGTCGTTAACCATAAGGTTATTGAGCCGTGAGGCTGCCCTTGTGAATAAAATAGAAAAAGCCCTGAATAAAATAGAGGGTGGAAGTTTTGGAATCTGCGAAAGTTGCGATGATGCTATAGACCTCAAACGATTAAAGGTACGGCCAGTAGCAGAGTTGTGCATTAAGTGCAAGGAGGAGAGTGAGAAGAGAGAAGTAAACGCCTATTTTCATAGTGAAAATGAAATTATTTGGTCCTATAGTTGGTTCAATGGAGATGAGGATTAATGGTGTGTGAAATTAATTAACAAGCAATTGATTTGAATGCTCCACCGTTCTCTTGTGGGGGATATGATAAAAGGAATTTTAACAGAAATATCATTTCATGAATGTTTATCAAAATGGAGGATACCTTAAGATTTGCATAAGATAACTTGAACATAAAAGATTCTAGAACAAAGGTGATTAGCTGAAAAGATAAAGGGCTAGAAACTCATCAGCTTTCCCGACACCCATGAATGCGTCTGATGTCTTAAAAAAGGTAAAAAGACTTATAATAGGTGTAATTGGTATCACAATCCTTCTGATTGGTATTGCATTAATAGTACTGCCTGGACCTGCTTTTATTGTAATCCCATTTGGTCTATGGATCCTTGCTACTGAATTTGTCTGGGCAAGAAGGTTGTTAAAAAGAGTAAAAGATAAATTGCAAAAAAATGGGGTAGTTGCTTCACGCGGGTCGATTGAGAAAGAGTAACCGGATAGTGGAGGAATAATAGTTCCATAAGTTTTTATAATTATTACTCTCGCTTTCTCTGAGCATTTTTTTGGTTGCAATATATTACGCAAAGCGTTGTTCATGCTCATGTAACCTTCATAGGGAAATAGGGGTTAGCTTTTCAAACTTAAGCAGAAAATTTTAAATTATCACTTTTGGTTTTATATACCAGATAGTAGATGTACATAAAGAGGTACCTTTAAGGTCGGCGGCAGAAATCATTAGAGCGGTAAACAGGCATTTGAATATAGTGATTAAAGTACCATGAGAGATTCTACACAACTGGATAAAGCATGTATTTGTTTGGCGATGCGATGATCATATGAGCCAATCATAGCCTGCTTATTTCCCATGGTTACTACCCATTCCGTTTGGAAACAAAATCTGCAGAAGTTGTTTGGGAAAGGAGTTTACTGAAGAAAGTAAAAACTAAATTTCAAAAAAACAGGAAGGAGGATTGTTCATGGTCACGAAGTCAAGTGAAAAGGAAGAGGAGTATTTTGCAAGAATGGAATTTGAGAAAAAAAAGAGAATTAAGGAGGAGGAGCATAAAAAAACTACAGAAGAGATGAAAAGAAAACTTAGAGAACTTCATTATATGCGCTGCCCTAAATGTGGAATGGAGTTGATAGAAATTGATTACAAAAAGATAAAGATAGATGAGTGTTCTGAATGTAGGGGAATCTGGTTTGATGCAGGAGAACTTGCAACCGTATCAAAACTAGAAAAGACCGGACTTGATAAGTTCTTTGGTATATTTAAGAAGTAGAAAAGCAATTACTCGCCGAGTATTAATACCATTATCATCCCCATAGGGCATGATATTTTGTAGTAAAATTACCACGAGCCATAGTCGGTATTTCTATGCACTGGCATCAAAAGGATATAAAAGAAATTATCAAGATCTCAGGTTATCACAATGGGAAAACGCTTGTTGAAAAATGATTTTGACATAAGTAGTTTCCCTGGACTTTTGGAAGCAGAAGCTTTAGAGAGACTAAAAAAAGAAGGCTATAACGAACTTCCCTCCAGCAAAAAGAGAAGCATTTCCTCTATTGCTCTGGACGTCATTAAAGAACCCATGTTTCTTCTTCTTATTGCTGGTGGAGGGATTTACATGCTCCTCGGAGATGTCCAGGAAGCAGTCATGCTGCTCGGTTTTGTTTTCATCGTCATCGGCATTACGCTCTATCAGGAACGCAAGACCGAGCGTGCACTTGAGGCATTGCGTGATCTAGCTAGTCCTCGGGCGTTAGTCATAAGGAATGGTTCGCCGAAAAGAATCCCTGGGCGTGAGGTGGCACGTGGCGATGTCATCGTGCTTTCAGAAGGTGACCGTGTACCTGCAGACGCAACTCTTCTTTCATGCATAAACCTTTATATAGACGAGTCGCTGCTTACCGGAGAATCAGTTCCTGTGCGTAAATCCTCTTCCAGCGACATATCGGGGATGTCACGTCCAGGAGGTGATGATCTGCCCTTTGTCTTCTCGGGGACTTTAGTTGTGCAAGGCTTCGGCATTGCCCAGACCCAGGCTACTGGCATCAATACTGAAATAGGGAAGATAGGTACAACCCTCAAGATGATTGATCAGGAAGAAACCCTGCTGCAGAAAGAGACCCGGAAGCTGGTGCGTAATCTGGCATTGATCGGACTTTCGCTATGCGTTCTTGTTGTTGTCGCATACGGTCTCACAAGAGGCAACTGGCTGAACGGTTTTCTGGCCGGAATAACGCTTGCCATGGCGATGCTTCCCGAAGAGTTCCCGGTGGTTCTCACTATATTCCTTGCCCTTGGGGCATGGAGGATTTCCCAGAAACGGGTATTGACAAGAAGAGTTCCTGCGGTAGAAACACTCGGTTCGGCCTCCGTTCTCTGTGTTGATAAAACCGGGACCCTTACCTTAAACCAGATGTCAGTGAAAAAGATATTTTCCGGCGAGAACCTTTTTGACTTGACCAACAGCAAAGATGCGCTGCCTGAAGATCTGCATGCAATAGTCGAATTCAGCATAATTGCAAGCCAGACAGATCCTTTTGATCCCATGGAGAAAGCATTACGAGAGCTCGGCAATCGGACTCTTTTATCTACAGAGCATCTCCATGGCGATTGGACGCTGGTAGAGGAGTATCCCCTATCGCGTAACCTGCTGGCGATGTCGCGCGTCTGGAGATCACCTAACAGCGATAGGTATATCATTGCTGCCAAAGGGTCACCCGAAGCAATTGCCGACATATGCCATCTCGATGAAAAGCGGAGGCTGAGCCTAGCAGAAAAAATCAATTTAATGGCTAAGGAAGGGCTAAGGGTCATTGGAGTAGCCCGGTCAGCATTCTCTGAAACATCTCTTCCAGAAGGACAGCATGATTTTACCTTTGAGTTCATGGGGCTTGTCGGACTAGCTGACCCTGTACGCCCAGGTGTGCCTGAAGCCATAAGGGAGTGCTTTGCTGCTGGCATAAGAGTTATAATGATAACCGGAGACTACCCGGTTACCGCCCAGAATATTGCCTCGGAGATAGGGCTCAAGGACTGCAATGAGGTCATCACAGGGCCGGAGCTTGAGAAAATGGACCCTTTAGAGCTCCGGAAAAGGATCAAGACTGTCAATGTTTTTGCGAGGGTAGTACCTGAGCAGAAACTGCTTATCGTTAATGCCCTCAAGGCCAACGGTGAGATTGTGGCGATGACAGGTGACGGAGTCAATGATGCGGCAGCCCTAAAAGCTGCGCACATTGGCATAGCAATGGGGGGAAGAGGTACTGATGTTGCCCGTGAGGCTTCGGCTATAGTACTCCTTGATGATGACTTCTCTTCAATCGTACAGGCTGTCAGGATGGGCAGGAGGATCTTTGATAATCTGAAAAAAGCCATGGCATACATATTTGCCATACATGTGCCCATTGCAGGTATGTCATTGGTTCCCGTCTTTTTCAACTGGCCACTTGTGCTGCTGCCGGTGCATATCGTGTTTCTAGAGCTAATTATTGACCCGGCTTGCTCAGTAGTTTTTGAGGCTGAGGCAGAGGAAACCAACATAATGAAGCGTCCGCCACGTACCCTCGGAGCCCCATTGTTCGATAAGGATATGATAGCTTTTAGCCTGCTTCAGGGAGCAATCGTGCTTCTCGTTGTTCTGTCTGTATATGTGCTCTCTCTTTATCGCGGGCAGGGTGCGCTTGATGCACGGACCCTATGTTTTACAACTCTCATAGTTGCAAATATTGGACTAATCCTGACAAATCGCTCATGGTGCAGGGGTATCCTTAGCACCTTCAATTCACCCAATGCTGCTCTCTGGTGGGTTCTCGGAGGAGCGGCTTTGTTCCTAGGGGCAGCACTCTATCTGCCTTTTCTGAAAGAGCTCTTCCGATTCAGCACGTTACACGCTTTAGATATAGTTATCTGTATTTCTGCAGGAATCACGAGCATCCTCTGGTTCGAAATGCTTAAGATATTTCGCAATAAAAGCGCGGTCGGGTAGGAGTCATTAGTTTGTAAAGGAATCTTATAAATAGTGTCCTGCCATTGTGAAAGTAATGGAGGATGATGAGGAGTTCAAAGCGCAGGTGAAAGAAATGATTGATGTATTTTGTAATTGATAAGATGAAAAGTGAAATGGATTACTTCTAACGATCGGCAATAAGCCCCTCAATAACTTGTTGAGGGGCATCTTTTTTAGCAATCACTTTATAAAGATCATGATTCAAATTTCTTAAACTCCCTTTCCCACTCCTCCCTCCACAAATCCGCATAAATTTTTCTTCATAAGGTAAATAAAACAATGGAATGACAACTTTACCATGTTGCAATTGGTTTTGAATCCATGGGCTACGGATTTTTTAGATTTAGGAGCATGGATTTTAAAAAAATTGAAAATTGCTCTTTCAAAAATTCTTCTTTAATTATGATTGGTTGTAGTATCAAAAGAATATTACATTAATTTTTGTTTTTAATTGAAAGTATCCCAAAAGTGACACAAGCAAGTGATTAAAGAAAAAGGGCAGAAGGGGAAATTCCCTAAATGCCCTTTTTTATTTATTTTTCTGGCACGCCTGGCGGGATTCGAACCCACGACCTACGGATTAGAAGTCCGTTGCTCTATCCAGCTGAGCTACAGGCGCACTG
>Ga0209253_10004485_pt1 | contig 12173 bp, 13 predicted proteins | sample FrelakmetBRP12BR_FD_187145 | JGI IMG/M metagenome (GOLD analysis project Ga0209253, IMG submission 187145) | Freshwater lake sediment microbial communities from the University of Notre Dame, USA, for methane emissions studies - BRP12 BR (SPAdes)... | ecosystem: Environmental > Aquatic >...
CCCGCCGTTCTCTGCTGCATAACCTGGCCCCATCCGTGCGCACGTGGGCGACCCGGCTTGGACCTATTGCTCCTGCCGGGTCAATGGGTCAATACCCACCGCGCCAGTTCCTTTGCCTCAGCATCACTGATTTTTACATCGCGCGCCTCGGCGGACGGCATGGCGTTGGGACCCCAGTGTTCCGCGCCGCCTTTTTTAATCTTATCCGCCATTTTCGCCTCGGCCTTGTCTGTGCCCTTGTGCAGTTTCGCAATGGCCTGGAAAGACGGGCCTTTAAGCTCCTTGTCGACGGCATGGCACTCGAAACACTTCTTGGACTTGGCAAGATCGGTGCCGGCAATGGCCGGAGTCGCTGCCAGCGTGACAGTCAGTACGGCGAACAGCATGGTCTTCATCTCCATTCTCCTTTCCATCTGGTCGGTTTGAGGACAACGTTTGGCCACGCAACCCGGGGCGATAATTCATACTCCCTGCCTTCGTCCGGGTGAACAGCTCGATAACAGGCGCGCGACAATCCAATCTGGCTGCTGTTTATTCGTCTAGCAGCGTTATCGTCGCCTCGGCCGTCTGCTTGTTAATATCGATCTGCACTACGCAGTATTCGTTCTGTTCGTCGATGGGCGTCGGATCGTCCGCGCAACTGCACCCGGCGATAATGCCTGAATAGAAAATCCCGGCTTTGATATGTATCAAGTCTTCGCCATCCGAAACCCGAATGATCGTCAGCGTGCGCTGGCTGTCAGTCACATGGCTGCTGGTTGACAGGGCTTGCTGCAGGGGAAGCCGATCTGTAGCGAGTTGCTCGACTTCACCTTTGAGGGTGTCTCCAAAACCAGACGTTCCCCAGGCATTAAGCGTTTTAGTGAGTCGGATCATGGCGATATCGGCGGGTTAAGAAGCTATTCTTCTTTCCGAACTAACCTTTTTTCCAAAGAACAGGTTTTGAGAACGATCGGAATCACGCGGCTCTGGAGGCCTCTTATTGTTTCTGCGCGACGACCCGGCCCTCGGGGTTTAAAAATACCCTGTAGCGGTTCCCGTCCTGACATGACGCGATGTGGTCGTTGTCGCCTAGCCGTTTGACACTGACGACCTGACCGCAGGGCAAACCCAGGAGCGCGATCACGGATGTCATGTCCTTGAGGAGCGACACGTCCTCCTCCGCTCGCGACGGTCCGGTAAAAAACGCCGTCATCGCAACGATCAGGGCCCAAGCCTGCACACGTTTGTTCATAGTGTTACTCCTTCCGTCAGATTAGAGAGTTGCAAACTTGGCCGGATCCGCCAGGATGCCCCAGATCGCTTCGCGCGACGCGACGACCATTCGGGCCAGCGACGGATCTCCGTCCTGCAGGAGCGAGAGCACCTTGAGGAGCAGCATATCGTACGATTGCCGAAGCTCGGCAAGGGAGATTTTGCTCCGCCCCTGGTAATACGCCCGGAATTGATCCAGCAGGTCATCGACCTGATTCTTGAGCGTGATCTTGGTGAACACGCCAATGGCCTTGGTCTCCTTGAGCCGGGTTTCCAACGCTGTCAGATCCAGCGGCGGTACACCCGGCTTTCCAAGACCTGGCGTGGCGTTCTCCTTCTTCCTGGTCTGCTCCGCGGGAACGGGAGACGCGGAAACCTTTGCCAGTGTCTTGGCGTCCGGCGAGTCAGTCTTGGGGACGCTCTGGCCTGCGGGTCGGCTCATGGACGGCTCGACCGCAACCGCCTCACCCTCGGGCGCGCCGGTCTGAGGCGGCTTGCGCTCCATCCAGACGCAACTCGCCGTCAGGAGGAGGACAAAGAGGAGTTCGAAGATGCGCGTTACAGGCATCAACTTCTCTTCAGCACGACTTTCGACTGAACTGTCGCTCATTCGTCTTCCCAGCTTTCATACATGTTCGTCTCCCGGGTTCTAGCGTATGAGCTCAGGCCGCGGCCCGACAGGGCCGCCGCACCTGCAGCGAATGGTTAGGTAGCCTGCTGTTCACGTTGAAATCGCTCCATTGCAGGTGAGAGCTTCTCTTCCAACGTCCAATAGTTGTCGATAGCTCGATTGAGCATATCGCGAGCTTCAACTTCAATGTTGAACTTGACTATTTCGGTATCTCCGACGTCCCAGTGCTTAAAGCTATTCCGAGCGGCGTTTGCTCGATCAGCGATATGCTTTGGATCAAACACTTCTCCGAAAAGCTTTTGTTGGATGGCCGTTACAGCGGCGACTAACGACTGAAGTGAGTTCTCGCGACCGGAAGCGGCAAGGAGCTTTCCGAATATCTCGTCGGCAACGCCCGCGAGTGTAACTACGGAAGCATGATCACTTCCCTCAAAATAAAGGCGAAGTGCCGTCTCCAGCTGAGCAAGCGCTAGATCTCTGCGGTAGTAGGCTCGGACAGGCACAATTCCCATTCAGGCTACCTAACAATAATTCGACAGCCTAAATGCCGGGTTGCAACTCTGCATTTAGGCCGGATAAAAAACTTGGTGTGAGTAAATACTGGATGTGAAACATTTATATCACGTCACGATATCAGCAGGGCGGCACCCAAACCTACAGCAGTGCATCCCGCCTGCCAAGACAGCCTACCTACACAGTATGTGAAGGGCAATTGTTTGAAGTCTCACCAAGCCCCTAAGCAACCCCTGCTCCACCAAGCCAACGCCTAAAATGGCCTCACTCTGGCACCACTTTGTTACATTGCTTCAGAAACCGGCCGGCCGCCGCCTTGGGCACCCGGGTAAGCTCTTGCATAAGCGAGAAGGGAATGTGCCGAATGCGATATTGTTCGCGGATATCCTTCAGCATGCCGAGCCACAGATGCGCGGTTATCTCCGCATCCGCCAGTGCCCGGTGGAACGTGCCGCTCGTAGGGAGCTGTTTGAACGTGACCAGGGTACCCAGCTTGTGGTTGGGCGCGTCCGGATACACGCGGCGGGCTGCCAGCATGGAACAGGCGAACGCGCCCGCATAGCGCCGCCGGATTCGCCGACACTCGGCATCGAGAAAGCGCTGATCGAAAGAGGCGTTGTGCGCCACCAAGTCATGGTCTTCGATGAAATCGGCCAGCCTGGCCATCACCGTTTTGCAGGGTGGCGCCGCGCGCAACATGGTATTGGTGATGCCAGTGTAGTCCTCGATAAATCCGCTGACCCGCATGCCGGGATTCATCAGGGATTGAAAACGATCGGTGATCCTGCCCGCTTCCACCCGTACCGCGCCGACTTCGATGGCGCGATCGCCCATGCCCGGCGACAGGCCGCTGGTCTCGAAGTCGAGAACAATGATCGTGTCGGCAGGTCCGCTCTGGCGTTGCTTCATCGTGCTTCCGTAAAGAATGATCAGAGAAGGCGGGCTAGCCGCGCGACTGGAATGATGTGGTCATTTCATTGCCCTCATTCCTTGGTGCAGGGCACCAAACACAATTGCCTTTGAGATATTAAGCTTACACCTAACATCATGCACTTACCGCTCCATGTTGAGCTAAAAAATAATATGTACGCACTGGCCGTTGTTTTTGTTTCTGTAATGTCTGCCCATTTGCTCAAGGAGTAGACATATAAGCATTCGTTGATTGTACAAGGGCGATGCGCCCTGTACGGTTCCGAAATAAATAAAAATTAGATTTTCACCTAGGGGGTGCTCCTTGCCTGAGTTGAGGACAGATCAGCTTGTGCTGAATGAACCACTCAGGCAGCCGCGCGAATTCATTTTGTATGAACAGCCCAGGCCAGACACGGCCACGGCGCTGGCTATTGCCGAACCACCACCTCCCGCCCAATCCGATGGGATGGACGCAGCCGATCCTGCGGCCCGTCTGGAACACTGCATCAGCTTGCAGGCGAAGGCGATTTCCCTCCTGGAAGGCGAACGGCGCACGCCCCACGAAACTGGCCGCGCTGAGCATCTGGAGCATACCAGTGCGGAGCTTCTTGCCTTGCTCAAGGAAGCGATCCGGCATGAGCGCAATATCGTTCAGGCTTATCGTGCGCTACGGGCGGAAGTAGGGTCGCTGCGAACCGAGCGGGACGAGTTGGTTAAGGCGCTGCGGCACACGGAGGCCCTGAGCCTCACCGACGAACTCACCGGCCTGCCCAACCGGCGCGCCTTTGTTCAGCGTCTGGACCAGGAACTCAGCCGCAGTCAGCGTACCGGACAGCCCCTGGCCTTGGTGCTACTGGACATCGACAACTTCAAGGATATCAACGACCGCTACGGCCACTATGTCGGCGACATGATATTGCGCTGTTACGCCCAGAGTATGGTCCTGGAGCTCCGGCAACACGATCTGTTGGCCCGCTACGGCGGCGAGGAATTCGTGCTGCTGTTACCCGAGACTTTGTTAGGCGACGCGCGTAATGCGATGGATAAATTAGGTCGTCGAATCCAGCGCGAACCTCTGGATGCCGGCGGTACTCGCATTGACCTGCCAACCTTTTCCGCCGGCATCGCCTGTTTGCAGTCGGGTGAAACCGCAACGACACTGCTCAACCGCGCTGATCAGTCCCTTTATCTGGCGAAGCGCCTGGGCCGGAACCGGATTGAAACCGACGAACAACTCCCACCGTCACCGGCCTCGTAGCTGCGCAGTCATGGCATTACCCATGGGCAACGCCGGTTACGCTTGCCGCGCCGCAGCGGCGTAACGCCGAATAATCTCCCCGGCCGGTTCAATGGCGTGGATGCCGGCCACGCTCTTGCCCGCTTGCCAGTAGTCGTTGTCACCGGTGCTATCCAGCGAAGCGCGTTTCAGCTGCCACAGTGAGCGCAACGTGTAGAGCGTACGCATCAGGTGCTTGGTTTTGCGCCCGCGCAGCAACCAGCGTGCCAGAAATCCAGCCCTGAGACCGAGGCGCCGCACCGTGGGTGTGGCGATCACCGCCACCGGCACGCCGGTAATGCGCTCGCTCAAGACGATATCCTGTTGCTGCGCCGCCACGATTGCGCGTTTGTAGGCATCGCTCGCGCCGCACTCGCTGGTGGCGATGAAGCGCGTGCCCATTTGCACACCGGCATAGCCCATGTGCAGCGCGGCGACAAAGTCCTGCTCGCTGCCGATGCCACCGGCACAAATCAACGGCAGCTTGTAGCCGGCGAGAGCTGCATAGAGTTCTTGCGCGCTCAGAGTGCCGGCGTGCCCGCCGGCGCGGTTGTTGACGGCGATCAGTCCATCCACGCCGCTGTCGATGCCCTTCTCGGCCCACTTACGCTCCGTTACGTCGTGGTATACCAGACCGCCGGCCGCGTGCACGCGTTTGACGACCCAGTCGGGTTTGCCGAGCGAGGTGATAATGAAGCGCACGCCCTCCTCCAACGCGATGTCCAGCCAGCGTGTCATCTTCTCTTGATAAGACTTCGAGGATTTCTCGATGAGCACGTTCATGCCGATCGGTTTGAATGTGAGGCCGCGAATGCGGCGCACGCCGGCGCGGAAATCATGCCGGTACACATAGGTGAGGGAAATCGGCTGAATAATCCCGATGCCGCCGGCCTCGGACACCGCGGCCACCAGCTCCGGATTGGTGCAGGGATACATCGCGCCGCAAATAATCGGCACCTCGATACCCACCTGACGGGTAAAGGCCGTCTCCAGCAACCCGTTCCCGGCCGGGCTCATACCGGCCCCAGCCGCCAGCAGGCCGTGGTCCGTGCCACGACATCGCCGTCGCGATCACGGATGTCAGCCTGCACCACATATTCCATGTCCTCGCCCTGCACCTGCGGAATTTTACAGTGCGTCTCCGCCACCAGCAGGCCGCGCGCCTTCTTGAAGTATTCGGTGGAGATTTTCACCGCAATGCCGCGCGTGCTGGATGGCAGACCGGTGAGCATGGCCAGCCCGCTGGTCACCTCACCGAGATTGGCCAGGGCAATGGCGTGGATGGAGTTGAGGTGGTTGCGTACGCGCCGCCGGTCGCGCAACTCCACGCGCGCGTAGCCGGGCCGCAGTTCACGGATGCGGGGCGAGATACTGCCGGTGTAGGGGACCATCCGGCCGAGGATACGGCTGAACAGCCAGCGACCGCCGGGCCAGGGCGCCAGCCGTTGCCAGAGCCGCAACAGCATCGCACCCGGCGAGGCGTGAGCGGCGGCCATCAGCGTTGGGTTACCGGTAGGTCCATGGCGAAACTATATAGGAGTCGCGCCAGATGGGGGTAAAACGGGTCAAATCGGCCGTGACCAACCCCCGTATGGACACTCGGAATTGCTGCTCAGTGACCGTGTAAAAAGCGTCAATCCGGGGTTCCGGACGCCCATTTCCTTACTATATATTACCCTGGGAGTGCTTCATTGACCTGCAGTAGCTCGCAGTCAGCGGTCGGCTGCCGAAAAATCATCGAACAAAATGGAGGATATATGCGTTCGTGGTTGAGACAAATCCAGTTCCTGCTGTGGCTGTTCGTCGCCACGCCATGCGTGTTGCACGCCGAGGGGGAAATCACTCTGGGGGTAATCCCCTACGTAACCGCCGGCCAACTGGTGGAATTTCATACCCCGCTCAAGAACTATATCGCCGAGAGCCTCGGCCGCCCTGTAGCGCTGATCACCGCTCCCGACTTACCCGGCTTTGTCGAGCGCACTGGCAAGAGTGAGTACGACCTGATTTTGACTGCCCCGCACTTCGGGCGTCTGGCCGAGCGCCGCGATGGCTACCAGATTGTGGTACGAACCCTGAATGAGATCCAGGCGGCATTCCTGGTACGCAAAGATTCGGACATCCAGCGACTCGAGGACCTTAAGGGTAAACGTATTATGGTGGCGCAGCCGATATCGATGATGTATCAACTGAGTGCTGGCACGCTGGAGAAAAAGGGTCTTGTGCCCGGCAAGAACATCACCATCGTCGAGGCCCGGACAAACAACAATGCCCTGTCCGCTCCGCTGCGCAACGAAGCCGATGCCGGCATCACCGGTATCCTGCTGTGGGGGTTAGCCACCGCCGAGCAGAAGGAACAGCTGCGTCTCATCGGCACCTCGCCCAGCATGCCGGGTTTCGTGCTGATGGCGCACAAGCGTGTGCCAAAGCGGGAGGTGGACAAGCTGCGCAAGGCACTGTTGGCGTTCCGCACGACACCACAGGGCGAAGCTTACTTTGCCGCGACTGGATTGAAGGATTTTGGCCTGATGGATAGCGCTACCATGAGCAGCCTTGATCCTTACACCAGGGTGCTCACCCAGAAGCACTGATATATGGCTGTCCACCGCGTCAAGCTGCGCCATTCACTCCGGACGAAAATCGTCCTGGTGAGCATCCTCGTGGAGGTCACGATGCTCGCCCTGCTGCTCGCCAACAGCCTGCGGCTGCTGGACCGGAACCTGGAGGAGAATGCGCAAGCGCGGCTCGAAGCCGCCACGCCATTGCTCAATGCGGCGCTCAGCGCACGCCTGCTCGAGCGCGATCACGCCTCAATCATGGAGATACTGAAGAGCCTGGTGCACAGCCGCCACGGCGACTTCCGCTATATCGTGGTGTACGACCAGCGCGGTATGGTCTACGCCTCCGCCGGACAGGTGGACATCCGCCACATGCCGGACATCGACCAGAATGTGGATGCCAGCCTGAGCGATCTCGTCTACGACACCAGCGACCCACTGGCGATTGGCAGCGAACGCATCGGCGAAGTGCGTTACGGACTGTCGCTCGCCCAGTTCGTCGCGTCGCGCGAGAGCATTTTTTCCCAGGGGCTGGCGATCGCTTCCACGGAAGTCATTCTCAGTTTCCTGCTGCTCGGCATCGCCGGCCTGCTGCTCACGCGCCATATCCGTTACCTGGTCACCGCCACGCAACGTGTCGCGGACGGCGATTACTCCAGTCGTATCCCGGTCACGGGCCATGACGAGATCGCACTGCTGGCCACCAACTTCAATACCATGAGCGATTCCATCCACGAACGCATCGAGGCCCTGCACCGCAGCGAGACGCGTCTCACGACCGCACAGCGCACGGCACACCTCGGTAACTGGGAATGGGATCTCGCCAAGGGACGCGGCTACTGGTCGGCAGAAGTTTACCACCTGCTTGGGTACGAACCGGACGAGTTCGAACCTGACTATGGGAAGTATTTTGAGCGCGTGCACCCCGATGATTACAGCGCCATTGACGCAGCCTTCAAGGCAGCGAGCACTGCCGGCACCCCCTACAGTGTCGACCATCGCATTGTGCTGAAGGATGGCGCCATTCGCTATCTGCATGTGCAGGGACTCGTAGAGTGTGATGCCAGTGGCAAGCCATCGTTGATGATCGGAACCGTGCAGGATATTTCCGACCGCAAGCAGGCCGAAGAGCGCATCCGCACGCTTGCCGACATGTTGGTGGGCCATCAGCGTACCCTCGAGATAAAGGTCGCGCAGCGCACACTCGAGCTCAAGGCCGCCACCGATCATGCCCATACGTTGGCGCGCCAGGCAGATGAGGCAAGCCGGGCGAAGTCGCAGTTTCTCGCCAACATGAGCCACGAGATCCGCACACCCATGAACGGCGTGATTGGCATGTCCGAAATGCTGCTGACAACCGAGCTCGACTCCCGGCAACGCCACTTCGTGGAAACGGTACACCACTCGGCTGAATCCTTGCTCGCCATCATCAATGACGTTCTGGACTTCTCCAAGATCGAAGCCGGCAAGCTTGAAATCGAGCGTATCGACTTCAACCTGCGCCACGAGATAGAGGAACTGTGCGAGCTACTGGCGGCGCACGCGCAGCACAAGGGGCTGGAGCTGATTTGTCAGATCACGGAGGACGTGCGACCCGCGCTGCGCGGCGATCCCGGCCGGCTGCGCCAAGTGCTGGTCAACCTGCTGAGCAACGCCATCAAGTTTACCGAAGTCGGCGAAGTGTCCCTGCGCATCAGTTTGCAGGAACAGGATGAGGAGAACGTCGTGCTGCGCTTCGAAGTAAAGGACAGCGGCATCGGTATTCCGCCCGAAGCCCAGGCGCGCATATTTGAGGAATTCGTCCAGGCGGACGGCTCCACCACACGCAAATACGGCGGCACCGGTCTGGGGCTGGCAATCTCCAAGCAGCTGGTGAAGATCATGGGCGGCGCGATCGGTATCGAGAGCGCACCGGGCCAAGGCTCGTTGTTCTGGTTCACGGCGCGCTTCGGCCGGGCGCTGGCCGGCGACGAGCCGGCGCTGCCGCTGGACGGCCTGCGCGGTAAACGCGCGCTGATCGTGGACGACAATGCCACCAATCGCGAGATTCTCGAACACCAGCTCAACGCCTGGGCCATGCACAGCGACTGCGCGGCGGGCGGCGCTATGGCGCTCACGATGCTGCGCGAAGCGGCCGCGCGTGGCACGCCCTATGACATCGCCCTGCTGGACATGATGATGCCCGGCATGGACGGAGCCGAGTTGGCCGCGGCCATTCGGCAGGACGCGGCGCTGGCCGCCACACATCTACTCATGTTGACCTCTGCGGGAAGTTCCGCCGATGGTTCCGATGCTTGCATACCGGAAGTCGAACGCTGTCTGTCCAAACCGGTGCGTCAGTCGGAACTGTACGACGCGCTCGCCATGCTGGTCGGCACCGCCACGCCCGCCGTGCAAGCCCCGGCTGCCAGGGCAGAGTTCCTGCCACTGCATGCACACGTATTACTGGCCGAAGACAACCGCGTGAACCAGCTGGTGGTAATCGCTATGCTGGAGAAGCTAGGCTGTCGCGTGCAGGTTGTGGGCGACGGCTACGCCGTACTCGAGGCGCTGGCCGGTCGCTCGTACGATCTGATTCTGATGGACTGTCAGATGCCGAACCTGGACGGCTTCGCCGCGACCGCAGCGATCCGCATACGCGAGCAGGAGCAGCCCGGTGCGCGCCGGATGCCGGTCATTGCGCTGACGGCCAATGCCATGGAAGGTGACCGCGAACGCTGTCTGGTCGCGGGCATGGACGATTATCTCGTCAAGCCGCTGCACGCCGGAGCACTGTATGCCGCGCTGAAACGCTGGCATGAGCCTGGCGCAACAGCAGCCTGAGGCCATAAACAGGGGATCGGAGCGATTAAGAATAAATCACTCGATCCCCTCTTTTGGTTCGGCGCAGGTTCTTGATTTCCGACGCCGGAACAATTCCCTTCAGCGCACGACAATTGGCTGTCTGATTTTCCTGGCTGGCGCTGGGTTGCGGAGCGCCAATGGCGTATCAGTGTCCCGGATGGTCTTGTAGGCGTGATAGTTCCAGGAGAATGCGATGCCGGTACTGAACAGGCTGCGGGTGTTCCAGAACGTCTTCAGGCCGCGCTTCAGCGAGGTCTTGAAGGATGACATCTCACTGTAGGCGTTGAGTAGTCCCTCGTAGGCCTCGCGCGGCGTAAAACTCTTCATGTGGAAAACCGGCTCGAAGATGTTGTAATGCCGCCAGTCGTTCGGAAAGTCGGTGAGCAACAGGCGGTTCTCTTCGACCATCTGCTTGTAGAAGGCGGTTCCCGGCAACGGTGTTTCCAGCGTCATCTGGATGGCGTCGATATCGTTGGCCAGCGCGAAATCCACGGTGCGCCGGAACACATCCTTGCCCTGGGTGTCGGCGCCGAAAATGAAGCAGCCGACGATGGCGATGCCGTGGTCGTGGATCTTCTTGATCGCGTCGCTGAAGTTCTTGGTGTTGGGCCGCAGGTTCACTGGTTTGTGCATGGCAGTCAGCGCACCGGCATCGATCGACTCGAAACCGATCAGCAGGGCCCGGCAGCCGCTCTCGTGGGCGGTCTTGAGCAGCTTGTCGTGCTCGACGATGTTGAGGCAGGTCTGCGCGCCCCATTCCTTGTCGCATTCCTTCAGGCGGGTAAACAGCTCCTGGGCACGCTTGATGTACTTGTTTCCCGAGCCGACGATATTGTCGTCAACGATAAAAATGCGCTTTGACTTGATCGTCTTGATCTCTTCGATCACGCTGTCGATGTTGCGCAGGCGATAACGCGGCCCGTTGAAGGCCGTCACCGAACAGAAATTGCAGTTGATCGGGCAGCCGCGGCCGGTCTGCACAGTCTCGACAAAATACTTCCCGCGCAGCAGGTCGCGGCGCGGTGGCAGCAGATTCTCGATTTCCGGCTGCTCGCATACTTTATATAGCTTCTGCATCCGGCCTTGTGCGAAGTCTTCCAGCAACTTCGGCCAGGTGGTCTCCGCCTCGCCCACGACCACCGCATCCACGTAGCGCAAGGCCTCGTCCGACATATACGAGGCATGAATCCCGCCCATCACCACCGGCACGCCGCGCTTGCGGAAATGCGTGGCCAGTTCATAGGCGCGCGGTGCGAGCGGCGTCATGCAGGTAATGCCGACCAGGTCGGCCTTCGTGTCGTAATCGAGGTCTTCCACGCCCTCGTCGACGATTTCCACCTCGTATTCCGCGGGCGTATACCGGGCGATCATGGCCAGATTCAAAGGCGGGATCGCCAGCACCTTGATATTGGAGTGCATGCTTCCCTTGAATGCAGGGTTAATCAGCAGAATCTTCTTCATATCCGGTCGTCATCCTTTCAGCAATATTATGGCAGTGAGCCTTCCTGGGTACACGAAAACCATCCGATAAGTGTTTTCTTGCCTAATTAAGCCACGTTTTTGGTGTTAACCCAAGGGCTGTGCATTGAAATGGGGGAAAAGAAGCCTTGGAAATACACACAGATTGAGGTGTCCGATGGGATTGGTACTCGCCTGAACCTAAATACAGGGTGAGTTCGCGTTCTTTGCGCAACCCAGCAAGCGTTGCATCGCAACACAATGCTTCTTTTAATAAGTGCCGAGTGGCACAGCTGCATGGTTACGCATACAAACTGTGTACCTTACCCGCTTGGCGAATCGGAGTTCACCCGTCAGCGAGCCACAGGCCAGCATGGCTCCATCCGGATATCCCGAGAAATCACCGAGCAACGACGCCGTCACCGGAACCGGCAAGGCAAATCTGCCCGAGATCAAAGCAGACAAGGAAATCGTCTATATGATGCTGAAGCTTGCACGTTCACCCGTGCGACCCATTTCTGCATCGTCCAAGGAGGCCTTATGAAACGCATTGCCCTATTGATACTGGCGCTGGCTGGCATGTCACTCGCTGCCTGCGCCCCACGCGCGCCCGACCCGGACCGTTTTGCCACTCATTTCTTTGAACACGGCAAGGAAAGCATTCTCGATGCCATGAAAGACCAGAAGGTCAGCGAATCGCAGCTTGCGTCCGCGCGCGGCATTCTCGACC
>Ga0209253_10004486_pt1 | contig 12173 bp, 13 predicted proteins | sample FrelakmetBRP12BR_FD_187145 | JGI IMG/M metagenome (GOLD analysis project Ga0209253, IMG submission 187145) | Freshwater lake sediment microbial communities from the University of Notre Dame, USA, for methane emissions studies - BRP12 BR (SPAdes)... | ecosystem: Environmental > Aquatic >...
AGGCGGAGAAGAGGAACTCGTCGACGAATTTCAACAGCCTGTTAGGCGCTGCGTGCGCGCACGAAGTCGATGCGGATAGCTTCCGGCGGACGCGCGCTTCCCGCGCATAGCAAGCACGAGGCGCGCTGATCACGCGGCGTTGCGCGCGCCGACTGTCCCCGCGGGACAGCCGCTCGCGCGGCACCGGCGCCTAGAGCAAGCCGAGGAAGTGCGCGGCGAGGGGCGTGGGCTTCCGGCCGGGCAGCGTATTGGCCGCGAGGAAGCTGCGGGCGTCGGCGCGCCGCGCGCTCCTGGCGAGCGCGACGAAGTACATCTGGCGGAACAGGTCGTCCTGCGCGTCGCTGCCGCCGATCGTCGTCATCTGCGGCATTGCCGGATCGAGCAACGACGCGGCGTCGCTCCAGCGTTCCTCGGCGAACGCGACCGCGGCGCGCACGATCGCCTGCCCCGGATGCCGCCATACGGGCTCGTGCGCGCGGGATGCCACCGTCTCCTCGAGGGCCTGCAGCGCGGAACGCCGCCGCGCCCGCGCCAGCGCGTACGCGTGATGCGCGCTCAGAAACGGCATGTAGGCCTCGCCGCAGCGGGCCTCCACGCGATCCGCGATGTCGGCCCACGCGGCACCTGCGTCGCCTCCGGCCATTTCCAGTCGCCACAGCAGTGCGATCGCGTCGATCTGCTCGCCGACCAGGTCCGGGACGAAGCCCCAGATGTCACTGCGGAGCAGCGCCAGCGCCCGCGCATGGTCGAGGCGCTCCAGGTCGAACATGGCGACGTGCCACGCCGTATGCGAGTGGACCGGGCGCGAGCACGTGGCGGCCACCGGAAGAAACGCGCGCAGGCGTCGTTCGCCCGCATCCACGTCGCCCAGGCGGATCGCAACGTGCGACAGCGTGTGTTCCGCCCACGGATTCCGCGCCTCGATCCGCAGCGACTTCTCGGCCAGCGCACTGGCGGAGGCGAGATCGCCACAGAGCTCGTGGGCGAACGATTGCATCGCAAGGACATCCGGGTCTTCCGCATGGCGCGCGGCGATGCGATCGATGTGCGCGCGATACCGGGCCCCGCAGTGCTGCTGACCGAGAATGTAGTAGAGGAACTCGCAGACCTTGGCCGCGAGCAGATCGTCCGGATCCTGCTGCGTCGCCATTTCCAGGGCTCGCGCCGCGTCGTCGTGGCGGCGTGCGTGCCAGCAACGCAGCGCGCGCAGGAAGTGCGGCGCGCATTGCCCGGCGCCGGACCTTTCCGCCGCGTCGAGCAGGCGCGCGGCCGCCGCATCGTCCGGCGCCGTCTGGCCGTAGAGATGCAGCGTGGCGGCGCACAGGAGGACCATCGGGTCGTCCGGGCACGCCTTGGCCGCCGCGAGGATCGCTTCGGTCCCCGCATCGAACCGGAGGAGGCGGCGGCGGAAATCATCGACGGCACGCATGGACGTCATCCGGATCGCGGCCTCCGATGCCGGGCGGCGCGCAGCGGACGGCAGCCGACGCGGTCCCGTCGCAAGCCCGGCGGAGACTCCGCCGCCCGGTTCGCGCCTTCCGCTCGTGCAGGAACCAGAACGTCTATCGCGGGTGGCCGCGCTGCAGGTTCGCGAGCACCTGCGAAACCAGGTCGCTCGAATTGTCGGGAACCTGGCCTTGCGGCGTCATCTGGTCCACGACGTCGGGGAGCATCTGCGCGAGGCCGCTGGCCGCATCCTGCTGCGGCAGGCCGAGCTGCTGCGCGATCTGCCCCAGCTGGCCTTGCCCGAAGATCTGCGACAGCGCATCGGGCGAGATCGGCATGTTCTGTCCCGTGCCGATCCACGACTGCGCCTGCTGGCCGTAGCCTGCCTGCTGCATCCGCGCGAGCAGGCCTTCGATGCCGCCGTTCTGCTGCAGCATCTGCAACGCCACCTGGATGAGCTGGTTGCCGCCCTGCTGGGGCTGGCCGCCGCCCATCATGCCGCCCATCACGTTCCCGAGCAGTCCGTCGAGCAAACCCATGTTTCACCCCGCTTTCGTCATGTTGATGCACCGCAACGCCATCGCGTCAGACAGCTTTCTGCCGCACGAACAGGTGCGCTTCCGCGGCCGGATATCCAGCGGCGCCGAACGTCGCGCGGATCGCCTTGTTCGTGTCGAAATACACCTGCCAGTAGTGGTCGGTGTGCACGAAGGGCCGCACGGCCAGCACCGGGCCGCGCTCGTTGAACGCGAGGATCTCGACGGAGGGCAGCGGGTCCTTCACGACGTTCGCGATCGTCGGCAGCACTTCCTTCAAGCGGCGAATCGCGTCCTGCGGATCGACGGAGTGGTCGAGCTGCGCGGTCAGGTCGACGCGCCGGTACGGGTTGTGCGAGAAATTCTTGATCGTGCCGTTCATGACCTTCGCGTTGCCGACCATCGTATTCACGTTGTCGGGCGTGTCGATCGCCGTCGTGAAGAGGCCGATCGCGCGGACGGTGCCTTCGACCTCGCCGGCCTGCACGTAGTCGCCGACCTTGAACGGACGGAGCACGAGGACGAAGACGCCGGCCGCGAAGTTCGACAGCAGGCCGCCCCACGCGGCGCCGATCGCGATGCCGAGTGCCGCGATCAGCGCGGCGAACGACGTCGTCTCGACGCCGAAGTAGCCGAGGATTCCGATGACCAGCAGCACGTTCAGCACGACGTTGATCGTGTTGCCCATGTAGCGGATGACCGTCGGCTCGATCTTCTGGCGCTCGAGCGCCTTGTTGATCAGCGATCCGACGATTCCGATCAGCCAGCGGCCGACGATGTAGAGGGCGATCGCGACGATGACCTTCATCGCCATCGCGAGCACGATCGGCTTGGCGGATTCGTACATGTTGCTGAAGTCCATTACCTGCTCCCGGTCTTGTTTTTCGAGGCCCCGCGCAGCGTGCAGGGCCGGCTATTGTCCCGCAGGTCGCAGGGGCGATGCAACGCGGGGCGCTGCGACAAACCGCGTCGTCGCGTCAGGCCGGCGGCAGGCCCAGTTCGGTCATGATCCGCGCGACGGTGGCCCGCACTTCCGCGAGTTCGTCCTCGAGGCGCGCGACGTTCGTCTTGAGCGCGGCGAGTTCGCCGAGCGTCACCTGCTGGCCGTCGCTGCCGGTGGTGCCCGCAGCCGCAGGCTCCGCAGCCGGAAGCGCGGGCGTGCCGGACAGCAGATGCGCCCAGCGCGTTTCCCGGGCGCCGGGTTGCCGCGCGAGTTCCACCACCAGCGGCCCGGCCTCGCGATGCGCGAGTTCCTCGAGAAACGCCTCGACCGACGAGATGTCGGCAAAGCGGTGCAGCCGTTCGCTGTGGATGCGCAATTCGCCCACCGTCTGCGGGCCGCGCAGCATGATGACCGTCAGCAGCGCGACCGCCTGCGCGGGCACGCCCAGCACCCGGCCGACGTTGTGCGCATAGCGCATCACGCGCCCGCCGCTCGACTCGACGACGAGCGACAGGCCCTTCAGCCGGTCGACGACCGCCTGGACTTCCGCCTCGGTCGCCTCCAGCACGGGGTCGCGGCTCGTCTTCTGGTTGCAGCCCGACGTGAGCGCGTTGAGCGTCAGCGGATAGGTGTCCGGGACCGTGTGCTGCTTCTCGACCAGCACGCCGAGGACACGGGTTTCGAGGAGCGACAGGGCGGGGAGGGACATGGTGGCGGCGCGGGCGCGCGGGCGCGATCGAGAAGGCGACCGAGTGTAACCGAAGCGCGGAGGGGCCCTGCCGCAGGACGATCGGCACCCCCTTGCATTGCACATGCAAAAGGCGCCGCCGCGGGGTTTCCGCCTGCTTGCAATCACGTCGCGCGGACCCCATGTAGACAAACAGGCATGCGGGTTCCGCCGGACGCGCATCGTGCGCGCCGGGAGTACACTCGAAGCCGTACCCGTGCACTTCCGTGGCGGCGCGCTTGCCACCGAACGACGAGGTCACAAGATGCCCGATGTCCGTCCGGCCGCCGTGGCCGGCATGTTCTACCCCGGGACGCCGTCCCGTCTCGCGGCGGAGGTCCGCGCGTACCTCGCGGACGTGCCCCCGAGTGCGGGCGCCGCGCCGAAGGCGATCGTCGTGCCGCACGCCGGCTACGTCTACTCCGGGCCTGTCGCCGCCTCCGCGTATGCGCGGCTCGCGCCGCTCGCGGGGACGGTGACGCGCGTCGTGCTGCTGGGCCCGACGCATCGGGTGCCGGTCCGCGGCCTCGCGGTGTCCCCGGCGCGTGCGTTCGCTACGCCACTCGGCGAGGTCCCGGTCGATGCAGCGGCGGTCGAACGCGCGCGCGCGTTGCCGCAGGTCGTCGTCAGCGAATCCGCGCACGCGCTCGAACACGCGCTCGAGGTGCAACTGCCGTTCCTGCAGACCGTACTCGGGCGCTTCGCCGTGGCGCCGTTTGCCGTCGGCGACGCGTCCGCCGAGGACGTCGCCGCCGTGCTCGATGCGCTGTGGGGCGGCGACGAGACGCTGATCGTCGTCAGCTCCGACCTGTCGCACTACCACCCCTATGCCGACGCCGAGCGGATCGACCGCGCGACCGCCGATGCCGTCCTTGCGCTCTCGCCCGTGCTCGACCATGAACAGGCGTGCGGCGCCACGCCGGTCAACGGGCTGCTGCTGTGCGCGCGCCGGCGCGGGCTGACGCCGGAGCTCCTCGACCTGCGCAACTCCGGCGACACCGCCGGCGACCGATCGCGCGTGGTCGGCTATGCGTCCTTTGCGTTCACCGACGATGCGCGCCGACACTGACCTCGGAACCACGCTGCTCGCGCTGGCGCGCGGTGCGATCGGCGCCGAGTTCGGCACGCCCGAACGCGCGGTCGCGCCACACGAGGCGCTCGCCGCGCCGGGCGCGACGTTCGTCACGCTGCGGCAGGACGGCGCGCTGCGCGGCTGCATCGGCAGCCTGGAGGCGCGCCGGTCGCTGGGGGCGGACGTCCGCGCCAACGCCGTCGCCGCGGCTTTCCGCGACCCGCGCTTCGCGCCGCTCGTCGTCCGCGAATGGCATGCGACGGTCATCGAGGTCTCGCTGCTCTCCGCGAGCGAGGAACTTGCGTTCGCAGGCGAACGCGATGCGCTCGCGCAGCTGCGTCCCGGCATCGACGGCGTGATCCTCGAGGCCGGATGGCGGCGCGCGACGTTCCTCCCGCAGGTGTGGGAGCAGCTGCCCGAGCCCCGCGAGTTCCTCGCCGCGCTGAAGCACAAGGCCGGCCTGCCGGAAGACTACTGGAGTGCGCAGGTGCGCGTCGCGCGCTACACGGTGGCGAAGTTCACGGAGCGCACGGCGGTTGCCGCCGGCGTCGCGCCATGAGCGACTTCCCGGGACGCTGGTGGCACCGGCTCGACGACGGCCGCGTCCAGTGCGACCTGTGCCCGCGCGATTGCCGGCTGCACGAAGGCCAGCGCGGCGCGTGCTTCGTCCGCCAGCGCAAGGACGACGCGATCGTGCTGACGACGTACGGCCGCTCGTCCGGCTTCTGCATCGACCCGATCGAGAAGAAGCCGCTCAACCACTTCTATCCGGGCTCGTCCGTGTTCTCGTTCGGCACGGCCGGCTGCAACCTCGCGTGCAAGTTCTGCCAGAACTGGGACATCTCGAAGTCGCGCGAAATGGACACGTTGATGGACGCGGCATCGCCCACGGCGATCGCCGAAGCGGCGGCGGAGCACGGCTGCCGCAGCGTCGCGTTCACCTACAACGACCCGGTGATCTTCGCGGAGTACGCGATGGACACGGCCGACGCCTGCCACGCGCGGGGCATCGCAACGGTGGCGGTGACCGCCGGCTACATCGGCATCGATGCGCGGCGCGAGTTCTACGCGAAGATGGACGCGGCCAACGTCGACCTGAAGGGCTTCACCGACGATTTCTACATGAAGCTCTGCGGCGCGCGGTTGCAGCCGGTGCTCGACACGCTCGTGTACCTGGTCCGCGAGACGAGCGTGTGGACCGAGATCACGACGCTGCTGATCCCGGGGCAGAACGACTCGGACGAGGAGCTGACGCAGATGTGCGGCTGGATCGCGCGCGAGCTGGGGCCGGACGTCCCGCTGCACTTCACCGCGTTCCATCCCGACTACAAGATGACCGACGTCGAGCACACGCCGGCCGCCACGCTGGCGCGCGCGCGGGCGATCGGGCAGCGCGCGGGGCTCCGGTACGTCTACACGGGCAATGTGCACGACACCGAAGGCGGGACCACGTACTGCCCGGCGTGCGCGCAGCCGCTCATCGTCCGCGACTGGCACGAGATCCTCCGCTACGACGTCACGGACAACGGGCACTGCCGGCACTGCGCGACGGCGCTGCCCGGCCGCTACGGTCCGAGGCCGGGCGCCAGGGGCCGCCGGCGGGTGCCGGTGCGCATCGCCATGGCGTCTTCGGGGGGCTGACCCTTGCGCCTGCACGAAACGGAAGGCGGGACCAGGCATTGCCCGGGGTGTGCCAAGCGGCTCATCGTCCGCGACTGCTGCGAGCTCCTGCGCTACGACGTCGCCTAGTAAGGGTCAGACCGTCGCTGGACGCGGGTAGAGCATCACCCGGAGACGATGCCATCGCGGGACTGACGCTAACGCCTGCCGACAATGGACGCTGCCGGCAGTACGCGACGGAGCCGCCCGGCCGCTACGGGCGGACGCAGCGCGCCAGGGGCCGACGGCGAGTGGCGGGTACGTATCGGCGTTTGCAACCGCCTCTCCGCAGGTCCAGCTACCGTACTTCCCACACCGTGAAGGAGCGGTTGCGAACGAAGCCCGTGCCTCCCGATACCCGCCACTGGACCAACACCGTGTGATTCCCGGCGGGCACTCCCACCTTGAATGCGAGATGGCTCCGGGTCTCGTACTTCGAGTTGTTGGTCAAGACCGCGACGCCCGGATCCGCAACGGCGCCGTCTACCGTGATGCGCACTTCCAAGCGCTGTGTCCCCACGCTCATCCGACACTCGGCGACAAAGAGGGCGGTGAGCGTGGCGGTCGCGGTCGTGCTGAACACGTGGCCCGGCGTCGGGACGAGATTCCGGAAAGTGGTGGACGTCGTGCTGTCCTCGCGTGCTGCAGTCCCTGTGAGCATTTGCTTCGGTGCATTGGGCATTGAATCCCCCATTCGTGATTGGACACCATTGCTGCGTCATGTTGTTAGCATATCGTGTGCTACAAGTCAATCGCCATGGACCGATCGGAGCGATCAGGCAGGGACCGAGTAGCAGGATATGCTCGAGCCACCGCAGCCAGGATCAATTGCCGATGGCTGGTGCCGACTGCGGCGTGGCGCGATCGGCCGCCGCGATATCGAAATATGTAGCCCACAAACTTCTTATCGAACGTGCGGCGGGAATCGAAAACTGGCGGGTCCGACCCGATCTCGTGCAAAAATTCTTCATGGCCACCAACTCCGACGTCACGAGCATGGCGCTGTTCTGCGACTTCGAGAACATCGCGCTGGGCGTGCGCGACGCCAACTACGAGAAGTTCGACATCGGCAAGGTCCTCGAGCGCCTGCTGCTGAAGGGCAGCATCGTCGTCAAGAAGGCGTACTGCGACTGGGAGCGCTACAAGGCGTTCAAGGCGCCGATGCACGAGGCGTCGTTCGAGCTGATCGAGATCCCGCACGTGCGGCAGTCGGGCAAGAACTCCGCCGACATCCGCATGGTCGTCGACGCGCTCGACCTCTGCTACACGAAGACGCACGTCGAGACGTTCGTCATCATCAGCGGCGACTCCGACTTCTCCCCGCTGGTGTCGAAGTTGCGCGAGAACAACAAGGTGGTGATCGGCGTCGGCGTCAAGAACTCGACGTCGGACCTCCTCGTCACCAACTGCGACGAGTTCATCTTCTACGACGATCTCGTGCGCGCCGAGAAGAAGAAGGCGGCCACCCGGCGCGGCGGCGCGAAGCCCGCCAGCGGCAAGGCGGCGGCCGCGAAGACCGCGACCGCCGGCGCCCCCGCGGACAAGCCGGCAAAGCCCGCGTCCCGCCGGCGCGGCACCGGAACGAAGGCGGCCGACGCGATCCCCCCCGACGCCTCGATGCCGGCATCGGAGGCGGCCGTGCCGCCGTTGGAGGACGTGCCGGCGGCCGACGAAGCGCCGCCGCGCAAGTCCGACGACGAGCGCCGCGAGGAGGCGCTGGACCTGATCGTCGAGACCGTCGACGCGCTGATTTCCGAGCGCGGCGCCGAGGAGAAGATCTGGGGCTCGATGGTCAAGCAGGCGCTGAAGCGCCGCAAGCCCGGCTTCAACGAGTCGTACTACGGCTTCCGCTCGTTCAATGGCATGCTCGAGGCCGCCGCGCAGGCGGGCAGTCTCGAACTCGAGCGCGACGAGAAGTCGGGCGGTTACCTCGTGCGGCTCGTCTCGCCCGAAGACTGAAGCCGTCGGGCGGAGCACGGCACCGGAGCATCGCCCGCGCGCAAGGCCGGCTCACCTCGCCACGCGCGCCATGCGCGATCCGTCGGGTCCCGCCGCAGTTCCGCGAAGAACGCGAGCGCCGCGGCCAGGTGCGTGCGTGCGCGCGCGCCGAGCGGCGTGCCGAGCTCGAAGGTTTCGCCGCGGATCGCGAGCTCGTACGCGGGCGGCGCCGCGCGTCCGAACGTGGCGGCGAACGCGTCGAGGACGACGCCCGGCGCGACGCCGTGCGTGGAGAACGTCGCGGTGCGCGCGGCTTCGATCCGCCGGAACGTGAATGGCGCCACGGCGGTCAGCGACGCGTCGACGAAGAGCGCCAGGTCGCAGCCGTCGAGGTCGATCGCGTGCTCGGGCTGGAGCTGGAAGTCGGCGACGAACGTCGTCGCCACGCCGGGCGGGTCGGCCAGCGCCTCGGCATGCGCGAGGAACGCGGGTCCCAGGCCGTCGTCGCCGCGACTGTCGTTGCCCCACGCGAGGACGACGAGCCGCAGCATGCTCACACCGTGGTTTCGCGCGTGACGGCGCCGCCGCCGTCGCGCGTGAGGCCGTCCAGGCGCGCGCCGTCCGCCGCGACCAGCTCGACGGCGAGCGGCATCTGGCCCAGCGCATGCGTCGCGCACGACAGGCAGGGATCGAACGCGCGGATCGCCACCTCGATGTGGTTGAGGAGCCCTTCCGTCAGCGTGCGCCCGTCGAGGTAGCGCTGCGCGACCTGGCGGATCGCCTGGTTGAGCGCCTGGTTGTTGTGCGTCGTCGACACGATCAGGTTGGCCCGGATCACCTGGTCCTGCGGGTTCAGCCGGTAGTGATGGATCAGCGTGCCGCGCGGCGCCTCGATCACCCCGACGCCGCGCCGGTGCCGTTCGCCGGTCACGACGAGGTCGTCGCCCAGCAGGTCGTCGTCGTGGAGCAGGTCCTTGATCATCTCGGCCGCGAACAGCATCTCGATCATGCGCGCCCAGTGGTAGGCGAGCGTGGCGTGGATCGGCTGCCCGCCGCCGAAATCGACGAATTCCCGGCGCTCGGCGTCGGCGAACGGCGTCGGAATCTGGTCGCAGTTCTGCACGCGCACCAGCGGGCCGACCTTGTACCAGCCTGCTTCCGCGCCGAGCGCGCGCAGGTAGGGGAACTTCATGTAGGACCAGGGCTTCACCTCCTCGGTGATGAGGTCCCAGTAGTGGCCGTAGTCGGCGTGGTCGAACAGGATGCGGCCCGCCTCGTCGCGCGCGCGCAGGCCCCCGTGGTACAGGTCGAGGTTGCCGTCGGCGGCAACCAGCGACAGCATGTTCGAGCGGAACGCGCCGAAGCTGTTGTACAGGCCCACGTTGGCGAAGTGCAGGCGCTTGACCAGCGCGACCGCCTCGCGGCTCCAGCCGATCATCTGGTACGCGTCGGCGAGCAGCGGGTCGCGCTCGGCCGCGGTGAGCGCCTTGTTGACGCCGCCGGGGATCGCCCCCGTGCCGTGAATGCGCTTGCCCGCGGTGACCCGGATCACTTCCTGGCCGTACTTGCGCAGCAGCACGCCTTTTCTCGCGATGTCCGGATACTCGGCCGCCACGCCGACGATGTTGCGCTTCTCGACCGGCGAGTCGAAGCCGAACAGCAGGTCCGGCGACGCGAGGTGGAAGAAGTGAAGCGCGTGCGACTGCAGGATCTGCCCGTAGTGCATGAGCCGCCGGATCTTCTCCGCCGTCGGCGTGAGCCGGGTCGCGCCGACCACCATGTCCAGCGCCTTGGCGGCGGCGAGGTGATGGCTCACCGGGCAGATGCCGCACAGGCGCTGCACCATCACCGGCAGCTCCCAATACGGCCGGCCCTGCACGAATTTCTCGAAGCCGCGAAACTCGACGATGTGGAGGCGCACCTGGTGCACGCGGTCGTCCGCGTCGAGCAGGATCGTCACCTTGCCGTGGCCCTCCACACGCGAGACGGCGTCGATCGCGACGCGGCGCAGGCCGTTCGGGTTGGCGGCGGTTTCCAGATCGACGCGCATGGACAGGATCCGTCAGTCGTAATGGATGAACTCGCGCGGCACGCGCGGCTCGCGACCGGCGACGATGTCGGACAGGAACGCCCAGATCGCGTCGGCCGGCGGCGGGCATCCGGGCAGGAAATAGTCGACGTCCACGACCTCGTGCAGCGGGTGCACGAGGTCGAGCGGGAGCGGCAGCTCGGGGTCGTTGGGCATGCAGCCCTTCGCGAGCCCCGGCTCGGTCACGTAGACCTCCTGCAGGCACACGCCGAGGTCGAGATGATTGCGTTGCGCGGGCAGGCCGCCGTTGATCGCGCAGGCGCCGATCGCGACCAGCACCTTGCAGTTGCGCCGGAACTCGCGCAGCACGTGCACGTTCTCCGCGTTGCAGATGCCGCCTTCCACGATGCCGACGTCGCACGGGCCGCAATGCTTGATGTCGGTGAGGGGCGACCGGTCGAACTCGATGTGCTGCAGCAGCTCGAAGAGGCGCTCGTCGATGTCGAGGAACGACATGTGGCAACCGAAGCAGCCGGCGAGCGACGTCGTCGCGACCTTGATCTTGCGCGGCGCGGCGGTCATCGCACGTCCTTTCCGGCGTCCGGCGCGTCGTCCTTCGCCTGCGCGCTCACCGGTGCGACGTCGTAGCGCCGCGCGCCGATCGGCACGGCGAATCCGATCCGCTTCCTCAGGATCACGCCGACCGGACAGACGTCCACCGCCTTGTCAGTGGCGGCGATGTCGGTGTCGACGAGCTGTCCCGACTCCGCGTTCACGATGAGGTGCTTGCCGATGCCCCGCCCCGACAGCGCGAACACGCTCTTGCCGTCGACGCCGGCGGACGCGCGGACGCACAGCTCGCACAGGATGCAGCGGTTGAAGTCGAGCAGCAGATCCGGATGCGACGCGTCGATGGGCCGGCTGGGGAAGAAATGGTCGAGGTCGGTCGACAGCATCTCGAGGTCGTAGGCGACCGCCTGCAGCAGGCAGTTGCCGCTCTTCTCGCACGACGGACAGAAGTGATTGCCCTCGACGAACAGCATCTGCACCAGCGTGCGCCGGTTCTCCACGAGCTCTGGCGTAACGCACTCGACTTCAAGCCCGGCTTGCGCCGGCAGCGTGCACGCGGCGAGCGTCTGCCGGCCCGCGCGCACCGTGCACACCTTGCAGCTGCCGTGCGGCTTGAAGTCCTTGTGGTAGCAAAGATGCGGGATGTAGTGGCCGGCCGCGAGCGCGGCCTGCATCACGGTTTCGCCGGACTCGAAGGGCACGGCCACGCCGTCGAGCAGGAAGGTGTCGCGTTCGTGCGGCGTGCTCATCGCGTGGACTCCGTCGCGGCGCGCATCACTCGCGGGCTGCCAGGTGCGCGCCCGCGTCGTCGCGGCCCGTCATCGCGCGGGCGCGCGCGAGCGCGCCGTCCAGGTCGAACGCCGGCTCGAACTGCGTGGACAGGAGCCGCCGCTCGTAGGCCGGGTAGAAGCGCTTCAACGTGTCGACCAGCGGATTGCACGCCGTATGCCCGAGCCCGCAGTGCGAGGACGCCTGCAGCAGCCGGTTCAGGCGTTCGATCCGCGCGAGGTCGTGCAGCGAACCCTTGTGCTCCGCGAGCTTGTCCATTGCGTTGCAGAGCAGCGTCGTGCCGACGCGGCAGGGCGTGCAGAAGCCGCAGCTTTCGTGGGCGAAGAAGTGGGCGAAGTTCCGCGCGACCTCGAACATGTCGCGCGACGCGTCGAAGATCATGAACGCGCCGGCAGTGGGCAGGTCGTCGAAGCCCAGCCGCCGGTCGAACTCGTCGGCGCCGATGCACACGCCCGACGGTCCCG
>Ga0209253_10004487_pt1 | contig 12172 bp, 11 predicted proteins | sample FrelakmetBRP12BR_FD_187145 | JGI IMG/M metagenome (GOLD analysis project Ga0209253, IMG submission 187145) | Freshwater lake sediment microbial communities from the University of Notre Dame, USA, for methane emissions studies - BRP12 BR (SPAdes)... | ecosystem: Environmental > Aquatic >...
GGGCTGGCGCGGCTCGAATTCATCATCAACAACAACATCGGCGTGCACCCGAGGGCGATCCTCGACTACCCCAACGTCGACCCGGACCTGAAGAAAGCGGTCGAGAGCGTGGCGCGCGGCCACAGCAGCCCCCGGGCGTTCTACGTCGACAAGCTGGCCGAGGGCGTGGCCACGATCGCGGCCGCGTTCTGGCCCAGGCCGGTCATCGTGCGCCTGTCCGACTTCAAGTCCAACGAGTACCGCAAGCTGATCGGCGGCTCGCGCTACGAGCCCGACGAAGAGAACCCGATGCTCGGCTTTCGCGGCGCGTCGCGCTACATCGCGCCCGACTTCGCCGAGTGCTTCGAGATGGAGTGCCGCGCGATGCTGCGGGTGCGCAACGAGATGGGGCTGACCAACGTCGAGCTGATGGTGCCGTTCGTGCGCACGGTCCGCGAGGCCGACCTGGTCGTCAAGCTGCTGTCGCGCTACGGCCTGCGGCGCGGGGAGGGCGGCGACGGCACCGGTGGCGGCCTGCGGCTGATCATGATGTGCGAGCTGCCGTCCAACGCGCTGCTGGCCGCGGACTTCCTGCAGTTCTTCGACGGGTTCTCGATCGGCTCGAACGACCTGACCCAGCTGACGCTGGGGCTGGACCGCGACTCCGGCCTGGTGGCCGAAGGCTTTGACGAGCGCGATCCCGCCGTCAAGGCGCTTCTCGAGATGGCGATCCGGGCCTGCCTGAAGGCGGGCAAGTACGTGGGCATCTGCGGGCAGGGGCCGTCGGACCACCCCGACCTCGCTGAATGGCTGATGCGCCAGGGCATCGAGTCGATCTCGCTGAACCCCGATACGGTCATTCCCACCTGGCAGCAACTCGCGGCGCTGCGCTGACCCGGGTGGCGCCACGCAGCGCCACGGAGCGCCGCGCGCATCCGGGCGGCGCGCGCGGCCCAAGTGCGCGCGGGCCCTCAGCGGCGCGCGCGGCTCGAGGGCGCGCGGGCCTCAGCGGCGCGCGATGCAGGGGCCGGCCACCTGCTTGCCATCGCGCAGCAGCGTCGCCTCGTTGCCCTTGCTGAACAGGATCACCGAGTCGGCGCCGTAGCGGGTCCCCGATGCGGTGACCTGCTGCTTCAGCGTCCACGCGCTTCCCTGCCAGCGGACCACGGCGTCGCTCCGCCCGAACGCCACGACGATCGGCGCGACCCCCGAGCACTCGAAGCTGCGCAGCCTGGCATCGGGATCGCGGGCAAACGTCATCGTGCCGCCGTCGCCGGCGAGCTCGACCTCGAGCAGGCCCTGCACGAGGCGCGCGTTGCGCGCACTCTGCAGCTGCCGGCCGAAGCGCTCGCCGTCGGAGCCGGCCGCGCACATCTTGCGTGTGCCTGCGACCGGCCCAACCTCCAGCCGGCTGCCCGACTGCTTCCAGCTCGCCGTGCCACGGTTGCAGTCGAGCTGCAGCGCTGCCTGGCCCCCGTCCAGGAATTCGACGTTGTACGAGCCAGGGTCGCTCGGCGCGATCGCGGTCATCGGTGTCACCGAACCCAGCCAGTACCAGCTCGAGCCGGCCAGCCGCGGCGCGCTCGTTTCGGGGGCGGGCAGGGCTGCGGGACCCGAGGGCCCCGATGGCCCGGCGCACGCGCCCAGCAGCAGCGCGATCGCGCCGGCCCAGCCCGCGCGGCGGAAAGAGAAGGCATTCGTCGAGTCGGACATGACCAGTCCCCCTTGATCGGACAGGGCGTTTTGGCGTGGCGGGAGCGGAGGAAAAAAAAGCCGGGCGAACCCGGCTGAGCGTAGCACGCGGTGGGCGCGCGCCCCGAGGGGCGCGCGTCGCCACCGGGTCCGTTACTTGACGACCATCATCTGCTCGCGCTTGCCGCCCTTGTACGTGTACAGCGTCAGCGAGCCGTCCTTGATGTCGCCCTTGGGATCGAACTGGATCTTGCCGGTCACGCCGTCGTAGGAGACCTTGGCCAGCTCGGGCAGGTACTTCTTCGGGTCGGTGGAATTGGCCTTCTGCATCGCGGCGACCATGGCCATCATGGCGTCGTAGACATACGGCGCGTAGATCTGGACCTCGACGCCGGTCTTCTCCTTGAAGCGGGCCTTCCAGGCGTCCATCGCGGCCATCTTGTCCTTGGTCACGCCACCGGCCTCCGCGCAGACGACCTGACCGTCGGCCATGCCGTCACCGGCCAGCTTGATCAGCTCGGTCGAGCAGATGCCATCGCCGCCCATGTACTTGGCGTTGATGCCGAGCTGCTTCATCTGGCGCAGCATCGGGCCGGCCACCGCGTCCATGCCGCCGTAGAACACCAGGTCGGGTTTCTTGCCCTTGAGCTTGGTCAGGATCGCGTTGAAGTCGGTCGCCTTGTCGTTGGTGAACTCGCGTCCCACCACGTTGCCGCCGGCTTTCTTGACCGCCTTCTCGAACTCGTCGGCCACGCCCTGGCCGTACGCGGTGCGGTCGTCGATGATCGCGATCGCCTTCGCCTTCGAGGTCTGCACGGCGTAGCGCCCGAGGGTGCCGCCGAGCTGGCCGTCGTGCGCCACCACGCGGAACGCCGTCTTGAATCCTTGCTGCGTGTACTTCGGATTGGTTGCCGAAGGCGAGATCTGCGGAATGCCCGCGTCGTGGTACAGCTTGGAGGCCGGGATCGTGGTGCCCGAATTCAGGTGACCGATCACGCCGTTGACCTTGGCGTCGACCAGCTTCTGGGCGGCCGCCGTGCCCTGCTTCGGATCGGCAGCGTCGTCCTCGGACAGCAGCTCGAACTTGACGTCCTGGCCGCCGATCTTCAGCTTCTTGGCGTTCAGGTCCTCGATCGCCAGCTTGGCGCCCAGCTCGTTGTCCTTGCCCAGGTGGGCGATTCCGCCGGTCAGCGGGCCAACGTGGCCGAGCTTGACGACGGTCTGGGCCATCGCCGTGCTGGCCAGCGTCCCGAATGCAGCCGCGACGGCGAAGCTCAGGACCTTCTGATGCAGATTCATCGAACTCTCTCCTCGAAGGGATTGTTGGCGGATACGTCGGGTATCCTCTGATTGGGCGCGCGAAAGCCCATTGCGACCCCACGCTGCGGGCGAATCCTAGCCGGAAAAGCGTTCGCCAGCAACGCCGGGGCCGGTCTGGCTTCAACGCGCAGCCCGATTGACCTGTTGACCGGCAGCGGCGATCCTTGTCGATCGCAAGTCCCTGGAACCGAGATGGCCTTTGAGTACTGGTGGTGGCTGCTGGCGCTTGCGCTGGGCATCCTCGAGTTGCTGACCGGCACGATCTACCTGCTGCTGGTCGCGGCCGGGTGCTTGGCCGGCGGGCTGGCGGCCTGGGCCGGGCTGCCGCTGTGGGAGCAGTTCCTGGTCGCCGCGCTGATCGCCATCGGCGGCGCCGGCTGGCTGCGGCGACGGCGTGCCGCGGCCGGCGCGCCCCCACCGTCGGGCCGCAACCCCGACGTGGTGGCCGATGTCGGCGCGCGGGTCCGGGTCGAGGCCTGGGGCGCGGATCGGTCCGCACGCGTGCAGTACCGGGGCACGCAGTGGACCGTGGAACTGGTTGCCGGGGAAACGGCCGAGCCCGGCGAGTTCACGGTGCGCGAGGTTTCGGGCAACCGGCTGATCGTGGGCAGGAGATGAGGACCGTGTTCGGACTCGACGGAGGTGTTCAATGATCGGCGGCAGCGTGATCGCGTTCGTGGTGCTGGTGGCGGCCGTGGTCTTCGTGATCCAGACGCTGAAGGTCGTCCCGCAGCAGCACGCGTGGATCGTCGAGCGGCTGGGGAAGTACCATCGGACGCTGTCGCCAGGGCTGTCGGTGATCCTGCCGTTCATCGACCGCGTGGCCTACAAGCACCTGCTCAAGGAGATCCCGATGGATGTCCCGAGCCAGGTCTGCATCACCAAGGACAACACGCAGCTGACCGTCGACGGCGTGTTGTATTTCCAGGTCACGGACCCGATGCGGGCCTCGTACGGCTCGAGCAATTTCATCGTCGCCATCACGCAGCTGGCGCAGACCACGCTGCGCTCGGTGATCGGCCGGCTCGAGCTGGACCGCACGTTCGAGGAACGCGACTTCATCAATTCCAGCGTCGTGTCCGCGCTGGACGAGGCGGCAATGAGCTGGGGCGTGAAGGTGCTTCGCTACGAGATCAAGGACCTGACTCCGCCGGCCGAGATCCTGCGCTCGATGCAGGCGCAGATCACGGCCGAGCGCGAGAAGCGCGCGCTGATCGCTGCCTCCGAGGGCCGCAAGCAGGAACAGATCAACATCGCCACCGGCGAGCGCGAAGCGGCGATCCAGCGCTCCGAGGGCGACAAGCAGGCCGAGATCAACAAGGCGCAGGGCCAGGCCGCGGCCATCACGACCGTTGCGCAGGCCACCGCCGAGGCGATCGCGCGGATCGCGGCCGCGATCCAGCGCCCGGGTGGGCCCGATGCAGTCAACCTGAAGGTCGCCGAGCAGTACGTCGACGCGTTCGGGCGGATCGCCAAGGAGGGCAACACCCTGATCGTGCCGGCCAATCTGTCCGACCTGTCGTCGCTGATCGCAGGCGCGATGAGCGTCGTTCGCCACCAGAAGGCCGCCGCCACGCCGCCGCAGACCTAGTTCACGCTCCGGATTGCCATGGGTTCAACGACGATCGCTTCCAGCGTCCGCCAGTTCCTGCTCGCCTATCCTCCGTTCACGCAGATGAGGGCGGAGGACCTCGACTTCCTCGTGCGCCGCCTCGAACTGGCGTACTACGCCAGGTCGGAACTGCTGGTGGGTCCCGAGTCGGGGTCGCCCGACGCGTGCTTCATCGTCAGGCAGGGTGTCGTCGAGGGCGTCCGGCCCGTGCCGCCGGGCGCCAGTACAGCTTCGGCGGTGGTTCAGCTGACACCCGGCGAGGTGTTCCCGGTCGGTGCGCTGATGGCCGACCGACCGGTCACCAGCGAATACCGGGCCAGCGGCGACGTCTTCTGCTGGATGCTCAAGAAGGCGGACTTCGACGAGTTGCTGCGCCGCAGCGACGTGTTCCTCGACTTCTGCAAGCGGCGCATGGGGGCGCTGCTGGATCTGTCGCAGCAGGCCGTCCAGGCGACGTATGCGCAGAACGCCACCCAGTGGCGATCGATGGTGGACCCGCTGGGCAGCCTGGTGCGACGCCCGGCTGTGACGGTCGCGTCCGGGGACTCGCTGCGCGCGGTGTTCGAGCGGATGGAAGACGAGAACGTCGGCTCGGTCATCGTCGCAGGCGCGGGAGGCCCCACCGATGCGGCCAGTGCCGGCATCTTCACGCGCCAGGACGTGATCGGGCGCGTGGTGCTGCCCGGGGTGCCGCTGGACACCGCGATCTCCGCGGTGATGACCGCCCCGATCATCACCATGGAGGCCGGCGTCACGGTCGCCGAGGCGATGCTGCTGATGGCCCACCGGGCGATCCGGCACATCCCGGTCACCCGCGACGGCGAACTGATCGGCGTGGTCACCGAGCGCGACCTGTTCGTGCTGCAGCGCCAGAGCCTGCGCAGCATCGGCGACTCGATCCGCCACGGCCGCACGGTCGAGGATCTGGCGCGGGCTGCAGGCGACATCCGCACCTGGTCGAAGAGTCTGGTCGCGCAGGGCGTGGCGGCCGCGTTCGTCACGCGGCTGATCAGCCGGCTCAACGACCAGGTCACGGCCCGACTGATTGCGCTGATCGGGGCCGAGCACGGTCTGGACCTGAGCGACGCGTGCTGGCTTGCGTTGGGCAGCGAAGGTCGCGAGGAGCAGACGATCGCCACCGACCAGGACAACGGGCTGATCCTGGACGATGCACGGGCCGGTGAGCGGCCGCGTTACCTGGCGTTTGCACAGGCCGTCAACCAGGCGCTGGACCGCTGCGGCTACCCGCTTTGCAAGGGCGGCATCATGGCGGGCAACCCCAAGTGGTGCCTGACCCGCACCGAGTGGCGGGACCTGTTCGACGACTGGATCGCACGCGGTGACCCGGAGAGCCTGCTGGCGGCCAACATCTTCTTCGACTTCCGGGCGCTGACCGGAAACGCCGGCTTGGCCGCCGAGCTGCGGGCGCACGTGGCGCAGAAGGCGGCGGCGAACTCGCGCTTCCTGAAGCAGATGAGCGACAACGCGATGCGCAACGGACCGCCCGCGTCGTGGACCGCCGGAGTGCTCGAGCAGCTGTTCACGCGGGAGGCCGCCAGCGTCGACCTCAAGCTCAACGGCACGTCGCCGTTCGTGGACGGCGCGCGGCTGCTGGCGCTGGCGCACGGGGTGACGGTGACCGGCACGGGCGAGCGATTCGAGGCGCTGGTCGAGGCGGGCGCGATCGCCGAGGCCGAGGCCCGCGCGTGGGTCGACTCGTTCCAGTTCCTGCAGGGCCTGCGGCTGCGGATCCAGCACGCCGATGTCTCGCAGCAGGCCGAGAACCCGAACCTGATCGACACCCGCGAGATGTCCGACCTGGACCGGCGGATCCTGAAGGAAGCGTTCCGGCAGGCGCGCAAGCTGCAGCAGCGGCTGGCGCTCGACTACCCGGGGTGAGCGCGTGCGCTGGCTGAAGACCTTCCTCGGCATCGGCGAGCCCGCCGAGTCGCGGGCCGCGCGGCTGCAGGCCAAGCGCTGGATCGTGCTGGACGTCGAAACCAGCGGCCTGGACCAGCGTTCCGATGCGCTGCTGGCGATCGGCGCCGTGGCTGTCACCGACCACCGCGTGGTCGTCGACGACAGTTTCGAGATCGTCGTGCAGCAGGCCCGCGCCAGCAGCCACGGCAATATCCTGGTCCACGGCATCGGCCAGCAGGCGCAGCTCGACGGCGTCGAGCCGCGCCAGGCGTGCAGCGCGTTCCTGGACTATTACCGCAACAGTCCGCTGGTGGGGTTTCACTCGAGCTTCGATCGCGCGTTCCTCGCGCGCGCGCTGAAGATCTACCTGGGCCTGCCGGTGCCGTCGGACTGGCTCGACCTGGCCGGGCTGGCGCCGGCGCTGAACCCGGGCGTCAAGGCCAAGGCGCTGGACGAATGGCTCGACCACTTCGGCCTGAGCATCGATCAGCGTCACAACGCGAGTGCCGACGCGTTCGTCACGGCGATGCTGTTCCTGCGGCTGCTCAAGCAGGTTCCCCCGCAGCACCGCTCGTTCCGGCACCTGCAAAAGCTGTCGCTTGCGCAGCGCTGGGCCGGCGGCTGAGCTGCGTGCCTCCCGCTGGGCGGGGCGGGCACGCCGGGATCAGCCTCGCGTGCTGCCCTTGATGAACCGCTGCCGCTCGCGCTGCCATTCGCGGTCCTTCTCGACGGCGCGCTTGTCGTACTGCCGCTTGCCCTTGGCCAGGCCCACCTCGAGCTTGATGCGCCCCCCCTTGTAGTGCAGATCCAGCGGCACCAGCGTGTAGCCGGCCCGCTCGACCTTGCCGATCAGCTTGGCGATTTCGCCCGCGTGCATCAGCAGCTTGCGGGTGCGGGTCGGGTCGGCCTTGACGTGGGTCGATGCCGTCTGCAAGGGCGTGATGTGGGCGCCGAGCAGGAACAGCTCCGCACCGCTGACGATCACGTAGGCCTCCTTGATCTGCACGCGCCCGGCGCGAATCGCCTTGACTTCCCAGCCTTCCAGCGCGAGCCCGGCCTCGAAACGGTCCTCGATGAAGTACTCGTGCGAGGCCTTGCGGTTGTCGACGATGCTCATGGACTGCCGCCGCGGCGGCGACCCGGTAGAATGGTCGGCGATTCTAGCAGTCGCCTCGGCCTCGTCCCGCATGCCCTCGGCCCACACGTCGCTGCTCGCTCCGTTCGGGGTGGGGCAGATACTCGATCGGGTCGAGCGGTCGGAGGTGATCCATGGCTGATCGCATCCAGATCGAGGTGTGCTGGATCGGTCAGGTGCCCGTCGTGCGCATCCCGCTGTCGCTGCCTGCGGGCGCGACGGTCGCTTGCGCGCTGCAGGCCAGTGGTGTGGCCCGGTCGATCGGGCCCGGCGGCCTCGACGGGCTGGGGCTGGCCGTATTCGGGCGACGTTGCGCGGCGGACCGGGTGCTCGACGACGGCGATCGCGTCGAGGTGCTGCCGCCGCTCACCGTCGATCCGAAGACCGCACGCCAGCGCCGCGCCGACCACAAGCGTCGTGCAACCGGCGACGCGCGCTGGCTGCCGGGACGCTCGGCCCGATGATCGAGCCCGGGTTCAGCTGCGGCAGGCCTCGCGCATCGACTTGCGGGCCGCGTCCAGCCGCTGCGCGCGTTGCGCGTCGTCGAGGATCTCGCGCTCGCCCTTCTCGTTGATGTACCCCATCCGCATGCCGCTCTCGATGGTGCGGATCTCGGCCCGCGACTCCTCGCAGGCCTTGGCCATGCGCTGCGCCTGGTCGGACTGCTCACGAGCCTTTTTGTCGGCCTCGGCGCGCTCGAGCTGTCGCTTGCGATAGTCGAGCTCCTTGTCGGCGGCGCTCACCGGGCCCGCGGGCTTGCCGGCGACGCCCCCCGGCTGCCCGGCAGCGGGTGCGGCTTCGTCGTCGCTCGCGCCGGCAACCGACGGGTTCGCCCCGGCCGGCTTTCGCACCGGGTTGCCGGCGGGCACGATCGCTGCCCGCGGCGCGTCCGATTGCGCTGTGTTCGTCGCGGCCGCAGTACCGGCGGAAACACCCGATCCGCCCGGGCCGTCGACGGGGGCCGGCCGGGCCGGGGCGCGAAGCACCTGGCTGGGCGCGACCGAGGTCGGCGGCGGCATGTCGGAGAACACCATCCTGCCCTGGGCGTCACGCCACTGGTACTGGGCGCTGGCGTCGGTCAGGGCGGCGAGCGCAAGAGGCAGCGCGAGCAGCAGGTGTCTGAGATGCATGTCCGGAACCCCGTATGCGGATCGGGTAGGCACGGATTGTGGGTGGCCGCGCGCCGCGCGGCGATGCGCCACCGATGGGCGGAGGCTGGGCGGGCCCAAACGGAGGCGGGTATAATCGATATTTGTGCCTTGAGGGCCCTATGCGACTGGCCAAGAAAGCACTGACGTTCGACGACGTCCTGCTCGTTCCCGCCTTCTCCGAAGTCCTCCCGCGCGACACCTCCCTGAAGACCCGGCTGACCCGCCGGATCGCGCTGAACATCCCGCTCGTTTCGGCGGCGATGGACACGGTCACCGAGTCCCGGCTGGCCATTGCCATTGCCCAGGAAGGCGGCATCGGCATCGTGCACAAGAACCTGTCGCCGCGCGACCAGGCCCGTGAAGTGGCCCGGGTCAAGCGCTTCGAGTCCGGCATCGTTCGCGATCCGATCACGATCACCGCCGACATGAAGGTGCTCGACGTGATCACGCTGACCCAGCAGCACAAGATCTCGGGCTTGCCCGTGGTGCGCGGCAAGCAGGTGATCGGCATCGTCACCAACCGCGACCTTCGATTCGAGACCCGGCTCGATGCGCCGGTCAGCACGATCATGACCCCGCGCGAGCGGCTGGTCACGGTCCCGGAAGGCGCCAGCCTGGAAGAGGCCAAGGAGTTGATGCACCGCCACCGGCTGGAGCGGGTGCTGGTCGTCAACGACGATTTCGAGTTGCGCGGCCTGATCACCGTCAAGGACATCCAGAAGGCGACCGAGCACCCCAATGCCTGCAAGGACGGGTTCGGCAAGCTGCGCGTGGGCGCGGCTGTGGGGGTCGGTCCGGACTCCGACGAGCGCGTCGAGGCGCTGGTTCGCGCGGGCGCCGACGTGATCATCGTCGACACCGCGCACGGCCATTCTCGCGGCGTGCTCGATCGGGTGAGCTGGGTCAAGCGCAACTTCCCGGACGTGGACGTGATCGGCGGCAACATCGCCACGGCCGACGCGGCGCGCGCGCTGGCCGAGGCCGGGGCCGACGGTGTCAAGGTCGGCATCGGGCCGGGCTCGATCTGCACCACCCGCATCGTCGCCGGCGTCGGCGTGCCGCAGATCAGCGCCATTGCGGACGTCGCGCGCGCGCTCGAGGGCACCGGTGTCCCGCTGGTCGCCGACGGCGGCATCCGCTACTCGGGCGACATCGCCAAGGCGCTGGCCGCGGGGGCCTACTGCGTGATGATGGGCTCGATGCTGGCCGGCACCGAGGAAGCGCCCGGCGAGGTGATCCTCTACCAGGGCCGCTCCTACAAGAGCTACCGCGGCATGGGTTCGCTGGGCGCGATGCACGAAGGCGCGGCCGACCGCTATTTCCAGGACGCCTCGGCCAACATCGACAAGCTGGTGCCCGAAGGCATCGAGGGGCGCGTGCCTTACAAGGGCTCGGTGCTGGCGATCCTGTACCAGCTGTGCGGTGGCATCCAGGCCAGCATGGGCTACTGCGGCTGTGTGTCGGTCGACGAGATGCGCAGCCGGCCCAGCTTCGTCGAGATCACCAGCGCCGGCATGCGCGAGTCCCACGTCCACGACGTCCAGATCACCAAAGAAGCGCCGAACTACCAAGTCGAGTGAACCATCACAAGATCCTCATCCTGGACTTCGGCTCCCAGGTCACCCAGCTGATCGCACGCCGGGTCCGCGAGCTGAACGTCTACTGCGAGATCCACCCGTGCGACGTGCCGGGCGAGTTCGTGCGCGCATTCGACCCCAAGGGCGTGATCCTGTCCGGCAGTCACGCGTCGACCTACGAAGACGCGTCGCTGGCTGCGCCCGACGAAGTCTTCCGGCTCGGCGTGCCGGTGCTGGGCATCTGCTACGGCATGCAGACGATGGCCGCCCAGCTCGGCGGCAAGGTCGAGTACTCCGAGCACCGCGAGTTCGGCTACGCGCAGGTCCGTGCCCGCGGGCACACCCGCCTGCTCGAGGGCATCGAGGACCGGCGCGGTCCCGAGGGCCACGGCCTGCTCGACGTGTGGATGAGCCACGGCGACAAGGTCACCGCAATGCCCCCGGGGTTCAAGCTGATGGCCTCGACGGACAGCTGCCCGGTGGCGGGGATGGCCGACGAGGACCGCTGCTTCTACGGCGTGCAGTTCCACCCCGAGGTCACGCACACCCGCCAGGGCAGGGCGATCCTGCGCCGCTTCGTGCTCGACGTGTGCGCGGCGCGCCCCGACTGGACGATGCCAAACTTCGTCGACGAGGCGGTTGATCGGATCCGTGCGCAGGTCGGCGCCGACCAGGTCATCCTGGGCCTGTCCGGGGGCGTCGATTCGTCGGTTGCCGCCGCGCTGATCCACCGCGCGATCGGCACGCAGCTGACCTGTGTGTTCGTCGACCACGGCCTGCTGCGCCTGAACGAAGCCGAGCAGGTGATGTCCACCTTTGCGCGCAACCTCGGCGTCAAGGTGATCCACGTCGATGCGACCGACGACTTCATGGGCAGGCTGGCCGGGGTGGCCGACCCGGAGGCCAAACGCAAGGTCATCGGCGCCGAGTTCGTCGAGGTGTTCCAGCGCGAAGCGGGCCGGGTGCAGGGCGCCCGCTGGCTGGCGCAGGGAACCATCTATCCCGACGTGATCGAGTCCGCAGGCGGCAAGACCAAGAAGGCCACGACGATCAAGTCGCACCACAACGTCGGCGGCCTGCCCGAGACGCTGCACCTCAAGCTGCTCGAGCCTCTGCGCGAGTTGTTCAAGGACGAGGTCCGCGAGCTCGGTGTCGCGCTCGGGCTGCCGCGAGAAATGGTCTACCGGCACCCGTTTCCGGGTCCCGGACTGGGCGTGCGCATCCTCGGCGAAGTCCGCCGCGAGTACGCCGACCTGCTGCGGCGCGCCGATGCGATCTTCATCGAGGAGCTGCGCTCGACGATCGCCAGCCAGCGCGACCTGGCTGGCGGGCTCGTCGGCGCCGACGACGTCGGCCGCAGCTGGTACGACCTGACCTCGCAGGCCTTCGCCGTGTTCCTGCCGGTGCGCTCGGTCGGGGTGATGGGCGACGGGCGGACCTACGAGCACGTGGCGGCGCTGCGCGCCGTGCAGACGCAGGACTTCATGACGGCGCACTGGGCGCACCTGCCGCATGAGTTGCTCGGACGCGTGTCGAGCCGGATCATCAACGAAGTCCGCGGCATCAACCGGGTCGTCTACGATGTGTCGGGGAAGCCACCGGCGACGATCGAGTGGGAGTAGGGGTCTTTCACGGACTATCGCGGTCTATCGAGATCTATCGGGAAGGTCGGCTGCCACTCCGGTCAGTCTCCTTGGGTACGGAATTCCGCTGAAAAGTGTCGGGGCGCATGCAACGTCAGCGTTCGGGTCGATCTGCAAATCTGCGCGGGGCCTATTCCTCCGTT
>Ga0209253_10004488_pt1 | contig 12172 bp, 13 predicted proteins | sample FrelakmetBRP12BR_FD_187145 | JGI IMG/M metagenome (GOLD analysis project Ga0209253, IMG submission 187145) | Freshwater lake sediment microbial communities from the University of Notre Dame, USA, for methane emissions studies - BRP12 BR (SPAdes)... | ecosystem: Environmental > Aquatic >...
CTCGGGGACGACGCGGTCAACTACGACAAGGCCACGGACATCATGGACGTCTGGGTGGACTCGGGCCTCTCGCACCATTGCGTGTCGCGCATGCGCCCGGAGATAAGCACGCCCGCAGACCTGTACCTCGAGGGCTCCGACCAGCATCGTGGCTGGTTCCACAGCTCGCTGCTCACGTCGGTGGCGCAGAAGGGTCATGCGCCTTACAAGGGCGTGCTTACCCACGGCTTCACCGTGGACGAGAAGGGCCGCAAGATGTCGAAGTCGCTCGGTAACGTCGTGCTGCCGCAGAAGGTGGTGAGCACGCTTGGTGCCGACGTGCTCAGGCTCTGGGTCGCGTCAACCGACTATGCGAACGAGATCAGCGTCTCGGACGAGATCCTGAAGCGGATGTCGGATTCCTACCGGCGCATCCGCAACACCGTGCGCTTCCTGCTCGGCAACCTGGCCGGTTTCGACCCGGCCGCCGCTGCGGTGCCCGTCGCGCAGATGATCGACCTCGATCGCTGGGCGCTCGAACGCACGCGCACGCTGCAGGAGGAAGTGCTGGCCGCTTACCGCAGCTACGACTTCCACCTCATCTACCAGAAGATCCACAACTACTGCGTCGTGGACCTCGGCGGCTTCTACCTGGACGTCGTCAAGGATCGCCTCTACACGACACCCGCGCAGGGCCTGCCGCGCCGGTCCGCGCAGACGGCCATGTACTGGATCGCCGAGGCGATGGTCCGCTGGCTTGCGCCGATCCTCTCGTTCACCGCCGAGGAGATCTGGCGACACCTCCCGGGCGAGCGCGCCGAGTCGGTGTTTCTGTCGACCTGGGCTGCGATCCCGCCGGTTCCCGCCGGATCGCCGGCAATCGACTGGACCCGCGTGCTCGAGGTTCGCAGCGCCGTACTGCGTGAGCTGGAGCGCCTGCGAATCGCCGGAGAAATCGGCGCGCCGCTCGACGCGGTCGCCGAGATCTACGCGGGCCCTGAGATCCTCGCGGCACTCGAGCCACTGGGCGAGGAACTCCGGTTCGCGTTGATCACTTCCGAGGCGCGCGTGCACCCGGTCGCGGCGAAGCCCGACGTCGCCGTGGCGGCCGATCCGGAGGCGAGGTCCGGCCTCTGGCTGCACGTGCACGCATCGCCCGCCACCAAGTGCGTGCGCTGCTGGCACAAGCGCGCCGACGTGGGCACGGTGGCGGCCCACCCGGAACTCTGCGCGCGCTGCGTGTCGAACATGGAAGGCCCCGGCGAAACAAGGCGGTTCGCATAGATGACGAACGAGCAGGAACCGGTTCCGATGACCACCCCCGCACTGCGCCCCGCACAGCGGACGCATCCGGCCGCGTGGCTGTGGCTCTCGGCCGCGGTGATCGCGCTGGACCAGGCGACCAAGTTCCTCGTGACGCGCTTCTTCGAGCTCTACGAGCGTGTCGAAGTGCTGCCCGTCCTCGACTTCACGCTGCTGCACAACACGGGTGCGGCGTTCAGCATGTTCGCGAACGCGTCGGGCTGGCAGCGGCCGTTCTTCATCCTGCTCGGCCTTGGGGTGAGCGTGATGCTGGTGGTGTGGATCTGGCGCTCGCCGCGGGGTGACAAGCTGCTGCCGGTGGCGCTGGCGCTGATACTCGGTGGCGCGCTCGGCAATGTCATCGACCGGGTGCGGCTCGGCTACGTGGTTGATTTCATCCACGCGCACTGGGGCGCTGCATATTTCCCGGCATTCAACATCGCCGATAGCGCCATTACGGTCGGCGCGGCACTGCTGATCATCGACGCGTTCCGGGAGAAGCGGGCAGCGTGAAGATCGTCCTCGCCAATCCCCGTGGCTTCTGCGCGGGCGTGGACCGCGCCATCGACATCGTCGAACGGGCGATCGAACTGTTCGGTGCCCCGATCTACGTGCGCCACGAGGTCGTGCACAACCGCTTCGTGGTGGAACGCCTGCGCGGCATGGGCGCCGTCTTCGTCGACGAGCTCGACGAGGTGCCGGACGGCGCGACGGTGATCTTCAGCGCGCATGGGGTGTCCAAGGCCGTGCAGACGGAGGCGCGCCGCCGCGAACTGCGCGTGTTCGACGCGACCTGCCCGCTGGTGACCAAGGTGCACATGGAAGTGTCGCGCTTTGCGCGCGAGGGTCGCGAGGTGATCCTGATAGGCCACGAGGGTCACCCGGAGGTCGAGGGCACGATGGGGCAGTTCGACGATTCGCGCGGTGGGCGCATCAGCCTCGTCGAAGACGTCGCGGACGTCGAGTCGCTCGAGGTGCAGGACCCCGCACGTGTCGGAGTCGTGACCCAGACGACGCTGTCGGTGGACGATACGGCGGATGTGCTGGTGGCGCTCAAGAGGCGCTTTCCGACGCTGCTGACGCCGCGCAAGGAAGACATCTGCTACGCGACCCAGAACCGCCAGGACGCGGTGAAGACACTGGTTGCGAACTGCGAAGTCGTGGTGGTGGTGGGCTCGCAGACGAGCTCGAACTCGAACCGGTTGCGCGAGATTGCCGAGAAGGCCGGCATCCCGGGCTATCTCGTCGACGGCCCCGATGACCTCGAGCGAGGCTGGTTCGAAGGTCGACGCGTCGTCGGAGTGACGGCCGGAGCCTCGGCGCCGGAGTTGCTGGTGCAGCGCGTGGTGGCGCGGCTCAGGGAATGGGGCGGCGAGGGCGCCGAGGAGATTGTCGGTCGCGCGGAGAGCGTGGTGTTCGCGTTGCCCCGGGAGTTGCGTGCGACACCGGGTGAGTGACGTCGACCGCCCGCCGGGGACTCACTTGCTCCAGCACTCGAGGTCGTTCGCGGCGTTGCTCGAGTCCCTCGCGGTCTTGATGCCCGTGCTGGTGAGCTGGAATGTCCTGCAGCGGCTGTCGCGGTTCTGGTGCTGCGTCGCGATGGCCGTGGCCGTCGCCGTCCAGCCGTCCGGGTCGGCCGCCGTGACCTTCAGCGCGTAGTAGCCGCGCTCACTCTTCGTCGGGAACCTCAGGCTGGCCGGGATGCAGGCGGTGTCTGCGACGCCATCGAGCATGCTCGTGTAGGTATTGCACTCGAGGTAGAACTTCTCCTCGGCGGTGGCGAGGCCGAGCAGTGCGGCTCGTGCCTCGACCCTGTTGGCACGCAGCACGTGGTCACGATAGGCCGGCACGGACAGTCCGGCGAGTATCCCGACGATCGCCAGCACCACCATCAATTCAAGTGCAGTGAAGCCCCGGGTCACCGACGCGGCGGCGTCGGACGGGCGGCAATGAGCCTGGGGCGGGGCAGGGCGCATCCGCTCTACTCCGCGCCTGCCTGCAACCAGTACGTGCGCTGCGGATCGTATCCCGACCGGCTCGTGCAGTTGCCGGGACCGGCGGGACAGGCACGTGGGCGCAGGCTGGCTGGGGAGCCGGCCGGACCCACGAGGTAGAAGCCCTGCACGTGCGTGTCGCTGGCGCCGCGCGACGAGTAGCCAGTGGCCTCGACGACGAAGTGGTACGCCTCGAGCCCTGCGCCGGGGCTGCCGCCACCCGGCAGCGGCGTGCCCCCGAGGCTCGCGTCGTAGTAGAGGCGGTATACGTAGGTGTCGGTCGGCGAGCCGGGAACGGAGGGCGGCCCGCCGGAGTCCGGCACGATCTTTGGCGTCGAGTAGGCGTAGTCCGTGCCAAGGTCGGGTGAGCCGAGGGCCTGCTCGATCGCGTACTCGGCCGCCTCGAAAGCGCGTTGCTGGTATTGGGCGTTGCCAGCCATGCGCAGTTCGAGCACGGCCGTCACGAGCCCGGATACCGCGAGAATCGTCAACGTGAGCAGCAGCAGGATTCCCATGACCAGGACGGCTCCGCGTTCACGCGCTCCCGCGGCAGTCACGGCCGGGAGTTCCTGAGCTGCAGCGTCCTCGAATACAGCAGCCGACGGAAATGGTCATGGGACGCGTTCATGGTGCGATCGGCGTACGCGGCGGCGCGATCGTCTGTGAATGAGTTGTCGCGTTCCGCCGCGCGCAGTCGAAGCCAGATTCGCAGCGAAACGGGTATGGCGGCCGCAGGGGCGCCGCCAGGGTCCACGAAAGTGTCCGCGAGCGAATCCCCGTTCGTGTCGATGCCAATCTGGAACTGCAGGTCCTCGATGCCGGCAACGACTTCCTCGTCGCCGACGTCCGGGCCTGCGGTCAGCGTCTTGCGCCGCAGCGCAGGGTAATCTGCCGCAGTGCTCGAGCCGGCGCTCACGTAGTACGCGTGAACGAGCAACCTGCGAGTGTCCGCGAGCGGTGCCTGTGCGGGATCGTCGAAAGTGGCGTACCCCGAAGGGATCGCATTCGAGAGGTCCTTGGGAACGAAGATCTGGCCCTGAACACGGTTCGTGACCACCAGGACGCGGTCCCTGTTCGGTGCCGCCACCGTCATGTTCTGCGGCGTGATGCGCTCGGCACTCGCGCGCCGGATGATGAGTACGTCCGAGCCCGGCTGAGCTCCCCCGGACAGCGCGGCGCAGTTCGGCGCCGAGAGGTAGGCGTTGTTGCTGCCATCGATGAACCGCAGCGTGTCCGTGACCCACGCCTGGCCGCCGCACTTGGCGGGGAAGCCCAGCGTTGCGCTGGCGGTGACCGCGTCGGCGCGATTCGTGAGTCCCCAGAAGCCGGCCATGCGGGCGTCGGCCTCGATCAGCGCCATCGCATACCTGGCCGTTTCCTGCAGCCGCGCGTTCGTTTCGAGCGCCGCGTAGGCGTCCCGGGCCTTCGCGTAGCCGGCCACCGCTGCGACCATCATCAGCATGCCGATCGCGAGCGCGACCAGTGTCTCCGTGAGGCTCACGCCTGCACCTCGAGGACGAAGGCGGCTGCGTGCGCGTCGCCGGGCTGCGCCCACCGGATGCTGATCGAGAAGGTGTTTGCGGCCAGAGCGCTCACCGGTGCGACCTCAACGCTCGCTACCGCGGCAGGCAAGGCAGCCAGCACCGTCTGCTGCCACTGGTGGAGATCGCGAGCGGCCACCTCGGACGGGGCGCATGCGGCGTCGATGCCGCAGTCGACGGGTGGCGCGTCGAGCACCGTGCCGGCAGCGAGAACATAGGCCTGGCCGGCGGCGCGATTGGCGCGGATGCGCTCGCCGAGGTCGGCGACGAGCGCGATTGCCACCGTTCGATGCAGCGCAGACCGGCTGGCACGGATGGACTCGAGCAACATCATCCCCACGCCGAGCATGCCGACTGCGAGCACCCACAACGCGACGAGGACCTCCAGCAGCGCAAAGCCCAGGTCGTTGCTGTTTCGGGCCATGGCGATCGCGCCTACGCGCAGGTGAGCGCACTGCCGGATGCGCTGCGGTTGGAAACCCTTGGCCGTCCCGTCTGGCTGATGATCACGGCACGGGCGGCGGCACTGCCGCGCTGATCGCAGAAGGCGAACGTGGCGGTCGTACCGATCTGGCCGAACGCACGAAACGACAATGTCGAGCGGTTGGCATTGATGTCGCCGCCATTCCAGGGAGCGTAGACCTGGAGCAGGTCTTCACCTGAATCGCGGACGGCGGGTGAGTCGCGGTCGCGATTCACGAACATCAGCCAGCCCCGCTGCCAGGGCGTACCGTTGGGGCCGCAGGCGGCGCCGTCCACGCTGGGGCACAGGCTGACGACTTCATTGCGCTTGATGGCTTCGCCGCGGGCAAGGTAGATCGCCTGCACGAACTGGTTGACCTCCCGGGTGCGGGCGGCGTTTCGCTGGACGTCCCGGAAGGACGGCACGGCCCAGCCCAGCATCCCCGTGACGATTGCAGCGGCGAATACGAACTCGGGCAGGGTGAATCCACGCGGCCGTTCCATGGCGTGCTCCGGTTCACTGTCGGCTTGCGACAGGATGCGGCTGCCGGGATGCGATGTCAGCCGCAATTAGTGGCGGAAACACCGCAAAATGCTCGTCAAGGGCAGCCGCGGTCGTATAATTGCCGCCCATGCCAGACCATTCCGCCATGACCGGCGCGGACGCTGCCAGCGCCCGGGCGATTCTCGAAAGGCACGGCGTTCGCGCCACCTCCCAGCGCGTCCGCGTCGCGGAACTGCTGCTCACCGCGCCGCGGCATGTCACGGCGGAGCAGATCCTGGGCGCGTTGCGCGATGGCGCGGGCCCTGTCTCCAAGGCGACGGTCTACAACACCCTCAAGCTGTTCGTGGATCACGGGCTCGTCCGGCAGATCCACGTGGACCCCGAACGCTGCGTGTACGACTCGATGATGGCGCCGCACCACCATTTCCAGGTCCTGGAGACCGGCCAGATGATCGACATCCGCCCGGAGGACCTCGAGTTTGCGAAGCTGCCGCCCCTGCCGCCTGGCACCGAGATTGCCGACGTCGAGGTGGTGATCCGGCTGCGCCGGCGAGGCTAGATCTTCCCGGCCACGGGCCGAGTCCGTATACTTCGCGCCCCTCCAGCCGGAGTAGCTCAGTTGGTAGAGCAATCGCTTCGTAAGCGATGGGTCGGGGGTTCGAGTCCCTCCTCCGGCACCAGATAATCACCCGGGATCGTCCGGCGCAGTCGGCAGGACAGTCGCAGTTCGTCTCGACATGCGAGTGCTTCGGCGGCTCCTGCCGATGCCCTTTCCTCCCGCGGGTGTGCAGGAGCGTATCGGGTTCGCAGCCCCGGGGACCCCACCATCCGAATCGGTAGCAGTCGATGATGAAGAAAATGAATCTCGGGATACTGCTGGCGGCAATGACCCTTGGCATTGCGTCCTGCAAGCCTGCACCCGTTTCGGAATGGGTAGTGTTCGAAGCCGCACCGGATGCCACGATCTATGTCGACCCCTCGACCATCCGGCGAGAGGGTGACCGCGCAGAAATGTGGGTCCTGATCGACTATGCGAGCCCGCAGCCCGACAAGACCGGCAAGCAGGTGATGTCGGACAAGCTGCACTACCAGTACGACTGCAGCGGGAAGCAGTTGAGCATCGTCGCCACCTCGGCCCACGCCGGGCGGATGGCCAGCGGCGAGACCATCAACGTCAACCCTGATCCGCCGCAGTTGACGCCGGTCCCGGCGGGCACCACGGCCGAGAAGATGTGGCAACATGCCTGCGGAGACGCGGCCGCCAGGTAGTTGCAGCCCCGCGCCTCGAAGACCCGTACCGGCACCACCTGAAAAGTGTTTCGCGCGTTCTCCCTGCTGCCGCTGCCGGTCCTGTACGCAGTCTGCGCTGCGCTGGCGTTTCTGGCCCGCGTCTTCCGCTGGCGCGCCGGGTTCGTGCGTGACGGGCTGGCCCGATGTCTTCCGGACGCCCCCGAGGCCGAGCGTCGGCGCATCGCAGCGGACTTCTATCGCTACCTCGGCGAACTCGTGGCGGAGGCGGTCCACGGTGCGCGGATCGACGGGGACGACCTCGTCGGCCGGGTTCGATTCGAGAATGCGGAAATCGTTGAAAGTGTCCTGAAGAACGGCAGGCGCGTGATGCTGCTGGCAGCGCACCACTGTAACTGGGAGTGGTTGCTGCTGCGCTGCTCGACCGCGTTCGGTGTGCCGCTCACCGCGGCCTACAAGCCCGTGAGCCGCGAGCCGGCGGACCGCGCGCTCACTGCCATGCGCAGCCGCTTCGGCGCGACCCTCGTGCCGGCCAAGCGGATCGTGCAGCACCTGATCGAGCAGCGCGGCAGCGTGAAGCTGCTCGCCCTCGTCGCCGACCAGTCGCCGTCTGCATCCAGCGACCAGCAGAGCTGGCGTCCGTTCTTCGGCGAGGAGACGGCGTTCTTCCGCGGACCCGGCTGGATCGGCGCGAAGATGGGTTTCCAGCCCGTATTCATCGCGATGCGCCGTGAGAGCCGCGGCCGCTACGTGGCGCGCTTCGTGCCGCTCCTTGCGAGCGGGGAGCGGCCGGATGCCGATGGCATCATCTGCGCGTATGTGCAGGCCGTGGAAGCCCACGCGCGCGAGCATCCGGCGCAGTACTTCTGGGCGTACAATCGCTGGAAACGCGCCCGGCGCCTGTATGACTGAGGGGCTGCGCCTGCGCCTGTACTACGCGCTCGCCGGCGTGCTGGCGTGGCTCGCATACGGGGTCCTCGGGTTGCGCCGCTCCGTCGTGCGCGGCAACCTGAAGAGTTCTTTTCCGGAGTGGACCGCGGCCGAGCATCGAGCTGCCCGGCGCGAATTCGCGCGACGTCAGGGCGAGGTGGCTGCCGAAGTGCTTTACGCCGAGCACATCGATGCGGCCGAGCTCCGCGCACGCGTGACGCTGCTGAATCCACAAGTTGTCGCTGGCGCTGCGCCGCCGCGACCACTGGTACTGGTGGGTGCCCACCATGGCAACTTCGAGTGGATGCTGTTGCGCGCGTCGCTCGAGTTCGGCGACCGGCTCATCGGCCTGTACAAGCCGCTGCGCCAGCCGCGCCTCGATGCTCGCATGAAAGCCATGCGCTCGCGGTTCGGTGCGAGACTCGTGCCGGCGAAGTCGGTGCTGCGTGAGCTTGCCGAATTTCGCGGGGCCGCCGCGATCGGGCTGATCGCGGACCAGGTGCCGCGCACGAGTCCCGACAGGCATTGGGTGACGTTTCTCGGGCAGGACACCGCTTTCTACATGGGACCGGAACTGCTGGGGCGTGCGCTCCGGTCACAGGTGGTGCTGGCGAAAATGCGACGTCTCGAACGCGGGCGTTACGAACTCGAGTTCGAGCCGCTGAACGAGCCCGGCGAAAAGATGGCAAGCGGAGAGATCACCTCGCGCTACGCACGGGCGCTCGAATCATGGATCCGCGAGGATCCGCCCGGCTGGTGGTGGTCGCACCGGAGGTGGAAGTTGCAGCGCGGCATCCGGGGGGATGCGTCCAGCCGATCGCCCCGCTAGCGGCCGCGCGCCGGTTCCCGCCGCCAAGCGCCAGTCGCAATCCGCTAGGCACCACTGCCGAGCTTCGCTTCCAGGTGCTTCGCGAGCTGCGACACCGTCGGGAAGTCGAACAGCTCGGTCAGGTCGACGACGCCCGGATAGAGCTCGTCGATCTTCTCGTGGATCTCGATCAGTTTGAGCGAGCTTGCGCCGACCTCGAACAGGTTGTCGTCGACGTCGACGTTCTTGCCGGGCAGCGCATCGTCCACGATTGCCTTCAGCTGCCGCTCGATGCCGCCGGCCGCAACGCGCCCGCCGCCGTGGGCGGCTGCCCACGCCGCATCGAATGCCGCAAGGTCGGCCGCGAATTCGCCGTTCGCATAGGAGTCTGCCAGCGCGCTCCTCTGCAGCTTGCCGCTCGTCGTCTTCGGGATGCGGTTGACCGGTACCACCCGCGCCACTTCGACGCCGGCATGCTCGTTGACGAGGTGCACCGCCATTGCCGCAATGGGCACGAAGTCCGCCATCTCGCCCTTGTGCGTCACGAAGAGCACCAGCTCGTCCGTCGGCGCGTCTGGGTTGCGCACACCGGCGGCCGCTACCTTGCCGTGCTCCAGTCCGCGTTCGCCCTGCAGGATCATCTCGAGGTCGTGCGGGTAGTAGTTCTGCCCGTTGACGAAGATGATTTCCTTCGACCGGCCGGTGACGTACAACTCGCCCCCGTGCCAGAGCGCGAGGTCGCCGGTGCGTACCCAGCCGTCGGCGGTGACCGCAGCGGCGTTCGCCTCAGGGTTCTCGTAGTAGCCGCGCGTGACGTTGTCGCCGCTGATGAGCAGATGACCGACCACGTCGGGGCCGACCTCGGCGCCCGCGTCGTCGAGCAGCTTCACGCTCGTGTAGGGAATGGGCTTGCCCTCGCACATCAGCCGGATCGCGCTCGGGTCGCCGCCGCCAACCAGTTTCGCGGTCGCCCCTACGCCCAGCGAGCGTCGATCCGCGGTGATGTACTTGTAATCCGATCCGGGAGGCGGGAACGCGACCGCGAGCGATGCCTCGGCGAGGCCGTAGACGGGCAACATGGCGCTGCGCCGCAGCCCGTACGGTGCCATGCGATCCATGAACTCGTCCGCGAGCTCTACGGATATCGGCTCGGCGCCGTTGAAGATCAGTCGCAGGTTCGACAGGTCCACGCCCTCGAGCGTCTTGTCGCCGAGCGCGCGCAGGAAATGCCGGTAGCCGAAATTGGGCGACGAGGAGAGCGTTGCCCGCTTGGCCGAAGCGAACTTCATCCACAGCAGCGCGCGCCGCACGAAGAGGTCGGTGGGCATCAGGTACTGGCGCGCGCCCGCATACATGATCATCAGGTGGAATCCGATCAGGCCCATGTCGTGCGTGAGCGGCATCCAGCTGAGCGAGACGTCATCTTCCGTGAACTGCGCTGCGCGCTGCGACCCGTCGGCGTTCGCAAGGATGTTGCCGTGCGTCAGTACGACACCCTTGGGCTCGCTGGTCGAGCCGGACGAGAATTGGATGAAGGCGACCCGGTCCGGCGACAGCTTCGCCGGAGTGCCTTCGCGAGAGATGTCGTCGAGTTGATCTACAGTGAATGTGCGGGCGGCAAGCGACGTCCAGGGCTCACCGCCACCTAGCCCGGTCGCAAACTCGTGCAGGCGATCGCGCAGTTTGCGGTCGGTATACAGGTACGGCGAGCCGAGCTGGCGCGCGATGCGAAGCAGCTTGTTCTTGTGTTCGTCGCTGATGCCGACCGCAACCGGCACCGGCACGATGCCACCATAGAGGCAGGCCCAGAATGCGTCGATGAACTGCTCGTTGCTCGCGACGTGCAGGATCAGCTTGTCTCCGGACTTCGCACCGAGCTTCTGCAGGTGGTGCAGGATGCCGAGCGCCCGGCGGCGCAAGTCCGACAGCGTCAGCGATTTCTCGGCGTTCTCGCCCTCCAGGTAGCCGATGGTGGCCGCTGCGCGGCTGCGGTCGTCGAGCATCTGCGGGAGGGTCTGGTACTTGATCATTGCTGGGTCGCCCGACTGGCAATCGAAACAGCTGCAATTCTCCCAGAATCAGCGGTCGAGGTCGCGTGGCTGGCGGCACGCCGCCCGAGCCACCAGAATCGCGGCCATGACCCGAGTGCTGGTAATGCATGCCCGGCTGCGAGACGGCGCGGTGCCCGAAGCCCTGGCTTTGCTCATGGCGCGACTTCCCTATGCGAAGCGTCTCGACCTCGAGCGGCGCGAGCCCGGCGCTCGCAGCGCGAGCCTCGCAGGTCTCTGGCTCGCGCTCGAGGGCGCGGCCCGGCTGCGCGGGCGCGCCGCAGACGTCGCGTCGCTGCGGTTTCCGGCTGACGGCAGGCCGCAGCTCGCCGGCGGGCCCTTCTTCAGCATTTCGCACGGTCTCACGCACGTAGCGGCGGCGGTGTGCGAGTCGCTGGCGATCGGCTTCGACCTCGAGGAGGCCGACGCCGGGCCGGGCAGTTCACACGGCGTGCGCCAGAAGCTGCAGCGCTGGACCGCGACGGAGGCGGCGCTCAAGGCCGCCGGCCGCGGACTGCGCGAAGCCAGGGCTGTCGAACTGGACGCCTTGCTCGCGACCGCGACGCTGGCAGGCGCGCGTTATTGGCTCTCGCCGGTCGCGATCGCGACCGGCGTCGTCGCGCACCTGGCGGCGCCCGCGGCCGTCGAATCCGTGGAGGTCGTCGAACTGGACCTGCCGGCGACGACCTAGCGCGACAGCGCCGCGCGGGCCTGCGCGTTCAGGGCCAGCAGTTTTTCGGCCATTTCCGCCTGAGTTCGCGCCAGCGCTTCGGGGTTCAGTACTCTCGGCACGGACACGGGCTCCCCGTAGGCGATGACGACGCGGCTGAAAGGCAGCGGCAACTCGAATTGGTCCCAGGTCTTGAATCGCCAGCTGCGGGACGCCGCGACGCTCACGAGGACGATGGGCTTGCCCGTGAGTTGCGAGAGCAGCACCGCGCCCGGCTTGAACTCGTGCACCGGCCCGCGCGGCCCATCCGGCGTGATCGCAGGCGATATCTGCTGCTTGACGATGTGCTCGTAGAAGTCGCGCAGGGCCCGCGCGCCGGTGTGCGACGAGGAGCCGCGGATCACATGTCCACCGATTCTCTGCACCAGCATCGAGGGGGCCGCGCCATCCACGGAGGGGCTGATCAGGAAGCCGAGCTTCAGTCCCTCGGGCCTCAAGTCGAGGAGTCCCTTCACCGCGAACAGCATGTGCTGGTGCCAGTAGGCCGGAATGACCGACCGGTTCTCGAGCACCGACTGCCGGGCGCGCTCCAGCCCGACGGGCGACTGCAGACGGCAGGATGCCCAGATGAACCGTCCCGCCCAGTAGCCGATCGCAACTGCCAGGCGATACATGAGCAGCCGCC
>Ga0209253_10004489_pt1 | contig 12171 bp, 9 predicted proteins | sample FrelakmetBRP12BR_FD_187145 | JGI IMG/M metagenome (GOLD analysis project Ga0209253, IMG submission 187145) | Freshwater lake sediment microbial communities from the University of Notre Dame, USA, for methane emissions studies - BRP12 BR (SPAdes)... | ecosystem: Environmental > Aquatic >...
CTACGTGATCGCCACCGGTGTGCAGCACAGTGTGCGGCACTTCGTGGAGCTGGCCGCCCGGCAGCTGGGGGTGAGCCTCGAGTTCGAGGGTCAGGGCACCCTGGAGGTTGGCCGCGTGGCCAAGGTGGAGGGCAAGCGCGCCAAGCTTAAGCCCGGCGATGTGATTGTCAGGGTGGACCCGAGGTACTTCAGGCCCACGGAGGTGGACACACTGCTGGGCGACGCGAGCAAGGCGCGCGACAAGCTGGGCTGGACGCACACCACGACGCTGACCGAACTGGTGGCCGAGATGGTAGAGGTCGATTACACCGCCGCCAAACGTGACAGCCTCGTCAAGCTCGCCGGATTCCAGGCTTACGACTACAACGAATGAAGGAAGCGGTGTGCAAACCGACGCCCGTATCTATGTCGCTGGGCATCGAGGCCTTGTCGGCTCCGCGATCGTGCGCAATCTTGCGGCCAAAAGACACGGCGCGTTGCTCCTGCAGACGCGAGCCGAACTGGATCTGACCGATGCGTCGCTGGTCAACGAGTTCTTCGCCCACGCGCGACCGGAGTACGTCTTCCTGGCGGCCGCCAAAGTCGGCGGCATTGTCGCGAACAACACCTATCCGGCCGAGTTCATCCGGGACAACCTCGCGATCCAGACCAACGTCATCCACGCCGCCTGGAAAGCCGGAGTCAAGCGGCTGCTCTTCCTCGGCTCGAGCTGCATATATCCGCGCGTGGCACCTCAGCCGATGTCTGAATCGTGCTTGCTCACCGGGCCGCTCGAACCCACCAATCGGCCGTACGCGCTGGCCAAGATCGCCGGCGTCGAGATGTGCTGGAGCTACAACCGCCAGTACGGCACGCGCTTCCTGACCGCGATGCCGACCAATCTGTACGGACCCGGCGACAACTACCACGCGCAGAACAGCCACGTGATACCCGCTCTGCTGCGCAAGTTCCACGAGGCCAAGCAACGCGGTGACCGCAGCGTGACGGTGTGGGGCACCGGCACGCCGCGACGCGAATTCATGTACAGCGACGACATGGCCGATGCCTGCGTGCACCTGATGAACCTGCCGGATGATCGTTTCGTCGCCCTGCTGGGTTCGGACGAATCGATCAGTGGCCGCTTCGAGCCGCCGCTGGTGAACGTCGGTGTCGGCCAGGACGTGACGATCGCCGAGCTGGCCGCGCTGGTGCGCGACGTCACCGGCTTCGGCGGCGACATCACCTTCGACACGACCAAGCCGGACGGCACGCCGCGCAAGCTGCTCGACGTGCGGCGCCTCACGCAGTCGGGCTGGCAAGCCCGCACGCCGCTGCGCGAAGGGCTGCTGCAGGCCTATCGGGATTTCGTTGCCTCCGAGGACGCACGACGCGCGGCCTGAGGTGGTGCTGACACACAGATCCGATCTTTATCAACAAGTTGTAGGGAGTCGCCGGACATGCTCATCGACGCGAGCCAGTGCACAGACGCCACGGAAACCGACACCACAGTGTGCATCATCGGGGCCGGCGCGGCAGGGATCACCATGGCGCTGGAGTTCGAACGACAGGGCATCGCCACCGTCGTCCTCGAAAGCGGCGGCACCAAGCCCGACGAGGGCACGATGGACCTGTACCGTGGCGAGAGCGTCGGCATCCCGTACGAGTTCGGTGACGACATGCGCTGCCGCTTCCTCGGCGGCAGCAGCAACGGCTGGGGCGGCTGGTGCCGCCCGTTGGACGCGGAGGACTTCAACTCGCGCGACTGGGTTCCGCACAGCGGCTGGGCGATCGACCCCAGCGAACTGGCCCGCTACTACGACCGAACGCACGACGTGCTCAAACTCGGCCCACGTCACTTCGATATCGACACCTGGGTACGTGCCATTGGCCGGCGCGACGTACGCCGCATGCCGCTGCCCAGCGGTAAAGTGCAGGACAGCATGTCGCAGTTCAGCCTGCCAATGCGGTTCGGCAAGTACTACCGTCGCCAACTGAAGCAGGCAAGACACCTTCGGGTCTTCCTTCATGCCAACGTGGTCGACATCGAGTGCGACGCCGATGTACGTATCGCGCGCTGCGTACATGCCCGTACGTTGACGGGCAAGCGCCTGTCGGTTCGCGCCCGGTTCGTGGTACTCGCCTGCGGTGGTATCGAAAACGCGCGTCTGTTGCTGGCAACCAATCGCCAGCATGGCGCCGGACTCGGCAACCGTCATGACCTCGTCGGCCGGTTCTTCATGGATCACCCCCGCCTGCTCTCGGGCAAGCTCACGCTGAAGGAAGCCTGGCGGCGCAACAAGTTATACGACGCCATGTATCACTACCTGAACCGCGACGTGAAGGCGTTCGGGACGCACATAGCTGCGCAGCTGACGGTTTCACACGAAGTGCAGCGGCGGGAGCGTATGCTCAATGCACGCGTGTGGTTCGCCTCGATCTTCCCTGGCGAGGATACAGCGGCTGCCGAAGCGATCGTGCGCATGAAGTTCCGCCTGCACGGCAAGGTCGATCCATCACACAGCTTCTTCGGCGACTTCGCCACCATCGCCAGCGAACCCTTCAATGCGCTGAACTTCATTGCAGCACGTCAGTTGCGTCCGGTGCGTTTTCTGAAGGAGATGCACTTCCAGATGATCACCCAGGCGCGATTGCAGATGATCTGCGAACCGCAGCCCGATCCTGACAGCCGGGTGACGCTGGCAGAGGGGCGCGACGCGCTGGGCATGCCGCGTGCGCGCGTGAACTGGCGTCTCGGCGATGCGGTCAAGCACACGTTCGACCGCACCCTGGCGATCGTAGGTCAAGAGATTCGCGACGCCGGTATCGCTGACGTCGAACTCGATGAGCCGCTGATCGGCCGGGATTGGCCTGAACGCCTAGAAGGCACCTGGCACCACATGGGCACCACGCGGATGCACGACTCCCCACGCCACGGTGTGGTCGACCGCAACTGCCGGCTTCACGACATCGGCAACTTCTATGTCGCGGGCAGCTCGGTGTTCCCCACCGCGGGCGCAAACTTCCCGACCTTCACGCTGGTAGCCCTGGCGTTGCGGCTGGCTGACCATATTGCGACGCTGGAGGCACGCCCCGAGGCGACGGTGACGACCGGTGCGCACGCACACACCGCGGACAGCGAGCATGCAGCCGAGGCTCCGGCGCCAGATGCCGTGGCCGCAGGCGCTTGAGTCGGCAGATCCTGCCGCGACGTTTCGACATCCATTCGCAGCCGAACCGGACCATGCGTGTCGCCCTCGTCGGTCCCTTCAACGGCAGCTCTCTGCGCCAGGAATTCCCATCGCTCGGCGAAGGCGCCGGTCTGCCTCCAGGTTATCCGGGCGCCCCGCTGATGACCACGCTGGCCCGCGCTCTAGTGGATCGAGGGCATGATGTAGCCGCCATCTCCACCTGCTACTCCACACCGGTTTCCGAGCTCGAACCGTTTCGGCATTGGGAACGGCGCACCGGGCGCGACATCGACGTCTACTTCTGCCCGCAGCGATCAAGGTCCTTTCGCAGCAGCAGCGGGCGGCGTGGCCGCGCCGTCGACTTCTTCCGCTTCGAGCGGGACGGCCTGCGAGCTGCGATCAATCATTTTCAGCCCGAGCTGATCCACGCGCACTGGACCTACGAGTTCGTCTGGGCCGCGCTGGACAGCGGCATACCGACGCTCGCAACGGCGCACGACTCACCGTCAAAGGTGCTCCGATACATGCCGAATCTCTACCGCCTGGTCCGCTATGCGATGGCCAGACACGTGATCGGCCGATGCCCTCACCTCACTGCGGTATCGCCCGATCTGGAGCGCGATATCCGCGGCTGGGCGTCGCGTCCCGTCACCGTCGTTCCCAATCCGATCCCCAGCACGATGCTCGAATCTCCCGGTTGTGAGCCTCAAGCGTTCACTAGCCGCACCTTGGTCATGGCTCTGAACGGCTGGATCCAGCTGAAGAATGGCGCGAACGCATTGCGTGCTTTCCAACTTGCACGCGAGGTCGATCGCAGCTTGAGATTGCTGTGCTTCGGAGCCGACTACGAACCGGGTGGCGCTGCACACCGCTGGGCGAAAGCGCATCAGTGCACCGATGGTGTGGAGTTTCGAGGGCCAACACCCCATCACCAAATGATGGACGAGTTTCGACGGAGCATGGCGCTGCTGCATCCTTCCCGGCTGGAAGCCTGCAGCATGTCCATCGGTGAGTCCATGAGCCTGGGCCTGCCCGTCATCGCGGGGAGGCGCACCGGCGGCGTGGCATGGCAGCTCGACGGTGGCCGCGCGGGAGTCCTGGTCGACGTGAACGATGCGGCGTCGATGGCACAGGCGATCCTATCGCTCTCGGCCGACGCGGCAATCTGGACGCAGCTTTCCTCTGCGGCGCGCGCGCGCGCACGCCAGCTGTTTCGACTCGAGCCCATCGTCGACGCCTACGTCGATCTCTATGGCGCTGTGCGCCGCGAATTGCCGCACCGTTTGATGGCGGCCGCTTCGGCCCTTTGATTGTATGGACAACCCCCCGATCGCATGGCCGGGCCAAGGCCCCGATGGCGCCAACATGATGGCCTGTGGGGTATGTTCCCCGGTGTGGCGAGCAGCGGTCCAGGCCTCACGCTGCTCGTGCGCGATTGCATCGCCTGTACCGCGTCCCTGATCCCACAACCCACCGGCTGTCGACAACCGATCAACATGAGCTCTGTGCTGACCTCGAGCACGCGCATCGACGCACGAGTCCGCTCTCGTTCGGCGAGGCACCTGCCGTTCATGCACCGTGCGCGGGCAATTGCGATCGTCTGGATCGTCTCGATGCATTGTGTCGGCGCGTTGGATTGGTCGAGCAACCCGCACTTGTACCGTTTCCTCGTCGAGCTGTTTCAAGGCTCAACGGTGCTCTTCTTCATGATCTCGGGCTACCTGTTTCAGCATCTGAGTGACCAGTTCGACTACCTCGGCTATCTTGGCAACAAGTTCAGGCACGTTATCCTCCCCTATCTCGTGGTCAGCACGCCGGGCATCGTCTTGCTCCTGACCAAGCCGGAGTTCGCGATCGACAACCCCGAACTGTCGCAGGCGTCGTGGTGGGTGAAGGCCCTCTTTCTCTACTTCTATGGTGGTGCGCAGCTGAACCATGTGCTGTGGTTCGTGGCTGTCGTGGCGATCTACTATCTCTTTGCACCGGTGTTCATTCACGTGCTGCGCCATCCACGCTGGTTCGCCTCACTGCTGGTGCTGTTGCCAATCTCACTGCTCGCGCATCGCACCACGACACAGAAGTACCACCACCTGCAGCTGGCCTTGTACTTCCTCTCCGCGTACATGAGCGGCATGGCTGCAGGTCTGTACGCCGAACGCATCTTGGCATTCGTGAACCGATACATGGGTTGGTTCATCGGCCTGTTTGTTGCGCTCTTCGCCGGCCACCTGATGTTGACCGACTACGTAGGCAGTTATGTAGACGAGATCTTCTCGTCCAGCAACGGGCTGATCGACTGGATCTTCTTGCAGAAGTTCGTGCTGTTCTTCGTGCTGATCGCCCTGCTCCGGCGCGTTGACAGGCAGCGCATGGATCTTGTGGACCACTTGGCCACAGTCAGCTTTGCCATCTACTTCCTGCACATTTACGTCCTGCATATCTATAGCCACTTCGTGCATTGGACGCAGTTCCCCGGTTCTTTAGCCAGTTTCGCCTTGCTGCTGGCGATGTCGCTGGGCGGCAGCGTGGCCATTGCCTATCTGTGCCGACGGGTGTTCGGTCACAACAGCCGCATGCTGATCGGGGCCTGATCGACTGCAAAGATGAAATCCACTCACCCTCCATCCAGTGCCGGCCCATGTTCGCCGGCTGTTTCACAGCCTCTTGCTGCCGACCCTCTGCCGAGTGCCACCATCGCCGGCCTTCCTATCACACTGTGTTCGCCAGACCAGGTGCTGAAGCGCATGGATGACGTCATTGCATGCCGCGACGCTGGCCACTACATCTCTATCACCAACACCGAGTCGATGTACCACGGACGGCGCGATGAGCAGCATTGCGCGCACATCCGCAATGCGGACTTCTCACTGTGCGACGGCGTCGGCGTGATCGCGGCCGGCTATGCCTGGGGCCACCGCATCCAGCGCTACAACGGCCCGGTACTGCAACTCGACGCGACGCAGTACGGTCAGCGCCGTCAATGGCGGCACTTCTACTACGGTGGCAAGGAAGGCGTGGCCGACGAGATGGCGCGCCGCCTGACCGCGCAATTCCCGGACCTGATCGTCTGTGGCACCTATTGCCCACCCTTTCACGAGCTCTCGCCCGAAGAGGACGAGCAAGTCGTGCGCATGATCAACGACACTCGACCCGACATAGTCTGGGTAGGCCTCGGCCTGCTCAAGCAGGAGCGCTGGATACAGCAGCACTTGTACCGCGTGAAGGCCCCATGGATGGTCGGCGTCGGCGCGGCCTTCGACTACCACGCCGGCACCGTGCCTTGGGCACCTCCGCTGCTGCGCCGTCTAGGGTTGGAGTGGGTGTTTCGCCTGGTCATCCAGCCCAAGCTTCGCGCCAGACGCTACTGGTGGTCCCTCGTATTCGTTATTGAGTCCGTATGGACCGGCCTCACCCGCATGCAGTTCCTCCGCAAGCGGCCGGCCTGACACGCGTGGCCGACCTGCCGCTCGCCGCACAACGATTTCCCCTAACCTCTCTGGAGCTCTTGTGATTCGAATTGGCTTGATCGGACTGGGCAAGATGGGTATATCCCACCTGGCCATCGTCAGATCCCACCCTCAGGTAGATCTCGTCGCCGCCTGCGACAGCAACGCCTATCTGACCGACGTGCTGGCCAAGCATGCCGGGCTGAAGTGCTACGACGATTTGGATCGCATGCTTGCTCAGGAGCAACTCGACGCGGTGATCGTGTCCACGCCGTCCAAGCTGCACGCGGACATGGTAGGCAAGGCCCTGAACAAGGGCCTGCATGTCTTCTGCGAAAAACCGTTCGTGCTCGACCTGCGCGACGGCGAACGGCTGGTCACTTTGGCTGATCAGAAGCGTCTCGTCACGCAGGTGGGGTATCACTACCGATTCGTCGGTGCTTTCCAGGAAGCCGCGCGCATCGTGCGCGGTGGCACACTCGGCGAGATCCACCATGTGCGCGCCGAAGCCTACGGACCGGTCGTGTTGCGGCCCAAGGGTGGCACCTGGCGCACGGCCAAGAATGAAGGCGGCGGCGCGCTGTACGACTACGCCTGCCATGCGATCGACACGGTGGGCATGGTCTTCGACGTGCCCAGTGCAGTGGGTGGCGTCGTCGTGAACCGGCTCTTTTCGCGCGATGTCGAGGACGAGATCTACTGCACGATGCGTTTTCCCAGCGGCGCCAGTGGTCAATTGGCAGTGAACTGGAGCGACGACAGCTACCGCAAGATGTCCACCCGCTTGACGGTGTGGGGCAAGAACGGGCGCCTCAATGCCGACCGTCAAGAGTGCCAGGTGTTTCTGCGCGAACCGCACCCGTCGCGCCCGGACCTGCCCAAGGGCTGGTCGGTGCGCTACACCACCGAGCTGACAGACGAAGTCTGGTATTACCTGCGCGGCGAAGAGTACTCGGCGCAGATCGATCACTTCGTGCAGCGGGTGGCAAACAGACAGGTTGAAGGCATCAACAGTTTCGCATCGGCTGTTGCCACCGACCGTGTGGTGTCCATGATCCGCGCGTCAGAGCTCGGCGATGCCACATGGACAGGCGTGGAGCCAGCCGCCGAGATACCACGGTTGCCGTCTCGACCCGGGTTCTGGGACCGTTTGCTGGGCCGCGAAACGGCAGGAGCACGTTGATGGACCAGGCCTCAGGACGCCCGATGGACCGTGTGCTCTTCGGCGACAACCAATTCTTCGGCGTAAACCACATGTCGGAGGAGAAGGCCCGCGCGCAGCAGATGCGATTTCAGGACCTGCGGTCCGTGATCGACGTGCTGGATGCCGCCTACCAAGAGGGCATTCGAACCTTCATGTGCACGACGCACGACCGCGTGAGCGAGATCTGCGATCACTTTCGCGCAAACCACGAGAAGTATCCCGACTACGTTTTCTACCCGTGCATGCCGTACGCCCACAAGTATGCGAATGCCGTGACCGAGCACGGCATGATCGATGCGCTGCGCATGTTCCTGCCCGACGATGGTGCCCTCGGCGCGATGGTCAAGGGGGGCGTGGCGCTTGCCAACAAGGACGTGCGCGCGATCATGCAGTTGCTGATCGATGCCGAGATGAAGATGTTCCATGGTCTTTCGACCCCGGTGATCTTCATCCAGAACATCGTCACCGACTTGCTGCTGGGCATCGGCATGAAAGACGCGCTGAAGGTCTTTGCCGACCATGTGCGCGACAAGTACAAGGCCGAGCCGGGATTCATCACGATGAACCTGCCCAGGTTGCTCGACGTGCTCGACGAGCTGAAGATCGACAACCCGATCGTCTGCGCCAACATCAACAAGATCGGATTCCGCATGTGCGGCGGCGTCGAGGCCTATGAGAAGACCATCGCCACGCGGCGCTTCCGACCGATTGCGATGTCGGTTCTGGCCTCCGGTGCGCTGTCGCCGAACGAGGCGATCGACTATGTCTGCCGCCAGCCCAAGATCGAGTCGATCGTCTTCGGTGCTTCCAGCCGGGGCAACATCAGACAAACGAAGGCGATCATCGACGAACTGTCGTTGCCCGCCTGATTGCCGCTGCGCCGAGCGGGCGGCGCAACGCCTCAAGGACGCGTCGTGACTTGCCAACGGCCACGCTCGGTCGTCACGACCTTCACGATCGTCTTGCCGGCAAGGTCGGCCACCGCCTCGAGATCGTCCTTCGCCCAGGCATTTCGAAAGGGCTGGCCAAGATTGGTCTCGTCCTTGCCGTAGCTGCCCAGCATGAAGAAGCAGGTCAACTGCACCCCGTGCACCAAAGAGGCCACGGCATAGTTGTAGATCGTGCCCTCGCGAACGGTACCGGGCTTGAAGCCTTTCTCGGAATCGATCATCGGCCCCAGGCCCAAGGCGGCCAGGCCTTCGCGGAACTCCAGCAGGCCCGACCATTCGGTTTCCCTGCTCATGCGCTTGCCCACGTGCTCGGGCATCAGGTGGTACAGATGAAGCGGAAAGGCGTCGAACTCCCTGGACCTTGGGTATTTCCGCAACCAGGCCAGCATGGCAGGGATGTTCTTGCCGAAGCCCGGAATCGATGGGGCCCACACTTTGCCGCGCCAGCCACTCTTGCGCCGCCAGTCGAGCACCCAGTCGGCGAGTTGGGTCAGTTCTTCAGCAGAGCCGATGAAGAAGCTGTGTTCACGACCGATCTTCGGCGTGAACACTTCGTTCGCCACCTCGATTGCATCGACCTCGGAGTAGCGTGATGTGACCGCCGATAGCCAGCGCTCCAGCATCACAGGGTCGCGCGGCAACTGCATCCTCCAGCCGCCGTAGTCGTGAGGCACGCGCAGCGCGAACTCTGGCGGGTTGAACAGATTCAGCGTCAGGTGCCGCACACCGGTACGACGGAACTTGGCCAGTGCCTCGTCCCAGCGGCTCCAGTCGAAGACACCAGGCGCCGTTTCGGTGGTCTTCCACTCCAGACCGTTCATGCCGAACAGGCGGACGCGATTGGCACGTACCGTGAACGCTGGGTCGGGGCCGTAATACAAGTCCTGACCGTTGAGTCGAGCCCAGTTGACGACGTAGCCCACGTCGTGCCAACAGCCGAAATCGCTCGGCACCTGCACGCCGTCTCCCTCGTAGACGACGCGCTGGCCGCATGCCGTCAGAGTCAGTGCGGCGAGCACAACGCCAAGCAAAGCCTGGCGCCACGAGCGTTGGTAGGGACAGTCCTTGATATCCGCCGCATTCATACGCCGGATTGTCTCGTCAATTCCCCACAGGTCCCCCAGCCCACGAGGTTCGTGTGCTGATGCGCTGCCAACGCGGCACCGTCGTCTGCCGGCATCAATGCACACGTCAGAGAACCCGATGGCCCGGCCCCCCCTGAACCGGGGCTATGTTTGCAGATGATTCATCTGTTTAGAAATTCCAATCACGGGGTTTCGCGTTCTGCCGTTCCACCGAACCAACTAGGTTCGACAGTCGCACGCAACAAGCTCGTTGCGTGATTCGAACTGGGTGTTACTCCAACGGCCTCGCGGTTGTTGGTTGGAACTCGTCCACGGCGGCTGCGAACGACTCGAATCGATAGTCGAACGCACTCACGATTCGACCGCTTGCGCGCCCGCGCAACAACCTCGATCGGGCCATCGGCCCACAGGGTGATGACTCTTCGGTAGTCGCCCTGCGACTCACATACGCGCCACATGCGCGCGGCCCATGCAACGGCGTCGTCATGTGTCGGCCGTGCGAGAGCCTCTCTTGCGAACAAGGACTCGCTGAAGCTGATTTCGTTGCCACCGAGCTTTGTCAGTGTCGCATCGAAACATCGCCGCGCTCGCATCGAATCATTGCATCGACAAACGAGCAATTGTGTGTTCGCCGTTACCAACCAAGCTGAGCGCTTACAGAACCGCGGAATCGCGCCGTGACACTCGATACATGAGGACGAAGCCAGCGTGCAAAGAACGCCAATCGTGCGATCCGCGCTTGACGGGCGACACATCCTCCTATGCGACCGCTCGACGCGTCCAGTCGTGATGACAACGGCGACGCGTGAGCGGAATCCTTAATCGTCTTGCTTTGAGCGTGTGATAAAGATGTTGCGAACCCTCGATACCAAGGTTGCGGTGCGGCAGGTTGGGCTGACCGCTGCGATATGGAGCACCGTGATGCTCGCTGCTTGCGGCGGTGCATCGGAAGGCGGTGATGGATTTGACGGGACACTAGGCGTCGTCGCCAGTAGCGCCGCCGACGCCTCCGGTGCGCAAGGTGAAGTGCTTCGTACAGAAGAATCAGTCGGCAAGCGTCGGTGGTTCCTCTTGCGCCGTGGCTCGCGCGCGTCGGATGACGGCAGCGCCACGACGCCTGCGCCGAATGCTGCGCCGACGCCTGCTCCGGAACCGGTGACCGCGGCGCCTATGCCTGCGCCTTCACCTGCGCCAAGTGCGAGCACATTGACGTGGAACATCTGTGCCCGCGAAGGCAGCTCCTGCACATTCTCCGGCCGTCGCGAAGTGCGCTACGCCGCCGTGGACGGGCAGCGTGTGTTGACCCGAGTCGCTGACGGCGGCGTGGCCTGCAACGACACTGCATTTGGTGCCGCGGTCACCAACTACGAGAACAGCTGCTCGTACAGCAGTGTGTTGACCAACGCCCCAGTAACTGCGGTGAATGCCTCCGTGCCTGCACCCCCACTCGCACCGGCAACCGCGCCAACACCTGCACCGGCACCCGCGCCAACACCCGCGCCGACCCCCGCGCCGGCGCCTGCACCGGGCCCCGCCCCGAGCGGATCGGCCGGCCCGCGTGTGAGCAACTTCACCCCCTCGGGACCCATCACCGCCACCAGCGGCCAGGTGATCTCCGGGCTCGCCATCTCCAACCCCAATGGCGATTGCGTGCGCATCCAGGGCGCATCCAACGTCACCATCCGCGACTCCAAGATCGGCCCTTGCGGCCGCGCCGCGGTGGTGATCACCGGCGGAGCAACCGGTACTGTCATGGAGTACAACTCGGTCACCGATGCGGGCATCGGCGCGCATGTGGTGGGAGCGGCCAACATCACGATCCGGAAGAACGTCTTCAACAGCCTGAGGCGCATCGGCGAGAAGTACGCCCATGCCACCGAGGTCACCAATGTGAACGGCGGCGTGGTCGATGGCAACGAATACCTCGGCTCGTTCCCCAACGACGTGTTGTCAGGATACGAATCCTCCAACATCCAGTACTTGAACAACGTGTTCGACATCAGCCAGCTCGACGAGCCCACCGGCGCGGCGTTCACGATGGGGGACTCCACGACCGGCAACCCGGGTAGCAACAACTACGTGTCCGGCAACGTGGTTCGTCGCCAGGTCGGTGGTGTGCCTGCCGGGGTCTTCGGCTCGACCGGCAACACGGTGCTGGAGAAGAACTGCTTCACCGCGGGGATCCAGGCGTACAACTACTCGGGTGTCTTCAACGGCGTGACGGTACGCAACAACGTGATCAACATGGCCAACAGCTTCGTGCCCAACACCGGCATCATCGCCGGCTGGGCCACCAACATCAACTCCACCAACTGCTCG
>Ga0209253_10004490_pt1 | contig 12170 bp, 9 predicted proteins | sample FrelakmetBRP12BR_FD_187145 | JGI IMG/M metagenome (GOLD analysis project Ga0209253, IMG submission 187145) | Freshwater lake sediment microbial communities from the University of Notre Dame, USA, for methane emissions studies - BRP12 BR (SPAdes)... | ecosystem: Environmental > Aquatic >...
GGTGACGAAAGTGGCTGCCATCGAGCATGCCGTTGCCGTGTTGGGCCAGAAAAAGCTCTATCGCTGGCTGACCTTGCTTTTGTACAACGGTGGAACAGTCAATCCGCAGGACAGGGCGCTGATGGAAAATGCGATGGTTCGTGGGCGGATGACGGAAACGCTGGGACGGGAATCATTCCCGCCCGGCGAACTGGACAACCTGTTTATTGTCGGTTTCTTTTCGCTATTGGACGTGCTGCTCAGGATACCGATGGGAAAGGCGCTGGCCTACCTTAATCTGCCTGAGGAATTGATTCAGGCTCTGGTGTACCAAGAAGGAAGATATGCGCCGTATCTGGAGCTTGCCATTGCCTGTGAGCAATTCGAACCTGAGAGAATTGCCGAGCTTGCAGCTGATTGCGGGCTGGATGTGCAGAAAGTGAATCTCGCCCATATTGACGCCATGCTGTGGGCTCTGGAAGTCGAGCAATAACCCCGCTTAATTCCTGCACAATACTGAGGTTTAAAGTCTGAACCAGCGCTCTGTATCAGGGTAAGCGTCGTTTTGATTTGGCGATAAGATAGTCGACGACCGGCAGCACATCCGCCTGGTTGCCCCCGATCATGGTGGCTGAAGTCACGTATCGTCCATTTATCGCGATTGTCGGCACTGCATCTACGCCGTAGGCTGCAGCAAGTTTTTGTGCGCGCTGGACTTTTTTCAGCACGGCTTCAGAGTTGATTGTTTTGAGAAATTGCTTTTTCCCAACGCCTTGTTCTTCGAGAAAATCTGCCATCTGTTCGACTGTCTTCAAGGATATTTTTTCATCATGAATGGCGTAGAATATCCAGCTGTGCAGCGCTTCCACTTTCCCTAATGCCTCCAGCGCGTAATAAAGCCGCTGTTGCAGAATTGCCCCTTCATTCCGCGCCACCGGAACGCGTTTGAAAACGATGCTGTTCCGATGACGTTTGGCCCATGGTTCGATCAGCGGCGCCATGACACCGCAGTGCGGGCAGTCGTACCAGAAAAACTCGATAACTTCTATTTTACCGCCTGCCTTCGTGGGCTGAGGAGAATCCAGTACCAGGTAATCAAACCCTTCTTGCGGCACTACAGGTGAAGTAGCGGCAACAGCAGTTGACAATGAGATGGCCGCTCCAAGCAATACGGCGATAGCGAAAGCGACAAAACCTTGGGTGGGTGATTGCATTTTTCAAGCAAGCCTAGTTGGGGTGATTCACTGATTCTGCCAAGTGGTGCTAATGTCAGGACCGCATTGGCGAGTAAACCCAATGCGATATTTTTCTGGCAGTTGACTAGTAGCCGGTTCGAGCGTGTTCAGGCAAAGCGGTGTCATTACCAAAAAAGTTCCAGAGCAGTTGCGCGAAAACCTCGGGTGCGATGACGGTATGGCGATTTTCGGTTTCCTGGAGCCGGACGCGCAAGCTCTTGCGCAGTTCAGCATTGCCGGTAAGGTCAAAAATGATATCGACCTGTTCGCCAAGTTTGATCACCTCCAGGGCATCCTTGAAAACAGGTACTTTGCTGTGAGCAAAGCCCAGAGCGACAGGAGAGTTTAGATTGTGGTCTGCCACGGCCACGATTTCCACGTTGACATGCTCTTCCTGGATTTTCTCCAGAAAATGTTCGGCGAAAGATTCGCCAACGCTACCCAAGCCTAGCAATGCAACTTTGACTTTATTGCTCATGGATGTATTTCCTCCTGATTTTATTAATATAAGCGGCGCAGTCTTGCTATTCGAGAATAGCTGAATGGCTGGATCGTGGCAAGCGCAGGGCTCGCGATTCGGACAGGAGAATGGAATTCCATTTTCTGAAAGAAAAAATGGCTAGTGCCAGGCACTAGCCATTTCATTGTCAGGCTCATCACTGAGAGTGGCCGGCGGTACGTTGCGGCCACAATGACAAACCTATGCTCTTGATTGCGCCGGACGCAACGGGTCGGCGCCGATAGTGCCGCTCAGGCTTTGCAGGTATGCCGTGCTCTTTACCCACTCCAGCTTGGTCTTGGCGCCTTCGAGCCGTTCCTGAATATCAAGCCGTTCGGCCAGATCCTGGTGGCTTGTACGATGGGCGAAAGTATCCAGGTAAGCAATATGGCGCTCCCAAAGATTGATGTCCCGCACCTGCTTCGTCTTCAGGCGTTCCTGATACCAATCCGAAGCGAGCAATGTATCACGGGTAAACAAGGCCCGGATGGCCGGGTCATGCACGTCTTTACCTTCATAATGCCCATTAGCCATGATATGGAGCAAGGCCTTGAGCGGTGGGCAGGCATCTTCCACGCTGCCGTCCTCCAGATAGCAGACTGCCACCTTTTGCTGCGCTTCGACGATATTTTCCACTCCATCCACGAACACCGCCATATCCTGGGTTTCGGGGCGCAGAATTTGCTCACCGAAAACCGCTCGGGGCGCATCGAACATCTTGCCCATGAAGCCGTGTACGAAACGCTCCGTGATGCGGTAGCCGAGGCGGCTTGCCTGGATCAGGCGGCCCTGATACTGGAAATCCTGCACCTTTTCCATGTGGCCGTTTTCTATCAGGAAGCGCGGATCCCGTTCCTGTGGCTTCAGGCGCGACCAGATTTCCGGCACGAGCAGGCTGATGTCGTGGTCGACGCGGAGATTCGGACCAATATAACCCGCCGCGGTGGAATAGCCGGCGTAACCCGTAAGGATAAAGGACACCAGTGCATTGTTGAGGTCCACAGTGGGTCGGAGGGCGTTGAATGGCCCTTTGGTGAGTGCACCTTCGCTGCCTGCACCGGTCGTGGACGGCGACTTGCCGGTGAGGCTGCAGATGAAGTCCATGAACAGCTCAGGCAGTTCCTGATAGTGAATCGGGTTATACACTGCCAGGGGGCGGATGCCGGGCTCCGGCGGGTTGTTGCGACGGCCCACCAGAACTGCGTTGACGGGTTCGATGACGGGGATGTCCAAAGGGATTCGGCGATTGAATCTGGCGCCGATTTCCGCTATGTAGCGTCCTACCGGGTTGGCAATATCAGGCCGCAGTTGCAGGTAACGGGGGTTTTTGCTCGGCTTGCCGTCCACCATGCGCGGGTGTGCCGAGGACACCACATATTCATTGGCTTCATGGGCCTCGCGAAGAATTTTGCGCAAGGGTTCGGTGTACTGGTCGAATCCCACCACGTCATCAATAATTTTCGACAATGTTTCGCCATGGAGAGGCTCGAAATTCGCCAGAAAATTGTCGCGCTTAGCCATATCCTGTTCGGTTTGGCTATCGAATCCGCGATGAACCGCTTCATCAGGGCGCTGGAACAGGCGGTACTCGCAGTTACGGACGAGCTTGACGGAAGGGTCGTCACTTTTCGGCGATAAATTTTGCAGGGATGCAGCGGGAACGACAACCGAGGCGCTGATGTCGTCCTCCATCTGCACCTTGTCGGCGGCGATGAAATCCTGGCGTAACTTGAACACGCGCCATGCCCCGTTCTCCGCAAAACCTATCCGTAAATAGGAACCGACAAGCTTTCTATCTCCGAGCTTGAGTTCATGGCCGGGATGGCCATTAACGAAATCCGTCGAAAGTTGGTTGCGCCAGTCGTCGCCCCATTCCGGGCGATACATGCGCTTGATGATGAACACCAGCGCTAATATGCGGTCGGGGATTTCTTCCAGCCAGGCATTGTATTCCTCGGTATGGGAGGGGGAGGGGGTGAGTACCTTGATCACCGATCCCAGGCTGCGTTCGGTGCTGAGCAAGGTGCGGGCTGGATTCCGGTCCTCATGCTCGAATCCCGGTTTGAAGCGACCGGAGTAATCCTTCTGGATGATTTTTTCGACCTGGATGAGGTCTTTCTCCAGATCGGCCACGAACAGCGGACCATAGATCACCGCGTCATTTAGCGACTTGGAAATCTCCGATTTTCCTCCGCCCGAAACGGTGCAGGGCTTGTGGCAGAAGGTGCCTTCCGGATCCGTGCCTACCAGACGCCATGAAGGCGCACCCGGATGCTTCTGCATTTCGACCTTGTAGCCGTTGGGCTGCACGTAGATATGCCCCGGACGCAGCTTGATGGTCTGATGTTCGCCATCCTTCACCCAGCTGATGGTTTGAGAGGGAAGGTCCATGCGCAGATCCTGCGGTACGTATATGACTTCTGGATGCTGCTTGTCGATGCCGTAGCCTTCCGGCTGCACGGTCATCAAGTCGCCGTAGTGGATCACGAGATCTTCGAAGCTGTAACCCGGCACGCGGGTAATGCTGTCCACGCCGAATTCTTCGCCATGGTTGTGCCGTGGGAACGCCAGAGCGCCGCCCGCATGTTCTTCTTCAGCCAGCCCGAAAAGGTTGGCGGCATAGCTGATCTGGGTCTTGACCTCTTTCTTGCAGTATCCGAAGTAATTGTCGGCCAGAATGGTGACGATCACACCACGCTCGTCGCGAGCGGTGATCTTGAACGCGGAACCGTCGTTATACAATTCTTTTTCATCCACCCAGCACATGCCATCAGCCTGTTGACGAGGCGTTGCGGCGTCCCGGTGGGGTAGCCCCAACTCTTTCTTGGTGAACCGGGTCAGGTGAGGCGCCAGAATTACACAGCCGGTGTGCCCGGACCAGTGATCCACGTCCAGCCCGACATCGTTCGACGCCAGGACAGGGTTGCCGCCATTGCCGAAGATGCTTTCCACAAAATCGAGATTACTCACCAGACCGCCGGGCGCGAAGAAACGAATCTCCATGGTTTTTTCCGGCTCGCGGCCCGGAATTTCGGGGCAGATAACCGGGCGCAGCAGCAGTGAAACGAACATCGCCGCTTCCTGAGGCTGACCAGCGGTGAACGGCAAGTGCAGCAGATGCTCCGGTGGGGTGAAGGCTTCGCGCAGCAGACGAGCAAAAGTGGCCTTGGGAACCGCTTTCTTGTCTCCGGGGATCGGCAGGCCGCCATCGGCTACGTGAAATAAGCCCTTGGTCGTGCGGCGGTCGCTCACCGGGTTGTGCAGCACGCCGTTGCGGATGCGATAACTGCTGACATAATCGCCCTTGAACTCATTCTTGTTCACCGGCAGGGAAAGCTCCCTGGCCACGCCATGGCGGTCGAGTATCAGCGTGTTTTCAGGTAGTCGGGGTACGGCGCCATCTGCGGCATCGGCAAGATAGTCGTCAAGGAAGGTCTGGATACGCTGATCGGGTGGGCAGAGGTAACCGCTCAACAATCGGGATTTTTCCCGGTAGCTTTTCAGAAGATCGTGCGCAACGGCCAGGAAATCGCCACTTCCGCCATCCAGGCAGGGAGGCTGTCCCGACGAGGACAACTTCAGGTTGATATATAGCTGAAGGCGTTTGCGGGTTTCTTGTGGGTCTTCAGAACCGTCGCCCAGCCCCAGAAATTGATTCAGGTCCATAATGCGCTTTACCTTTGTAAGTGCACCCGCACTTGAGAAAAAACGAGTATTTTACCCTGAAATGAGTAAATTTGAGATGGTGGACTGGAGGAAACCCGCAAGTTGCGACGGCGATGATATCGTGCCTGAGGCGGAGCCCATGCCTAAAACCCATGGGCGCATTCTCAGGATAGTGGATTTTGCCTGATATGAAAGGGTTTTCCGGTATAACATTGCAGCGCATGCCGGCAATCGCGCTGCCCTTGATACAATCGAAACGCACCGAAAGAAGCTTGTCCAACAGAGCATAAAGGCCATTCATGCTAACAAACGCAGTATTGATGCAGGAACTCTCGAGATTGGAGGAATTGCTGGCCTTACCCATTTTCAATGGCAAGGCCATGAGCCTGGACAAATTGCAGGGATTCCTTTGCGCCGTTATCAGCGCACCGGATGCCATCGCGCCGGGCCAATGGATGCAGGAAGTTTTCAAGATCGGGCCGGAACACAAATCGATGGAGCAGGCTCAGGAACTCATGACGCTGATGATGCGTTTCTATAGAGGGGTGGCCTCAGAACTCGGCGAAAATCAGCCCATAAAATTTATCCTGAAACCTCTCTCTGCCACTGACCAGCAGCCTGATTACCAGACATGGTGCGAGGGCTACATCCTGGGGTGGGGGCTTTCCGCGGAGGAGTGGTTAAGTCCGGGAAACGAACCCCTGAAGAAGCTGACTTTTCCGATATTGCTTTTGTCCGGCGCTTTTAAGGAGGAAGCTGAAAAGAGGGGGAAGAAATACCTGCCTGATGATGAATATGCGAAATTGCAGCAGGAATGTGCTGACATGCTTCCCAAGGCTGTTTCGGGTATATATCACTATTGGCATTCCAGGATGAAGCCAGTGCCAACCAAGCGGGAAACGCCGAAAGTCGGCCGCAATGAAGCTTGCCCGTGTGGGAGTGGCCTGAAATTCAAGCAGTGCTGCGGCAAAGAAAGAACGCTGCACTAAAATTAAGCAGGGAATCGAACATCCCGAAATCACTACGGCTGGCTTGATTTTGTGATGCCTTGCTATGGCATTAATTAAACAGGAGAGAACACTGCTTAAACATGATCCTGGCACAATCTCGGTATAGGCCAAATCGGCACAATCTCGGTATAACCCAAGCGTAACCACGCCTGAAGAACGGTAATGATCGAATCCATCCTCAAGTTCCTCAGCGCCTACGTCGAAAAGTTGCCACAAATCGGCGTACCCAAAGACAAGCAGGCACATTTTATCGTAGGTGCGGTTCTGTTCTTCTTGCTGGCTGCTTGCGGTGCGCATACATTATATGCCGTGGGCATGGTATCTCTCATTGGCGCTGCGAAAGAAATCTACGACCACTTCCATCCCGATTTGTATTCCTGTGATTTCTTTGACTGGCTTGCAACGTCGCTGGGTGGATTGTTCGCACTCGCTGTCTGGAGTGTCTTGTAATCGACCTGTTCAACCTTCGAGCCTATGCAGCCCCAGTGTTCTATGCCGAGCCACAGAAAAGCAAAAGGCCACCCCGAAAGATGACCCAATACTGATTGAAAAGTTTTCGGCCCCCTGATGTAACGCTAGCCGACTACGCTTTCCTCACAAACTCCGATTTAAGCTGCATTGCGCCAATCCCGTCTATCTTGCAATCGATGTCGTGATCACCTTCCACCAGACGGATATTCTTCACCTTCGTCCCAACCTTTACCACTAGGGATGACCCTTTGACCTTCAGATCCTTGATCACCACCACGGAGTCCCCGTTCTGGAGTTCATTTCCATTGGCATCGCACACAATGCGCCGGTCATCGGTGCTCTCCGCTGCCTCCTTCGGCCACTCGTGAGCACATTCCGGGCAGACAAACATGGTGCCGTCTTCATAGGTGAATTCCGAACTGCATTGCGGGCATTTGGGCATAGTAGACATGGGCTGTTTCCTGTAATGTCGATCTAGATGATACTAAAGCTTTGTTGAGTTTTAAGACCACTAGAAAAGCAAAAGGGCCAGCGCCTAAGCACTGACCCTCTACAAATTTGGCTCCCCGACCTGGACTCGAACCAGGGACCTGCGGATTAACAGTCCGTCGCTCTACCGACTGAGCTATCAGGGAATTAACAAGCTGCGGATTTTACTTTGCTGTGGTAAAAAGGTCAATTCCTATCTGTAATGTTGCCGTAACTGACATAATTTTTTCGGTGGATACTGTGAAGTTGACTAAGCGCCTGTTTGTTATTCTAGTAGTTGTTTTTCTGGCTGTAATCGGCCTGCCGTTTCTCATCCCGTTGAATACATACATTCCTGAAATTGAAAAGCAGGCGGAGGAAAAGCTACACGAGCCGGTTAAGGTCAGATCGTTGCGACTTTCGCTGGTTCCTTTGCCTCATGTGGCACTACATGGAATCACTATCGGCTCTCAACAGGAAGTAAAAATTGATTCGATCAAGGTCAGTCCGAATTTGAGTTCGTTGTTTAGTCCGGTCAAGGTTTTGCGCGATATCGAACTGGACACGGTTTTCATACGTATGGACATGCTGGGAAAGATGCCGGTCTGGTTCAAATCGGATGGTGGCCCCCAAACAGTAAGAATCGAAAAAGTTGGTTTGAATCATGTCACGCTGAAATCTCCAGGCATGACGTTGCCCCTGTTCAGTGTGACAGTAAACATGAACTCTGAGGGTGACTTGAAGAATGTGCTGCTTGCGAGTGATGATGGCAAGCTCAAGCTGGATGCTACGCCTGTGTCGGGCAGCAACTTCGATTTGAAACTCTCCGCTCGGCAGTGGCGCATTCCCGTGGGACCGGCGTTTCAGTTCGACGCGCTGAACATTTCCGGAGTCGTCGATAGTGAAGCGTTACGGCTCAAGGATATCGATGGCAAGCTCTATGGAGGGACGCTCAAGGGCGCGGCTGAGCTCAACTGGAAATCGGGGTGGAGGCTTAGCGGCGACCTGAATGGCCAGCGCGTGGCGGTGGAATCCCTGTTGCCGCTGTTCAATTCCAAAGCCCGTGTGAGTGGCCGGCTCAACGCCAAAGCCAGGTTCGCGATGAATGGCAGGACGGCATCACAGCTTGCGGATAGTCCGAATGTTGATGGCGATTTTTCCATCCACAATGGGGTGTTGCACGGTTTCGATCTGGCAAGAGCGGCACAACCGATCAAAACCAAGGAAGTGCGCGGTGGACAGACAGAGTTCGACGAATTCAGCGGGAGTTATAGCATTGCAGAGAAGAGCATCCGCTTGCGCAAGCTGAACATTTCTTCCGGAGTGCTCAATGCCAACGGGGATGTGGATATTTCGCCTTCAAAACAACTGGGCGGTAAAGTTTATGTCGAGGTGAAGCAGGGCGTTTTACTGGTAAGCGTTCCGCTCAAGGTCTCCGGCACGCTGCAGGCCCCGGTGTTGTTCCCCACTGGAATGGCGGTAGCCGGAGCTGTGGTGGGTACGGCGATCCTCCCCGGAGTGGGGACGTCCCTGGGGATGACGGCTGCCGACAAGCTGGATAGCTGGTTCGGGGGCAAGAAAAAATAAAGGGCGCCGTTCGTGGCGCCCTTCAATAACTCAGTACCGAGAATCCAAAGCTATTCAAGTGCCTTCTGGATGCGCTCCAGGGCCATCTCCAGGTTTTTCATCGAAGTGGCGAAGGAGATGCGGAAGTAGCCCTCCGCGCCGAAGGCCGAGCCTGGCACGATGGCCACTCCCGCCTTTTCCAGCAGGTATTCCGAAAGAGCCATGTCGGTCGCTTCCGCAAGGGTGCCGCGGCGATGCAGATCCGCAATGGCTTCTCGTGCGTCTGGGAAGGCGTAGAAGGCGCCGCCGGCATGGATGCACTTCACCCCCTTCATTTCGTTGAAGCGGCGCACCACGAACTCATGGCGCTCGCGGAATGCTTTCACCATCGGATCGATGCACGACTGGTCGCCATCCAAGGCGGCTTGGGCCGCTACCTGCGAGATCGAGGTGGGGTTGGAGGTGGACTGGGACTGGAGAATTTCCATCGCCTTGATGATCTTTTCCGGGCCGGCAGCGTAGCCGATGCGCCAGCCTGTCATGGAATAGGCCTTCGATACGCCATTCAGCACGACGCAGCGGTCTTTCAGCTCAGGGGTGGCGTTGAGGATGTTGACGAACTTCACGCCGGACAGGTTGACATGCTCGTACATGTCGTCGGTAGCCACCAGTACATGAGGGTGACGCATCAGTACTTCGCCCAGAGCCTTCAGTTCGTCCAGCGTGTAGACCGCCCCGGTCGGGTTGGATGGGCTGTTGATCATGAATATTTTGGTCTTCGGCGTGATGGCCGAATCCAACTGTGCCGGGGTGATCTTGAAGCCCTGTTCGATGCCGCATTCGACGATCACCGGTTTGGCTTCGGCCACCATGGCGATATCTGCATAGGAAACCCAGTAGGGGGCCGGGATGACCACTTCGTCGCCCGGATTCAGGACGGCTAAAGCCAGGTTGAAGATGCACTGCTTGCCGCCAACGCCGACAATTACTTCCTTTGCGGTGTAGTCCAGGTCGTTGTCGCGCTTGAGTTTGGCGACGATGGCGTTTTTCAGGCTGGGTATGCCACTGACCGGGGTGTATTTGGTGAATCCGTCGTCGATGGCTTTCTTGGCGGCATCCTTGATGTGTTGCGGGGTATCGAAATCCGGTTCGCCGACACCGAGGCCGATAATGTCCTTGCCTTCAGCCTTGAGCCGGGCAGCGCGTGCGCTTACGGCGAGGGTAGGGGATTCCTTGATGGCCTGAACGCGCTGAGACAGTTCCAAGATTCTATCCTTAAGTGAGAGCAATGCGGGCCAGTGCCTGCATGATACAATTTAAAGTTATCAAACCGCTCAATTTTACCCGTGATCGTCACATTTCCCAATAGTCCCTACAAACTTCACCAGCCGTTCGAACCTGCTGGAGATCAGCCCAATGCCATCGCACAGTTGGTCGAAGGCTTGAATGACGGACTGGCGTTTCAGACCTTGCTCGGCGTGACCGGCTCCGGCAAGACCTTCACCATGGCCAATGTTATCGCCCGTCTTGGGCGACCGGCCATCGTCATGGCGCACAACAAGACCCTTGCGGCACAATTGTATTCCGAGATGCGCGAGTTCTTTCCGGAGAACGCGGTAGAGTATTTTGTTTCCTATTACGATTATTACCAGCCGGAAGCTTATGTTCCGTCGCGTGACCTGTTCATCGAAAAAGACTCGAGCATCAACGAGCACATCGAACAGATGCGGCTATCCGCCACCAAGTCGTTGCTTGAGCGTGAGGATTGCGTGATCGTCGCTTCGGTTTCCTGCATTTATGGTATCGGCGACCCGGTGGACTATCACGGCATGATCTTGCACCTGCGCCAAGGCGAGACGATGTCCCAACGTGATGCCATCAAGCGCCTCACCGAGATGCAGTATGACCGAAACGAAATTGATTTCCGACGTGGTACTTTTCGCGTGCGCGGCGATGTGCTCGATATCTATCCGGCGGAAAGCGCGGAAACGGCGGTGCGGGTCAGCCTGTTCGATGACGAGGTCGAGAGCATATCCCTGTTCGACCCGCTGACCGGTCATATTCAGCGCAAGCTTCCACGCTATACGGTTTATCCGTCGAGCCACTACGTCACGCCACGGAGTACCACCCTGCGGGCGATTGAGGCGATCAAGGCTGAACTGCGTGAAAGAATCGAATTTTTCCAGAGCGAGCATAAATTAGTGGAAGCGCAGCGGATCGAGCAGCGCACCCGTTTCGACCTGGAAATGCTGAACGAACTGGGGTTCTGCAAGGGCATCGAGAATTACTCGCGCCATCTGTCTGGCAGGAATCCGGGCGATCCGCCACCCACGCTGATCGACTACCTGCCGCCCAACGCGCTGATGTTCCTCGACGAAAGTCACGTCACTATCCCGCAGATTGGTGGCATGTTCAAGGGGGATCGGGCGCGCAAGGAGAATCTGGTGGGATACGGCTTTCGCCTCCCCTCTGCGCTCGATAACCGGCCTCTACGCTTCGACGAGTTCGAGAAGGTGATGCGGCAGTCCATTTTTGTTTCCGCCACGCCGGCCGATTACGAGGCGCTGCATGCCGGCCAGATAGTGGAGCAGGTGGTGAGACCGACCGGGCTGGTGGATCCGATGATTGAGGTGCGGCCGGCTGCCAACCAGGTGGAAGATCTGCTCTCCGAGCTCAATGCCCGGATCGCGGCAGGCGAGCGCGTGCTGGTTACCACTCTGACCAAGCGCATGGCCGAGGATCTGACGGACTATCTGTCTGACCATGGAATCAAGGTGCGCTACGTGCACTCGGATATCGATACGGTGGAACGGGTCGAGATCATCCGTGATTTGCGGCTGGGTGTGTTCGATGTGCTAATTGGAATTAACTTGTTGCGAGAAGGCCTTGATATTCCAGAAGTATCATTGGTTGCAATTCTGGATGCCGATAAGGAGGGCTTCTTGCGTTCCGAGCGAGCGTTGATCCAGACCATCGGAAGGGCGGCACGCCACATCAATGGCACCGCGATTCTTTATGGCGACAAAATCACTAATTCCATGCGCCGTGCGATCGATGAGACTGAGCGTCGCCGGGCAAAGCAGGTCGCCCATAACACCGCTCACGGCATCACGCCGAAAGGGGTCACCAAACGCATCAAGGACATCATCGATGGTGTTTTCGATATCGATACCGCCCAGAAGGAACTGAAAGTTGCCCAGGAGCTTGCTGCCTACAAGCACCTGGACGAGAAGAAGCTGACCAAGGAAATCAAGCAGCTGGAAAAGGAGATGCTGG
>Ga0209253_10004491_pt1 | contig 12170 bp, 8 predicted proteins | sample FrelakmetBRP12BR_FD_187145 | JGI IMG/M metagenome (GOLD analysis project Ga0209253, IMG submission 187145) | Freshwater lake sediment microbial communities from the University of Notre Dame, USA, for methane emissions studies - BRP12 BR (SPAdes)... | ecosystem: Environmental > Aquatic >...
TGCGCGCCGCCGTTGATGATGTTCATCATCGGCACCGGCATCACCTTGCGGCCCGGGCCGCCGAGGCGGCGGAACAGGCTCTGCTTCGAGGCTCGCGCCGCCGCATGCGCCGACGCGAGCGATATGGCGAGCAGCGCATTCGCGCCCAGGCGCGACTTGGTCTCGGTTGCATCGAGCGCGATCATCTTCGCGTCGATGCCGCGCTGGTCCATCACGTCGTGGCCGAGCAGCGCATTGCGCAGTTCGCCGTTCGCATTGATCACGGCCTGCAGCACGCCCTTGCCCAGGTAGCGCTTCTTGTCGCCATCGCGCAATTCGACGGCTTCACGCGTGCCCGTGGAGGCGCCCGACGGCACGGCGGCGCGACCCATCGCGCCGCCCTCGACGAAGACGTCCGCTTCGACCGTGGGATTGCCGCGCGAATCCATGATTTCCCGGGCCTTGATGTCGATGATCTTGGTCGTCATAGGGTCGATTCCTCGAAGGGTCGCAGTTTTACGGCAGCGTCAATCTGCTGCATCACCTCGAGCAACGAGCGCATGCGATCGAGCGGCCACGCATTGGGGCCGTCCGAGAGCGCCTGAGCCGGATCGGGGTGGGTTTCCATGAATACGCCGGAGACGCCGACGGCGACCGCCGCACGGGCCAGCACCGGCACGAATTCGCGCTGTCCGCCCGAAGCACTGCCCTGCCCGCCCGGCAACTGCACCGAATGCGTGGCGTCGAACACGACCGGGGCGTACTCGCGCATCACGGCGAGCGAGCGCATGTCGGACACGAGGTTGTTGTAGCCGAACGAGAAGCCGCGTTCGCAGGCCAGCACCTGTTCGTTACCCGTGGACCGCGCCTTGTCGATGACGTTCTTCATCTCCCACGGCGACAGGAACTGGCCCTTCTTGACGTTGACGGGCTTGCCCTGGCTCGACGCGCGCAGGATGAAATTGGTCTGGCGGCAGAGGAACGCCGGGGTCTGCAGCACGTCGACGACCGAGGCGACCTCGGCCATCGGCGTGTCTTCGTGCACGTCGGTGAGGACCGGGAGGCCGAGCTGGCGCTTCACTTCCGACAGGATGCGCAAGCCCTCTTCGATGCCCGGGCCGCGGAAGCTCGCCCTGGACGAACGGTTCGCCTTGTCGTAACTCGCCTTGAAGATGTACGGGATGCCGAGCGCGCCTGTGATTTCCTGCATGCGACCCGCGATTTCCAGCACGAGACCCTCGCTCTCGACGACGCAGGGGCCGGCGATCAGGAAGAACGGGCGGTCGTGCCCGACCTCGAAGCCGCAGAGCTTCATGCGCCCGCCGCCACCGGCAGCTTGCCAGCCTTGTGGTCGCGCGCAGCACGGATGAAGCCGGTGAAGAGCGGATGCCCATCGCGCGGCGTCGAACGGAATTCAGGGTGGTACTGGCTCGCCACGAAGAACGGATGCTGCGGCAGCTCGATGATCTCGACCAGGCCGTCGCGCGAAAAACCCGAGAACCGCAGGCCCGCGTTCATCAGGCGCTGCAGGTAGGTGTTGTTGAACTCGAAGCGATGACGATGGCGCTCGCGGATCACGTCGGCGCCGTAAACGGAGTGCGCGAGCGAGCCATGCGAGATCCGGATCTCCTGCGCGCCGAGGCGCATCGTGCCGCCGATCTGCGAGCTTTCGTCGCGCGCCTCCACCGTGCCCTTCTGGTCCTGCCACTCGGTGATCAGCGCGATGACCGGGTGCGGCGAGGCACGATTGAACTCGGTGCTGTGCGCGCCGGCGAGGCCCGCGACGTTGCGCGCGTACTCGATGATCGCGAGCTGCATGCCGAGGCAGATGCCGAGGTAAGGAATCCCGTTCTCGCGCGCATAACGCACGGCTTCGATCTTGCCTTCGATGCCGCGCTCGCCGAAGCCGCCCGGCACCAGGATGGCATCCATCCCGGCCAGCGCCTTCGCGCCGTGCTTCTCGATGTCGGTCGCTTCGATGAATTCGATGTTGACGCGCGTGCGCGTGCGCAGGCCCGCGTGGATCAACGCCTCGTTGAGCGAGATGTACGCGTCCTTGAGGTTGACGTACTTGCCGACCATCGCGAGATTGATCGTGAGGTCCGGGCTCGCCTTGGCAGCCACGACCTGGTTCCATTCCCCGAGGTCGGCCGCGGGCAGGTTGTGCAAGCCGAACTTCTCGCAGACGATTTCGTCGAGCTTCTGCTCGTGCAGGAGCGACGGGATCTTGTAGATGTCGTCGGCGTCCACCGCGGAGAACACTGCGCGCTCCTCGACGTTGGTGAACAATGCGATCTTGCGGCGATGCTCCGGCGGCAGCGGGTCCTGGCAGCGGCAGAGCAGCAGGTCGGGCTGGATGCCGATCGAACGCAACTCCTTCACCGAATGCTGCGTCGGCTTGGTCTTGATCTCGCCCGAAGTGGCAATGTACGGGATCAGCGTCAGGTGCATGTACAGCACGTTGTTGCGACCGAGTTCGACACCGAGCTGGCGGATCGCCTCGAGGAACGGCAGCGACTCGATGTCGCCAACCGTGCCGCCGATCTCGACCATGCAGACGTCGGCGTCGCCCGCACCCATGCGGATGCAGTGCTTGATCTCGTCGGTGATGTGCGGGATGACCTGCACCGTCGCACCGAGGTAATCGCCACGGCGCTCCTTCGCGATGACGCGCTCGTAGATGCGGCCGGTCGTGAAGTTGCTGTTGCGGCCGGTGGTCGTACGCACGAAGCGCTCGTAGTGGCCGAGGTCGAGGTCGGTTTCGGTGCCGTCATCGGTGACGAAGACTTCGCCGTGCTGGAACGGGCTCATGGTGCCCGGGTCCACGTTGATGTACGGGTCGAGCTTGACCATGGCGACGCGGAGGCCGCGGGCTTCGAGGATGGCACCCAACGAGGCGGCAGCAATGCCCTTGCCCAGCGACGAAACGACACCGCCGGTCACACAGATGAATTTGGTCATTGGGGTCCCCGTCGCATGAAGCACGACGGGAGCGTAGTCTAGCGGATCGGAGGGTGTACTGGCCACTTCGATGACAGCACGTCGGCCTCGGTCAACGCGCCACGCCTGTTCCAGGCGATGCGCCACGATGGTTCGTCGGATCGGGCGGCAAATTCCGCCGCAACTCCCAGATCTGCCACGGCGATCAGACGGTTGCCTGCGAACAGCAGCGGCAGGGTCTCGCGGCGCCAGGGCAGCACGTCGTGCTCCTGCAGCCACTTGCGCAATGGGCGGTGATGTGAACTGCCCGCAGGCAGGAACGCCTCGCCGCCTGTCCGGCGGCGCAGGTCGATCCGCGCCGGCAGGCGCTCGCGACTGATTCCAACGCCGACATCCGGCCACAAGGCGATCGTTGACCCGGCGGACCAGACGTAGGTCTCGCCATCGGCCGTCCACCAACTGCCCTCGTTCGGCTCGTCAACGCCTGTCGCTTCGACATGCAGGCGACCGCGGTAACGCCGGACCACCACGCCCGGCCATCGCGTCTCGGGGATGCGGTCCGCCGCCGCGATCGTCATGTCGCGCAGCAGCGCAGCCAGGCTGCGTGCGGGCGCGGGCGGGAGCCCCAGCCCGGCCAGCCAGGCGCGCAGCACGGCACGCCGCCTCGGCTCGGGCAACGCCTGCAGCGCGTCGAGTTCGATCGCAGTGCCGGCCAGGACCCGCGGCAGGTCGTCAGCGACGCAGGCAGCCTCGGCTTCGAGCGCGTCGCGGGCGTAGTGGGCCACTCGTCCCGCGGTCGCCGCGACCGCAGGCCAGCGCTGTCGCAGCGCGGGCAGGACTTCGAGGCGCAGGTAATTGCGGTCAAAGCGACGATCGAGGTTCGAGGGGTCCTCCTGCCAGCACAGACCCTGCTTGCCGGCCCAGGCGGCGAGTTCGTCCCGCGTGAAGTCGAGCAGCGGCCGCGCATGCCATGCCGCTGCGCCGAAGCGGCCGAGCGGCGCCATGCCCGCGACCGAGCGCAGCCCACCACCGCGCAACCATTGCAGCAGGATGGTCTCGAGCTGGTCGTCGGCGTGGTGGGCGGTGAGCAGCACCTCACCCGGTTCGAGCCGGGCCGCAAGCGCGGCATAACGGGCTTTGCGGGCTGCAGCCTCCGGACCCTGGCCCGCATCCAGGTTCACGGCGACCCGGACTTCGTCGCAGGCAACACCGTGCGAGTCTGCCAGCTTTCGGCACGCGCGCGCCCACTGCGCGGAATCAGCATGCAACGAATGATCGACGTGGATGGCCCGCAATCGCGCGGCAAGACTGCCCGCGTCTGCCAGCTGTGCCAGCGCGACGAGCAGGACCGTGGAGTCAAGCCCGCCGCTCAGCGCGATACAGAGCCCTGGAGATTTTCCGCGGCTTGCCGCCGTGACCGGAGCAAGCACGAGCTCGAGGCTTGTCGCCAGTCGGTGGGGGGTGAACACGTGCTGCGAGCCCGGGTGGGCGCGGCGCCCGTCAGTTGGCCGCGCGATAAACGCCCTGGCCCCGCAGGCGCTCGTACCGCTGCTGGAGCAGCGCGTCCTCCGACTGCTGCGACACCTGGTCAAGGTGGCGCACCAGCGCTGCCTTGAGCGAATCCGCCATCTCCTGCGGATCGCGGTGGGCGCCGCCGAGCGGTTCGCGCAGCACTTCGTCGACCAGGCCGAGCTTGTCGAGACGCTCCGCAGTGATGCCCATGGCATCAGCCGCGATTTCCTTCTTGTCTGCACTTTTCCAGAGGATGGACGCGCAGCCTTCGGGCGAAATCACCGAGTAGATCGAATACTGCAGCATGATCAACCGGTCGCACACGCCGATGGCGAGCGCGCCGCCCGAGCCGCCCTCGCCGATGACCGCAGTGATCACGGGTACGCGCAGCGAGGACATCTCGAACAGGTTGCGGGCGATCGCCCCGCTCTGATTGCGCTCTTCGGAGCCAACGCCGGGATAGGCCCCCGGGGTATCGATCAGGGTGATCAGCGGCATGCGGAAGCGCTCGGCGAGCTGCATCAGCCGCAGTGCCTTGCGGTATCCCTCGGGCTTCGGCATGCCGTAGTTGCGGCGCACCCTTTCCTTGGTGTCGCGACCCTTCTGGTGGCCGATCAGCATGACTGGCCGGCCGGCGAGTCGCGCGAAGCCGCCGACGATCGCGAGATCGTCCGCATACATGCGGTCTCCGTGCAGTTCCTGGAACTCGTCGAAGATCGAAACCGCGTAATCGAGCGTGTAAGGGCGCTGCGGGTGGCGCGCGAGCTGTGCGACCTGCCACGCCGTCAGGTTGGCGAAGATGCTGTTGGTGAGCGCGCGGCTCTTGGCCCGCAGTCGCGCGATCTCCTCGCCGATGTTGACCTCGGCGTCGGACGAGACGAAGCGCAGCTCTTCGATCTTCGCCTCGAGCTCGGCGATGGGCTGCTCGAATTCCAGGAAACTCAATGCCATAGTCCGGAAGGATGCCGGACGCCCGGCGCGGGCGCAAATCAGCCGGACACGCGCTGGCCGCGCGATCCGGCAAGCAGCCTGAGTGACAGTTTGTCCGGCAGGTTGTCCCGCGCGGCCGACTCAGCTGCGCAGGGCCGCCCGCCACTGCGTGGCATTGCGCATGTCGAGCGCACTGACGATGGTCTTGAGCGCGGCATTCTCCGCATCGGTGCGCGCGGACTTGAGGCCGAGCAGGCCACCGGCCGCGTCGGCGACGTCCTGGCACCATGCGAGCAGCAATTGCTCCTCGTCGGCGCCGAACTCTTCCTGCAGCTTGCGGTCGCTGCGTGCAAGTTCATTGAGCGCTGCAAGGTCGGCCTTCAGCTGCTGCTTCGAGGGAGGCTCGCTGAGCCAGCGCGACAGCGCGTCCTCGCCGCCGTGATCGAGCATGCCGCGCTCGCGCGCAATGTGCAGGATCACGTCGCGTTCGCTCTTCTGGATCTTGCCGTCGGCCCACGCGACGTACACCAGCGGCAGAAGCGAGACGACGCGATACGCTTCGCGTGGCACCCGGAGTTCCTTGAGCCAGCCTTCCAGATCCATGTGCCGCCCCCCGCCATTATTGGTTTGGATGCATTCTTACACGGGTCCGGGGAACGACCGCAAGTGCCGTCGGTGCGACGCGGTCGGGCATGCTTCAGGCGTCGCGCGGCGCGTAGTACAGCTCGACCCCTTCACGGCCCATCAGGCTGCCAAGCCGTTCGATGAGTTCGCGCGAAGGCCGCACTTTCCACTGCTCGCCAAGCTGCAGGATGGCCGCGGCATCGCCCGTCGCGTACCGGATGGCGACGTTGCAGCGTCCGCCCTGGCTCGGCTTGAGGGCCTGCTCGAGCGCAGTCACGAGCTTGCCGGCATCCCCGTTCCTTGCCTTGGCGGCCGGCCAGCGCAGAACGAGGTTGCGGGCATATTGTTCGCGCGCCTGGTCGACGTCCATGATCTTTTTCGCGCCGAGGCGCCAGTCGTCGATGAAGTCGTCCCAGCGCAGGCCGCCCTCGACCACGAGGATCGCGTCCTTCGAAACCAGCGAGCGGAACTGCTGGTACACGTCCTCGAACATCGTGACCTCGAGCCGACCACTGCGATCGTCGAGGATGAAGCTGGTGCGTCCGCCGCGCTTGCGGATCTCGAGCACGAGTCCCGCGACGGTCACGTTGCGGCCCGGGGTGCGCCACTGGTTGCCCTTGTCCTCGCCGCCGGTCCCGACCGGTTTCGCCCCGCCAACGTCTGCAATGCGCCCGCTGGTGATCGGCCGCAGCTCGCGTTCGTATTCGGCGATCGGATGACCCGTGAGATACAGGCCCAGCGTTTCGCGCTCACCAGTGAGGCGGACGGCCTCGCCCCATTCGGGCAGCGTCTCGTGCAGGCCATCCGCGTTCCCGGAGCCCTCTCCCGGCGGGGGACCGTCTCCCGCACCCGCGGTCGTGGTGGCCGCCGGCTCCGCGAGTCCGAACAGGTCCTCCTGCCCCGCCTGCTTCGCCCGGGTCGACTGGTCCGCGGCCTGCATGGCTGCCGGCAACTGGTGCATGAGCGTCGAACGGTAACGCATGCCGCCCATCGAGTCGGCCGCTCCAGAACGAATCAGCGCCTCGAGCACGCGGCGGTTGACCTTGTTGAGGTCGAGCCGGCGGCAGAGGTCGCGCAGATCGCGGAAGCGCCCGTTGCCGTTGCGCTCGTCGAGCATGTTCTCGACGGCCGCCTGCCCGACGCCCTTGATCGCGCCGAGCCCGTAGCGGATCGACTTCGGCCCCGACACGGTAAACATGTACTGCGAGGCGTTGACGTCCGGCGGCTCGACCGTGAGCCCCATGCGGTTGCATTCGTCGATGAGCGTCACGACCTTGTCGGTCTTGTCCATGTCCGACGACAGCACGGCCGCCATGAACGCAGCCGGGTAATGCGTCTTGAGCCACGCCGTATGGTACGAGAGCACGGCGTACGCGGCCGAGTGCGACTTGTTGAAGCCGTACCCCGCGAACTTCTCCATCAGGTCGAAAATGTGCGCCGCGACGTTCTCGGCCACGCCCCGGGAGGTGGCGCCAGCGACGAAGATGGAACGCTGCTGCGCCATCTCCTCGGCCTTCTTCTTGCCCATCGCGCGGCGCAACAGGTCGGCGCCGCCGAGCGTGTAGCCCGCGAGCACCTGCGCGATCTGCATGACCTGCTCCTGGTACAGGATCACGCCGTACGTCGGGAACAGGACGGGCTTCAGCTCCGGGTGCAGGTAGTCGATGCCGCCGCCGATGCGGCCGTGCTTGCGGTCGATGAAGTCGTCCACCATGCCCGACTGCAGCGGACCCGGACGAAACAGCGCGACCAGCGCGATGATGTCCTCGAACGTGTCCGGCTGCAGGCGCTTGATCAGGTCCTTCATGCCGCGCGATTCGAGCTGGAAGACCGCCGTCGTCTCGCAACGCTTCAGCAGCGAGTAGGTGGCTGCGTCGTCCATCGGCAGGGTCGACATTTCGAGCGGCGGCTCGCCGGTCGCCACGCGCCCGGCGTTGATCGTGCGCACGGCCCAGTCGATGATCGTCAGCGTGCGCAGGCCGAGAAAGTCGAACTTGACCAGGCCCGCGGCCTCGACGTCGTCCTTGTCGAACTGCGTGACGACGGTGCTGCTGCCCTCTTCGCAATAGAGCGGCGCGAAGTCGGTGAGCACCGAGGGCGCGATGACGACGCCGCCCGCGTGCGTGCCGGCGTTGCGGACCAGGCCCTCGAGCGCGCGCGCCATGTCGATCAGCTGCCGCACGTCTTCTTCGCTCTTGTAGCGCTTGCGCAGCTCCTCTTCCTTGTCGAGCGCATCGTCGAGCGTGATGCCGAGTTCGAACGGGATCAGCTTGGCGATGCTGTCGGCGAAACCGTAGCTCAGGCCCTGCACGCGCGCGACGTCGCGGACCACCGCCTTCGCCGCCATGGTGCCGTAGGTGATGATCTGGGAGACGCGCTCGCGGCCGTAGCGTTGCGCGACGTAATCGATGACCCGGTCGCGTCCTTCCATGCAGAAGTCGACGTCGAAGTCGGGCATCGACACACGCTCCGGGTTCAGGAACCGCTCGAACAGCAGGTCGTAGTGCAGCGGGTCGAGGTCGGTGATGCCGAGCGCATAGGCGACGAGCGAGCCGGCGCCGGAACCGCGGCCGGGCCCGACGGGCACGCCGTTATCGCGTGCCCAGCGGATGAAATCCGCGACGATCAGGAAGTACCCGGCGAATCCCATCTGGCAGATGACGTCGAGTTCGCTCGCGAGCCGGCTTGCGTAGTCGTCGCGGGGTATGCGCGCGCCGAGCTGCGCGGCGATGACTGGCCAGCGCTTTTCCAACCCGAGCTTCGACTCCTCGCGCAGGTGCTCCTCGGTCGTCTGGCCCGCCGGGACGGGATAGGCCGGCAGTGACGGCTTGCCGAGCTTGATCTCGAGGTTGAGCCGGCGCGCGATCTCCACCGAGTTCTCGAGTGCCTCGGGCAGGTCGCCGAAGAGCGTCGCCATTTCGTCGGGCGAGCGCAGGTACTGCTCTTCGCTGTAGCGTCGTGGACGCGCCGCATCCGCGATCATCGTGCCCTCGTGGATGCAGACGCGGGCTTCGTGCGCCTCAAAGTCCTCCGGCTTGATGAAACGCACGTCGTTGGTCGCTACCACCGGCACGCCGAACCTGACCGCGAATTGCAGCGAGCCCGCGATGCAGTCTTCCTCGCCCGGCCGACCCGTGCGCTGCAGTTCGAGGTAGTAGCGATCACCGAACAGTCCGAGCCAGGCCTCGAGCGCCGCGCGCGCTTCCGGACCACGGTTGCCGAGCAGCGCGCGACCGACGTCGCCTTCGCGCGCGCCGGAGAGCGCGATCAGGCCTTGTGTCGTGTCGCGATCAAGCCATGCGCGGTGCAGCGTCGGACCATGCTTGCCCTGCCCCTCCAGGTAACTGCGCGTGACCAGGCGAGTGAGGTTCAGGTATCCGCGCCCGTCCTGGCAGAGCAGCACCAGCCGCGACGGTTCGTTGCGCTCGTTGTCGTCGCGTACCAGGGCATCCACGCCGATCAGCGGCTTGATGCCTTGCGACTGCGCGGTCTTGTAGAACTTGACCAGCGCGAAGAGGTTGGCCTGGTCGGTCAGTGCGACTGCCGGCATGCCCATGCGTGCGGTCGCGTCGATGAGCCCTTCGCGCACCCGCTGCCCGTCCGACTCCTCGCTCTCGATGCGGACGACGCCGTCGACGAGCGAGTATTCGGTGTGGACGTGGAGATGGACGAACCGGGCTGCCATGGACGGCGGGCTCTGGGATCAGCGGGGAAGGCAGGATTGTACCGGCGCGAAGCTCCTCCGGTGCACCGGGGAAGGCCCCAATCGACGCAGGGCATCGAGATGCTCGGGCGTGCCGTACCCCTTGTGCCCCGCAAAACCGTAACCTGGGTAGCGCAGCTCGAGTTCGCACATGAACCGGTCCCGTGCCACTTTGGCGAGGATCGACGCCGCTCCCACGCAAGTTACGCTGGAGTCGCCGGCGACGACTGCCTCGATGCTGCAGTCGAACGGCAGGCCCGCGAGGCTCGGGCAACGATCGCCGTCGACGATCACGTGCGCCGGAGCGCAGCGCAGGCCAAGCATGGCGCGGCGCATGGCCAGCATCGTCGCCTGCAGGACATTGATCGCATCGACTTCGCAGGCGTCGGCCCAGCCGAGCCCGCAGGCGATGCTGCGCTGCTGGATTCGCCGCGCCAGTTCTTCACGCACGGCGGGCGCGAGAGCTTTCGAATCGGCGATGCCACGGATCGGATGCTTGCGGTCGAGGATCACGGCGGCTGCAACCACCGGACCCGCGAGCGGGCCGCGGCCTGCCTCGTCGACGCCTGCCGTGAGGCCGGCCTTGCGCAGATCGAAGCCGGATTGCCGCGGATCGGTGCGCCTCATCGCGTGCCACTGCGCTGGTTCCGCAATTCCAGTATGGCGTCGGCGGCTCGCGCGCTCGCGTCGCGTCGCAGCGTCGCGTGTATCGCGGTGAATGTCGCGACGAGTTCCGCGTGATCGGGGCGCTGCAACTGCGCCAGCAGCGCCGGACCCAGCACTTCGGGCCGCACGTCTTCCTGCAGGTACTCCGGCACCACCTGCCGTCCCGCCAGCAGGTTGGGCTGCGAGAAATACTCGGCCTTCATCAGCTTCATGCTGCGCATCAGGAACGCCGTCAGCGGCGCGAGGCGGTACGCAACCACCATCGGCCGCTTGATCAGCGCGGTTTCGAGCGTTGCGGTGCCTGAAGCGACCAGCACTGCATCGGCGGCAGCCAGCGCCTCCTGCGCACGGCCGTCGACCACGGTGACGGGCACGGCGGCGGCGTGCTGCGCCAGGCTGTGCTCGAACAGCGTCCGGACCGCGGTGTTGGCCATGGGCGCCACGAAACGGATGTCGGGCCGGCGTTCGTGCAGCCACGCCAGCGTCGCGGCGAACGGGCCGCCGAGCTTGGCAACCTCCGCACGACGGCTGCCCGGAAGTACCGCCACCGTGGGCGCACCAGGGTCGAGACCCAGGGCTATGCGTGCCGGACCCGGGAGCGATACGAGCGGAATGCGATCGGCAAGCGGGTGGCCGACGAACACCGCTCGTACGTCGTGCGCATCGTAGAAGCTGCTTTCGAAGGGCAGCACGCAGAGCACGAGGTCGACGGACTGACCGATGGTGCGCACCCTGCCCTGCCGCCATGCCCACACCTGCGGACTGACGTACTGCACCGTTGGAATACCCTGCGCCTTGAGCCGGGCCGCGACGCGGAGATTGAATTCGGGTGAGTCGATGCCGACGAAGACGTCGGGTCGCGCTGCGAGCAGTCGCCCGACGAGGTCGCGACGCAGCCGCAGCAGGCGCGGCAGGTGCTTCACTATCTCGGCGAGACCCATGACCGCGAGTTCGTCGGACGATACCCAGGCCTCGCAGCCCGCTTCCACCATGCGCGGTCCGGCCACGCCGTATGCACGCAGCAGCGGTCGCCGCGCCTGCAGTGCGCGCAGCAACCCACCGCCGAGGTTGTCCCCCGAGGCCTCGCCGGCCACGAGCGCGATATTCAACTCTCCCGTGGCAGCGGGAGAGGTGATGACGGGACTCTCGCTCATGCGCCTCAGCGCACGAGGCTGCGCGTGGACTGCGGGATGAAATCGACCAGCAACTGCACTTCGGGCTGGTCTCTCGCCGCTTCGACCAGGCGCTCTACCGCGTCTTCGAGCCGCAGCCCCGAACGGTACAGCGTGCGGTAGGCGTTGCGCAGGTTGCGGATCTGCTGCGGCGAGAAGCCGCGCCGCTTGAGCCCTTCGGCATTGATGCTGTGCGGCTTGGCCGGACCACCGACGGCCATCACGTACGGCGGCACATCGCGCGTCACCGCGGCATTGTTGGCGAGGAAAGCATGGGCACCCACCTTGCAGAACTGGTGCACGCCCGCGAAGCCGCCCATGATGACCCAGTCGCCGAGCACGACGTGGCCGCCGAGCGTGGAGCAGTTCGCGAGCACGCAGTGGTTGCCGACGATGCAGTCGTGCGCGACGTGCGAATACGACATGAACAGGTTGTCGTTCCCGATCGTGGTGACGCCGCGGTCCTTGGTCGTGCCGCGATTGAGCGTAACGAACTCACGGATGACGTTGCGGTCGCCGATCTCGAGCCGCGTCGGCTCGCCGTTGTATTTCTTGTCCTGCGGCGCGTCCCCGACCGATGCGAACGCGTGGATGACGTTGTCGACCCCGACGCTGGTGTGGCAGTGGATCGTTGCGTGCGCGCC
>Ga0209253_10004492_pt1 | contig 12167 bp, 10 predicted proteins | sample FrelakmetBRP12BR_FD_187145 | JGI IMG/M metagenome (GOLD analysis project Ga0209253, IMG submission 187145) | Freshwater lake sediment microbial communities from the University of Notre Dame, USA, for methane emissions studies - BRP12 BR (SPAdes)... | ecosystem: Environmental > Aquatic >...
GAGCAAGGTGATTCACGAAAAGGGGTTCTCCCCGCTTGTCCCTGGGGTGACCCATGTTCCTTACGCCCATTGTTACCGCTGTCCTTATCACCACCGGCCATATCCGGGATGTAGTACGGCCTGTGTCGATTGGATACGTGAAGACCTTTTTAAACGGAGTATCCCTCCCGAAGAAGTGGCGGCCATTTTTGTTGAACCCATTCAAGGCGAAGGGGGCTATGTCGTCCCCCCGCCAGAATTTCATCAGAAACTTTATGACCTGGCAAAAGAGTTTGGAATCCTCTTTGTGGATGATGAGGTTCAGAGTGGAATGGGAAGGACAGGTAAGATGATGGCGATTGAACACTGGGGAGTCATGCCGGATATCATCGCTTTGGCAAAAGGAATTGCTTCCGGGATGCCCCTGGGAGCGACTGTCTCACAGAGCGAGGTCATGGATTGGGTCCCTGGCTCTCATGCCAGCACCTTTGGCGGAAATCCGATCAGCTGCCGGGCTGCTCTGACCACCATTGACCTTCTTGAGGAAGGGCTCGTTGAAAATGCTGCACGTGTGGGGATCTACATCCTCGGAAAACTGAAGGAACTCCAGAAACGCTTTCATCTGATCGGCGATGTGAGGGGAAAAGGCTTGATGATTGGGATAGAGATGGTTAAAAATCGGCAGACCAAGGAGAAGGCGATCGAAGAAAGGAACAAAATCATTCGAGCCTGTTTTGAGAGGGGACTCCTCATTTTGGGGGCGGGGGAGAACGTGATTCGCTTCAGTCCTCCCCTGATCATCGCGAAGAAAGAGGCGGACACGGCCCTCACGATCTTCGAGGAAGTGTTGCAAAAGGTTGAGAAGACATCAAAAAATCGGATTGCCGTTCCCAAGAAAAAACGATGAAGTGTAATGTAGAACGATAGGGCTCCAATTCCTTCAGGGTTTTTTCAAGATCACGGTTCATCTTTTTTCGATAGATAATCCAAAAGAATCCAGGCGTAGATGTGGGCCGCCTGGACCAAGGCATCCACCTCCACGGACTCATCCGTCGTATGGGATTGATCGACTCCTCCTGGCCCAAAGATAAGCGTGGGAATGTGACATCGGTTGATATAGAAACGGGAATCTGTGAACCCGGAGAATCCTTTCAGCAGGGGCTTCCTTCCCATCACGTTTTCGACGGCCCCCATACCTAATTTTACGATCTCCTCCTCAGGATCAACTTCAGAGGGTTCAGCGAAGTCAATCTCTTCCATGCGATATTGAAGGAAAGGATCCTGTGATTGAAGTGAATCTAACATTTTTTTTATCTCTCCCAGGACTTCCTCTTTCTTTTCACCGGGCACCATTCGTCGATCCACTTCAATCTCACAACCTTCGGGGACGACATTGACCTTCGTCCCACCCTGAATGGTTCCAATGTTGAGGGTTGGTTTCCCAAGCAAAGGGTGTTCTTTTTCCAGAGGGATGAGACGGAGCCGTTCGATCAGTTTCATCATCATTTCTACCGCATTCGCACCCAGGTGGGGCTTTGAGCCATGAGCCGATTTTCCAATCGTAAACATCCTGAGCCAAAGCGCTCCCTTCTGGGCGATCACAGGCTGGAGGTCTGTCGGCTCTCCGACGAGAGCGGCATCGCCATCGATCCCTGCCCTTTGGGTTAAAAAACCCATCCCTTGATGGCCATGGGATTCTTCGTCAGAGACGAGATGGAGAATGACAGCGCCTTGATGGAGAGGGATCTTTGAACGTTCGATCGTTGAGAGGGCATGGATGAAAGAGGCAATCCCACTCTTCATATCGGACGACCCACGGCCATAGATCTTTCCCTTGGAGAGTTTCCCTTGAAAAGGGGGATATTTCCATTGAGAGGAGTTTCCAGCAGGGACAACATCCAGGTGGCCATTGAAGAGAAGCCTTCTTCCACCCTTTCCCCACCTTTTTTCAGCCAAGAGGTTCCATCTTCCTTTTGGAGAGAGAACGGTTTTGATTTTGAAACCCATCTTTGAAAGGAGAGGTTTCAGAAATTGCGCCGCTGCCTTCTCATTCCCCGGTGGATTTTCCGTGGGAATCTGAATTAATTGGATTGTTAAATCGACCAGTTCTTTCTTTTTGATGAATCGATGTAAATTCATGCTTTCATCCATCGTTCTTCCTCATCTTATAAAGAAAGGAACATAAAGGCAACTCTAAATTATTGACATCCGTGATGCGAATGGGTAGAATGACGGCCAATTGGAAAATAGGGCAGAGTTAAGAGAGAAGGAGGTGAAGAAGAGCAGACATCTTCATTAGAATTTTAAGAATTCCTATTTTTTCTTATCAGGAGGCCTGTATGAAGACAATTAGAAGATTTTTCGTTTTTTTCTCTGTATTCGTCTTGTCTATCTTGATGGTTTGTTCCCCTCTATTGGCTGCTGAAAAGGAGATCAAAATCGGTGTGCTCTATCCCCTCTCTGGAGCCGCCGCAACGATCGGAAGGGATCTCCAAAAGGCTGCTGAGTGGACAGCGGAAGAATTGGTCAACAATAAAAAACCCGATATCGATCTTCTCATGACAAAATGGGGGGGAATTCCTAATTTAGGTGGAGCCAAGATCAAACTGATCTTTGCCGACCACCGGGGAGAGCCTGACCGGGGGGCAGATTTGGCCAAACGCCTTATTGAAGATGATAAGGTCGTTGGTCTCATGGGTGCCTACCATAGTTCCGTGACCAAAACCGTCAGCGCTGTGGCTGAACGGTATCAAGTCCCCATGATCAATGATTCCTCCACCTCTCCAGATCTCACCCGAAGAGGGTTCAAATGGTTTTGGCGATGCACCCCTCATGATGAGTTCTTCACCAAAGACCTCTTTGAGCTTCTCAAGGGATTGACAGAAGGGAAAGTGAAAGGGGTCAAGGCCATTCCAAAGGACCAACTTAAGAACTTAGCTTATGCCTGTGAAAATACGGAGTGGGGATCCAGTGTGGGTAAGGTTATTGAGACCTACGCTAAAGAATATGGCTTCAATATTGTGAAAGGCATTCTCTACGATTCGAAGTCCCCTGATTTAACCTCTGAAGCCAGGGCACTGATCGCTGCCAAGCCTGACTGCATGCTGTTTGCCTCTTATCTTTCAGATTCGATCCTCATGATACGAACCCTGAAGGGGATGAAAGCATCGCCCAGCTTCTTCTGGGGACAGAATGCAGGGTTCGAAATGGCTGACTTCCCCAAGACCCTTGGAGCTGACATTAATGGGGTGTTGACCCGTACGGTCTTCATCGCCAAAATAGCAAAGGTGAAGAGGATTGCTGGCCAGATCAATGAGCTTTACAGGAAGAAATACGGCGACGATGTGACCGGGGCAACCGGCCGATCGATCGTAGGAGTTCAAACCTGGGCTTATGTATTGAACAGGGCCGGTTCAACGGATAAAAAAGTGATTCAGAAGGCATGTAATGAAATCAACATTCCGGGATATGAATTGGTGATGCCATGGGATGGGGTCAAATTTGACGCCACCGGTCAGAATATCAAAGGCAAGGGGCTGATTGGACAGTATCAGTGGAAGGAAGGGAAAGCCGATCTCGAAATCATCTATCCCTTTGATCTTGCCACAGCGAATATGGTCTATCCCTTCCCGGGATGGAAATAGAACAACAGTAATCCGTTGCCAGTGGTCAGTAGTCAGTGAGTAAGAAAAAAATCTGAAAACTGATTACCGATCACTGATTGCGAAATCTTTATTACTTAAGGTAACTTTCTATGATCGTTCTTGACGCACTGCTTCAGGGAATCCTGATGGGTCTCCTTTTTGCCCTGGTGGCCCTCGGCCTCACCATTATCTTTGGCATGATGGACATCGTCAACTTTGCCCACGGTGAATTTCTGATGATTGGAATGTATACCTCCTACTGGACAAGCCTCCTCCTCCACGTGGATCCCCTCATCACCCTCCCTGCCTCTGCCATCGTAGGAATGATTCTTGGATTGGTATCCTATTCCTGTTTGGTGAAATACTTACTCCGGGGTCCAATGATTGCTCAGCTATTCGGAACCTTTGGTCTGATGCTCTTTTTAAGATATCTCGCCCAATTTCTCTTTGGCATCGATTACAGGATTGTTCAGAAAGGATTGCTCGTTGGAAAGAGCCTAACCGTCGGCCCATTCATCTTCGATTGGACAAAACTCTCCGCGGCGATTCTCAGCCTCTTCGCATTTCTTCTCGTCTATTTGCTGCTTCATCGGACGAAAATAGGGAAAGCCCTTAGGGCGACGGCTCTCAATAAGGAAGCGGCTGCTTACATGGGGATTAAAACCGAGCGAATGAACGCCCTTGCTTGGGTGATCGGTGGAGGTACGGTTGGCATTGCAGGTGGTTTGATCGTTAATTTCTGGTATGTCTATCCTACCGTGGGACTCCTCTTTGTCATGATTGCCTTTGCATCGGTGGCCATGGGAGGATTTGGTAGCATTAAAGGAGCCTTCTTTGCAGGAGTTCTCATCGGGATCATCGAGATGCTATTTCCGGTCTTTGGTCATCTGATCGGATCGGATTTTCTCGGTCCCCATTTTAAGTTCACCGTCGTTTATTTTGCCTACTTTATCATCGTCATTTTAAGACCTCAGGGATTGTTTGGATGGAAGCATTAAGGGACGCCTTCGACTTCAGAGATTTCTCAAAACCCGAAAAGGTTGGCTTTGCCATTTTTACCCTTTTCCTTCTTGCCTTCCCCTGGCTCGGTACGGGATCCTTTGTCAAGGCGGTGGCGATCCAGTTCCTTCTTTTTTCCCTTTTCGGGATGGGATGGAATACCATTGGGGGTTACGGGGGGCAGGTGGAGCTGGGCAAGGCTCAGTATGTAGGGATCGGAGCTTATACCGTCGCCCTGGCAATGGTTTGGTGGAAAATTCCTTTCTGGGTTTCCATGCCGATCGGCATTCTCATCGCGCTGGGTTACTCGTTCATCATTGGATATCCTCTTTTCAGACTGAAAGGCCATTATTTTGCCATTGCCACCATCTGTACCTCGTTGGTACTCCAGGACATTTTTATTAACTGGAAACTGGTTGGAGCTGCCAAGGGAATAGAGCTTCCCATCCGTGAGCACCCTGATTTCCTTTATATGCAATTCAAATCGGATACCTATTATTTCTATTTCATCATGGTCCTTTTTTATGTCGCCATTTTCTATATGAATTGGTTTCGAAAATCAAAGCTGGGTTACCAACTCCGAATGATCAAAGAGGATGAAGAGGCAGCAGAAAGCCTGGGGGTTGACGCCCGGTGGTGTAAGATCAAGGCCTACTCCATTGCCTCTGCTTTTGTGGCTGTGGGGGGCGGGTTCCTGGCGGTTTACAATCTCTACATTGACCCCTATTCGGTGATGGATTTGGACCTTTCGATCAAGATCGCTCTGATGTCGATGCTGGGAGGAGCGGGTTCCATGTGGGGACCCATCATCGGCTCGGCTTTTTTGGTCCCCCTGGACCGCTTTCTCGGAAGTTGGCTGGGCGCCCAAAAAGGCTTGATCGGAGTTGACTTTATGATTTACGCGGCGTTGATCATGATCGTCTCTGCTTATCAACCTCGAGGAATCTGGGGCATCATTGAACAGTTTCGAAAGAGAGGTAGATGACTTGGCATTTCTTGAAGTAAACGATCTTGTCAAAGACTTTGGCGGTGTGGTGGCCAATAACCTTATCTCCTTCCAAATCGATCAGGGTGAAATCATCGGTCTGATCGGGCCGAATGGCGCTGGTAAAACCACCCTGTTCAATTGCATCGTCGGTTATCATAAGCCCGATTCCGGAAAAGTGAACTTCAGAGGGAAAGAAATCACAGGATTCAAGCCCTTTATGACCAATCGCGAGGGAATCGGCAGGACCTTTCAGCTCACAAAGGTAACCACAGGCATGACCGTCCTTGAAAATGTGATGGTCGGTGCTTTTTGCAAGACCGATGATCGCCATCTTGCAAAAGTAGAAGCTGCTGCGCTCTTAGGCTTCATGGGATTGGAGGGGTTGAAGAATTACCATCTTAATGAATTACCCATCGCCACCCAGAAGAAAATAGGGCTGGCAAGGGCCATCGCGACCCAACCCGAACTCTTGATGCTCGATGAAGTGGCCTCTGGCCTCACCCCGAAAGAGACTGAAGAGATGGTGGATCTTTTGAAAAAGATCCACCAGGAGAAGGAGATCACCCTCTTTCTCATTGAACATGTGATGGAAGTGGTCATGCCCATCTCCCGACGGGTCATCGTTCTCGATGGCGGTGAAAAGATTGCAGAGGGACTGCCGAAAGATATTGTGAAAAATGAGCGGGTGATTAAAGCCTATCTGGGGGAGAAGTATGCTAAAGGTCGCTGAGATTGAGGTCCGGTACAGTGGCGTCCCCGTCATTCACAATGTCTCCCTGGAAGTGAACCCGGGAGAATTGGTCTCTGTGGTCGGTGCAAACGGCGCGGGGAAATCAACTCTTCTCAAGACGATCGCTGGCGCCCTCCACCCGTCCAAGGGTTCGATCCGGTTTGAGGATCAGGAGATCTCTCACCTTTCTACCGCGGACATTGTTCGAAAGGGAATCACTTATGTTCCTGAGGCGCGTTTGATCTTTGGACCCCTCACGGTCCATGAAAATCTTGAATTAGGGGCCTATATTCTGAACGAAGATGTGGCGATTAAAAAAAATCTGGAATATGTCTATCACCTCTTCCCGCGACTGGCAGAGAGGCGTCCTCAGCTCGGAGGCACGCTTAGCGGCGGAGAGCAACAGATGCTCGCCATCGGAAGGGGATTAATGTCCAATCCAAAACTTCTCATGCTCGACGAACCCTCCTTGGGTCTGATGCCAAAACTGGTGGATGAGATGCTGGAGGCTGTGGCCAAATTGAAAGGATCCGGGAAAACCATCCTCCTCGTTGAACAAAATGTTCGAGAATCCCTCGAATTATCCGACCGCGGCTACGTGCTTCAAACCGGACAAACCATCCACCAGGGAACAGGAAAAGAACTCCTCAACGCCGAAGTCATCCAGAAAGCCTTCTTGGGGCTGTGATAGCTTGAATACCCGCAGTATCGGCCCCCCCCTCTCCCCCCCCTCTCCCCTACGAGGAGAGGGATGGGAAGGATCGATTCCACTGGCAACCTCAGGGACCAAAGACTTGTGCTATCTTCGCTCCACAATGGTGCATATGCCAAGCCCGCCGCCGCCACAGATGGTCAGCAGGCCATATTTCACCTGTCTTCTCACCATCTCGTGTACCAGAGTCACCAATCTCATGACACCGGTTGCCCCGATCGGATGGCCGAGAGAGATCCCTGAACCATTCACATTCACCCTGGTTTCAAGGTCTTGACTCTTTAGACCCATCAGTTTCGCATCGGCCAGGGTTTGGACAGCAAAGGCCTCTTGAATTTCAATCAAGTCGATCTGGTCAATGGTGAGCCCAGCCTTTTTGAGAGCTTTGCTTACCGCAATCGGTACAGCCGGATAAGTGAGCGTGGGATCTGCCCCGGCAATGCCGAATGATTTAATATAGACCAGCGGTTTGGCGCCGTGCTGACTTGCCTTTTCTGGGGTCATCAGGACGATCGCTGCTGCCCCATCGTTCTCACTCGACGAGTTACCCGCTGTGCAGACGCCACCCGTATAGACAGGTTTTAGTTTAGCAAGCTGCTCTAACGTTGTCTCGCGACGCGGGGTCTCATCCGCATCAAATGGAACTTCCCCGCTTTTCCCGGGAACGGGCACAGGGACAATCTCCTCCTTGAATTTCCCCGAATCAATGGCAACAATCGCTTTTTGATGGGAACGAAGCGACCACTGATCTGCTTCTGCACGGCTGATGTTTTCGTTTTTTGCAGCCGTTTCTGCCCAGGTCATCATGGAGTTGAGCTCGCCAAAACGCTCGATCGGTTGGTGCATTGGCCGGCCGCGCTGTATTCGATCATAAAAGGGAATCCCCCACAGATTCAGGCTGCCGTGCTGTCTTGGGAAAAACCCCCACTTGGGATCTGTTTTGCCACCAATCCCCCACTTGAGGAATTCGCCCGGAATGTAGAACTCCGCACGGCTCATGCTATCTGCCCCGGCGGAGACGACGATCTCTGCGTATTCTGCCTGTATTTCCATGGCCGCCGTCCACAAGGACGCAACGCCACCGCAACAACGCCTGTCCACAGTCATCCCTGGAACCTCAACCGGCCAGCCCGCCTTCAGCAAGGCCAGACGGGCAAGGTTGGGCGATTCACCTCCGGCGTAGGCCTGCGATAAAACGACATCTTCGACTTCGATCGGCTTGATGTTAGAAAGCTTAACGGCCTCATTCAGGACCGTGGCCGCCAGTTTCTCTACCGGCACTTCGCGCATTGTTCCACAGTAAGCCCCAATCGGTGTTCGTACGGCTGCAGTGATAACGACTTCCTTCATTTGGATGACCTCCTTCTCAATCTTAGATTATGTGAATTTAGTACATTTCAGGCTGAGGCTTGCGTTAAGATTCCCCTCCTCGCGCCCTCAATGACCGATCGAAATATACACAATTTGCGGAATTTATTCAATCAGAACTTTCGGTAAGGAATCTGCGGCAAGGTTTCTGCCGTGGTGAAACGAAAGGAAGGGATTGTTTTGAAAAATCGTTCATTTTATGATAGGTATCAACTATCTCATTGCGAATTTACATGAAGGTCTTTTCTTGATGGCTTTGAATAACGTGAGATTCACCGGTTATATTCCTGGCGCCATTGGCCGAGTGGCTGAACTCCATGGCACGTATTACCACCAACACTGGGGGTTTCATCTTTTCTTTGAATCGAAGGTGGCCACTGAGCTTTCAGAGTTTCTGCGGCGTTTCAATGAAGCCCGCGATGGGTTTTGGGTAGCGAGCATCGAGGAGAGAATCGCAGGCTCCATTGCGATCGATGGGATCCATCACAATAGCCAGGGCGCCCATCTGAGGTGGTTCATCCTAGCCCCCGGGAACCAGGGCCGTGGCATTGGAAACAGGTTGCTTAAGGAAGCCGTCGGATTTTGCCGAGAGAAGAAGTATGGCCGAATCTATCTTTGGACCTTCGCAGGTCTCGATCCAGCGCGGCATCTTTATGAGAAATTTGGGTTTAAGCTCTGCGAGGAACACGAAGGCGAGCAATGGGGAAAAGCCGTCACGGAGCAGAAGTTCGAGCTTATCCTCTAAAGCTGGACGAAAAGCCTCCTCCGCCATTCATGGGGGGGGCCATAACCCCCCTTCGTCCCCCCTTAACTTAAGGGGGGAGTAGAGAGAGGGAAGGAAGGCAGCCCGGAAAAAAACCGAACGATCATGAAAAACATTGAACACCTTACCCCCAGACAGATCCGGAATCTCATTCGAAAAGGGAGATGGGATCAACCCACCGCCGGCATGGCCATGGGGTATGCTCAGGCGAACTTGGTCATCCTCCCGCAGCAGTATGCCTTTGACTTCCTTCTCTTCTGTCAGAGGAATCCGAAGCCCTGTCCCCTGCTTGAAGTCTTAGAGCCGGGAGAATTCAGGACGAAGTTTTTGTCGTCGGAGGCTGATATCCGAACAGATATTCCTCGTTATCACCTCTACCATAAAGGCAAGCTCCAAAAGACGGTTAAAGAGATCAAAAGTCTTTGGAAGCCTAACTTTGTCAGCTTTCTTTTAGGTTGTAGTTTTTCTTTTGAAGAAGCCCTGCTTCGGGCAAATATTCCGGTCCGCCACATCGAAGAGAATAAGAATGTCCCGATGTTCATGAGCTCGATTCCCTGCAAACCCGCCGGAGTCTTTCATGGGCCGCTGGTCGTTACGATGAGGCCCATTCCGTCAAACAAGGTGACTCAAGCCGTTCAAATTACGTCGCGCTATGCTTCGGTGCATGGCGCGCCCATTCATATCGGTGATCCTTTGGCGATTGGAATTAAAGACCTCAGAAAACCCGATTTCGGAGACCCGGTGACGAGGAAGAAGGGAGAAGTCCCGGTATTCTGGGCTTGCGGTGTGACGCCACAAGCCGTTGTGATGAAAACCAAACCTGCTCTCTGTATTACCCACGTCCCCGGCCATATGTTTATCTCAGATCTGCTCAATGAAGAACTAGCCATTATCTAACCCGATCACCCCCACCCGTGAAGCATGCAAGATTCACGGCTTTACCCTGCATCCAATGTGGTGCAGGGCCCTTTATTAATCCCAAGGCATCGGATATAATTTTCGCTTATGAATCAACATGGGCAAGAAATAGACTTTTGACAGGGGGAAGCCTTGATGGACAAGAAGGAATTTTACGAAAAATATAAGAAATATCTGGTGCCCTGTGTGGCCACTTATTATGAAGAACCTCTTATTCTCGATCGGGGAAAGGGAAATTATATTTTTGACACCGATGGAAAGCAGTACCTTGATTTTTTTGGAGGCATTGTCACCATCAGCGTGGGGCATTGCGACGACGAGATCACAAGCAAAACATGCGAGCAGATGAAAAGGCTCCAGCATACTTCCACCCTCTATCCCAACGTTCCAATCGTTTCCCTTGCTGAGAAGTTGGCTCAGATCACTCCCGGCAAGTTACAGAAATCATTCTTCACGAATAGCGGGTCAGAAGCTGTCGAGACAGCGATTCTCCTGGCACAGTTGTATACGGAAAGCCATGAGATCATCGCTCTTCGTCATGGTTACAGTGGAGCGACCCTCCTGGCGATGAATCTCACGGCTCATGGCAATTATCGTCTGGTCGAAAGCCTCATCCCAGGCATTAAACACGCTCATAATGCCTACTGTTTCCGTTGCGCTTTCGGAAAGGAATACCCAAATTGCGAACTCGATTGCGCGAAAGATGTCAAAGAATTGATTGAGACCACCACTTCCAAACATCCCGCTGGCTTCATCGCGGAGCCTATCCAGGGCGTTGGGGGGTTTATTACGCCGCCGAAGGAATACTTCAAAGAAGTCGTTTCTATCGTAAGAAAATACGGAGGACTCTTCATCTGTGATGAGGTCCAGACGGGCTGGGGGAGGACGGGAAAAAAGATGTTCGGGATCGAACATTGGGAAGTGGAGCCCGACATTATGGTGATGGCCAAGGGAGCAGCCAACGGCGCCCCGGTGGGTATTACGATTGCTACACCGGAAGTAGGGGATTCTCTCAAGGGTTCCCATCTCTCTACGTTTGGCGGAAATCCGGTTACGGCGACCGCCATCCTTGCGACCATCGAGGCCATCGAGACGAGGGAACTTGTCCAGAATGCTGAGAAGATGGGGACGTATTTAAAGGATCAGCTAAATGGTTTGAAGGAAAAACATCGGATCATTGGCGAGGTTCGCGGAATGGGGTTGATTCAAGGGATGGAAATTGTGAGGGCGAAGAAGGAGCCCGCCCCGGATTTCGTCGCGGCGATCTTCGAAAGCACAAAGGGGCAGGGGCTCCTCATTGGAAAAGGCGGCCTCTACGGAAATGTCATCCGGATCACCCCTCCGTTAACGATTGGAAAGGGAGATATTGATCAGGCCATTAAAATCATGGATCGAGCCTTTGAAAAAGTGCAGGCTTCTCGCACTGTTTAACAAGCCACCCCCTCCCTAACCCTCCCTCCTCGAGGGGGAGGGGAAGGGTGGGGGGGGGAGAAGACCATTGAAGATTGAGAGAGTGTTGAGAGAGATAAAGAGAGAGGAGTTGATCAGGCTCACGCAGGATTTGATCCGAATTCCGAGCGTGAGAAGCCAGAAGGAGGGGAGCAACGAGGAGAAGGTTGCCCTTTTCCTCTCCCATTACCTGGAGGAGATGGGGCTCGATGTGGTGGTGGAAGAAGTGGAATCGGGATCTCCAAACGTCATCGCTGTCCTTCAGGGCGAAGGGGATGGGCCCTGTCTGATGTTTGAATGTCATACGGACGTGGTCACCGAAGGCGATGCCTCCGAATGGAAATATGGCCCTTTTGAAGGGAAATTGGTGGGGAATCGAATCTACGGGAGAGGGGCTTGTGACACCAAAGGAAATTTAGCAGCGGCCATCAAGGCTGTCCAGGCGATCAGTCAATCCGGCGCTCTTTTCAAAGGCCGGATCCTTCTGGGAATTCTGGTTGATGAAGAAGGGATGATGAGCGGAGTAAAACATTTTATTCGTCAGGGATGGGCCAATGGCGTTCATGCGGCCATCGTCTGTGAACCCGTGGACAATCATCTCTGCACGACCCAGAAAG
>Ga0209253_10004493_pt1 | contig 12166 bp, 10 predicted proteins | sample FrelakmetBRP12BR_FD_187145 | JGI IMG/M metagenome (GOLD analysis project Ga0209253, IMG submission 187145) | Freshwater lake sediment microbial communities from the University of Notre Dame, USA, for methane emissions studies - BRP12 BR (SPAdes)... | ecosystem: Environmental > Aquatic >...
CGACCGTCGACAGGATCGTCACGCGGCCGACGACGTTCTTCAACTTCGACAAGCTCCTCGTCACGGTGCGCGCAGCGGACAGCCGGTCGATTGCGCAGCTGAAGGCACGACACATGAACCTCCCCGGCAAGATGCCGCAAAGCCCGGACGACCTGATGCAGCGGCTGCTTTCGGCGATGGTCGACCACTACCTCGAGCTCCGCCAGCCCATGGCCGAGCGACTCGACAGCTGGCAGCGCATGCTGCTCGATCCGCGGACGCCTTTCCATGACTGGGCGAAGCTGCTCGAGGCCCGTCAGCACATCCGGACGCTGCAGAATCTGTCGGAGGAGCAGCGCGACGCGATTCAGGAATGGCGGGACTACCGCATCTCGGACCTGTCGTACGCGATGAATGCGCGCTTTGCCGACATCGTCGAGCACATCGAGCGAGTGCTGAATCACGCCCGCACCATCGAGCGCCAGGCCGAGTCCGCGGTGCAGCTGTATTTCGCCGCGATGAGCCACCGAACGACCGAGATCATGCGGCTTCTCACGCTCATTACGGCCATCTTCATGCCGCTGACCCTGGTCACCGGCCTGTTCGGGATGAACTTCGATTTCATCCCGGGGCTGCACAAGAGCTACGGCTTCTGGCTCGCGGTCACGGTCATGGTCGGGATCGTCGTCGGCATGATCGCCTACTTCCGGCGCAAGCGCTGGCTCTAGAAGCGCGGACGCGGGATCATGGCCGGACTTGTCGCGAGAGGCTCGTAACCCGGAGGACCACGGATGAGCACGTACCCCCCGCTGCAGCTGCACGTCCCCGAGCCGCCAGGGCGGCCGGGACACGAAACCGACTTCTCCTATCTGCACGTCTCGCCCGCGGGCGCCGTGCGGCGGCCGCCCGTCGACGCGCGGCCGCGGGATACCGGCGACGTCGTCGACGCGCTGATCCGCGTGCTCGACGAAGACGGCCGCGCCGTGGGGCCCTGGGACCCGCAGGCGGACCCGGAGCTGCTCCGCGCCGGGATGCGCGCGATGCTCACGACCCGCATTTTCGACGCAAGGATGCTGACGGCCCAGCGGCAGAAGAACATCTCGTTCTACATGCAGAGCCTGGGCGAGGAGGCGATCGGCATCGGCCAGGCGCTCGCGCTCGAGCCGACCGACATGTGCTTCCCGACGTACCGGCAGCAGGGCATCCTCATCGCGCGCGGCTATGGCCTCGTCGACATGCTGTGCCAGCTCTTCTCGAACGATCGCGACCCGATCAAGGGGCGGCAGCTGCCGGTCATGTACTCGTCGCGGCGGCACGGGTTCTTCTCGATCGCGGGCAACCTCGGGACGCAGTACATCCAGGCCGTCGGCTGGGCGATGGCGTCGGCGATCAAGGGCGACACGCGCATCGCCTCGGCGTGGATCGGCGACGGCTCGACCGCCGAGGCGGATTTTCACAACGCGCTCACCTTCGCCGCCGTGTACCGCGCGCCGGTGATCCTCAACATCGTCAACAACCAGTGGGCGATCTCCTCGTTCCAGGGCATCGCCGGCGGCGAGGCGGCGACCTTCGCCGCCCGCGGCGTGGGCAACGGCATCGTGTCGTTGCGCGCGGACGGCAACGACTTCCTCGCCGTGCTGGCGACCTCCCGATGGGCGGCCGAGCGCGCGCGCCGCGGCCTGGGGCCGACGCTGATCGAATGGATCACCTACCGCGCGGGCGCCCACTCGACTGCGGACGACCCGTCCAAGTACCGGCCCGCCGACGACTGGGCGCACTTTCCGCTCGGCGATCCCGTAGTACGGCTCAAGCGGCACCTGATCCGGATCGGCGCGTGGTCGGACGCGGAGCACGCGCGCGCGGAGGCGGAAATCACCGCGGCGGTGGCCGCGGCGCAGAAGGAGGCGGAAAGCTACGGCACTCTCGCGTCCGGCCACATGCACGACGCGTCGACGATGTTCGACGACGTCTACAAGGACATGCCGGCGCACCTTCTGCGGCAGCGCGAGCAGCTCGGAGCGTGACCATGGCCTCGATGACGATGATCCAGGCAATCCGCTCGGCGATGGACGTGATGCTCGCGCGCGACGCCAACGTGGTGGTGTTCGGCGAGGACGTCGGCTACTTCGGCGGCGTGTTCCGCTGCACCGATGGTCTGCAGGCGAAGTACGGTGCCTCGCGCGTGTTCGACACGCCCATCGCCGAAGGGGGCATCGTCGGCGCCGCGGTCGGCATGGGGGCCTACGGCCTGCGCCCGGTCGCCGAGATCCAGTTCGCCGACTATTTCTATCCGGGCTACGACCAGATCGTTTCGGGGGCGGCGCGCCTGCGCTACCGCTCGGCCGGCGACTTCACCGCACCCATCACGATCCGCATGCCCTGCGGCGGCGGCATCTACGGCGGGCAGACGCACAGCCAGAGTCCCGAGGCGCTCTTCACGCACGTCTGCGGCCTGCGCACCGTGATGCCGTCCAACCCCTACGACGCCAAGGGCCTGCTCATCGCGTCGATCGAGTGCGACGACCCGGTGATCTTCCTCGAGCCCAAGCGGCTGTACAACGGCCCCTTCGACGGCCACCACGACCGCCCGATGGTGCCGTGGTCCGGCAATCCGGCGGCCGAGGTGCCCGACGATTACTACGTGGTGCCGCTCGAGTCGGCGACGGTGTTCCGGCCGGGCTCGGCGGTCACCGTCCTCACGTACGGGACGATGGTCTGGGTGTCGGCCGCGGCGGCGCGCGAAACGGGGATCGACGCCGAGATCATCGACCTGCGCAGCCTCTGGCCGCTCGACCTCGACACGCTCGTGGCGTCCGTGAAGAAGACCGGTCGCTGCGTGATCGTGCACGAGGCGACGCGCACCAGCGGCTTTGGCGCGGAGCTCGCGGCGCTCGTGCAGGAGCACTGCTTCTTTCATCTCGAGGCCCCGATCGAGCGCGTGACGGGATGGGACACACCCTACCCGCATGCGCAGGAGTGGGCCTATTTCCCCGGCCCCGACCGCGTCGGCGCGGCGATGCGCCGCGTACTGGAGGCATGACATGGGCATCCGGGTGGTGAAGGTGCCGGACATCGGCGAGGGCATTGCCGAGGTCGAGCTGGTCGAGTGGCACGTGGCGCCGGGCGACGCGGTCGTCGTGGACCAGGTGCTTGCCGACGTGATGACCGACAAGGCGACGGTCGAGGTCCCGTCGCCCGTGTCGGGCCACGTGCTCGCACTGGGCGGCAAGGCCGGCGACAAGCTCGCGGTCGGAAGCGAACTGCTGCAGCTCGCCGAGGAGGGCGCGCCAGAGGCTCGCACCGCCGCGGCGCCGTCGGCTGCCGCCGCCTCGCGAGCCGCTCCGCCGCCGCCTGGCGCGTCCCTGGCGGCCCCCGCCGCTGCGCCGCCGCCCGGCAAGCCGATCGCCTCGCCTTCCGTGCGCCACCACGCGCGGGAATTGGGGATCGAGCTCGAGCACGTCCCGGGGAGCGGGCCCGACGGGCGCATCCTGCACGAGGACGTCGTGCGCTTCGCCGGCCGCGGCACCGTCACGCCGGCGGCTGCCGAGCGCTACCCGCAGCGCAGCGGCGAGCGGGCGGTGCCGGTCATCGGCCTGCGGCGCCAGATCGCGCTGCGCATGCAGGACTCGCTGCGCATTCCGCACTTCACCTACGTCGAGGAAATCGACGTCACCGAGCTCGAGGCGCTGCGCGCGCGGCTCAACGCCGAGCGCGGCGCGGCGAGCGGTCACCTCACGGTGCTGCCGTTCCTGATGCGCGCGATCGTCCTCGCCGTGCCGTCCTTCCCCCAGATGAACGCGCGCTTCGACGACACGAAGGGTGTCGTCGTGCGCTACGCCCCCGTGCACATCGGCGTCGCGACGCAGACCGAGAACGGCCTCGTCGTCCCGGTGGTGCGGCACGCGGAGGCGCGCGACCTGTGGGCGAGCGCGGCCGAGGTCGCGCGGCTGGCCGAAGCCGCGCGCACGGGCAAGGCGACGCGCGACGAGCTCGCGGGATCGACGATCACCATCACCAGCCTCGGGCCGCTCGGCGGCATCGTCACCACGCCGGTGATCAACCCGCCGGAGGTTGCGATCATCGGCGTGAACCGCATCGTCGAGCGGCCCGCCGTTCATGCCGGAGCCGTCGTGCGGCGGAAACTCATGAACTTGTCGTCGTCGTTCGATCACCGGGTCGTCGACGGCGCGCATGCGGCGGAATTCGTCCAAGCGCTCCGGGGCTATCTCGAGTGCCCCGCGATGCTGTTCCTGGATCCGGCGGGATGACCTGAGCCCCGTCGTTCGAGTCGATCATTGCCTGAACGCGGCTGCAGGGTCCGCGATCGGGCCAGCGGGCAGAGGCCGGCCCTTGGCAATGCGCGCAGGCCCGCAGATCGATGCTCAGTGCGGCTGGGGCGGGAGCGTGCGCAGGTAAGCGACAATGGCGTCGAGATCGTCGTCGCGAATGCCGGCGTACGAGCTGAAGCCCATCGGGGGCGACAGCCGGCGACCGTCCCGTGCGATTCCCTGCGTGATGGCGCGCTTGATCTCGGCGTCGCTCCAGTTCCCCAGTCCCTGTTCCGGATGCGACGTGATGTTGCGCGACACCGCCCCCTTCCAGCTCGCGGGCAGCCCCTTCACGAACGACGGGAGGAACGGCCTTCCACCCGCACCCAGCGCGGTTTCGTACTGCAGCACGCCCTGATTCATCGGCGTGTGGCATTCCAGACAGTGACCGATGGTCGCCAGGTAGGCGCCCCGACGAACCTTGTCCTGCAAGTCGCGTTCCGCGAAGCCGCGCGCGGCTTCCGGAAAAACCTCGTGCCGGACCGGCAGGAGACGCGCGGGCGGCGGCAACGCATTGCGCACGGGCCGGATCGAGCGCAGATAGGCGACCACGGCGTCGAGATCGGTCGGGGTCAGCACCTTGTAGAAGTTCACCGGCATCGGCGCGCCCAGCGGCTTGCCGGCGAACGGTCCCCGATCGGGACGCACCCCCTGCGTGATCGCACGCTTGATCTCGTCGTCGCTCCAGCTCCCGATTCCGGTTTCCCGGTCGGGCGTGATGTTCGGGGCGGTGCCGGCAAACGGCGGAATGTCGAAGCCGACGCCGCCGCCGGCCAGTTCCTTTGCCGCTACGGGGCGCCCGTCGGCGTCCTTCGGCGTGTGACAGTTCCCGCACGCCATGATCGTCGTCACGAGATAGCGGCCGCGCTCGAGCGTCGGCGTCTGCGCCATCGCCGACGCGACGCCGCATGCGAGCGCGACCGAGAGCAGAACGGAGCGTATCGAGCCGCGGTTCGCGCGCGCGGGGTGGTGGCCCGGCATCGACCGCGTAATACATGCTTCCGGATGCGGCATGAGACCTCCTTGCGAAGAGGGCCTGCGGTTCCTGTCGATCGTCGGGCGCGACGCTCGCCCTCAGCCGGCCATCTTTTTTTGCATGTGCTCCATCACCACGCCATGCTCGTGCTGCGGGCTGAACAGGATGACCTCGGCATCGGCGCCAACCTTCACCGTGTGTCCGGGTGGCCAGTAGAACAGGTCGCCGCCGTTGACGATTTCGCGTGAACCGTCTGCGTAGGTGACGGTGAGCTCGCCCTGCAACAGGTAGCCCCAGTGGGGAGCCTGGCACAGGTTGCCCTCCAGTCCCTGCAGAAGCGGCGAGATGTCCGTACCGGCGCCGAGAGAAAAGTACTCGCCGCTGATCATGCCATACCCTGTGGCGTCGCCGAAATTCGTCTGTTGCCTGGCTACGGCTCCCGGCGCATCGATTCGGACGGGTACGTCTCGCTTGGCAATTCGCATGGCGTCTTTCTCCTTCCAGGTGGTGATCCCTGCATCGCGCGACGCGCCTGCGTGTCACGGGAGCGCGCAGCCTCAGGCGCCTGGCACGTGAGCGTACTTATAACCCGATTGCGCGTGACCGGCAATGAGAAGTATTACCATCATGCGCTGGCGGCGCGGGTCTTCGAAACGGCCGGGACCCCATGCGACCGGCACGGAACGTCGACGCTTGCCCTTCGCCGGCCACGGCCGGACATGAGGCCCCGTCGCCGGAGCGGTCGGGCGCCGGCCTAGTGCGGTCCGCCTCGCTTCGACGGCAGGAACGCGTTGTGGAATATGTAGTCGGCCACACGCCGGCCTTGCGCGATGCCCTCGGTCTTGTCGAACTCCCAGTGAATGCCGAGATAGATCCGGCTTTGCCCGTTCTCTTCCTCGGCTTCCGAGAGCGACGAAAACGTCCGTGGAACCAGGGGGCGCACGTTGCCATCGTGATCCAGTGTCACGCCATTCAGCTCGTCCGACACGAACGTGAAGGCGACGCGGTCCGTGCCGTAGAAGTTGCGCAGCGTCTGGAACAGCGCGCCGCCGAAACCGGCGTGCCCGGACGGGTACGCGGGGAAGGGCGGCGTGAAGTTCGGTCCGGCGAGGTTGCTGGCCGGCGCTCCCAGCGGCGTGAATGTCGGGTCGCCGTGCGTCCTCGCGTTGCCGTCCCCCTCGCCAGTCGGACCGGTGCCCGGATCCGATTCGCGGATGCCGGTGACCGGCCGCCAGAACTCGTAGTAGTACTTGGACTCCCACACCGCTGTCGCGGCGTCGGCCATGGCCACGTTGACGAGCGCGAGGAGCCGCGCGAGATCGACCAGCGGGGTCCCGCGGCTTTCGGCGATTCGCATCGCAATCTGGTTGTAGAGCCGTGGCGGCGCGCACAGGCTTGGCGTTCCGTCGTAGGCCCAGAACGTGCCGATCTCGGTCTGTTCCTGCGTTCGCTTGGTCGGCGTGACGATGCCGTCCCCGCCCACCCGCTTGACCTCCTTGAACGCGGCCGTATAGCGGGCACTCTTCATCGACGGCGGCGGCGGAGCCCTGAATTGCTCGGCTGCCTCCAGGACGAACGGCAGTACCGCTCCCCACTCCGCGCCCAGGGCGAGCGGCGAGCGGCCGATGGGATCCTGTCGCCACTGGCCTGGTGCGTCGCTCGTGACGAAGTCGATCCCCAGAACCGGCTCCGCGTATTGCGAGCCGTCATTCGACCGAAGCGCGAGGATCGCCGCCGCCGCACGCCGCCCGAGATCGATGCCGTTCGCCAGCGCCTGCGCGCTCGGGATCCGGGCCAGTGCGAGATCGTCGGCGAGCAGCGCATCGAACGCCGCGCGCTGCGATGGGTAGAGCGCGGCGAGCGTGTCGTGCGCGGCCTGCGCGATCGCCGCGTCCATCGACGCGCCCTTCGCCGCACGCACGCCGGTGTAGGTCTCGTAATCCGGGGTGACGGCGTTGATTGCGTCGTACATCGCGATGTGGACGATGGCCATCGCCCGACTCGAGCGACCCGGTCCGAGCTGTTCGCCGAAGACGCGGCTTTCCCCTGGGGCGACGGGCGTGTGGTCGAGCCCGCTCGCGTCGATGGCGACCTGGTTCCAGAAGCGGAGACGAAGCAGCGTGTCCGCGCCATGTCGGTTCCACGGAGTTCCGGGCGCCGACCGCGGCTGCGGTCTGGCGGCGAAGCCGGGACCCAGCGTGTCCCGAACGCCCAGGGGAAACTCTTCCGCCACTGCATCGTACGTTGCCAGGACCGCCAGCACCGCCGTGAGCGCGACGATCGTGATCCGGAATCGATCGAATACCATGTCTTGTTCTCCGCTTGTCACGGAAGGCTCGCGCGCTCGGCGCAATGTCACGCACCGCTCGCTACGAGCGCGTGCTTCGGTGCGGTCGAACGATACCATTGGAACGCCCCATCGGCTGCAAGGCAGCCTTTGTATACTACGAAGTCGCGCGAGACTGTTTTCAACAGCGGATCGCTCGCGGCTTCATCCGGTCCGAAGGCCGGTCTCGATCAGCCTTCGACCGATGCACCCCATGCCGACGAATCTGCGAGTTGCCCGGCGCAGGCATCCCGAATGCACCCGCGCAGCCAGCGATGCGCCGGATCGGAATCCATCCGCGGGTGCCAGTGCAATGAAACCGTGATCGCCGGCGTGGAGACCGGAAGGGGAAAGCCATGCATTCCGGCGCACAGGATTGCGGTGTGTCGCTCGGGAACACTGGCGATCAGGTCGGAGGCCCGGGCGAGCGCCAGTGCGGTCGAGAAGCCGGCGACGACCGTGACGATCTGCCGCTCCAGCCCCAACGAATTCAAGGCTTCATCGATCGGCCCCCTGTCCAGACCTCGCCGCGAGACGAGGATGTGCCTGCCGGCCGCATAACGGGCAGGCGTGATCTCGCCTTGGCTGAGCGGGTGCCCCATGCGCACGACGCCAATGAAACGGTCTCGGAACAGTGCCTGCACGCGCAGCTCCGGAGCCGTCGTCTTCCCCACGACACCTATTTCCAGATCGACGATCCCGTCGCGAAGCGGCGTGCTGTCCTTGTCGGCTTTCTGCACAAAGCACAGCCGCACGCCGGGTGCTTCCTCGCCGACGCGGGCGATGAGGTCCGGCCCGAAGTTCTCCACGAAACCTTCGCTGGTCCGCAGCGTGAACGTCCTGACCAGCTGTTTGAGGTCGGGCTGCTCGGCGGGGCGCAAGACTGCCTCGCCATCCTGCACCAGCTGACGGACTCGCTCGCGCAGTTCGATCGCCCGGGGCGTGGGGACGAGACCGCGTCCGGCCCGGACCAGCAACGGATCGCCCGTCGTCGCGCGCAATCGCGCCAGCGCCCGGCTCATCGCCGACGGGCTGAGCCGCAGCCGTCGGGCGGCGCGCGCGACGCTGCCTTCCGCGAGCAGCACGTCAAGGGTGACAAGCAAGTTCAGATCGGGTGTCGACATGCATCAACCATAGCAGTGTTTGATCGATACATGGCGTCAAACGCATGCACAAGGTGCAAATGGTGCGCCTTCCGCCGTGTCATGCAAGGGAGTACATATCGAACAGCTCCGCTTCGCGAGTCGCCAGACAAAGAGGGTTCATGTTGAAGCCAATCAATCCAGGACGAGATGAGGCCGTCGCCGGAAGTGCGGAACCGACACCTTCGGTTCGGTGGGCGCTCGCTGGCCTTTCGCTATCCATGTTGCTGTCCTCGCTCGGCACCAGCATCGCCAATGTCGGTTTGCCGACGCTGGCAGAGGCGTTCACTGCCTCTTTCCAGGAAGTCCAGTGGATCGTCCTCGCTTATCTCCTCGCCATCACTACCATGATCGTCAGCGTCGGACGGCTCGGTGACATCACCGGCCATCGCCGGCTGCTGCTGGCCGGAATCTTCCTGTTCACGGCAGCATCGGCTGTGTGCGGCGCCGCGCCCGCGCTCTGGCTGCTGATTGCAGCCCGGGCGGCGCAGGGCCTTGGCGCGGCCATCATGATGGCCCTGACCATGGCGCTTGTCGGCGAGACGGTTCCGAAGGAAAGGACCGGCAGCGCGATGGGGCTGCTCGGAACGATGTCCGCGATTGGCACCGCTCTCGGTCCTTCGCTCGGCGGCCTACTTATCGCCGGACTCGGTTGGCGGGCAATCTTCTTCGTCAAGGTACCGCTGGGCATTCTGGCCTTTCTTCTTGCGCATCGTTACCTGCCCGCTGATCGCCGGGGAGCGAAGGCGAATCGGAACGGCTTCGATCGTGCCGGGACGCTGCTGCTCGCTCTGACGCTCGCGGCATATGCGCTCGCCATGACGGTTGGGCGCGGCCGCTTCGGTCCGCTCAACGCGACTCTGCTGTCGGCGGCCGCATTCGGAATCGGCCTCTTCGTCTTCGCCGAGGGGAGAGCAGCATCGCCCTTGATCCGGTTGGCGATGTTCCGCGATCTGGCGTTGAGCGCGAGCCTCGCCATGAGCGCGCTCGTCTCGACGGTGATGATGGCGACGCTGGTGGTCGGCCCGTTCTATCTCTCGCGTGCGCTCGGGCTCGACGCGGCCATGGTTGGAATCGTCATGACGGTCGGTCCGCTCGTCGCCGCGCTGACCGGCGTGCCGGCGGGTCGCATTGCGGACCGCTTCGGCGCACAACGCATGACCATCGTGGGGCTGGCCGGAATTGCAGCCGGTTCGTTCGTTCTATCCGTGCTGCCGGCGACGCTCGGCATCCCCGGCTACCTCGTGCCGATCGTCGTCGTCACTGCCGGCTATGCGGTGTTCCAGACGGCCAACAATACCGCCGTCATGACCGACGTCGGCCCGGACCAGCGGGGCGTCGTTTCCGGCATGCTCAATCTGTCGCGCAATCTGGGGCTCATCAGCGGTGCATCCGTCATGGGCGCCGTGTTCGCGCTCGCATCCGCGGCGAACGACGTCGCAACGGCGCGTCCCGAGGCCGTTGCCACCGGCATGCGGGTCACGTTCGCAGTCGCGGCGGCCCTGATCGTCGTTGCGCTCGCCTTGGCGGTCGCAACCTCCCGCCGCACATTGCGCGATCGGGTACTTGCTCCGGAAGCCGTGAACCGCCTCCGGATTTCATAGGCGCGGGCGCCGGAAGCGCACCGGTCTTCGCCCCGACACGCAGGGCTGCGATATAGTATCCAGCAATTCGTACACGGGAGGCCCCAATGGCTCGAAGTGCAGGCGCGCGCTCTTCATTCATCGTCACGGCCATCGCCATTGCAGGCCTGACCCCGCTGGCGGGTGCCGACCAGCCGCCTCCCTCGGACCGGCCGATGACGACCAGCATGCAGGTCCCGCTCGTGGGAACTGCGGCCGGTGCCTGCCAGGGCGATCTCGTGCCGCTGACCGGGGAGTTGAACGCGGTCACCAGGGTCCGCATGATGAGCAACGCCACGATGGTGGACGTCTACTTCAATCTGAACAACGTCAAGGGTGTAGGGTCCGTTTCCGGATTGCGTTATCTCGGACTCGGCACAGCGCAGTTCTCGACGCAAACGGACCGCGGTCCGCCCAACCTGCCGAGCTACCGGATGAACTTCATGCTTTGGGCGGTCGGCCGTTCGCCGAACCCGTGTATCGGCGATCCGGACAAAGTACAGCCGCTGCCGGTCAATGTCGTGATGAAGTTCGACGCCGACGGCTCGCTCGCGGGCCTGGAGGCCACCGTGCGGCCAGCCGGCCGCTAGCTGCACGCCGACGAGTGGCCGCCCGCGGTCGTCGCGCGATTCGCTGCCGAGCGGACAGCCGCCGACCTGGCAACCGGGTGCAGCCGCCGCCCTCCACTCGAGGGCCGGCGGAAGGCCGCGCCGTCAGTTCGCCGCGAAGCAGTAGAGCTTGCCCGCGCCGCCGGTCTTCACCAGAGCCGGGTCGCTGCAGCCGGCCGACGGGTGCGACGAATTCCACGAGTGCGCACCGGGGCTCGCGTCGAGGCCCATGCGGTCGTGATGCCCGACCATCGCGCTGCCTTCGCCGCTCTTCGTCCAATTGCCGCAGGTGCGGTCCTCACCCTCGGGGAACGCGGTGCCGTCCGACCGCGTTCCGGTCAGGATGTCATGCTGGTTCGGGCCCGGCGGATTGTCGATGCGCGCGAGAACGCGGTCACCCTTCTCGGTCAGCCCCGTCTCGCGGTTGATGTTGCTGCCCATGTGCAGTTCCTCGACGTTGCGGGCCACGACCACACCCTTCGCGTTCTGCCACGGTCCCTTGCCGATCCGATCGCGGGCATTGACCGCGCCCGCACCCTGCGTGCTGAGATAGGCACGCCACGTCCGGTTGCCGGCGCCCACGGCCGCGGCGAGCGCCTGGCAGTGCTTGTCGGCGCCTTCGAGGCCGCCCAGGTCGGCGCCCTTGCCCGAACCGACGCTGGTGACGAAGAACGTCATCTCCGCCACCGACTGCGCGTGCACCGGCCCGCCCGCGCCGATCGACAACGCCACAAGGCAGGCCATGCCTGCGACACTCCGCTTCATCATTGCTCCTCCATGAACTCGTTGGGATTGGTCCGCCCGGACCGCGCTGCGCCGACCGGCACCGGCGCCAACATTACCTCAACCGGAACTATTCCGGCACGGTCGAGCCCGACGCTGGCAGCGGACGCGCTACGCCGAGGCATCCGGGCTACCCGACGACATCCGATCGAATCGGATACCGGCGGCTACGCACCATCCGGTATCTCCGGTTCGACGAGATGCGCCAGCTGCGACAACGATTCCTGCCAGCCGAGGTAGCAGCACTCGACCGGAATGGCGGACGGAAGCCCTTCCTGAACTATCGTCAACTCGGTTCCGCAAAGGACCTTCTTCAGCGCGATCGTGACCTGCATCTCGCCCGGCATGTTGGGGTCGTCGAACTGGTCGGTGTACCTGATCCGCTCATGCGGCGTGAGTTCC